>Ga0335085_10001275_pt1 | contig 55850 bp, 43 predicted proteins | sample Lox_Sample_45_FD_206712 | JGI IMG/M metagenome (GOLD analysis project Ga0335085, IMG submission 206712) | Soil microbial communities from Loxahatchee National Wildlife Refuge, Florida, United States - Lox_Sample_4.5 | ecosystem: Environmental > Terrestrial > Soil > Wetlands | place: USA... | reverse complement strand
AGCAAATCATGGACACGCCGATTGAAAAGCGACCCGCACATCCGCAATCTGTCGGCGATGTGCATACCGTAGAGTTCGATCAGGTTTCATTCAGGCACCGGACATCGAAGACTTTTGCTGTAAAGGACATTTCCTTCAAAGTTAATGGAGGCGAAACCGTAGCGCTTGTAGGCCCAAGCGGCTCAGGGAAAACAACGATTGTGAAATTGCTAGTGGGGTTGTATCAGCCACAGTCAGGAAAAATTACCTACAACGCAAAAAGCGGTCTCGATATTGATTTGAATGAATTAAGGGAACAGATTGGTTTTGTGACGCAGGATCCTCAACTATTTTCCGGTACCATTCGGGAAAACATGCTATTCGTCAATCCGAATGCAACTGACGATGAAATACTTGATGCACTTCACAAAGCCTCCTGCGAAAATCTACTTGCACGGGCTGACAAGGGATTGGACAGCATGATCGGTGAAGGCGGAGTGAAAGTTTCCGGCGGTGAAAAACAACGGCTCTCCATTGCTCGTGCTCTGCTGCGCAAACCGAATCTTATGGTTTTTGATGAAGCCACTAGTGCTCTTGATTCGCTCACAGAAGAAGAAATTTCAGATACAATCCGAAACGTTTCCACCCATACTAACAGAACAACGATCATGATTGCTCACCGCCTTTCGACCATCATGCATGCAGATCGCATTTATGTTTTAGAAAGAGGAAAAATCATTGAAGAAGGAAGGCACGAAGATTTATTGCTCGATAAAGGCTTGTATTACGCCATGTGGCGACAGCAAATTGGTGAGCGGAAAGAACTTGAGCCGGCTTATGAATGAAAAAATCCGTCTCGATTTTCCAAGACGGATTTTCTGAACAGCTTCGACGCAGTTATTTCGGATTAGCTGAATTTTCGCTGCCGTTGTTTTTCTCTTTCGATTGATGTTGATTCGCCGGCTTGGCTTCATTGTTCTTTTCAGCGGGCGCTTTTTCACCAGCCGCTTTCTGATGCTGCTCCTGATTCTTGCCTCCCTCCTTTCCTTCCTTACCATATTTGTTTTTAGCGGCTTCATGCATTTGTTTTATGTCACCCATCTCTGTCTTAATGTGTTCGCGAGCTGTTTGCTTTTCCTGATCGTTCATATGTGATGCGTTTGCCTCATAGTTTTGCATGTCACTCTTTGCTTGATCCATTTTTGACAAAATGTTATCAATATCCGATTTCATTTGAGGATCCTTGGTTGATGCTTCTTTTTGTTTCAGCTTTTGGTATTCCTCATCGAACTTGGCCATCTTCTGCTGATAATCTTGCTTGAATTCGGCATCACTCTGAGTACTTTTTTTTGAACTTCCGGCAGGAGTTGCGGCAGCTTTGTCGGGAGTTGTTTGTGCTTGTTGGGCAAATGTGTTGTTAATTCCGAATCCGATCGCAAATGACAACACCATCATTAGGGAGGATTTTAAAATTTGTGATTTCATTTGGTTTGAAAGTTTAGGCCAAACTAAGTCATAAACTATACCAAATCTTTATCTGACAAATGTTGTGAATTTGTTAAAGAATTACCACGGTGGATTTTGAGCAAATGAAACATTGCCCGAAACACGACCGTTTTTATTTTTGCAAAACATGAATCGCTTTAAATATTTTATAGAAGGAAGAGTTTTCGGAGTGTGCTCTTATTTGGGCGAAAAGTTAGGGATTGCACCGGGAATCATCCGGCTTTACTTTATCTATACCACATTCATCGCCATGACTTCTCCTGTGATTATTTATCTCATCCTCGCTTTTTGGATTAATATCAAAAATTATTTGTTCCGAAAAAAAAGTCCTGTGTGGGAATAATACTTCGTAATTCTGATTTTTTGCCGCGGGAAACTGCATGTTTAAAATCTCGAATACTCTCCAAACTTTAGTTTGATTTTATTTGCAGAATGAATCTTTACAAAGTATTCCTCAGGCACATTTATTTAACAGCATGCCTTTTCATTCCAGCGTCTCTTTTAGCTCAAGCAACAGAAAACAATCCGAAAATAAGCCCTACTCTTCTAGCAAAATTTACCTCTTCACACGAATCTGATTTTGTTGTTTTGATGAATGAGCAACCTAATGTCGGCGATGCAAAATACCTCCATGGCAAAGCTGCAAAAGCTAATTATGTTTATTCAACACTGGTTTCTCTTTCAAGTAAATCGCAGAGCGACCTTGTTGCATATTTGAATTCACAACACGTATTTTATCAGCCCTTCTGGGTGGTAAATGCAGTGATGGTTCATGGCAATTACGATCTCGCCGAGAAATTGGCAGCGCGAACAGACGTGTCACGAATTCTCAACAACACTTCCATGGCTTATGCAAAACCTGTTCACACAAGTGAAGCAAACACGCGTGACATTGTAATTCCATGGGGAGTGGATAGCATTCACGCACCTGAAGTCTGGCAGATGGGATTCAAAGGCCAGGGAGTGGTTATAGGCGGCCAGGATACGGGCTATGATTGGGAGCATCCTGCTATCAAGAATCAATATCGCGGATGGACTGGAACTAGCGTCGATAATAATTACAACTGGCATGATGCGATTCATACCATCGATCCTCATAATTACAACTACGGTGAAAATCCTTGCGGCATCAATATCAAATCTCCGTGTGATGATTACGGACACGGCACGCACACTATGGGAACCATGGTTGGTGAAGACAGTGATTTGAAAATTGGTATTGCTCCGGAAGCGAAATGGATCGGCGAAAGAAATATGGAACGCGGATGGGGAAATCTTTCGTCTTATATGGAAGCTTTCCAATGGTTCATTGCGCCCACTGACACTAACAATGAAAATGCTGACCCTGGCAAAGCCCCTGATGTCATCAATGACTCGTGGGTCTGCATTCAGGAAGAAGGCTGTGACACGAGTAATTTCGGTGTACTGGAAGAGGTTGTTCAAAATGTTAAAGCGTCAGGCATCGTAGTCGTCGCATCGGCGGGAAATGACGGACCTTTCTGCAACACGATTTTCTACCCTCCTGCCATGTATGCGGAAAGTTTTTCTGTGGGTGCCATTGATTCAACTTTCAACATCGCTTCATTCAGCAGTAGAGGGAACGTAACGATCGATAGCTCGGGTATAATGAAGCCGAACGTGGCCGCGCCGGGAGTTGATGTGCTTTCATCTATACCCGGCGATCAATACGCATATTATAGCGGCACCAGCATGGCAGGGCCACACACGGTAGGAACTGTTGCATTGATGATTTCAGCGAATCCATTGCTTGCCGGCGAAGTAGACGAGATTGAATCAATCATTGAGCAAACGGCATTGCCTAAGACCACTGGCGATGGTTGCGGAGGTGATAACAGCACTTCCGTTCCGAACAACACTTATGGGTATGGAATAATTAATGCTCTTGCAGCTGTTCAGATGGCAAGTACAGTAACAGCCAGTGACATTCTTGCCCAAGAAAAAAAGATAAAAGTTTTTCCGACGGTTACCCAAGGTGTCCTTTTTATTGAACTATCAGAATTCAGCGACGGATCGGTTCTTCAACTTTTTAATCTCGAAGGGAAATTCATTCGCTCCTATGCGGTGTCCTCTGCTAATACTGCTATTGATCTCTCATCGCTCAGCTCAGATATTTATCTCTATAAGATTATAACGAATGGAGAACTCTTTTCCGGCAAAGTGGTGAAGCAGTAGCACACAGTCCTGTGTGCAAATCTTTGTTTCTTTTAATCAGAAGTTAGTAACCCATTTCCTATGTTCGGCTTGAGAAATCTGTTTGGGCTTATCTCATTTGGATTTGCATAAACAGTTTCATAAACAATTTCAAAAACAGTTAAACCTACTTTGTCAAACTCATCTCAATTATGAAACAACTTTTTTCTACCCTACTTCTGCTTATGGTTTTTGTTGTCTCCAAAGCACAGATCGATATACTGAACGGTCTGCAAGCCAGATATCTTTTCAATGGAAATGCAAACGACGCAACTGACAACCATTATGATGGCACGCTGCATGGTTCAGCGTACAGCAATGGCTACCGCCTGGTTCTCAACAACACCAGCCACGATTATCTGTCCGTTCCAAGTACCGTCCTTAATGGTCTGGGAGATTTTTCAATTACATTTCAGGTGGCATTTGCCGGATTCCATCTACTTGGTGAAAATCCCACGAACCAGGTTCTATGTGCCTGGGGTAGCGAACTAAATCAGTTAGGAGTTGCCTACAACAAGCCAACTAATAGCTGGATTTATACCTTCAACGGCGTATCAAACTCAGTATACGATCCCAATGTCGATCCTGAGTCTATCTTCTGCATGTTTATGGTTCGTCAGAGTGATTCACTAAAAGTTTACATTGATGCAAACCTAATTGCTGAGTGGGAAGTTGGGACAGATCCGATTTCAATCGACAGCCTTGTCGTTGGTCAGCTTGCAACTTGCCATCATGGTTGCTTTAGTCAAAACCAGTGCACACATGGACATGTAGAGGACCTTGCATTCTGGAATCGGGCCGTTAATGCAGATGAAATTGACTTAGCTTGCCATAATCCTTATGCTTCTTTCATATCATCGAGCTTTCCCTGCGCCGATGGAATTGTTGACTTTACAAATCTCAGCGAGCATGCGAATCAATATTTCTGGGACTTCGGTGACGGAAACACAAGCACTGAGTTCAATCCAACACATCAATATTCAAGCTCTGGAACATATGACGTTACGCTTATTGCCACGAATCAGTGGAATGCAATTTCTGATACTTTCAATTTCCAAGTTGAAGTTTCAACTAATCTGTCGGCCTCGGCATCTGCTGATGGTTCAACCACATTCTGTGAAGGGGGTTCAGTTTCCCTTACGGCAAACTCCGGCAATAATGTATCCTATCAATGGATGAAAGATGGAAATCAAATAAATGGCGCAACGGACGCGGACTACACAGCTACATCGAGCGGCTTCTACTCTGTTCTGGTGACGGCAAACGGTGGTTGCTCTGCAGAATCAAATGAGATAGCCGTTACCGTCAACGCCAACCCGGACGCTTCCATTACGCCTGATGGCTCAGTTGGAATTTGTGAAGGAGGAATTCAAATCTTCACAGCTAATTCCGGCGATTTCACATATCAATGGTTATCGAATGGAAACTGGATCGGGGGGGCAACAAACTCCTTTTATGATGCCAACTCTTCAGGTAACTATTCAGTAATTGTTTGGAATTCGAATGGTTGCTCGGCTACCTCCTCATCTTCTGATTTAACTGTGAATTCAAACCCTGCAGCAACAATTGATCCTTCCGGTGCTGTTTCATTCTGTGAAGGCGGTAATCAAGTCTATAATGCCAACACGGGTAATCTCACTTATCAGTGGACATTAAATGGAATTTGGATTAACGGAGCAACAAATTCTTCTTATGAAGCTACGTCGTCTGGAAATTATGCTGTTATCGTTTGGAATGCGAGTGGATGCTCAGCAACATCGTCCTCTTCGGAATTAACTGAGAATTCAGTTCCTGAAGCAACAATTGATCCTTCAGATGCAGTTTCATTTTGTGAAGGCGGAAGTCAGGTTTATAATGCAAATAGCGGCGATCTAACGTATCAATGGACATCAAGTGGAGACTGGATAAACGGAGCAACAAATTCATCTTACGAAGCGACAACATCAGGAAATTATGCTGTGATTGTTTGGAACTCGAACGGCTGTTCCGCCACTTCGGCTTCTTCAGAATTAACAGTGAATGCAAATCCTGATGCGAGCATTGATCCTTCTGAAGATATTGCCATCTGCGCCGGTTCAAGTCAACTTTACACTGCAAATTCAGGCGATCTCACCTATCAGTGGCTCTGGAACGGCAATGCGATCAATGGTGCGACAAACTCATCGTACGAGGCCAGCTCAGAAGGAAGCTATGCAGTCATCGTTTGGAATTCAAGTGGATGCTCTGCGACATCTTCGTCCAGTGACGTTACAGTAAATCCATTGCCCGAAGTTTCGCTTGGCTCGGACACGACAGTTTGTGATACTTCTAACTATATACTTGACGCCGGGGCTGGTTTTGAATCGTATTTGTGGAACGACAATACTACGGATCAAACGCACGAGGTAACTGAATCCGGAACATATTCTGTACAGGTAACCGACAATAACGGATGCGTGGGATCGGCTTCTGTTGATGTTACAGTTACTATTTGCACCGGCATTCCAATACTCGCATTGGAAAGTGCAGTAGAAATTTTCCCGAATCCTAACTTCGGAACTTTCGCGATTGAAATAAACATGCCGCGAGAAGATCACGTAACCATCGACCTTACAAATCTTGTCGGCCAAGTTGTTCTTCCAATCTACGATGGACAATTAAGCGGTCAATTCGCTAAGGAGGTAGATGCGCATTCTCTTGCTAAAGCAGTTTACTTTGTGCAAATGCGATTTGCAAATAAAGTGATCACAAAGAAGGTTGTTATCTCCGAATAAGAAGAACTGAACTTGGAAAAACCGCAGGCATTTTACCTGCGGTTTTTTTATTTCATACTACTTCTACCTGCATAAAATTTAATTCCTGTCTGTCAACTTTATCTGGCAATTCTTGCGTAGGAAATGATCTGACGAATATTCGTCATCAAATTCTTTCTGCAAAACTTTTATTTTGCCCCTAAATTAATTTCATGCATTCATATTTGTCAGGGTTAAGAAATGCTCTTCTCATCCGCGGGATAATAGCTGTACTCTTCGGATTGTTCGCACTGTTCATGCCGGGAACAACATTGCACACTTTTATTTTGGTGTTCGGAGGATTTGCTATTCTTGATGGAATCATCTCCATCATTTCTTCACTCACAAAAATCAAAGAAGAACACAATTGGTGGTACCTCCTCATGCAGGGGGTATTGAGCATGCTCATTGGCGGTCTTGTAATTCGCGCTCCGTTTCTCACTGAAATTCTTGTCGTGATTTACATTGCCATTTGGATGATTGCTATTGGCGCACTCGAGATTGTCACCGCAGTTCGTCTTCACAAAATGATTAAAGGAGAATTGTGGTATGTGCTTTCCGGAGTGATCTCAATTCTCGCGGGCGTCATCATTCTTTACAATCCCACTGGCGGATTATGGACGCTTACATGGTTGATTGGAATTAATGCCGTTCTATTCGGGATTATTTTTATCGTGATGGGGTTTCGGCTCGGAAGATTTATCAGAAGCTTAAAGCCATGAGGAAGATTCTCCTGTATACAAATTCGAATTCAATTTCTCTTCAAACAATACACGTTTCCATCCGTGCTGGTTACAATGATAAAATCATTTGTAATTGCCGGTGAAGAAAAGATAGCACCGATGTCATACATCCACCTGATGTAGTCATCATCTGATTTGATGAGGGAATAAATATCATCACGGTATGAATCATCTTCTTTGAAATAGTTGAGATGATTTTTTTGATAGCCCTCATCAGTAAAGATCCACTGAATCGTTCCGGATTTCAAATCCATTCCATAAACTTTTCCCATCAAAGTTCCGACATAGCACATCGATGAACTCAATGTGCATGGACCAAAAATGTTGAAGTGAAGATTTGCTTTCCAGATTTCTTTCCCCGTGAACGGATCTACAGCAAGAAGCAACCGATCATCAGAAGTTCCTGCATATAATATGGAGTCGTTCGTGGAAAGTGTAAGTGCCATGCCCCATCCTCCGGTGAATGAAATATTCCAGTGACAATAACCTTTTTCCGCATCGAGTGCATACAAATTGAAATCTCGGCTGCCAACGAATACCAATCCATTTGCCGCAACAGCCGGAGTCATGAATTCTCCTTGCGGGAAATACCGTTCACCTACCGATTTAAATTTCCAGAGTAACGAACCATCAGAAAGATTAAGAGCATAAAAATATCCGTCGAATGAACCGATAAACAATTTTTTATTGCTGATCGCAGGAGTTGCATGAACAATTCCATTCGTCTTGAATTTCCAGATTTGGTTGCCGTCTTTCTCGCTAATTGCATAGATACTGCTATCGCCCATTCCGAAATAAATTGCCTGCTGAAAAACTACGGGTGATGACTGAAAGTAATCCGCAAAATCATGATGCTTCTCCCCTCTCGTTTTAAAAGCCCAGATTGTTTTTCCTGAATTTTTATCGAGACAATAAATAGTTCCGTCACCTCCATTCAAAAATAATTTCTCACCATCAATAGCAACAGCGGCGCGAATTTGCCCCCGTGTTTTGAATTTCCATTGAACTTTTGATGTGTTCACATCGAGTGCATACAAATTGCTGTCAAGTCCACCGATGAAAATTGTATTTCCGTCTACCAAAGGCGAAGCAAAAAACGGTAGTGTTGAATGAAATTTCCAGGAGAGTATTGGTTCCGTTTTGAAATCCTGAATGCTTGCTTGGGCGAGAACACTTTGAATTTCCGGAGAGAAAATAAGTAACACCAAAAAAATTTTACCCGACAAAAGAATTTGCAGATGAATGGAATTTAGCTTCATGGGTAATGGGAATTCAGTTTCGTGCAAGCTAATTCGCGTAAAAAGTGAGTAAGAAATTCTTTCGATGAAAAAAGTAATGGGAAAGACAAAATGATTTCTTTTCGACAAAAATCAGAAACCTAAAAGCCTCAAATGAGACGGAAGATCACTTCTTATTATTCGCTGCCTTAATCAAATTCAGCGCGCTTCCCGCCTTGAACCATTCAATCTGTTGCGCATTGAACGTGTGGTTCAACAACACCTCATCTGTTGATCCGTTTTTGTGATGAAGAATCATCCTGAGTTGTTTGTCGGGAGAAAAAGTGGTGAGACCAACAATGTCAATCACATCATCTTCCTGCACTTTATCGTAGTCAGCTTTATCGGCAAAAGTGAGAGCAAGCATTCCCTGCTTTTTCAGATTCGTTTCATGAATGCGCGCGAATGAACGCACGATCACTGCGCGCACGCCAAGATGTCTCGGTTCCATCGCAGCATGCTCGCGTGAGCTTCCTTCGCCGTAATTCTCATCGCCAACCACAACAGTTCCAATGTTTGCAGCTTTGTAAGCCCGCTGAACTTTCGGAACCGAATCATAAGTTCCGTTGAGTTGATTCTTCACGGAGTCAGCTTTGTCATTGAAGAAATTGATCGCACCGATGAACATGTTGTTGGAAATGTTGTCGAGATGTCCGCGATACTTCAGCCATGGTCCTGCCATTGAGATGTGATCGGTGGTGCACTTGCCTTTTGCTTTCAGCAGAAGTCGAAGACCTGTGAGATCTTTTCCTTCCCATGCAGGAAATGATTCGAGCAGTTGCAAACGATCGGAGTTCGGATTTACCGCAACATTCACATTGCTTCCATCGGCAGCAGGAGGAATGAAGCCGGCATCTTCCACTGCAAAACCTTTTTGCGGCAATTCGATTCCTTCCGGTTCATCGAGTTTCACTTGTTCTCCTTTTTCATTTTGCAATGAATCAGTGAGCGGATTGAATTTCAAATTTCCCGCGAGCGCAAAGGCCGTTACGATTTCCGGCGAAGCAACAAATGCATGCGTGTTCACATTGCCATCGTTGCGCTTCGCAAAATTTCTGTTGTAAGAAGTGAGGATGGAATTTTTCTTCGAAGGATCTTTCATGTGCCGAGCCCACTGACCAATGCACGGACCGCATGCGTTTGCGAGAACCATTCCGCCGATGCCTTCAAAAGTTTCCATCAAACCATCTCGCTGAATAGTAAAACGGATTTGTTCGCTGCCCGGTGTGATCGTGAATTCCGATTTTGCTTTCAGATTTTTCTTCAGCGCTTGTCGAGCTATCGAAGCAGAGCGCGTCATGTCTTCATAGGAAGAATTCGTGCACGAACCGATTAGCGCCACTTCCAATTCCGACGGCCAATTATTTTTTTCAACTGCTTCTTTGAATTGCGAAATCGGCCAGGCGAGATCAGGCGTGTATGGTCCGTTGATGTGCGGCTCGAGGTTGCTCAAATCAATTTCAATCACCTGATCGTAATATTTCGAAGGATCAATCAGCACTTCAGCATCAGGCCTCAAGTGCGAAGCAACTTTGCTTGCTAACTCAGCTATGTCTTTTCTTCCGGTTGCATTCAGATACATTTCCATTTTCTGATCATAACCAAACACAGAAGTTGTTGCGCCTATCTCTGCGCCCATGTTGCAAATGGTTCCTTTTCCTGTTGCTGAAATATTTTCCGCACCAGGACCGATGTATTCGATGATCGCTCCGGTGCCTCCTTTCACTGTAAGAACTCCCGCTACTTTCAGGATCACATCCTTCGCGGAAGTCCATCCGTTCATTTTTCCGGTGAGATGCACGCCGATGATTTTCGGCATCTTCAATTCCCACGGCATTCCTGCCATCACATCCACTGCATCAGCGCCACCAACACCGATCGCAATCATTCCAAGTCCGCCTGCATTTGGTGTGTGCGAATCTGTTCCAATCATCATTCCTCCGGGGAACGCATAATTCTCCAGTACCACCTGGTGAATAATTCCTGCGCCTGGTTTCCAGAAACCAATTCCATAACGATTTGAAACGGATGCGAGAAATTCATACACCTCTTTATTCACGTCGAGCGCTTTGCTCAAATCTTTTTGCGCGCCTACTTCCGCCTGAATCAAATGGTCGCAGTGAACGGTGGAGGGAACTGCAGTTTTATTTTTTCCTGCCGTCATGAATTGCAGCAGCGCCATTTGCGCGGTTGCATCCTGCATGGCAACTCTATCGGGAGCAAAATCAACGTAAGATTTTCCGCGATCAAAAGCTTTGGACGAAAAATTTCCGAAGAGGTGAGCGTAAAGAATTTTTTCGGTGAGGGTGAGAGGTCGGTTGAGAAGTTTGCGGGTTTGTTCAATTTTAGAGGGAAGGTTTTCATAAACCTTCTTAATCATTTCAATATCGAATGCCATTTATCGGAAATCTTTTGTTGCAAAATTAGGGAACAGCAATCACTTCAGCATTCTATACACTCCTGCTATTGTCGAGACGGACCATTCAGTAACCGCTTTAGGTCATTTTACAAACAGGCTGTGGAAAGGAACTATCACCCACTTGTCCAATGAATTCTCTAACTTTCGTCAGCAATAAATCTGTCGCATAAGCAAATTTACCAAACTAAATTTTTTTACAATGGATGAAACGAATCCTCGGGAGACACAGCTTCGGCGTAAAATCTCAACGGCTCTTATTATTACAATCATCGGATTACTTCTAAACGGTGTCACTGCTGTTCCGCTGCGGACAGAACTAAGTATTCTTCTGGCGAAGCATGAGGTGCTTCCAAAATTTCTACAGGATTGGTGGAATTATGTGAATCAGGGCGTGAATGATACAAGTAATCAATACAATTTCATGCGCTATGGTTTTGACTGGCTCGGATTTACACATCTTCTCATCGCTGTTTTGTTTTTCGGCGCTCTAAAAGATCCGCTGAAAAATGAATGGGTAGTGAAATGGGGAATGATCGCATCGTTGCTCAGCATTGTGATGGCTCTCGGGTGGGAACAACTTCGTTCGATTCCTTTCTGGTGGTCAGGCATTGATGCACTGATTGCTCTTGGTGCATTTGTCATTCTTTGGTTATGTAACAAATGGATTCAGGAATTGAAAAGCACCGTCACCTAAATCGCGATATTGGATTCATAGTTTGGTTTTAATTGAATCTTCTGACAGAAAGAGACTATGCTGAACTCTTCATTGCAATCGCCCCCGCCTTCCTAAGGAAATTTTATTTCAACTTTTGCAAGCCCGCTCGAAGTTTAGTAATTGACTCATCAATTTCATGCAGTTTGCATGTCCCGACGCTTAGGCGATACCAGGTAGAATCGTGCGATGAACCGAATGCATAAAACGGAACAATGGCTATTCCGCAATCATGCAGCAAATAAGAAGTAACATCTGCCGTATCCTTCAAAATTTTGCCTTCGGGAGTTTTTTTTCCCTTCAGATCGAACTGTACTGTAAGATAAAGTGCCGCTTGCGGAGAAATGGCATCTACACGATTTCCTTCGCTTTGCAATTGCATCAATCCCTTGTAAATTCCTTCGAGGCGTATTTGAAGATGATCTTTGAATTCAGTCAGGTAACTATTCATAGCTTCCTTCATTTGCAAAAATTTTGCGCTGGCCTCTTGCTCAGGTCTCGGAGCCCATGCACCGATATGTGAAGCGATAGATTTCATCTTGTCAATTACGTATTGTGGTCCAAACGCCCATCCTACCCTCAAACCCGTTGCTGCGCAAGATTTTGAAATACCATCAGCATAAATGGTGTAGTCATGCATTTCCGGCCTCAATGAAACCGGATCGTAATGATGCGTATTTCCATAGGTGAGAATCCAATACATTTGATCATAGAGGACATAAAGCGGTTTTTCTCTCTCGCCTCTTCTTTCATTTTCCTCAAGAACGAGGTCGCAGATTTTTTCGAGCGCATTTTTTGTAAACGTTGTACCTGTCGGATTTTGCGGCGAACAAAGTGCAAGAAGATTTGCGTTACGAATGAACGGGCGAATCTCCTCAGCTGTCGGCATAAAATTGTTTTCCACTCTTGTCTCGATTGGAATGGCCCGGGCACCTGCTAAATGGCAATAATGATTATTATTCCATGAAGGAACAGGAAAAATAACTCCGTCTCCCGGATCCAGTACAGTCATGTAAATGCTGTAGATGGCCGGCCGGCCGCCGCTTGTGATCAAAATATTGTCGGGAGAATAATTAATGCCTCCTTGCTTCAACAGAAATTCGCTAACAGCTTTTCGAAGTTCAGGAATGCCATTCGCAGGCGGATAATTGGTGTGTCTTGAATGAAGTGCTTTGATAATCTCTTGTTCGAGCTCATGCGGAACAGGAAATACGTTCGGGTCAAAATCACCGATTGTGAAGTTGAAAATCTTCGCGCCCTTTTTGATGAGATCATTCACTTCCCAGGCGAGTTTGATGATTTCCGAGCCGATGAGCGATTCTGCCATCTTCGAAACGTGAAGCTTATTTTTCGTTGCTACCGCTTCCTGCATGTTTGTCGTGTTTTGGTGAATAAAAATAAAAGTCCTTCCATCGCAAACTTAATGTTTTTAACCGGCGGCAAGCAACACAGCAGAGGATTATTCCCACATCAAGAATCCTTAAGTAAGAACATTCAACCCTTTGCAACGAAACATATTTTCAGGAGCTCCGTTCAAATTCGACTAAATCGATAGATTTAATAATTTTTTTTACAAAATACTACCAACTCTGTAGATTATGTATACATTTGACGCCGAACTTTTAAAACCAACTCCATTTATGAAACAGTTTTTTACCAGAGCTTTCCCTCTGATTCTTCTTATCATTTGGCTTGCGAATCCGCTCGTTACTACGGCACAACAAACTGGTTCTGCAGGAACTAGTCCATCGGACACAACAAAAAAGAAAAAAGCACCGCCACCACCTGCGCAGATGCTCACTTTTCCTGTTATTTCTGACATCTGCAAGATCAAATTGAACAGCTACGCGCAAGTACGCTTTCAGTATTATGAACCGAATAAAGACACCACCGGGAAAGACCTTAGCAAGCCAAGCAGCTTTGATCTGCGCAATGCGCGTATCATCCTTAACGGAAATCCGCTGCACAATTTCTCTTATCGCTTCCAGGTTGATTTTGCACCGCCCGCAGTTCGCGCGCTCGATGCTTACGGCTCCTATACATTTTTTCCCTACCTGAAACTCACCTTAGGTCAGCAGAAAGTTCCGCTCTCCTATGAGAGTCTGCGAACGGACTATGACATTCACAGCATAAGTCGTTCGCAAGTGGTAGAGGCATTAACCAGCCGCTCTACCGATGTTCTGGCTACAGCAAATCAGAGCACGACTCTTCCTGCAACGACTTCAACTAGTACTCTTAAAAGTGTCAATAATAACGGACGTGATCTTGGATTGCTTGCGAGTGGAGGAATTCCTAACAAAAACATCCAGGGCACCAATTGGGTTGATTATGCTCTCGGCGTTTTTAATGGAGCTGGAATCAATGTTTCAGATCCTGACCGCCATAAGGATATTGCGGGAAGAGCCGTTGTCCATCCCATTAAGAATTTAGGTGTCGGCGGATCATTTTATTCCGGGATGGCCACTTATGGCATCGATAAATCGAAACCCAAAGATCGCGATCGTTGGGGCCTTGAAGCATCATACGAAGACGGAAAATGGATTTATGCAGCGGCCGAATATCTGCAGGGAAAAGACAGCGTGACAAAGAAAGGTGGTTACTATGCCGAAGCAGAAGGATTCTTCATTCCTAAGAAAGCCGGGATCCTCGTGAAGTACGACTTCTACGATCCAAATAAAGCCAAATCTAAGAATGAAACCACCATTACCAGCTTTGCTTTAAACTGGTATTTCGCTGCCTATACCAAGATTCAGGTTCAGTATGATTTTGTACATGAGGATGGCGCTGAAACTCAAATCAAGAATAACTTGCTTTCTATCCAGGGGCAGATCTATTTCTAACGCAATTCAAGTCATCTGATACAATATCCTACTAATTCTTCTTGTTTTGTAAAATCTATAGAATTAGTAGGATAATTAAAAATTAAATTTACATTTGACGCGAATTCATAAACTAATTTCCATAACACCTTAACCATTAACCTATGAATTTAAAACCCACCATTCTTTCGGCGTTGCTTCTGCCGGCCTCAGTTCTTGTCCAGAATTTTTCTTCTGTTCCTTTATCAGAACAAAAATTTTCGGGTCCGGACATTTCAGGAAAGATCTCACTCTCCGGAGCGTACGCTCTCTACCCGATGGCGGTAAAATGGGGAGAAGAATTTCACAAACTCCATCCCGGTGTCACATTCGATGTACAGGGCGGCGGTGCCGGCAAAGGAATGACCGATGCTTTATCAGGCACTGTAAGTTTAGGAATGGTTTCACGAGACATCGCACCCGAAGAAGTGAGTAAGGGCGCTTATGCTGTAGGCGTATGTGAAGATGCTGTGATCCCAACCATAAATTCAAACAACCCATTCATTGCGACGATTAAACAGCGAGGAATTACAAAAGATCAGTTCTATAGAATTTTTATAAGCGGAGAAATAACGACTTGGGGACAATTGCTTGGAGTGAAAAGTAACAAGCCGATTAAATTGTTTACACGGTCGGATGCCGCGGGAGCCGGGGAGTCTTGGGCGAAGTACATGGGCTACAAACAGGAAGATCTGCTCGGCACCGGCGTATTCGGCGATCCGGGGTTAGCCCAAGCAGTATCCAAAGACCCATACGCTATGGGATATAACAACATCAACTTCGTATACGACAGTAAATCGCGCCAGCCGCAGCCGGGACTTGCACCGTGTGCCATGGATTGGAATAGCAATGGAAAGATTGATGCGAATGAAGATGTCTTTGGTTCTCTTGATAAAGTTGATGATGCCATTCAGGATAAATCATTTCCGCATCCACCGGCACGTTTGCTTTACCTCGTTTCGAAAGGCAAGCCGAAAGATCCGGCGGTGGTGGCATTTCTCAATTGGGTTCTAACTGACGGACAGAAATATACTGATGAAGCCGGTTACGTGAAACTTTCTGATGACATAAGGCAGAAACAAATTTCATTAGTCAAGTAATTCTTAAAAAGCAAACTTGATCATGCAACTGGGAAGAATAGCCAAAGATCAGATTGCGGCCAAATCAGTTTGGCTTGCTACCGTGTTTGTTGGCTTGCTTTTATTTCTGATTATCGGAGGACTTTATCTTAAATCCGCTCCCCTGCTTGAAACACATTCGCTTAGCGATTTACTTTTCAAATCTATTTGGAAACCGAGAAAAGATCAATTCGGTTTTCTGCCGTACATCCTAAGCACTGTGTACGTCACAGTCATCTCGCTCGTGCTTGCAGTGCCGCTGTGCATATTGTGCTCAATCTATCTCTCAGAATACGCAAACAAAAAAGTAAAAGCGTTCGTCACTTCACTCGTCGATATTCTTGCAGGAATTCCCTCTGTGATATTCGGGATTTGGGGAATCATTCTCATTGTCCCTTTCATTTCTGAAACTCTGGCGCCGGCCTTCGGTGAAGATGACACCACCGGATACAGCATTCTTGCCGGAGGCATTGTGCTCGCCATCATGGCATTCCCGATTATCATTCACATAATGCTCGAAGTCTTGCGAACTGTTCCTAAAGAATTGCGAGATGCATCTCTTTCACTTGGAGCAAACAAATGGGAAACGATTAAGAAAGTGGTGTTGAGAAAAGCAGCGCCCGGAATTAGTGCTGCCGTCGTCCTCGGTTTCTCGCGAGCATTCGGAGAAACGCTTGCCGTGCTGATGGTGGTTGGTAATACAGCAATTATCCCTCACACGGTTTTTGATTCCGGATATCCGCTGCCCGCACTGATTGCAAATAATTACGGAGAAATGATGTCGATACCGATGTATGATTCTGCGCTAATGTTTGCCGCACTGCTTCTGCTCACAGTGATTCTATTATTCAATGTTGTTGCGCGCGTGGTGATCATGCGCCTTGAACGCAAAATGATTTGAATTATGTTTTGGAGAAAACTTGAAGAACGGATTTTCAATTTACTGATTCGCGTTGCCACCGTAATCATCGTCGGAAGTTTATTCGTAATTGTACTTACCGTTCTCTGGAAAGGATTGCCCGCGATGAATTTGGATATGATCACGAAAACTCCGCAGGGTGGATTCTATCTTGGAAAAGAAGGCGGAGTGCTGAATGCGATCATTGGTTCGCTCTATCTCGGAATTGGTGCAAGCATTTTTTCTCTCTTGCTTTCCATTCCTGTAGTTGTGTACATGAACGTGTATGCGCCCGCGGGTTCAAAATTTGTTACACTTATTCGGCTTGCACTTGATATCCTGTATGGAATTCCTTCCATCGTTTATGGTGCGTTCGGATTTATTCTTATGATTTTCTTCGGAATGAAAGTTTCGCTGCTCGCCGGAATTATCACCGTGGGATTGCTTGTGCTTCCGATCATGGCAAGAACAATGGATGAAGTGATGAGAACCATTCCTAAAGAATTGGGTGACGCTTCACTTTCACTTGGCGCAACCAAATGGGAAACAGCAATGAGAGTGATCATGCGACAGGCCTTTCCCGGAATTCTCACAGCAATTCTTCTCGGATTCGGGAGAGCAATCGGTGATGCTGCTTCAGTCATTTTTACAACCGGCTTCACTGATAATATTCCAACTTCAATCTTGCAGCCGGCCGCTACCCTGCCGCTGGCCATCTTCTTTCAACTTGGTTCACCAACGCCGGAAGTGGTGGCGCGTGCCTATGCTTCCGCATTAATTCTTACTGTGCTCATCCTGCTGGTGAGTATCAGCAGCCGGATTCTTACAAAGCGATTCAAGAAAAACGTAATCAACTAAAACTATTTCTTATGCAACCAACTCCACAATCACTTATTCCAGGCGAACTTCCTTCTTACTTGCTGCCTGAAACAAAGCCGGAAGAAAAAATCATCCCTCTCTTGGGAATGAAACCGCACATCAGCGTGCGCAATCTCAGCATCAGCTACGGAAATCAACGAATTCTCAAAAATGTTTCGATTGATATTCCAAATAAAAAAATCACAGCCATCATCGGCCCGAGCGGCTGTGGCAAAACCACCTTGTTGAAAACATTCAACCGCCTCATTGAATCTTCAGACGGAATAAAAATCGAAGGGGAAGTGCTGGTAGATGGCGTAAACATTTATGATCCGAAAGTGGAAGTGACCCACATGCGGAAGAAGATGGGCTTGCTTTCGCAACGCCCAATGCCTTTACCGATGTCCATCTTCGATAACATCGCATACGGCATGCGCATTCATGGTATCAAGAAGAAAAAACTGCTTGCTGAAAAAGTTGAACACTATTTGAAGCAGGCAAGCTTATGGGATGAAGTAAAAGATCGTCTCCATCATCCCGCCACCAAACTTTCTATTGGTCAGCAACAGCGGCTGTGTCTTGCACGCGGGCTCGCCGTAGAGCCGGAAATTATTCTTGGTGATGAACCGACATCAGCATTAGATCCCATCAGCAGCCAGCGCATTGAAGAAAAATTTGTGGAGTTGAAAGAAGATTACACCGTAATCATAGTCACACACATTCTTCGACAGGCAAGAAGAATTGCGGATTACATTGTCTTTATGTGGCTGGGCGAAATTATTGAACACGGTCCGGTGCATGAGGTCCTGGAAAATCCGAAAGAAGAAATGACGAAGGAATACGTGAAAGGAATCATAAGCTAACTAACAACATATAAATATCCTTCCATGCTCTCTAAGAAAGTTAAGTATGCATTGAAAGCTGTGCTCTACATGGCACGAAATCATGACCAGGGATTGATAGTGGTTTCAGATATCTCCAAAGCAGAATATATCCCTTATAAGTTCCTCGAAAAAATCTTAGCCCAGCTCAAACGCCGAGGAATCGTGACCAGCAAAATCGGACGACAAGGCGGTTACAAACTTTCTCGCTCACCGGAAGATATTTCACTTGGAGAAGTAATTCGGATCATTGAAGGAAGAATCGCCCCCATTTCTTGTGTAAGTCGCGCAGCCTACGAAAAATGTTATGACTGCGAGGATGAAAAGACATGTGAGATTCGCCGCACCATGCAGCTTGTTCGAGACGCCATGGTAAAAATCCTCGACGGCACCTCATTGAATGATGCCATCTCGAAAAATGCTCCTGCACTCCGCCGCTTTGATTTCGTCCTTGCATTCTGAATTCTGACTTATTGAGTCCTCTTTTGTAACCAACTTTAGTCAGATTCGTAGCAAAAAAATTCAGACTACGGGCGTCAAAATTCAGAAAATGTTATACATTGCAAAAAATTCGACCTAATAGGTAGAACTTGTAAGGTTAGTAGAATAAGAAATTGTTACCTCAAATTATTTAATCGTTATCGTTAAATAATCTACTCCATGAATCACTTATCCTCGGACGATGTATTGCCGTTCCTGATAATCCTCACCATTCTCCTGGTGGCTGCTCGATTGACGGGGGAATTATTTAAGCGATTCAGAATGCCGGCTGTCATGGGCGAATTATTTGCCGGTGTAGTTTTAGGTCCCACCATTTTCGGAACTGTTTTTCCGGACGCATATCAAAACATATTTGCTTCACCAAAATCCCCGGGCATTGCTTTTGACGGCGTATCACGAATAGGAATCATCCTCCTGTTGTTCGTCGCGGGAATGGAAGTGAACCTCAATTCTATCCGTCGCCGAGGAAAAGCGGCAGCTAAAATCAGTATTGCCAGTGTTGTACTTCCTTTTGCTACCGGGTTTGTGGTGACTCAACTCTTTTTTACCACGCTTTTTTCAAATGAAAATTCTGAGCCCCTCATTCCTGCTTTATTCATGGGAACAACGCTTTGCATTACTGCGCTCTCCGTTGCTGCGAAAATTCTCATAGACCTCGATTTGATTAAAACAAGATTCGGCAATTTGATTCTCACGGCAGCAATGATCAATGATTTTATCGGCTGGATGCTGTTTGTGATTGTGATCAATCTTGCCAACCTCGGGCATGAAGTGATGGGCGTTATTGAAACAATTATAAGCGTTACGCTCTTTGCCATTTTCCTTTTGACGGTTGGCCGCTTTCTCATCAACAAAGGTTTTGCATTCTGTGAAAATCATCTTTCAAAACCCGGTGGGTCGCTAAGCTTTGCAATAATTGTGTGTTTGCTCGGAGCAATTTTTACTGAATGGGTAGGAATACATGCCATCTTCGGAGCGTTTTTGACAGGCATCGCCGTTGGAAGTTGCAGCAATTTCAAAGCACAAGCACGGGAGGGATTATTTCATTTCATCACCAACATTTTTGCTCCCCTCTTTTTTGTATCAATCGGCATGAGGGTGAATTTCATCACAAATTTTGACTGGAGGATTGTGAGCATCGTGCTTGCCATTGCATGCCTTGGAAAAATTATTGGCGGCACCGTTGGAGCAAAACTCAGCGGGTTTAAAATAAACAAAGCCTACGCAGTTGGTTTTGCCATGAATGCGCGCGGTTCCATGGAAATTGTTTTAGGACTCCTCGCACTGCAAGCAAAAATTATTGATGAAAGAATTTTTGTTGCTCTCGTAGTAATGACCTTTGTTACAATAATGATGGCGGGACCTGCTATCAAGTTTTTTCTGAAAAGACATGAGGTGGCTCTCGACAGAGAATCGGTGCAACGCGAATCACCGTTGACGGCTTCGCCGGTTAATCAAATCATTCAGCCCGGAACACAATCCTGAATAAACATGAAAAGGCATTTTTCATTCACAACTCATCATTATTGTTCTACTAATTCTCTATAAAGTATAAATCAAATAAAATCAATAGAATTACAAGGTCAATCCATTTCATTCTAAAACCTAATCTCTAATCGTTATGGGCAAACTCGCAACCAATGAAGTCCTTCAGTTCCTGCTAATCCTGACCATTCTTCTTGCCTTGGCAAGAATCATGGGCGAACTATTCAAAAAGCTGGGTATGCCTGCCATCATCGGCGAATTACTGGGAGGAATTCTTCTTGGGCCGTCCTTCATCGGCACTTACTTTCCGAATTTCTTTCAAACCATTTTTATTGGCCCGAAGGAACCTGCTGTTGCATTTGATGGCATTTCGCGGCTGAGTGTGATGCTGCTCCTCTTCATTGCCGGCATGGAAGTTAAACTGGAAAACATCAGAACACGCGGAAAGGCCGCAGCAAAAATCAGTTTCTCGGGAATATTTTTCCCGCTCGCACTTGGCATTGGGGTTACCTGGTTTTTCTACGACATGATTTTTTCTACACCGACTGATAACAAACTGGCCCCGGCTCTGTTCATGGGAACAGCACTTTCAATTACGGCACTGGGCGTAATGGCGAAAATCCTCATCGACATAGATCTCATCAAAACACGCTTCGGCAATTTGATGATGACAGCCGCAATGATTGATGACATCATCGGCTGGATGCTCTTTTCAATCGTAGTGGCGATTGCAAACCTTAAATCAGAAAGTCAATTCAATGCTGTAACAGTGCTGTTGATTCTTATTGCATTTACCGCCGCGCTGATGACGGTTGGAAGAAAACTCATTGATCCGCTTTTCCGGTATGCAAATGCAAAGCTTTCAAAGCCCGGAGCTGAATTGTCTCTTGCAATGATTTTGTGCCTGCTTGGCGGCATTTTTACTGAGTGGCTCGGCATAAAAAATATTTTTGGCGCTTTCCTGATGGGAATTGCAATCGGCAATTCCCCTTTCTTCAGTGAGAAAGCTAAAGAAACACTGCATGACATTGTCACCTATGTTTTCTCACCGCTCTTTTTTGTTTCCATTGGATTGAAAGTTAACTTCGTGTCTAACTTCAGTTTAACCATTGTACTCTTCGTTCTTGCCATTTCGATTTTTGGAAAACTCCTCGGAGGATATATTGGCGCAAGACTGAGCGGTTTCAAACCCAATAAGTCTATGGCAGTAGGCTTTGGAATGAATGCGCGCGGCTCGCAGGAAATTGTGTTGGGATTAGTCGCTCTTCAAGCGAAAATCATTGACGAGAAAATTTTTGTCGGATTAACGGTGATGACTTTTGTGACGATCCTGATGGCAGGCCCAATGATCCGCTTTTTCTTGCGCAGACACGATGCTATTCACGGGGTAAGCACAGAAACTCAATTGGCGAATCAAAGAGAAATTAAGCCGCCGATATCAGCAGAAACAGCGTAGGCATGCTTCAGATATTTATTTGATGGAAGTACCTTGAACGGCACAGCCACTGTAGCGCTTTCCGTTTACCAGAACGGATGCTGAATAAGGAGATTGATTTCCGGAAGAATCGGTGCAAGATTGCTTTGTTATGACTGCTTTGATCGATGCCTGCATGGCGTAGTTATTAGACGAGTAAGTAAAGACTTCATCATTATCAGTTTTCGGCGGAAAATATTCAAAGACATAAACCTTCATCTCCGACAGATCTTTCAACACCATTACCCCTTCTTTCATCGAAATCTGCAAAGACCAATTACTGCCAATCGCCCAAAAATCGTAAGGGATGCACGAGTTTTCATAATTCTTCTGCTCTATCGTTAATACTTTTTTCACCGTAAGAATGCTATCAATTCCCTGTGTCTTCATTGATTCACTTGCTGCTGAAAGTTCACCTCTAACTTCCACGTAAACGTATTCATTGGGAAAAGCAGGCGTGTGAAGAAATACTGATTTGTAAAGTTGTTTCAATTGCAATGTAGAATCTGCAACAAGAAAATCCTTTTCCGGATGTTCGCATTCGCGAAAACTCAACCCATTTTTTCCAACCACAAATAGTCCTTTGAAAATTTTTTCAGATGCATTTTCATTTGGCGAGGATTCTCCTGCACCGTTTAAAGATTGATCAGCTGATGCTACATCGGGAGTAATTTTTTTTTCATGACTGCATGAAAGCACGAGGAAACATATACAAATCAAGTAAACAGAATAAATGTTTATCACCAGTTAAAATTATGAATTAGAAAGTGATTGAAATTTTGCTTTCAAATTTCGGAGGCATTACCAAAGAGAACCGCCACAAAAGTCTCATTTGGCAACCTGATTTCACTGGGGCGATTCACTCATCAAATCTCATCTCCTAATTAAAAACCCGAAACAAACGAAAAAGGTATTCGTAACACTTCCCCGAAGATGAACGAAATCGAATCAGCATCCACCCTGATTCTGCGACCCTACTTCTAATGACAGGTTTTGTTGACACGGAGATTGAAACTAACAGAATTTGATTTTGGTGGTTAGAAAAGTCCCCGTCGAGTCGCGTATTCGGCGGGGAACTTTTTCCCGGGTGGTAAGATGGAGGAAGACCGTCAATCTGAAACAGAGAAGAAATTATTTCCCTATAGAGTAATTTTTATAATCACTTTTATTCGACACTCATGAAAGCTCAGATACACTATCGAAAAGAGTCAAAGCCATCAGTGGCGCCACCTTCAACAACGGAACCGGGACCGGTCACCTGCATAGGAAATGTGAAGCCGCCAAAAAAAAAGTAGCCAACTCCTCGCAACATTTCACTCATGATACAAACCCACCCTCATAAGCCTGAATCAAGTATTTCGAAGAGCGATGGTTTGCAAATCAAGACGCTGAAGCAAATCATGATCAAAATAATTTCTTCCGGTTTTTTTTATTTCACCAAGAAGAGACTATCAGCCAAACCAGAATCGCATATAACTACTGAGTCAGAAATTCTTTTCATTTGAAATTTTATCCCGCCATGGGAAATATTGTTATCATAATTGTTTTGGTAGTAGTTTTCGGATTGATCTGGAGAAGACAGTGGAGCCGGAAGACTTTCAGACGACCCAAGGACTAATCTCAAAATAAGAAGCTCTTGCTATCTGCAATCCGGCAAATTCTTGCTGGCATAAAAAGATTTGTGTCCGGCATGCGTCCGTTTCAGTAGGTAAGTTCCGAATAATTTCCTGGCTGAAGAATGAAATATTTTCTATTCAGCCAACTATCAGAATAAATTTCATCGAGCCGCAAACGGAATTTATCCTCATCAAGGCGCTTTGCAATGTCAGGGTTTTCAATATCAGCCTTCCAGGAAATCGTTACTGAATGCTGATTGTTTTTCAATGAAGAGAAAATCAATGTTTCCATGGGCAAACTCCATTCATCAAGAGAAGAGAGATCCGCATGTTTTGCGAAATCCACCGTGAATTTGGATCCCTGCTTTGCTTCACACCTTGCAACAAGTCCGTTTATTTCACTAACGTGTGCCTGGTATTCCTTAGCATGAGCAAAGATTTGATTACCGCGTAAAAGAATAATTGCGGCAATAACTGCGATCACTGCGATTTTCATTCTTGTTTGTGAATAGACATCCCTGAAAAATGGAACGATACATAATGGGATCAGAAGCAAGTACATCCGCTCAAAATAATTTGAGTGCGTCCACGGGTGCACGTGAAAGAAGCCGATGAGTAAAAGAAATCCTATAACTGTTACAAGCAATAATGCGGCTTGAATGTTCTCTTTTTTTCTAAAAAGAATGAAAAGCGTAACGATGAGCACAAACATTTCTTCAAAGTAAATTCTGAACAGAAATGATATCCACTCCCAGATATTTTCTACAGAAGTAAAGTTTTGAGACAAAATACTCCGCTCTTCGGAGAGTGGATATTCAATCTTGCCTGCTTCGTAGTCGGAAATAAAAAAATATTTCCAGACAAGCCAGAGTGCAAATGTTAAACAGTAAACGACGGCAACCCGACGAGAGATTTTCTTCTCTTTTATGAAATGAGCTGCACTGAAGTAAATGACTCCAATAAAAATGAGCGGATAAGAAAAGAGCAGCGTAGTAAGCAATAAAGCAAGAATGATTAGATGTGAAAGTGAATGATAGAATTTTCTCTCAAGAACACCAACAAAAAAAATCAGAAGAACGCTGCCATACCACACTTCATACATAGGAATGAAATAAATGAAGTAGATACCGCAAACACTGCTCAATAACAAGGCGAGGGCAATGCCTTCATGTTTCAGCCAGTAAATGCTCAAAAGAAAAAGGAACCAGAGATACAAAACCGGATTGAGCGAATTAAGAATAAGAAGTGTGTTAATTTGAGCATTTAGTTTTGTACCCAAAACTGCCAGCAATTGCGAGATGCCAAGAATGAAACGCTGATGTTCTACATGAAAGGTCCCATACTGTACGACGTAAAAGAAATAATAGGAGCCATCAAGGAAAATGCGTTCCTGATACAGTGCTCCCGCGAAGGCGGCATAAACTGCTAGATAAAGATTGCCAGCCCACAAAAGTTTATTAAGTGCCACCTAAGTAACCTTTTTAAAGATTACGGAGCAAGATAGTGAATTGAGAATTGCAACTCAAATAGCAATCGGGGTTTCTAACATCAACAGCAGTCAACATTCTTTTCACTTCTACAGCACTTGGCTGATGCAATTCCGAGATATGTGCATTATTGATACTTCATCAGGAATCTCAAGTCAATTTTTTTCGTATCTGATCACAGTTCGGCCTCACCTCGGGGTAATCTCGAAGTTTTGTATCTTTGAGCTTAGAGAAGTTGGCATTTATTTCCACACAAATTAACCCTAATGAGGTATATTTATTCAGTAGCACTTCTTATATGGTGTTCCTTACCATGCGGAGCACAAGCACCTTTTATTAGGCAACCTTTCCATGTGAATTCCACATTCGGCTTTATAAAGAATGAAGGCCAAATTTATTCAGACCCGCAAGACCCTGTTCTTTTTCAGTTTTCCGCTCCCGGCTTTTGCATGAACTTACGCAGAGAAGGTTTCAGTTACGACTTTATTGAGGCGGAAAACAACACCTCACAAGCAAGCGAAGCAGTGGGCAAAGTAAACAGGTTGGCCGACGTTAATGATGCTCCTTTAAACCCCGGTGTAATTAAAAGAAACCGGATTGATTTCAATTTCCAGCATTGCAATCAAAATGCGCAAATAACCTGCGAACAGAAGTCTTCAGCTTATATCAACTATTACTTGAGAAAGACACACGATCAAACCGCTACTCATGTTTATAGTTACAATAGAATTGTTTATAGCGACCTCTATCCAGGTATAGATGTGATTTTCCAATTTACTGGAACTTCACCGTATCTGCATTATGAATTTGTTATACATCCTGATGCGAATATCAGCGACATACAAATGCTCGTGAAGGGTTGCAGGGACCTCTTCATTAATGCAAATCAAGAATTGGTGACTGAAAGTACAATCGGATATTGCAAGGAACTTAAGCCAATAGCTTTCACAGAAAACTCAAAGCGGGAATTACCTTGTTCATTTCACGTGAGGGATCAGATAGTTTCCTTCGATGTATCAAATCGTTCACACGAAACAATCATCATTGATCCTAACATTATCTGGAGCACCTATTACGGAAACACGGGTAACGAGAATGTAGCAGAAATAGCCGAGGATACTTCAGGCAACCCCGTTCTAATCGGCTACACTACGTCCACCACTGGTCTCACTACAGAAGGCTCCTGGCAGCAGAACTACTATGGAGGCGACTCCGACTTTTTTCTCATGCGCTTTTCATCGGATGGCTCATTGAAATGGTGCACGTATTTCGGGGGCGATTCAGCCGATCTCGCCTATGCCGGAGCTGTTGATCAAAGTGGAAACATTTACGTATTGGGATCTACCAATAGCCAAAACGGTATCGCTTATGGAAATGCTTATCAGCCCAATTATTCCGGCGGGAACGGAGACATGGTTGCAGCTAAGTTTGATTCAGCCGGAACGCTTCTTTGGGCAACGTATGGTGGAGGTAATGCTCAAGATGACATTCGCGGAGGAACGATTGATGCGCATGGAAACTTAATCACGGTTGGATTCACAAAAAGTGATACCGGAATTGCAACACCCGGAGCTTATCAGGAAGTGCCACAAGATTCGCTGGGCGGAGACGCGCACATTGAAAAATGGACTCCGCAAGGCCAGAAGATTTGGGGAACTTACTTCGGAGGAAATGAATCAGACAGAGCACATAGCGTAACAACGGACCCACAGGGAAATATTTGCCTGGCAGGCACAACCTCAAGCACGTCTGGACTCGCAACCAGCGGAACAAGCCAATCGCAATTCGGCGGATCCATCGACTTGTTTCTCGCCAAATGCGATTCGAACGGGTTTAGAATATGGGCGTCTTATTTAGGCGGTGCTGACTTGGATCGGGGCCGTGGAATTGCTACAGACGAATCAGGAAATATTTATGTAACAGGATATACTTATAGTGATGACAACATTTCTACTCCCGGTGCTTTTCAGGAGCAGTGGCATCCGGGATATTCAAGTATAGGAAATAGATTGGCAGACGGTTTAATTGCAAAGTTTAGTTCCTCAGGCCAAAAGCTGTGGGGAACCTATTACGGAGGTGAAGGTGATGAAACTCTCCGCAGTCTCAAATTAGATAACAGTGGGCACGTTTATGTTTTTGGTTCTACACAAAGTGACAGTGTAGTAGCCTCGCCGGATGCATTCCAGCTTATACCTTCTCCTGGCTCCGCCGGCGAAGGATTGCTCGCCAAGTTTGATACCAACGGACACAGAATATGGGGAACTTATTTCAGTGATACTTCTGATTGTGCCGGAATAGACATGGAGTGGGACCCACACGGCTTTCTTTATCTCGCTGGCACCACACAGACGCCCGGATATTTCATAACTCCAAATGCAATTCAAGATTCTTTTTCAGGTGGACTCTCTGATGCTTTTATTACGAAGCTTTATCCCGGTGAAGATTGCTTTGATCCGTTCGAAGCGAATGATTTGATGTCTTCAGCAAGACAAATATCAGTTACAACACAACCGTGGATGATTCCTTATACCGCATCTCTTCATTCTGCAAATGACCAGGATTGGTTTAATTTCAAAACATCTTCAGTCAATAATTATTTCAAGGTTCAACTTACGCAACTTCCAGGAGACTATGATCTCTATGCTTATGATTCACTGGGAGAACTTGTTGGTGAATCTCATAATTCTGGGCTAGCTGATGAACTCGTGACCGTTTATTATGGACAGGGAAATGTTCATACTTATTTCATCAATGTTTCAAGTGTGGCCGGAGAATTTGATGCAAACGCTTGCTATGCACTTCAGGTAATTTTATACCAGGATTCGGTTCCTACGCAATCAACTTTGACAACAACATTAATCCCTTCTCCATCCTTTTTTCCAAATCCAGCCGCAGATAATTTCATTTTTGATTTGAAAGGAATATTGGCCACCGGCACCTTACAAGTTTCCGACATTGAAGGAAAAATTGTGTATTCAGCTGCTTGCTCTTCTCTTAGATCATATTCTGTAGATGTAAGTTCATGGCAATCCGGAATTTACTTTGTGAGGTTTATTACAAAGGAAAAATCATTCGCAGGCAAACTTTTAGTTACCCACTAATCCGATTCAACCATTCTCAATTGCCCGATTGAGTTTACTATAAGCCCCTTCTCTTAAATTCCTTCCTGTGCACAATAATCATAGTTCGGATCATCATTGTCTATTGTTGCTAACTCTATAGTTCGTTGAATATTTATTTTAAAAATCAATTTCTATATTTCCTAGCTCAAATCGGCCTAAACCCAAGACTTATGCACGAATACTTAATCGCGTTACGCCTTGTTCACATTCTCTCAGGGGTACTCTGGGCGGGCGGCATTTTCATGCTCGCATTATTTGTAATACCCGCTATTAATGCTTCCGGGGCGGAAGGAAGTAAAGTAATGCGGCAGATAGCATCTACTAATCATTACGCTACAGTAATGACGATTGCTGCAACTTCCAATATTATAGCTGGGCTTCTCTTATACTGGCAAATCTCGCGTGGGTTAACTGTCGAATGGATCACGTCTTCGCAAGGGATTTCAATATCTATCGGCGGCTCATTTGCCATTATCGCTTACGTAATTGGTATGGCAGTAAATCGCCCAAGTGCTCTCCGAATTGCCGAGATCGGTGGCGAGATTGCTGCTGCGGGAGGCAAGCCGACTGAAAGCCAAATTACTGAATTGAATAAGCTACGAAAGAAAATTACAGACGGGACTAATTACATGGCCTACTTGCTTGCTATTACAGTTTCGGCAATGGCTATTGCTCGCTATATAGGTTGATCTCCGAAAATTTATAGCACATAAGAATCAGTCAACATCAGCTAGGAAGTAATTCGTTTTTATTTTTGGAAAGTTCAATCCGCAATACTCAGCAAAACTATATCTTGACTATAATTATGTGCAATCTGACCAGCGTGATTTACACTCTGCAGATTCAGGGCGAGATCGTCTCGGGTCTAAATAAGCTCACCGCAAAAGATTAGACAACATTTTTCGAAGGAGCAAGGGTAGTTGAGCTACTTTCTAAATCGCATGTAATATTTCAATCTGCTCCATCATTAATTCCTCCCCTCTTTTCATCGCTTCACTATTTAGAGGAATTAAAGCGTGATATTTTTCCGGAAGTACATGTTTCAGTGCATAGAGAACAGACTCAGTTTTTACAACCTGTTTACGCGACAAATAAGCACCAAGCATAATCATGTTCATTACCTTACCGTTTTCCATTTTCAGCGCTTCTATAGCGGCAGGAATTCCGATCATTTCAATATCGCGACGCAAACTCGGCTTTAGAATATTACTTGAATCGTAAAGCAAAAGTCCATCCTTTTTCACTCTCGCTTCAAATTTTTCCATCGAGGGCTGATTCAAAATTATAGCGGAATCGAATTGAGAAATAATCGGGGAGCTTATCTTATTATCAGAAATGATAGTGATACAATTTGCTGTGCCACCACGCATTTCAGGGCCATAAGACGGCATCCAGGAAATTTCTTTCCCTTCGAGCATGCCTGCATACGTAAGTGTCATACCCAGTGAGAGAACTCCTTGTCCTCCAAAACCGGCCACAATTAATTCTTCTAACATAGCGATATTTAATTTGCTTTAAGATCTGCCAACTCTTCCTTTTTTGGTAATTTTATATCTCCAAGCGGAAAGGTCTTCACCATCTCATCATCGATAAATTTATTAGATTCGATCGGCGTCATTTTCCAATTTGATGGGCAATTGCCTACAATTTCAACAAAGCATAATCCTTTGTTTAACTGCTGGTATTTAAATGCACTTTGCAATGCTTTCTTTGCTCTTCTAACTGAATTAGAATTATGAACTGCCTGCCTCGTTACATAAAAGGCACCCGGCAACTGAGCAATAAGCTCTGACATTTTAATAGGAGCACCATAGTAATTACTATTTCTGCCGAAAGGGGTGGTTGTTGTTTTCATTCCTAATAATGTAGTAGGGGCCATTTGTCCACTCGTCATTCCATAAACTGCATTATTGATAAAGACAATTAAAAAGTTTTCTCCTCGGTTAACGGCATGTATTGTTTCACCAATTCCGATGGCCGCAAGATCTCCGTCGCCCTGGTAGGTGAAAACATATTTATCAGGCATTAGTCTTTTTATTCCGGTAGCTACTGCTGCCGCTCTCCCGTGCGCCGCTTCCTGCATATCTATATTCATATAATCATAAGAGAAGACCGCACAGCCTACAGGGGCCACACCAATAGTTTTATCCTGAATATTCATTTCTTCAACCACTTCCATAATCAGTTTGTGAACCAAACTATGCGCGCAGCCGGGGCAATAGTGCATGTTTACATCGAGAAGTGTTCCTGGCCGTTGATAAACTAATTCATATTCTTCTTCTAAGCATTCTTTACTTTCCGGAACAGATAGTTTCGTCTCTGGTAAAGCATAGTCGCTTTCGTTTTTAAGACTACCAGATTGCTTTTCTATGGTTAGCTCATCAGTTCTCATCGCTTCTCTTAATTAATGTTTCTAATTGAATCACTATTTCTTCCGGTGTGGGAATCATTCCCCCCAATCTTCCATAAAACTCTACCGGCACTTTGCCATTTACGGCGAGCCTTACATCTTCCACCATTTGCCCGGCATTCAACTCTACGCTTAACATAAATTTTGTTCTCTGGGCATGTTCTTGCAATCGCATTGCTGGAAAAGGCCAAAGCGTGATGGGCCGAAGCAATCCTGCTTTAATTCCTTTCTCTCTAAGTATGTCAACGGCCTTGTGGCAGATTCTTGCGCTTAATCCATAAGCCACTAAAACATAGTCGGCATCAGAGGTTTTAATTTCTTCAAAACGAACTTCATTATGCTTCATTTCAGCAAATTTCTTTTCCAGCTTAATGTTATGTTGCTCCATCTTTTCCGGTTGGATAAACAAAGACGTTATAGAATTTCTCTGGCGCGAGGCAGGTTTGCCCGTTGTCGCCCATGGTTTTTCAATTTTAAGCGATAAGTGATTTCCGAAAGTAACTTTCTCCATCATTTGCCCAATAGCTCCATCGGAGAGAATCATCACCGGGTTTCGATATTTGTCCGCAAGATCAAATCCAAGAAAAACATGGTCGGCCATTTCCTGAACTGAAGAAGGAGCTAGCACAATCATCCGGTAATCGCCATGTCCGCCACCCTTGGTCGCTTGAAAATAGTCACCTTGCCCCGGCTGAATAGTGCCGAGCCCCGGGCCTGCCCGATTTACATTTACAATTAAACATGGCAACTCAGCACCTGCTATATAAGAGATGCCTTCTTGCATTAAACTAATTCCGGGTGATGAAGAACTTGTCATCGCTCTAAAGCCTGCACCCGCTGCACCGTAAACCATATTTATAGAAGCTACTTCACTCTCTGCCTGTAACACAAGTTTATTCTTCTTCGGCATCTCGCGGGATAAGTATTCAAGCACTTCGGATTGCGGAGTGATTGGATATCCAAAATAAGCATCACATCCGGACTGAATAGCCGCTTCAGCTAATGCTTCATTTCCTTTCATCAATTTAGTTTCCATCGCTTAATTAAAGTTTCGTCGCTAAATTTGGGTTGAACCACTTTCTGCTTTCTTTAAGAGGTCGTTGAATGCATCTTGCAATTCTGCTCTGAAATTTGGTGGTGTCACGTCTACAACTTTCTTTTTCGGATGTGTTCTATAAACAGTAATGACTGCATCCGGACACACTAAAGCACAATTCACACAACCATTGCACAAGTCATTATTCGCAAGGATGTAGCGATAACCCTTAATGTTAATTGTCTCGGAAAGTGAGAGTGCTCCTTCCTTGCATGCTGCTGTGCAGAGTTCACATCCTTTGCACTTCTGGATGTCAATTATAACTTTCCCCTTGACCTTTCGCTCTTTCGCCTGATTGGATTTTACTGTTCTCGATTCCATATTCGCCTAAGTTATACTTCAAGTTGCTGACAATATTCGCAGAATGGGATTTTGTTTTTTATAAAGATCGTCAGGGTGACTTATGATTTGTGTCATGATTCCGCTAATAAGCCTTAAAGGGATATCGGGGCGGGAGTGATAATCTGCGGGAAACAGAGTGCTATTTCCAAATCTGGAATCTCAGAGTGAATTTCTTTTCCTGGAGAAGTGATCGCCAATCAATAAATAAGAGTGCAAAAATCATTAAGAGAGCCACAATTGCTCCTGTGATTGATTGCCATGAAACAATTCCTTCCAGTAACTGATTTGTGTTTCTCGCTGCATAGTCGCCGAGAATCACGGCGAACATGTCGCTCGTAAATTTTCCAATGAAAAAAGGCGGAATGATTTCAATTGGTTTCATCTTCGCCATTCCCCCGGCAATAAACAGAGGCGTAGTGGGCAGTGGCATGAGTGAGTAAAGAAGAATGAGTGCGGGCGCTTTCCACCCCTTTTGCTTAAGCCGGCTTCCGAGATAGCGAACATCTTCGTTTTTCCTTGCATTGAAAATTTTTTCTGAAATTAAGGCGATATAGAGCGTGAGGATAGAACGTCCTGCAATCGAACCCGCCACACCGATAACAATTACGGCCCAAATGTTCAGGCTATATCTTATCTGAAGAAATATCATGACGGTGAAAGCAGGTGGAAGCGGGAACGGAACCACGTCAACCAGCAGAGTAAAAATGAATACCAGAAGATATTGCCACGTCATTGCACTAACATGCAATTTGCATTAAAACAATCTTAGTCCCGCATAATTCATCAAGCATTAAAGTCGCTTGAATTTACAAGTGAAGTGACGAAGAAATCTTGGTTCTTCAATAATCTCTAAGCCTTTTATATCCTTTTTATGCTTCACAATGTTCTCAAAAACTTCAATGACATATTCAATATGGCTTTGAGTGTAGACTCTTCTCGGTACCGCAAGTCGAACCAGCTCCATTGCTGCAGGAATTAGTTTTCCGTTCTCATCGTATTTTCCAAACATTACTGATCCGATTTCAACGGAGCGAATTCCTCCTGCCAAATAAAGTTCGCACACCAGCGCCTGACCGGGATATTGATGAACCGGTATTGAAGGATAAAATGCTTTAGCATCCACATAAACAGCATGCCCGCCGACGGGCCAAATAATCGGAACACCTAATTTGCGAAGATGCTCTCCAAGAAAAGAATTGCTCTTAATTCTATAATGAAGATAGTCCGGCTCAAATCCTTCCTTTAGCCCAATGCTTATTGCCTCCATATCTCGACCCGATAGGCCTCCATAAGTTGCAAATCCTTCAGTGATGATTAATACACTTGTGCATTGGTCAGCTAATTCTTTGTTGCGAAGTGTGAGAAATCCACCCATGTTTACTAAAGCATCTTTCTTTGCGCTCATTATAGAAGCATCACATAATCTGAACATCTCCTGCGCAATTTCATAGTAACTATGGTTTTCAAATCCTGCTTCACGATGCTTAATAAAATAAGAATTCTCGGCCACCCGGCAGCAATCAAGCACTAAGAGAATATTATTCTTCCGGCATACCTCGGAAACCTCTCTTGCATTTTGCATGCTCACAGGCTGCCCGCCTCCACTGTTATTAGTTACGGTGAGAATTACGGCGCTAATGCTGGATGCCCCGTATTGCTCAATCTGTTTTTTCAACTCATTTACATCCAGATTTCCTTTAAAAGGGTGATAAATTTCAGGTCGCCGTCCTTCTGCAATCGGAATGTCAATGGCTTGTGCGCCTGTCACTTCAATATTTGCTCTTGTAGTATCAAAATGTGTATTGCTAATAAATAGTTTCCCCTTACCTCCGATTGCTCCATAGAGAATTCGTTCAGCAGCTCTACCCTGATGTGTGGGTAGAATGTATTCATGACCGGTAAGATTGAAAATAGATTCCCTCATATGATTCCAACTTGAAGCGCCTGCATACGATTCATCTCCGCGCATCATGCCCGCCCACTGATTAGTGCTCATGGCAGACGTACCACTGTCAGTGAGTAAATCGATAATAACTTTATTTGAATCGAGAAGAAACGGATTGTATCCTGCTGCCTTCAAATATTCAAGACGCTCTCCAAAAGTGGACATCTTGATCGGTTCTACTGTTTTAATTCGAAATGGCTCGATGATGGTTTTGAATTCCGGCATAATAAGTTTGTGAAGTAGTCAAATCTATTTGCGTTTGCAAGCTCTGTACATGACGATGCTCATGTGCAATGTTGCAATTCATCATGAAACATTGTTGAACAACTAATCGAAATATTCGTGAGCTTTCTGCCTTAGAATTTATGCCAAAAAAGGTAGCCCTCTTGATGAAGCCAGATTCATCAAGAGGGCTACTCGCTGTTTCCTTATTGAGCAATAATAATTTTCTGAACCGTTTGTTCTTTGCCTGATTCTAAAGTAGCAAAGTAAATCCCCGGGGGGAGAGTTGATACATCCATTGAAAACTCATGCTCTCCGGATTTTTTCCCCAAATTAAATTCGCGAATCACCCTGCCTGCTGCATCACTGATCTTAATTATTGAGTTTGAATTTCCATTCTTAATCGAGTAAATCAATTTTGACTGATCGGTTGCAGGATTCGGAGAGGCCTGAAGTGATAAATCGTTTTGATTAATTGGATTGATTCCTGTTGGATAAGAATAGTAAATCACTGTGGCAGCAATCATAGGGTCATAGATTTCGCGGTAACGGAAAATTCCCCAGATGTCACGGAAGAGTTCGAAAGATCGGTTTGAGATAGGAATATCTGTTCCACATGCTAGCGTAATTCCTGTTGATTGCTCATCCCATGAAATATAAAATCCCCCGCTGTTGATAATCACAGGATCTGGGAGATCAATATCGGTCCAACCATTGTTGGTAATTTCCGAGGCAGTGATATAAAGCGAATCAAGAACCGTATGCGGCAATCCCTGAACACCATCATCATCATAGATTCTCGCCGAGAATGCATCAGTCGGGTTGAATGATGCAATCCAAAAATGAAGTTTCGTTATTGCAATAGGATAGATCGGCGGCTTATAGTACATTCCCACCCCTCCGGCACCTCCTACCCAGTTTATTGAAAAGAAGTTACTCGTTTGTCCGCCATCATAGCCAAGCCACATGTATTGTGAAGAATCCACTACTACCATTTCCAAATCTTTTGAATTGTTGTTAGAAATTTCATCCCCAGTGAGCTGAGATTGAGTAATGAATTGATATGTTCCTGTTTCTGCCGGTTGAAATGATGTGATGTAAATGAGCGGAACATTTTCTGATTGGATAAGCGTGTCGGTGTATAAGTCTTCATTTGAAATCGTATCGCCATTCGGGTCAACAACTTTTCCTTTTACATCAAAGGGATCCACCGCAGCCATGCTATAATTCTGAACGCGTGCACTAAGCGGATACGGGCTTCCGTTATCCAGGACAAAAATTCCTCCTGTAGTGGGATTATCATTCTGCATAACAGCAGCATCAGTGAAACTAGTTATTGCGGGTGGATGGGGGTAATAAAACTTTATCGCGAAATTATTTCCAGGAGTGAGTACAGAATTCTGCAATGGCCATTGTAATCCATACGTTCCGCTATAGTTTTCAATTCCAACACTGCTGTTTCCGGAGTAGGGTGACGAAGGAGTTACGGATTTATACTGATACGTGATTGAGCTATCTACATTGCTTAGTATAATCTGAAATGTATTGTCGCCCGAATATCCCTGAACATTTGTATCGAAGTACGGAACATGGATCCAGCTCACAATTAGTGTATCGTGAGTCGGATTAATCCACCAATAACATTTTGCGGTATCATCAATCCCCGCGAATGTGAGATCATTGCAAAATACTCCTAGCACATCATTTGGTAGCAGTGAATTCGGAAATGTCGGAAAGGGGGAAGCAATTTGTCCTTCGTGAAAAAGTAAATAGCCATTAGATCCAATCCAAAATTGACTTACATCATACCAATAATAATGAAATATAAAATTTGTTTCAAAGGGACCTCGGGAATTATCGTCACCAAGAAGAGTCACTTCTGATGCATTGAAGTACTGAGTTATATCGATCCAGTTATATGCTGGCCCATCAGGATCGTTACTATCCTTCCACACATAACCAAAGCCGTCTGGACCGCCGTTTCCGGCGAGTATTTTGAATGCCGAAAAAGTAAGAAAGGTGAGAATGAGCAGATGTTTTTTCATAGTGGTGGATTTTGTTTTGGAAAGATACAAAGTTGCGAGACAAACGAGAATTTTCATTTTATCCGCCGTTCTTCCAGCTATGAAAATAAAAGGAGTATGTGATTTTACCGTCTCATATACTCTTATCCACATGTGGGAACATTCTTTTGTCTATTCCATTAATGGTTTCGACATTACGGCAGGTTTTTCGCTTCAGGAAAGCGACAACGAAAAAAGTCCTGAGGCATTTTTTAAAATAATCACCAAATGCCCGTTTGCCTTACCGCACCATTAGGTCGCGCGAAACTTACGTTTATCTTACTTTGCGTAGTTAACCTTTCGAATGCGCAGGAACCGATTGGATTGATGAATGACAATTACCTTCCTTCTTCGGCAATCATGTTTAATCCTGCTTCTATGTTAACAAGTCCGCTGCCCGGCGACTTGAATATTATTAGCGGCGATCTTACGGCGAGCAATAACCTTGCTTATACGAACAACTTTTCCCTGCTTACTCTATCAGCTCCTAACATCAGCAACAATAAAATTGCTTACAATAGACCCAGCACTATTCGTGCATTTTCAAACGCTCTGATCGAAGGACCATCAGCAGTCATTCGGCATGGATCACTTTCGTACGGAATCGTTTTCCGTACGCAATCTGCGGCAAGCTTAATGACGGGTCAGGTAGATTCAAATCTAAACTTCAACCATATTGCAAAGGATACATTCTACCGGTTTCCTGAAAGCCGAACAGCAGGCATGAAATGGAGCGAATTCGGTGTAAACTTCGGGAAATGTTTTAACCAAAATGGATCTGTGAGAGTATCAATGGCCGCAAACATTAATTATGTGGCCGGATGGGACGGAATATGTGCCGTGACACAAAAACCACTTTATTTCGTTAAGAACTCTGAGGCATCGACGATGTCATTCAAGGATGTTGTGATGAACTACGGCTATACATCCGGATTCAGCAACGATGTTCCACAAGTGATTTCTTCCTTTCAGTTGAAAGGCTCAGGCGCGGCAACAGACGCCGGAGTATGGATATCAGGCGGCTCTGATCCAACACACTATCGATGGAAGTTTGGTATCTCGATGATTGACATGGGATTTGTTTCATTCTCAAATAATGTCTCCAGATACTCAATCACTACCGATACAATTGTAACAGCGACGATGCATGATTTCAACACTTTGAACAGTGCCGGTTCGTTTACTCAAATTGCTTCACAAGCTGTAGAAGGAAATGGAACAATGAAGAATATAAGCGGACCTCTTGTGATTGCATTACCCGCTGCACTCGTCTTTCAGGCTGAAGTTGCTATGCCTCAGAATTTATTCCTTCATGCGCTCATGGTTCAGCGCGTGATTGTTTCGCAACAGCAAATCCTGCGTGCTAATTGTGTCGCAATTACTCCACGTTATGAAATAAAGAATTTCGCTGCAGGCATCCCCATCAACTGGTACGACAATAATCGAATGCAGGTTGGCGGGTACCTTCGAATTGGCCCTGTGATTGCCGGATCAGATAATCTGGCCGCGCTCTTTGTTCCTTCGAAGTGGGAAGGGGCTGATTTCTATTTTGGAATTCATGCTCATCCATTCAAGGAGCACATAAATGGTTACTATCACAGCAGGCAATCAAAGATTGGTTGTCCAAAGTTTTGATTGAAGGTAATTCTCAAATTCTGCATTTAAAAAGACGAAAATTCCTTCGCCTAATTTGAAAATTCAGCTTCGGGAATAAAAAATAAATTGTTTGGCAAAAATTCCTTCGCTTGAAAAGCTAAATACGGCTTTTCAAGGTATAACTGAAAGTTATTTTGACTTCGCTCCTGGCTGCGCCTTTGCACCCTTTTTCACTTCACTCATTTGAACAGTTGAGGTGCCATCCGCCACGGAATGCAGCGTTAACGAGTGTCCATCCTGAAGCTTGTACTTCATATCACAATCACCAGTAGAATTAAATGTAACTTTTGCAGTAGTACCTGATGCATCTGTTTTGGCTAGAGTCAACGTGATTGCCTTCGCAGTATAATCGTAGTATGCTGCAGATACTGCATACCCATCATTCTTCATCCTGGTTTGAAAATCGCCTGGTTTCAGCTGGACAGTCTGCAGCAGTTTATGCCTCTTATCGTACACCATCATTTTCACAGTGGAATCAACGGTTTCAACTGCAAGTACTCCGGCGCCACCCGATTTTGCAAGGCTTCGGACTTGCGCTGTATCTATAGTTTCTGCGCTTGCTTCCTCGAATAATAATGCGTTCAGTCTTGCATAGCCGGAATCAGATGAAAATTTGCTTATGCCACTTTGAAAAGCTGTTTTGTCTTGCGGATTCAGCACAGACAATTTCTTTTTCAGATCGAGATAGTGTTGTGTGTAGGTGAGCGAATTCTTAGCTAGCTCCGCTGAAGGATGTAACAAGTTTTGATATTCTGCAATCAAGTCATCAACGCCTTTCTGTTGAGCCAAGCAGGCATAGTGTTCCGAAGCAAGAAGGAACAGAATACTGAACAATATTTTTTTTGATTTCATGTATGGGGTGTGTGAAGTTATGAATCTCAGATTTCTTTAATTAATAATCATTGAAAATCAAATGTACTCCTGCATTATGAATTTTATATCGATAGTGCACAGAAATATTTATACAGATGTGAAGCACCGTAGATGCATCTCAGGAACGCAATTAATAAATGTTGAGATATTCGGGAATAGACACCTCGGTTTGAGCATTTCATTTCCTGATCCGAACTGAGTAAATAGTTGTCCGGCGATAACGTGAAGGGATTCACAGATTTTCTCCGAAGAAGTAAAGCCATCTTTTCTGAAAATTTCCTGCATCGCATAAAAACTCAATGGATACGGCACGAACTGGGTTGGAATTTTCATATCACATTCGACGATCAGGAACATACCGTGCCGGTTCAGATAGTTTTCATTTTCGAGATGAAATTGATTTTGTCTTTAACAAATTGAAGTGAGTTTGACATCATGATTCCATGGAGGTTTGGAAATTTCAACTTGTCGCTCACAAAGTCGGCGCGAATCTTTTCCATCACTGGTTTCGTTGAATCAGTAATCATCTCAAGCACCTCCTCATTTGTATCCACTGAAAAAATTTTGCTCTCCTGCTCAAGCAACGTCGATAACTCAAGAGTAAATATTACAGAACCGCAACCCAGATCTGCCCAAGTTTTTTTTCTTTCGATTGCAATGCCGGGTGACGAATCAAGTCTATCGCCTGAATCAATTCCATAGTGAACCTTCCATTGAGTAATCTAAATGAAAACGACCGCCTGCCATTGCAAGCGGTCGCATTTCTAAAACTTCAATGTGAACTTCGTGGATTAGTAATCCATTCCACCGCCAGGAGGCATTGCTGGCATTGGCTTTTCTTCCTTCGGTTTTTCTACGATCACACATTCTGTGGTAAGTAACATCGATGCAATGGAAACAGCATTCTCCAATGCAACGCGTGTCACTTTAGTTGGATCAATAACTCCTGCCGGCATCATTTTTTCATACACATCAGTGCGCGCATTGAATCCAAAATCACCTTTCCCTTCTTTCACTTTCTGCACTACAATTGAACCTTCCATTCCGGCATTCGACGCAATAATTCTTAGTGGTTCTTCAAGTGAGCGACGAACAATATTGATTCCTGTTTCTTCATCATCGTTATCGGCTTTCACTTTTTCAAGGGCTTCAAGAGCGCGGATATACGCTACTCCTCCGCCTGGAACGATGCCTTCTTCAACGGCCGCACGGGTCGCATGCAATGCGTCATCCACTCGAGCCTTCTTTTCCTTCATTTCAACTTCGGAGGCAGCACCTACGTTCAGCACTGCCACCCCACCGCTGAGTTTAGCAAGGCGCTCCTGCAATTTCTCTTTATCATAATCACTCGTCGTGGTTTCAATTTGCGTGCGGATTTGATTGACACGCGCGGTAATGTCCGCTTTTTTGCCGGAGCCATTCACGATTGTTGTATTGTCTTTGTCAACGATGATTTTTTCGGCCTTGCCGAGATAGCTTATCGTTGCATTCTCAAGCTTGTATCCCTGTTCTTCACTGATCACCGTTCCGCCGGTTAGCACGGCAATATCCTGCAGCATCTCTTTCCTGCGATCGCCAAATCCGGGAGCTTTCACAGCAACCACTTTAATCGTTCCGCGAATTTTATTCACAACGAGTGTGGCCAGTGCTTCACCTTCTACTTCTTCTGAAATGATGAGCATGGAAGAACCTGATTGCGCCACCTTTTCTAAAACAGGAAGAAGATCTTTCATCGAGCTGATCTTTTTATCATAGATCAGAATGTATGGATGATCGAGTTCAGCTTCCATCTTGTCAGGATTGGTAACGAAGTATGCTGAAAGATATCCGCGGTCGAATTGCATTCCTTCAACGATCTCAACGGTCGTTTCAGTACCTTTGGCTTCTTCTACGGTAATCACTCCTTCCTTTTTGACCTTGGCCATTGCATCAGCAATCATTTTTCCGATCTCAGGATCATTGTTAGCCGAGATCGTTGCAACAGCTTCTATCTTCTTGTTGTCGTTACCTACTTGCTGCGATTGACCTTTCAGGTGTTCAATTACTGCCTCCGAAGCTTTATCCATTCCGCGTTTGAGGTCCATTGGGTTGGCTCCTGCTGCTACATTCTTTAAGCCAGCAGTGATCATTGCCTGAGCAAGCACAGTTGCAGTGGTAGTTCCATCGCCGGCAATGTCAGCTGTTTTGGAGGCGACTTCTTTTACCATCTGCGCTCCCATATTTTCGATGGGATCTTCGAGTTCGACTTCTTTCGCAACGGTCACTCCGTCCTTAGTGACGACTGGTGCGCCGTATTTTTTTTCTATGACCACATTACGGCCTTTAGGTCCAAGGGTCACCTTTACGGCATCAGCGAGTGAGTCTACGCCTTTTTTCAGGCTGTCACGCGCATCAGTAGTGTAATTGATGAGTTTTGACATGTTATGGTTTATGTTTAAGAATTTGTGATTAATATATTAAATGAATGGCCTCGATTATATCACTGCGAATATGTCCGACTCACGCATTATAAGATAATCCTGGCCCTCAATGGTGATTTCTGTCCCAGAATATTTACCGTATAGAACAGTATCACCAGGCTTGACCACAGGCTTGTTTCCCTTTTCATCAACTTCGCTAGTAGAAATAATCTTTCCTTTTTGAGGTTTTTCTTTTGCCGTATCAGGAATTATAATCCCACCAGCAGTTTTTTCCTCAGCAGAGGCAGGCTGGACCACTACCCTATTTTGGGTTCCAGCGATTGGTTTAATGCTAAGTTTTGCCATGTTTTATTTTTAGATTTTGGTTATGAATTGAAATTATTGAGCAGAAATTTGGGACTGCAAAGGTAGTAGCATTTGATATGCCATCCAAAGTGCTACTTAAAATATGTCAGCTGTTCTGAAATATTTTCGGATTCGTGATTGCAGTTAAATGACAAGATTTCAGATCACAGGCATTTCTGCGTTTTTGCTAAGCTCAGAAAAGTAATGGTAGAAATATGGGATGGTTTCAATGCCCTTGAAAAAATTAAAGAGTCCATAACTTTCATTTGGTGAATGAAGCGCATCAATGTCGAGTCCGAATCCCATAAGCATTGAATTTATTCCAAGAATGTCTTTGAAAGATGCGACCACAGGAATACTTCCTCCCTCAACGACAGGAATAGGTTTTTTGCCGAAAGTTTTCTCCATTGCCTTACTTGCAGCAGCGTACGCGATAGAATCAGTAGGGGTCATCACCGCCTCGCCTCCGTGATGCGCGATCACTCTAACCCTGACGGACTGTGGGGCGATGCTGAGAAAATGCTTCGTGAATAGTTCGGTGATCTTATCTGATTTCTGATTCGGCACCAGGCGCATTGAAATTTTTGCAGAAGCTTTGGATGGGAGAACTGTCTTTGCTCCTGCGCCTGTGTAGCCGCCCCAAATTCCATTACTGTCGAGTGTGGGCCGAATCGTAGCGCGTTCGACAGTTGTGTAGCCGGATTCACCATCCACATCATTAATGTTGAGTTCCTTTTTATAAGCTTCAAGACTGAAAGGGCGCTTGGCCATTTCAGCACGCTGTTCTTTTGTGTATTCAATCACGTCATCATAGAATCCCGGGATGGTAATGTGGTTGTTATCATCCTTTAATGAAGCAATCATTTTAGCCAAAACATTAATGGGGTTTGCAACCGCGCCACCGAATGTACCGGAGTGCAAATCACGATTAGCTCCGGTTACTTCCACTTCTACATAACTTAAACCCCGAAGCCCGACCGTGATGGACGGGCAATCATTCGCAATCATTGACGTGTCACTCACTAAAACCACATCGGCTTTCAACTTGTCTTTGTGCTTCACGAGAAAATCATTGAGATGTTTTGAGCCCACTTCTTCTTCTCCTTCAATCATGAATTTCACGTTACAGGGTAGTGATTTCATACTCATCATAAGTTCAAACGCTTTCACCTGCATGTACATCTGGCCCTTATCATCGCAAGCGCCTCGTGCATAAATTCTCTCATTGCGAATCTCAGGTTCAAAAGGAGGCGACTTCCATAATTCATACGGATCGGCCGGCTGCACATCATAGTGCCCATAAACCAAAATAGTCGGCTTTGATGGATCGAATATTTTTTCGCCATAGACTACAGGAAATCCGTCAGTAGGAATTAACTCGCTGTGATCGGCTCCGGCATCCTGTAACCGTTTCATCACAAATTCTGCCGCCTCGAATACATCGTCATTGAACTTCGGATCCGCGCTTACTGAAGGTATGCGCAGCAATTCGAAAAGTTCGTCGATAAAACGTTGCTTGTTTTGGTTCAGAAGAGGAACAACTTCCATTCTTTCGTTTTTTAGGAGCGGCAAAGATAGATTTCAGAAATTAATCAACAGGAGAATTAAACGGAACAATTAAATTGTGATGAAATCAAAAGAAAAAATATCAGCTCACAAAATTTTCTTACAAGAAAAAAAATATTGAATGTTTTGCTGACTGTTTACATCAAAATCATACATTTGACGTTTCCATTTTAAAACTCCTAATTCTTTCACTTAAACCAAAATCAAATGAAAAGACTATCCCTAATTATCGCAGTACTCGCGTTGTTTGCTTATAGCACGATGGCGCAGCAAGCACAACCGCCGAGACAAAGCTGGTTTCAGTCGATTAAAAAAGCCGGAGGTGAAAAAAATATTTTTCATCTCAACATCCAGCGTCCTACCACTACCGATACCATTGGCAATTTACAGCCATGTGATTCATTATTCTACTTGTGGTTTTTTACTGTACCCGGTGACTGGCTTTCCGGCCACAATGAATTTATCGACAGTGCTAAAGCAGAAAGATACCAGGGCGCTCCGGGCGATCATATCACAGGTCTTTGGGTCTTCTTCGGAGATGCAACTTATACCAATTCTACAACTCAAAAATGCCATTTGAAAGTTTGGGCGGCTGATGGTCCCGGCGGAACTCCGGGCACTGTTGTAGGCAATGTTGATCGTACTCACAAATCGATTGCGGATGATATTGCTGCCGGTAATCTCACCACTGTTTACTTCAGTTCTCCTCTCACAATGCCGGCAGGAGGCAACTTCTATGCAGGCGTTCAACTTGATTACAAACTGAAACAAGGTGTTCCGACTTGGGATACTACCCGTGCTGTCACTTTGGTTAATTCTGACTTTATTGACTTTAATACCGGACAGCTAACCGAATGCGGAGACACGACTAACAACACAGCCTGGGAAAAATACAGCGATGGATCGTGGCACTCTTACGCTCAGTCATATGGATTTGGAACCCGCAACCCTGTATTCGCAATTACTACAACGACGGGATGCTCTATTACAGTAAATCCATCAGCGCCGGCCATCTGCAAAGGCAAACAAGTTACCCTTACAGCCAGCGGAGCGACCACGTACACATGGGCACCGGCAACCGGACTTAATGTAACAACAGGAACAACAGTGAAAGCGAAACCTAATGCAACAACCACTTACACTGTTACGGGTGACGGAGGAAATTGCTCCACAACCGTTTCAGTAACTGTAAATCCTCCGCCTTCAATAACTATATCCCAAGCCGCCTGTGCTAGCCACAAAGTGAAACTCACAGCCGGTGGTAGCCCGACAACGGGTGTAACCTACCAGTGGTATAAAAACAATGTTGCAATTAGCGGTGCCACAGCAAAAACATACAATGCAACCGCTACAGCATCTTACACGTGCTTAAAAACAATTACTGCTACGGGCTGCACGAAACTTTCGGCTGCAGTTTCTGTAACGGTTAGTTGCAAAACAACCGATGAAGCCAGTGACATAAAGGGATTTGATGCAACGGCATATCCGAATCCGTTCAGCAATTCAGTCAGCATTACGATCTCATCGGGTTCAACTGATGTTGCTACAGTTACGTTGCTTGACTTCAGTGGAAGAACAATTCGTGAATACAACAATGTAGACACAAGCGTTCCGTTCGAAATAAATGAAAACCTGAGTGCTGGAATTTATTTTGTTAGAGTGGTTCAGGGCTCAAATCAAAAAATGTTGAAGGTGGTGAAGAATGACTAACCGCACTCTGAAAATGACTGAAGGGCCTGAATTTTCAGGCCCTTCTTTTTTCTTTACAGATGAAGAAGTATTTAAGAAGAAAGCTTATGCCGTCACGGATTCTTCTGCGTAGTTTTCAACCGGCGGGCAGGCGCAAATCAAATTGCGATCTCCGTAAGTGTTATTGATGCGCGCGACAGATGCCCAGAATTTATTTTGCTTCAGGTAGTGAAGCGGGAACGCTGCTTTCTCTCTCGAATAAGAATGATTCCATGAATCTGCAGTGACTTCATTCGCAGTGTGCGGAGCATTCTTCAGCACATTATCATTCTTGTCAGCAATTCCGTCAATCACTTCCTGAATTTCGTGACGAATAGAAATCATGGCATCGCAAAAGCGATCGAGTTCGGCCTTGTCTTCGCTCTCGGTGGGTTCGATCATCATTGTGCCCGGAACAGGAAACGAAACGGTAGGCGCATGAAATCCATAATCCATCAACCGCTTTGCCACATCTTCCACCTCAATTCCATTCTTCTTGAACTCGCGCATGTCAACAATCATCTCGTGAGCGCAGCGACCTTTCTTGCCTTTATATAAAATCGAAAAATGTTTTTCCAATCTTGATTTGATGTAATTCGCATTGAGTATTGCCAGTTTAGTGGAAAGAACCATGCCTTCTTCGCCAAGCATTTTCAAATAACCATACGAAATAAGCAGGATGCTTGAACTTCCCCACGGCGCTGCGGAGATTGCATGAATACCTTTCATCCCTCCCGTTTTTATTACCGGATGCGAAGGAAGATAATCAGTCAGTTTCTCATTTACACAAATGGGTCCCATGCCTGGCCCGCCACCGCCGTGAGGGATGGAAAAAGTCTTGTGTAAATTCAAGTGACAGACGTCAGCGCCGATGGTCGCAGGATTTGTAAGTCCCACCTGTGCGTTCATGTTCGCACCATCCATGTAAACCAATCCGCCGTGCTCGTGCACAATGTGGCAAATTTGCTTGATCGCTTCTTCGTAAATGCCGTGGGTTGAAGGATAAGTGATCATCAACCCTGCAAGACTCTTCTCGTTTTCGTCTGCTCGCATCTTTAAATCATTCACATCAATGTTGCCTTCTTCATCGCTCTTTACCACAACCACTTTCATCCCGGCCATCACAGCGCTTGCAGGATTTGTTCCGTGAGCTGAAGAAGGAATGAGCACAATATTTCGATGACCTTGGTTATGATCCCGATGATAAGCCCTGATCACCATGAGCCCTGCATATTCGCCCTGTGCACCTGAGTTCGGTTGCAATGAGCATGCAGAAAATCCCGTGATGTTGCACAGCATTTTTTCCAACTCGCCAATCATGATTTGATAACCTTCTGCCTGGGCAACAGGAACAAATGGATGCAGTTGAGAAAATCCCCGATGACTTACAGGAATCATTTCACTTGCTGCGTTCAGCTTCATAGTGCAGGAGCCGAGCGAGATCATTGAATTATTCAGCGAGAGATCTTTGTTCTCAAGCTGTTTCATGTAGCGCATCAACTGCGTTTCTGACTGATGTATATTGAAAACAGGATGTGTGAGAAAAGACGATGTTCTTATTAGCGACACCGGAATACGAGCGGGAAGATGATTCGTTGCTCCATGAATCCGGCCAGCGCTGGCTTCCCTGAAAACTTCTACGACATCCTTCAAATCTCTTTCGCTCGTTGTTTCATCGATTGAAATGCCGATGGTACCGTCTTCAAAATAGCGGAAATTTATTCCTGCATTTTCAGCAATTGATTTTATTTCTTCCTCAATTCCATCTTCATTTTCTCCAGCAGAAATTTTAAGTGTGTCGAAGAAAGATTCATTAAGTTGCTTGTACTCGAGTTGCTCGAGTTGATTTGCGAGCCAAACTGCATTGTGATGAATTCTCTTGGCAATCTCTTTCAATCCTTGTGGTCCATGATAAACTGCATACATCGCAGCCATGTTCGCGAGTAACGCCTGCGCAGTGCAGATGTTTGATGTTGCTTTCTCCCGCTTAATGTGTTGCTCGCGAGTTTGCAGACTCATGCGATAGGCCCTGTTTCCTTTTGCGTCCACCGAAATACCAATGATGCGACCCGGCATTTGCCGCTTGAATTCCTCTTTAGCCGAAAAGAAAGCCGCATGTGGACCTCCATATCCGAGAGGAACACCAAATCGCTGTGCAGAGCCCACGCAAACATCGGCGCCTAATTCGCCCGGCGATTTCAACAGCGTGAGTGAAAGCAGATCGGCGATCAGCACGGTCTTGATTCCATGCTCATGGCACTGCACTATAAATGAAGTGTAGTCTTCAATCTTGCCATCACCATCAGGGTATTGAAGAATTGCACCGAAGAAATCTTCGCTGAAAGAAAGTTTATGATGATCTCCAACCACCAATTCAATTCCGAGCGGCGCAGATCTTGTCTTCAGCACATCGATATTTTGCGGAAATAATTTTTCGGAAACAAAAAATTTTGTCTTGCTCATTTCATTCGATTCTCTTGAATGAAAGAGCATGATGATTGCTTCGGCCGCTGCCGTGGCTTCATCAAGCAATGATGCATTCGCAATTTCCAATCCTGTAAGATCAATCACCATCGTTTGAAAATTCAACAAAGATTCCAATCTTCCCTGTGAAATTTCCGCCTGGTACGGCGTATACTGCGTGTACCATCCCGGGTTTTCAAAAAGATTTCTGAGGATTGGTGAAGGGGTGATGGTATTGTAATATCCCATCCCGATAAAGCTTCGGAACAATTTATTTTTCGATGCTAATTCACCCGCATGATTGAGGTACTCATATTCGCTCATGGCATTGGGCAGATTCAGTGAACTATGGAGCCGAATTCCATCAGGCACCGATTCTTCCATTAATTGATCGAGAGAATCGCAGCCCACACACTTCAACATTTCAGATATCTCTTTTTCATTCGGGCCGATGTGGCGCGAGGTAAATCCGCGAGGGATGGTGTTATTCATTTCTTGCATTAGAATTTGCGATCGAGTAGTTAAAATCCGGAGAAATCTCTTTCAAAAAAAGAAGAGTGCAAAGTTAAGTCACAACCGCTATCCATCCGCCGCGATTATGTGACATACGTGTTTCAAATATCCGCACTTCGGAGTGATGCCGTGTGAACTCCATTTGTTTTCAACAAACCTGAAATACCAAAAAGTCAAGTGTCATGATTTCATAAATCTTTTTTTCTTATTTTTTCACAGTCAAAAACCACCAGACCCATGCTTCCGGATTATTTTAAAATTCTCGAAATCCCGCAGGACGCCAGCGAAATGGAAATTAAGCGTGCCTACCGGAAAAAGGCTCGTGACTTCCACCCCAGCCAGAACAAAACGCCGAACGCACTGGATAAATTCATCCTCGTTAATGAAGCGTATGAAATACTTATTCACAAAAACACCCACGAAATTTATCTTGAAGATTACAACACGGCCCATGATCCGCTGAAATCCGAAGTCTACTACTACTGGATTAATGCAGCACGGACAAGAGCTGCACAGCATGCCGGCTTGTCCATGAAAGAATTTCTCAACAACAAGTTTTATAAAAACACACATATGTACAGCTATCCGTCCCTCGTTGTGTTTCTCATTGTGGGAATACTTCTGCTGATTGCACCCTTCATCACTGTGCTGATGGCCCAAGACCGATTCGGAGTTTTCGGAGTGCTGGCTGTGATTTTTATTGCTTGGCCGCTTGGTCTTTATTTCTTTGTTCAGGCTGCTACAGGTTTCCAGTCGATGAGGAAATATATGCATTGACGGTGCGTTGCTTCACTCGTGTACAAGTTGATCTCTATTCGTTTTTATTCAATACGAAGTTCTAATTTTGAAGCGCTATGAAATTGTTATGGGGGTTTATTCTCCTTCTTCCGATACTTGGGCTGGAGACTGATTCAGTACATGCGCAACAAGGAAGGCTGATTCAATTCAGCGGCATTGTTGTCTCCACAGATTCTGCAGCAACACCGGTTCCGTTTGCAAGTGTATACAATAGAAATCTCCGCCTCGGCTCTGTGGCCAATTACCAGGGTTTTTTTTCATTTGCTGCGCGTGTGGGTGATACAATTGAAGTGACAAGTGTTGGCTACATGAAAGGACTAACAGTCGTGCCGGACATTCCGGAAAATCAGAGCTACACTGCCATCATCTTTTTGCAAAAAAATGTTACCACGCTGCCTGAAGCAAGAGTGTATCCCTGGTTTTCAAAGGAACAATTCCGTGAAGCATTCATTCATCTTGATGTGCCGGAAGATGATTTAGCCCGCGCTAAAAAAAATCTAAACATGGCAACAATGGCCCAGATTGGGCAGAACATAAGAGATCCTGACCTTAATGCTCGGCGAACGCTTGATGCATACTCTTATACGTACTATTACATGGGACAATATCGCCCGCAGGCGATTTTAAGTCCAACGGCATGGATGCAATTCTTTCAGGAATTACAAAGCGGAGCACTGAAGAAACCACAGTAGGAGCGCAATTCTTTTTTATTTCTTCAGAGGGAATTTCATCTTGTAATCGACTTCGACTTCTCCCTTCGAAATATTCTCCAGTCTTTTTTTGATCAATCTTTTTTTCAACGGCTTCAGGTAATCTACGAACAGCACTCCGTCGATGTGATCATATTCATGCTGAGCAACGCGACCAGCCAATCCTTTGAACGTTTCTTTGTGCGGCTTAAAATTCTCGTCAACATATTCAAGCGTTATTTCTGAAGGACGAACAACGTCTTCGCGAATTTTCGGAATGCTCAGGCACCCTTCATTGTATTCGAATGGCGAGCCATTCTTGTTCACAGCTCTTGCATTGATGATGATCCGCTTGATGCCAGTCTCACCTTTAAATGGATTTTCATCTTCTTTGTCTTCTTCCAGATGTTTGAGCGCCGTTTCAGTATCCATCACAAATAAGCGGATTGATTTTCCGATTTGTGGTGCTGCTAAACCAATTCCACTGGCAGAATGCATCGTTTCAAGCATGTCAGCAATGAGTTGCTCGAGTCCATCATAAGAAGGATCAATATCCGCGGCTTTCCTGCGAAGCACCGGATCACCGTAAGCATGAATGGGAAGAATCATTTTTTTGAATCGAGATAATGCTGCAAAATTAAGGCAGCGCTCACTTTATCCAACAATGATTTATCGCGCCGATCTTTCTTTTTCATTCCTGAAGCGATGAGCGACTGTTGCGCCATCTTTGAAGTGAAGCGTTCGTCCACGAGAACGATTTTCTTTTCAGGAAAGTTTTTCTTCAGTTCTTTTTCGAACTGATCAATTTCACTTTTGATTTCGGAAGAAGTGCCGTCAAGATTTTTCGGATCACCGATCACAATCGTTTCTACATTTTCTTTTCTGAAATAATCAGAGAGAAATTTCATCAGCTCAATTGTTGGAACCGTCTGCAGTGGAGTTGCTATGATCTGAAGCGGATCGGTGACGGCAATGCCTGTACGCTTCATTCCGAAATCAATGGCGAGAATTCGAGGCATCAGAAAAAATCAATCAAAACAAAAATGGAGAACACGATGCTCGCAATACCATTCGTGGTGAAGAAGGCAACATTCACTCTGCTCAGATCATTTGCTTTCACAATGAGATGCTGATACACGAGCAAACAAGTGAAGATGACGAGTCCCATCCAGTACCATGCTCCAAAATTTCCGATCACAGCAATTAAAACGAAACAACTGAAGGAAAATAAGTGAAGAAGTGAAGATGCCATCAATGCTTTTTCATTTCCCAGCCACGTCGGCATGGAATATAAACGATGACTGCGATCGAATTCTTCATCCTGCATTGCATAAATCACATCGAAGCCACTCACCCAAAACAAAACGCCGAGCCCGAGCAAAACTGGAATGACGTGAATTTGCCCTGTGACGGCGAGATACGCTCCAACAGGAGCAAGCGACAAACCCAATCCAAGAAACAAATGCGAGAGTGAAGTAAATCGCTTGGTATAACTGTATCCGAGAATTACAATCAATGCAACCGGTGCCAGAAAAAAACAAAGGCGATTGATGAACCACGTGACGGTAATAAATCCTGCGCAACATGCAATCACAAAAATTATTGCTGATGATTTTGAAATAATTCCTGCAGGAATCTCTCTCTTCGCCGTGCGCGGGTTGTCTTTGTCAAATGAAAGATCAGTCACGCGGTTGAATGCCATCGCTGCGCTGCGCGCCAGCACCATGCAGGCGAGCACGAGAAAAAAAGTTTGCCAGTGAAATGTATATTTCTCCTGCCAGACCGCAAGAAAAAATCCGATCATGGCAAACGGCAACGCAAAAACCGTGTGTGCGAATTTTACGAGAGAGAAATAGCGTTTCATTCTTTTTCTTTCACGTTCGCTGTGATGGAGATGACGGTTGTAGACGGATCCGTGTTGGCGGTAAGCGTGACTGTTTTATTCTGCAATCCTTCTTTGCCCGCACTGTTGAACTGAACTTCGACTCCTGATTTTGCTCCCGGCGCAATGGGAGTTTTCGGATACGTCGGCACCGTGCAACCACAGGAACCAATAGCATTGCTGATCACAAGCGGATTGCTTCCTGTATTCGTAAACATGAATGTATGATGCACGACGTCACCTTGTTTCATGTCACCGAAATCATATTTCTCTTCATCGAACTTGATCGTTGTCTTCGGCAGATTGGCCGCGGCATTTTCTGCAGCTGATGACGAAGGATTGCCCGGTGCATTGTGATAATTCGTGACCACCGGCGCTGCTTGCTCTTCATTTCTTTCCTGAACCACTTCCATAATGTCGAGCACCGTCATGATGAAAACGCAAATAGTGATGACGACGAGAGAAAATGTTTTGATGCTTTCATTCATTGTAGAAAATGGAATTTTAGAAAGCAAAAGTAAGTCGGCAAAAAATAACGATTGGCAAAGGTTGAATTCTATGACTTCTCAATCGCTGCCACGCCGGGCAATTCTTTCCCTTCAAAATACTCAAGCATCGCGCCGCCGCCGGTAGAAACATAACTCACTTTATCAGCGAGCTTGAATTTGTTGATGGCGGAAACAGAATCGCCGCCACCGATGAGAGAATACGCTCCGTGTTGTGTAGCTTCGGCAACCGCTTCGGCAATTGCTTTTGTTCCCTGCTGAAAATTGGAAAATTCAAAAACGCCCATCGGACCATTCCACAAAATTGTTTTCGATTGAAGAATTACTTTTTTGAAATCTTCAATCGCTTTCGGCCCGATGTCGAGTCCCATGTAGCCGGAAGTGATTTCATTGCTCGGACACTCGCCCACTTTCGCATCATTGCTGAATGCATCAGCAGTGAGTGAATCTATCGGAAGAAGCACATTCGCTTTTTTCTGTTCCGCTTTTTCGAGAAGTTGCTTTGCTGTTTCAAGACGATCTTCCTCGCACAATGAATTGCCAATGTTTCCTCCTATCGCTTTGAAAAAAGTGTAAGCCATTCCGCCGCCGATGAGAATGTTGTTCGCTTTGTCAAGCAGTTTTTCGAGAATCAAAATCTTGTCAGAAACTTTTGCGCCGCCGATAATGGCCGTGAATGGTCGCTCGAAGTCGTTCATCACTTTCTCTGCGCTTGCCAGTTCACTTGCCATCAAGTAGCCGAACATCTTTTTTTCTTTTGGAAAAAATTTCGCGACGATCGTTGTCGACGCGTGTGCACGGTGTGCAGTACCGAATGCATCATTCACGTACACATCTCCGAGCGAAGCAAGTTGCTTTGCGAAATTCTCATCACCTTTTTCTTCTTCAGGATGAAAGCGAAGGTTTTCCAGTAGCAACACTTCGCCCGGCTTCAATGATTTCGCTGCAGATTCTGCTTCCGGTCCGATGCAATCTTTCGCAAACTTCACATCACGATTCAGCAGTTCAGAAGTTCTTTTCACCACTTTGCTCAGAGAATATTTTTCATCGGGTCCGCCTTTCGGTCGTCCCATGTGCGACATCAGAATCACCGAGCCGCCGTCATCTAAAATCTTTTTGATCGTGGGAATCGCTGCACGGATTCGCGTGTCGTCTTTCACCTCACCCGTAGTTTTATCCTGCGGCACATTGAAGTCAACACGAATGAGTGCGCGCTGATTTTTGAAGTTGTAGCTGTCGATGGTTTTCATTTATCAACGAATTTAGAAGTCGTCATTGCGAAAAACAGAGAGAAGATTTCTGCGTATGGTTTTGAAGCAATCTCCATCAAGTTTTCATTTTGTCTTGGGGATTGCTTCGTTCCGCGAAAAGCGGAACTCGCAATGACGATTTGATTGAATTTATTTGCTGATCAATCCCGCAAAATATTTCACGGTTCTCACCAACTGAGAGACGTAACTCATTTCATTGTCGTACCATGAAACGGTTTTCACCAGTTGCTTGTCTCCCACTTGCATCACTTTAGTTTGTGTGGCATCGAAGAGTGAACCGTAAGTAATTCCGATCACATCCGTGCTCACGATTTCATCTTCTGTGTAACCGTAGGATTCGTTCGATGCAGATTTCATTGCAGCGTTCACTTCGTCTTTCGTCACAGTCTTTTTCAGAATGCAAGTCAATTCAGTGAGTGAGCCCGTAATCGTAGGAACACGTTGTGCAGAGCCATCGAGTTTTCCTTTCAGTTCAGGCAAAACTAAACCGATTGCTTTCGCTGCGCCCGTGCTGTTCGGAACGATGTTCATTGCAGCAGCGCGTGCTCTTCTCAAATCGCCTTTTGGATGGGGCGAATCTTGTGTGTTCTGATCATTCGTGTACGCGTGAATCGTTGTCATGATGCCGACTTCAATTCCGAATGAATCATTCATCACTTTCGCCATCGGCGCTAAACAATTCGTTGTGCAGGATGCACAGGAGATGATGGTTTCACTTCCGTCGAGAATGTTGTGATTTACATTAAACACAATCGTTTTCAAGTCTCCGGTGGCCGGAGCCGAGATCACCACGCGCTTCGCTCCTGCTTTCAGATGTGCTTCGGCTTTTGTTTTATCAGTGAAAAATCCCGTGCACTCGAGCACCACATCTACATCGTGATCTTTCCACGGAATTTGCGCAGGATCTTTCTGCGCATAAATTTTTATTTCAGTTCCGTCAACGACGATGGAATTATCTGTGGCTTTCACTTCTGCATTAAATCTTCCCTGTGCGGAATCGTATTTAAGCAAGTGAGCAAGCATTTTCGGGTTCGTGAGATCGTTGATCGCAACGACATCGATTCCTTCCATGTGATAAATCTGGCGATACACGAGACGACCGATGCGACCGAAACCATTAATGGCAACTTTTACTGTGGACATGATTTATTGAGAATTTTATTTTGAAGAAAAAATTTGGAGACGCAAAAGTAGCAAACGACTACGCTCGAAAAGAATGATGATGAAAATTTTCACGAAGACTTATCTTTGCGACCTCTAAAAAAAGCGGCGAGTTCGTCTAGGGGTTAGGACATCTCCCTTTCACGGAGGAAACACGGGTTCGATTCCCGTACTCGCTACAAGTCAATGCATCGAAATGAAGGAAATTATCAGGCGTGGGTAGTTTTCTTTTCTTTCTTCGATTTTGATTCTTCTTCGACCGGCATGAGCAATTTTGCGATTAATCCGGTCCACCCTGTTTGATGCGAGGCGCCCACTCCTCTTCCATTATCTCCGTGAAAATATTCATAGAAAAGAATGTAATCTTTCCAATGTTCATCATGCTGCATTTTCGCATAGTTGTTGAATACGGGGCGCAGTCCATTTTCATCGGCTTTGAAAATTTTAGCGAGACGGCGCTCGAGTTCATGTGCCACTTCTTCGAGATTAAGAAAATTTCCTGAGCGGGTCGGGCACTCCACTTTGAAATTGGGACCATAATAATGATGGAACCGCAAGAGCGACGAGATGATGAGAAAATTCATTTGCATCCAAATGGGCCCGCGCCAGTTTGAATTCCCTCCGAACAGTTGGGTGTCACCCTCAGCCGGTGTGTATTTAACAGTGAAGGTCGTTCCATTTACCGTGAGTGAATATGGATTCTTCTCGTGAAACTTGCTGAGAGCACGAATGCCATAATCGCTTAAAAATTCTTCTTCGTCAAGCATGCGTTCAAGAATTCTTTTCATGCGATGGCCGCGCAGTAGTGAAAGAAGGTGAATATCCTCCGAACCCTTCATGTGCCATCGGGAAACGAGGGACGCCAAATCAGGCCTGTAATCCAGGAACCATTTCAATCGCCGTGCAAATTCAGGGGCTTCATTAAACTCGTCGTCATCCAAAATTTCTACAGCAAAAAGAGGAATCAATCCAACCATGGAGCGCACCTTCAGTTTAATGTGTTGGCCGCTTGGTAAATTTAAAACGTCATAGAAAAACTGATCTTCTTCATCCCACAATCCGGAATTATCCTGACCCATGTACGACATGGCTTTGGCGATGTAGAGAAAATGTTCAAAGAATTTCGTCGCAAGATCTTCATACACCTTATTTGTTTTTGACAGCTCCAGAGCAATTCGCATCATGTTAAGTGAAAACATTGCCATCCAGCTTGTGCCGTCACTCTGTTCGATGTAACCTCCGGTGGGAAGCTGATTGCTGCGGTCGAAGACTCCGATATTATCTAATCCGAGGAATCCTCCCTGAAACAAATTGTTTCCTTCCGTATCCTTGCGATTCACCCACCAGGTAAAATTCAAAAGCATTTTGTGAAAAACAGATTCCAGAAATGCAGTATCACCTTTACCGCCATTCTGCATTTGATCAATTTTGTAAACGCGCCATGCTGCCCATGCATGCACGGGAGGATTCACGTCATCGAGTGCCCACTCGTATGCCGGCAACTGTCCATTGGGATGCATGTACCATTCACGCGTTAAAAGAATGAGTTGCGCCTTTGCAAACTCTGCATCGAGAAGCGCAAAAGGAATACAATGAAATGCCAGATCCCAGGCGGCGTACCACGGATATTCCCACTTGTCAGGCATTGAAATGATATCACAATTATTGAGATGTTCCCAATCGTGATTGCGGCCCTTCAGGCGTTGCGCCGGAGGTTTGGGTTGAGAAGGATCGCCATTCAACCATTGCTCGATATCGTAGTAATAGAATTGTTTAGTCCATAACATTCCGGCGAGCGCCTGCCGTTGAATGAGCCTGGCATCTGATGAGGTGATCCCGTTTTGAAGTTCAGAATAAAATTCATCGGCTTCTTTAATTCGCGAATTGAAAATAGAATCAAAACTGTCAAAAGGATTTTTCAATTCTGCGTCGCATAATCGGAGTTGTATTGTCACTGATTTCTCTGCAGGAATATTCAGGTCATA
>Ga0335085_10001274_pt1 | contig 55899 bp, 52 predicted proteins | sample Lox_Sample_45_FD_206712 | JGI IMG/M metagenome (GOLD analysis project Ga0335085, IMG submission 206712) | Soil microbial communities from Loxahatchee National Wildlife Refuge, Florida, United States - Lox_Sample_4.5 | ecosystem: Environmental > Terrestrial > Soil > Wetlands | place: USA... | reverse complement strand
GGGGGGGGGGGGCGGGGGGGGTAGGAGGAAGCACTCCGCCACCCGCTCCAGCAAAGGCGGATCTTATTCCGACGAATATAACTTTTGCAACGACGAGCATCGGTGTCGGCAACGCGATATCCTTCAGTTCCAGCATCACCAACCAAGGCGGGACGGACGCCGGTATTTCCAATTTTAACTGGTCGGTTGATTTGGTTCAAAGCGTCTACGGAACTTCAAGTTCCGTGTCCGCCGGCACCACCTATGCGAGTTCGACATTCAATTTTAATTGGACCGCTCTTGCCGGTCTCCATACGATCACCTTTTGTGTCGATGTGAATAACACCGTGGCAGAATCAAATACTGCAAACAACTGCACGGCAGCAAGCATCGATCTTTCCTCCGCCGCGACGTCGACGGTAACGTCCACCACATCGCTGCCTGTCGCCACATCGACATTTTCAAGCGCGTCATTCACTCCCGGCCAAGTATTCGGCCAGCTCAATCTTTTTGAAGAGGCATTCAATACCATCACCAATAATTTCGGATTCCATGTTGAGGGGGTCCATGTTGATACGACAAAAACGCCGAACGTTCTGTATGTTGCCGATGTGGGGAATAACCGGATCCTCGGTTTCCACGGGATCGGATCTTGTTCAGTGAGCCATGCTGACTGCACTTTGGATTCTGATTGCGGCAGCGGGCAAACATGTGTGAACACCCCGACAAAATCCGCCTCTTTGGTGTTCGGGCAACAGCAATCATTTAACTTTGGTTCATGCAACCATGATTCTATCGATCTTGGCACTCAACCGACTGCGGACAGTTTGTGTCTTTTGGGTTTGAGCGGAACGGTAACATCTCCGACGGAGTGGGGGAACGGTTTGTCCATGGGAACGGATGCTCAAGGCAATCTATATGTCCCGGATATATACAATAATCGCGTACTGAAATACAATGATCCTTTTACGACGGGCAGTACCACGGCTGTTGCCGTGTGGGGACAGCCGGATTTTACCCACAATCTCTGCAATCAGGGCGGCAGCGTAAGCTCAAGCACGCTTTGTTTGCCGAATGCCGGCGATGACCATGCAACAGCGGGGGTTGATGTAGATTCGTCCGGGAATCTCTGGGTTTCGGATACTGACAACCATCGCGTATTGCGTTTTCCGCCGGGTTCAAAATCAGCAAACCTCGTTTTGGGCCAGACGGATCTGAATTCGAGCGTGTCCGGCTGTTATTCGGGCGCGCCGCTCACCGCTCTTTGCCGCCCGGGCGTCATCAAGGTGTATCCAAATGGCAACGTCTATGTGCTTGATGACCATATTTACGGATCCGGTCCGGGCGAGGGACCGACCCGCGTTCTTGAATTTACGCCTCCTTTTACGAACGGCATGTCCGCGACCCGATCCATTAACGGACTCTTAACATTTTCACCGGGGCAGGATGATACGCGATCCTATGGATTTACCTATGATCCGTCAGGGCAAGGGGACACGTGGATGGGAATGTCTACGGAAGCGTATTTGACGAACAGTTCCGGGACGCAGATGACGGTTCCAATAACGCCTTTACAGACAGCGGGGGAAATGGGAGTCGACAGCGGGAACAACATCTATGTGGCAAATAATAATATAAATAACAGCTCGGTTTATGCCATTGAAAGGTTTTCCACGCCAGCTTCCACAACCGCTATGCCGCCGGTCAATGCGACATTGCTCGGCACGAGCTCCAACCTTGTTGACACGAAATCTCTTGCCGGTCCCTTTGGCATGACAACCTGGAATAATCAATTGTTTGTAAACGCTGGAAATGGCAGGCTCTTTGTGTATAACAATTATCTGAATGAAGGGAATGATCCTTCGGCTGATTATGTTCTCAATCTATTTGCGGTGGGGAATCCGTTTGTCGATAAGGAAAACAGGCTCTGGGTTCCGTATTATACGGGGATCAATGTGTATGCGCTTCCGATAACCGCAAGCACATTTTCATCCCCGCCGCTCTTGAGCCTTCAATCTGGTTCAAGTATCACATGGGCAACCGACAGTTCATCATTCCAGTTTGAACCGGCAAGCGTTGCATATGATGACGCCGACGATGTTTTGTGGATCGCTCAAAAATCCTCGTTTCCAGCCGTGTTCCGGGTGTCTCATCCGTTGACGAATCCGCAGGTAACGATGGTGATCGGACAAAAAGACCAGAACTGGTTCAACTATAGCTGCAATATGGGCGCCGCGAGGGGCACGACGGCGAGCTCGACGCTCATCTGCGATCCAATATTCCTCACGCTCGACAATTACAACAATCTCTACGTCGTCGATGACGATTATGAAGGAGCAGGCAATCAGCGATTGGCTGAATTTGACCGTTCCACCGTCGTGTCGACGTCAAGCGGCACGTTTCCGCTTCCGGCGGCGACCCGGTTGTTTACTTCTGCTCCTCAGGATCCGATCTATGTCTCATTCGACAAGAATAACTTGATGACCCTTTCCGGTGATTCGTATTTCAACGGTCAAAATCAGAGACTCGTCATGTATTTGAATCCGCTCGACAGCCAGACGGCGACACGAACGATACCGTTTTCTCTCGGTCAGGCTGCGGCCACGGCGTTCGATCCCAATTCGAATCTGCTCGTTCAGGATCACACGTGGAACCGCGTCGTTGTTTTCACCGATCCGTTCCTGAATGCGACGACGACCCAAAGCCAAGTTGCCTTGCCGATAGTGTCGATAACCGCAAATCCGTCATCGATATCGGCCGGTCAGTCATCAACCGTGAGTTGGAACACAAGCGGCGCGAGCTCGTGTTCGGTCAGCGGTTCTTCGCTTTCAACGACGAGCGCATCAGGATCAACCTCCATATCATATTCGAGTACCGGCAGTTTTACCTACACGATATCATGCAGCAATACGGGCGGCACGACGGTGGCGAGCACGACGGTCGCTGTTTCTTCGTAGTAGCAGTGTTGGTATTTCCATACATTTCTTTTATTTGGTATACTATCGGTATATGAGGAAACGCTTTCTACGAGCCATCCTTCCGGTGTTTTTTGGCTTTCTCGCCGCCATCCCGGCTGTTTCCATTGCTTCCATCTTTCTTCCCGGACAGACCCTCAATCCCGATTGCGCGATGGGAACCGCGAACTGCGGCGTCAATATCCTTTCTGAATTCGTCCCGTACTCCGGTGCGACGACAACTATCGATCTGAACGATCAGGGAGTTTCCAACATCGGGAGTTTGGTCGTTGGCGCTTCTTCAAATACCTTCACTGTGTCTTCCTTTGCAAGCCAGCAAATCAACACTGTGCAAATAGGAAGTGGTAATAATATATTTTCCGGTGCGGTGGCTCTTTCCGGAACCCATCTGTACGTTCTCAACGCCAATAATGGGGGCTCGAACAGTTATATATCTGTTTTCGATGTGTCAAATCCAACAGCTCCTGTACAGTTTGGCACGTCATCATCGCTCGGCAATACAAGTTTTCCTCCCGCTTTTCCAGTCTTAACCATTTCCGGAAACGATGCATATGCGCTTTTAACCTCGAGCCGTACGTTGGTCGTTGTTGACATCTCAAGCTCGACGAATCCTGTCAAGGTGGGAAGTATATCGACCGGTGGCGCCCCGACAGCAGTTGCGGTCTCGGGGACTCGCGCATATGTCACAGAAAATGCTTCCAATAACTTTTCCGTTTTTGACATCTCAAGCTCGACGCATCCCACATCCCTTGCAAGCACATCGATCATTACCGGTCCAGGATCGATCGCCGTTTCCGGAAATGATGCATATGTTCTCACCAGCAATACGCTGTCCGTCGTCGACATCTCAAGTTCTACGAATCCAACGCTTGTTGCAACTACGTCAGCCACGAGTACCGGACAGATCATTATATCTGGGAATGATGCGTACGTGGGCAAATCTACTGCCAGTGTGATTTCCATTTTTGATATTTCTAATCCTTCCGCTCCCGTCCAAATTGCCACAACGACTGCGGGAGGTAATGTGGCCATATCGGGAAACACTCTTTACGGCGGAAGCACGAGCAAGATAAATGTCTTTAATGTCTCAAATCCTTCCGCCCCGGTCCAAATCGCCACGACAAGCATGATCGGCCAGGCAAACCTCGGACCCTATCTTGTTGCAACCGGTACATACGTATATTCAGTAACTGAAAATAGCGCGAGTGGTGCCAGTTTTCTCTCTGTTGCCCAGGCTTCAACCACGGTTTCCACACAATCATATGGCCTGACCGTCGTGGGCCAAGGCACAAGCTCCATAGCAAATTTCCTCTCTTCCTCAAGCCAGTCGGTGCTCTACATAGGAGCAAACAACAATATCGGCATCGGAACCAACGCGCCGACCGCCACTCTCCAGATCCAAAGCATCAACACAAACCCGCTGCTCAACGTCATCGCTTCGAGTTCCGCTTCCGCACTATATATAGGTAACAACGGGTATATCGGTATTGGAACGACGACACCGTCCCAGGCCCTCTCCGTTATTGGCAGTATCACAAGCGTCGGTAATATTTCCAGCATCACTTCTACTTCCTCGCAAATAGCGCAGATCGCCACGACATCGGTAGGTGGAACTCCTCAAGCGATCACTGTTTCCGGCAGGTATGCGTATGTTGCGAACACCGCCTCCAGTTCCATCTCCGTCGTCGATGTCTCAAACCCATCAGCTCCGATCCAAATAGCGACGACGTCGGTGGGTGCCAGCCCGTGGGGCATTTCTGTTTCCGGCAGGTATGCGTATGTGGTGAACAATGGTTCGAACTCTATCTCCGTCGTTGATGTTTCCAATCCTTTCGCTCCTGTCCAAATAGCGACGACGTCGGTGGGTACGGGGCCAAGGGGAGTTTCCATTTCCGGCCACTATGCATACGTCACAAATACGGGCATCAACACCATCTCTATCGTCGATATTTCCAACCCGTTTGCTCCCATTCAAATTGCCACAACATCTGTCGGCACGAATCCCCAGGGTATTACTATCGCTGGCAGGTATGCGTATGTTGCAAATAGTGGTTCAAGTTCCATCTCCGTTGTCGATATTTCCAATCCTTCTGCTCCTCTTCAAGTCGCTACGACTTCGGCGGGTTTCGGTCCAAACTTTATTGCTGTCTCCGGTCGGTATGCGTATGCGACAAATATCGGTGCTGTTGTTGTGTTTGATATTTCCAATCCTTCCGTTCCCATCCAGGTCGGTACCGTCTCAGTAACTGGAAATCCTTTTGGTATTTTTGTTTCCGGTCGGTATGTATATACTGCGAATAATGGCGGTGTTGTTTCCACTGTTGATGTCTCAAGCTCCACTGCTCCCGTTCAGGTTGCTACCGTTTCATTAGGTGGAGTTCCGTATGCCATTTCTGTTTCTGGTCGCTACGCATATGTCGTGAACCAAAACGGCACTTTTTCCGTCGTCGATATCTCGGGCGCCGAATTGACCTCAGCTCTCATCCATTCTCTTGAAGCGGGGAACCTGCAAGTGGATACCAACATCACCGCCCAAGGAACGGTCAATGCCGGCACGTTCCTGTCGGTCGGTGTCGGCGGTATCCTTTCGAACGGCGCTCTTGCCGTGACTGCGACCAACACGCCGTCATATTTCGCCGGTTCGGTCGGCATCGGCACATCGACTCCGACTGCGACCCTGACCGTCTCAAGCACGTCTGCAAGCGTTCTCATGAGATTGGTCGGCTTCGGCGCCGGCACGGTGCAGACGGATGCGAATGGCAATCTCTCTGTATCATCCGATGAACGGCTCAAGACGATCATTGGTAATTTCACCCTCGGTCTTGACGCTCTCAAGAACATCGTGCCGATCACCTACCATTGGAATGCCACAAGCGGTCTTGATATGCTCGGTTCCTACACCGGCTTCTCCGCCCAGAACGTCCAAGCGTCCATTCCCCAAGCTGTCGCCACCGACTCAAGAGGCTACCTGACACTCGATGAACGTCCGATCCTTGCTGCTGCCGTGAACGCCATCAACAGCATCGGTTCCTTCATCTCCTCGATCGGGAACGGTCTTGCCCATTTGACCGGCATTGCCATCGGCACGGCAGAAAGGCCGGAGGGGATCACCATGTACAGCCAGCACGGGAACGCGTTCTGCGTCACCGTATCGGACACAGGCGCCATCGAGAGCGTCAGCGGCGAATGCAATGCATCCTCGACCCCTGCTGTCGTTCCGGTCACATTGTCCCAATCGCAAACGGCGAGTGATGCGTCAACGACGGCTTCCCAAGCATCGACGACGGAGGATGAGATCGCAACATCGTCAGGAAGCATCGATGATGCGGGTACGACGACGGCGACCGATACATTGTCGGCCGCTCCGTCAGTCACGGATGCAAGCGCGGCAACGAGTACGGATATGGGTTCTTCCTCTCTGCCGGATATGCCGACAGCGAGCTCAACGGGCGTGTAGATCAGCTCTTACTCACATATGAGAATGGAATCACATTTTTTTCATAGGGTCTGTTTACGCTATGTATTTGCATGCGCAATGGTATCTGCCATCTTTTTTTTCTTTTTCGGCAGCGTGTCCGCTTCCATCTTTCTTCCCGGACAGACGCTCAATCCTGATTGCGCGATGGGAAGCGCGAACTGCGGCGTCAATATCCTTTCTGAATTCGTCCCGTACTCCGGGGCATCCTCGACGATCGATCTGAATGAACAGCAACTTTTAAATGTTGGTGATGTATCCATCGGCACGACCACTTCCGGCACAGCTTTGTTGGTGATCGGCACAACGACCGTTGAGAATTTGGTCACCGTAAATAACCCAGACGGAATCGGCACTTCTTCCCAGGATAGCGGGACGGCATTCACCGCGGGAGGAAATTTTTTTGAATTTCATGTGTATGCATATAAAATCATTGCCGGCGTGAGAGTTTTTTCTCAGAATTATACCGATATCACTTTTACGGATGATAACTCATTGGCGGGATATCAGATCGGTTTGAGGTGGAATCCGGTCGCGGGGGCTGATGGATATCGGGTGGTGATTGTAGAAGATGATGTGGACGGATATGCCGGCAATTATTCAGTGGACACCGCCACTTCCAGCATTGAATATGACGGTAGCCATGGTATTGCAAATACCGCTCTTGTAACCCCTACCTCCCCCTATCTTTTCGGCGGTTTTTTGCAAGTCGGCGGTTCAGGAAGCATTACGGGCGATCTCAGCGTATCGAATGATCTGACAGTTGCCGGTTCCATTGTCAATAATATCAACACATCAAAAACGGTATCGCAGATTGCGACAACTTCGGTTGGAAACGGTCCTTTGGGTATTGCCGTATCGGGTCGTTATGCATATGTCACCAATGAAAATTCAAATTCAGTCTCCGTTGTCGATATTTCAAATCCCATGGCTTCACGCCAAATTGCCACTACATCGATCGGGAATTACGCACAGGATATTGCCGTTGCCGGTCAATATGCATATGCTGCCAATAGCAATTCAAATAGCATTTCTGTAGTCGATGTCTCAGATCCCCATGCTCCCGTCCAAGTTGCGACCACATCAGTCGGATCTTTTCCTTTTGGTATAGCCGTATCAGGTCATTATCTTTATACATCCAATATTGGCGATAACACTCTTTCCGTCGTCGATATCTCAAACCCGCGCGCTCCCGTCCAGGTTGCGACCGCGTCAGTCGACGGTCCCGCATTTGGTGTGGCTGTATCAGGTCATTATGCATATACGGCAAACGGCAGCGCCAACACTCTTTCCGTCGTCGATATCTCAAACCCGCGCACTCCCGTCCAAGTTGCGACCACATCGGTTGGAGTGGGGACGACCCCGTCTCGTATCGCGATTTCAGGAAGTTATGCGTATGTCACGAATCGCAGCGCCAACACTCTTTCCGTCGTCGATATCTCAAACCCGCGCGCTCCCGTCCAGGTTGCGACCGCGTCAGTCGGACAGTCACCTTTTGGTGTTTCAGTATCTGGCCGCTATGCGTACGTTGCCAACGGTGGAGGTTACAGTGCCTCCATTGTTGATATCTCAAATCCTCGCTCACCGGCCGTAGTCGGTACTATTTCTCCGATCGGAAATCCCCAGCTAGTCGCTGTATCAGGGCACCATTTGTATCTTACCAATGAAAATTTCGGGACAATCTCCATCGTTGATCTTGACGGTATTGATACCGGCAATCTTTCCGCCGGGGCAATCGAAGCAGGAAATATCAATACAGATAATGATATTACCGTGGGAGGATCAGTAAATGTCAGCAATACCCTTTTCATCGGCGCAGGCGGTATCCTTTCAAACGGCGCCCTTGCCGTGACTGCGACGGACACGCCATCATCTTTTGCCGACAAGGTAGGCATCGGTACGACCACTCCGACTGCAATGCTCACGATCTCCGGCACACCGACAAGCACCCTCCTGCGTCTTGCGGGTTTCGGCGCCGGATCGCTCAGCGTCGATTCGCTCGGAAATGTTACCGAAAGCTCGGATGAACGTTTGAAGAATATTGTCGGCAACTTCATGCCGGGTTTGACCGAAGTGGAAGGGTTGACCCCGATCAACTACCACTGGAATGCCACGAGCGGTCTTGATATGGCCGATCAATATTCCGGCTTTTCCGCCCAAAATGTTCAGCAGTATATTCCCGAGGCGGTTGCCACCGACTCAAGAGGCTACCTGACTCTTGATGATCGTCCGATCATTGCCGCTCTTGTGAACGCGGTCAAGAGTATTGGTTCATTCATCTCTTCGGTCGGGAACGGTCTTGCCCATCTCACCGGCATTGCCATCGGCACCTCCGCAAAGCCGGAGGGATTGACGATGTATGATCAGGTGACGGGACAGCCATATTGTCTCGTCATGAGCAATGGCATCTTTGTCCATAATCCCGGGGAGTGTCAACAGATCCAGTCGACATCAACGCAGCCGGTCCTCATGACGTCGGACGCGGACGAAGCCGCAGCCTTACCTGCGACCACGACGGCGACCTCGACCGATGCTCTTGCAACATCGTCGGATGCCACCACGACCGCGCAAAACGCACCGATCACCGATGCCTCCTCAAGTCCGTTGATCTCGACCAGTTCCGAAAGCTCTGATTTGTCAACAACGTCCGATCAAGTATCGACAACATCCTCTGCTATTATTACGGATGACGCGAGCTCTTCAGTCTCGACGAGCTCCGATCCTGAAAATTAAAACAATGAATATTTCCAGCCAAATAATATATAGATTGCGCTTCGCCGCCCTCGTGACTGTTTTTTTGCTTCCGATCGTCTCATCCGCCAACACCGGCACCATCCTCAGCAATGAAAATGCCGCGTGGAGCAATGAGATCGGCTGGGTGAATTTTGCCCCGACAAACGGAGGATTGACCATCACCGACTCAGCGGTGACCGGTTCGGTGTGGTCCGAGAATTATGGCTGGATCAATTTCACCCCGACGAACGGCGGAGTGACGAATGACGGCCAGGGACACCTTTCCGGCAGCGTGTGGGGGGACAATCTCGGCTGGATCGATTTTTCCGGCGTTACGATCGATACGACGACAGGAAAATTCAGCGGCACTGCCACGGGCGCGGTCGTCGGCACGCTGACATTTGATTGCGCCGAATGCGATGTGACGACCGATTGGAGGCCGACAACGGCAAGTTCTTCGTCGACATCGACGCCGCCAAGCGGCGGTGGGGGAGGCGGTGGCGGAGCCCCGGGAGCGGGCGGAACCACTGGTGGTTCTCCGTCTCCGACGCCATCTCCCGAGCCAACCCCAACTCCCGCTCCAACACCAGAACCAACGCCGACTCCTGAACCCGCCCCTACTCCGGAACCGACCCCGACTCCCACTCCCGAACCGACACCCGAGCCCGCTCCCACGACTCCTCCTGCCGAGAGCTCCGGATCGGGCATTATCTCGACGATCGGAGGATCGATCTCATCGGTTGGTTCATTCGTCGTTTCAGCCGTCAGCGGATTGACCAATGCCGTCGAGACGGTATACAACAATGCTCCGGTCGCGGTGAAAGACACGGTGATCAACACGAAAAAGTTCGTCCAAACAAAGACCGGTTCGGCCGTCACAAAAACGATTTCAACGGTCGGCGTTGCCACCGGAATTTCACTTCCCGTTGCGACCGCGGCGACCTCATTTTCAGATCTGTGGCTGATCATCGGCCGCATGTTCGGATTTTTCCTCGAGATCTTCGGTTTGCGCCGAAAGTCCCGTCCGTGGGGAACGGTCTATGATTCGATCACCAAGCGTCCGCTCGATCCGGCGTATGTTTCTCTGGTCAATGTCGAGACGGACAAAGAGGTCGCCTCCGCCATCACTGATTTTGACGGACGATACGGATTCATCGCCTCTCCCGGCACCTATCGGATCATTGCGGAGAAGACCGATTATGCGACGCCATCGATCAAAATGAAAGGCAAGTCGTTCGACGAGGTGTACAACGACCTCTATTTCGGCGGGCCCATCGTCATTGCGGATGAAAACACGACCATCACCAAAAATATTCCGATGGACCCGGTGTCGTTCAACTGGAACGAGTTTACCAAGACCAAGATGAACGTGAACAAGTTCATCCGGGCGCGGGACATCACCTGGGCGCGCATTTCACGGAGCATGTTCGTGATCGGCGGCCTGATGGCCCTCGTTGCGGTCCTCGTCGTTCCCGAGCCGTACAATCTGATCGTTGCCGGACTGTATCTCCTCGCGTATATTCTGAATTACGTCGTCTTTCCAAGGAAGAAATCGGGCGTGCTCACGGAAAAGAGCACCCGCATGCCGCTCTCGTTCGCCATCATTGAGATATTTTCCGAAGGCGAGAGCGAGCCGATCATGAAAAAAATCGCCGATGCGTTCGGCGCGTATTACGCCCTTGTTCCGAACGGCAGGTATTATATGCGGGTCAGCAAGAAGAACGACGATGAAAGCTACACAGCCGTCTTCCAGACGCCGGTGATGAACATTACGAAAGGTATCATCAATGCGGACCTGAAGGGTTGATACGCAAAAACCGTATGTGTTACGGCGTCATGTCGTAGCAGAGGTCCGGGCTCGAGGCCGTTCCCGAAAGGCAGTTGTCCTTTGTTCCGTCAAAATCCGGGGCGCCGAGGTTGAGATCTTTGTCGAATGAAAGGACGATATTGTCCGTCCGCACAAGCGGTATGCCGATGTGGTATGAGAGACAGTTTGAAGCGCAGGTCGCGGTGTTTGCGGCATTCAAGCTCTGGTATTTGATCATCGGATCGATGGAAGCGATATATTTTGGGGTCAAGGCGGACACCAGCGTCGCATTCGTCGAACCCGCGGGATAGACGCCGTTGTCGGTCGCGTACAATTGCAATGCTTTCATGGTCTGCTGCAAGGCTTGGATCTTTGCGGCATCGGATCCTTTTTGCCGCGCGACGCTGAGCTGGGAGAGGACGATCGAGGAAAGCAGACTGATGATGGCGGTCACGGCCAAAAGTTCGATCAGGGTGAAACCATATCTGGATCTGTTGCCGGCCATAGATTTATTTTACAGCGAAAAAGATGGCGAGGGCGAAACAAACGATCGTCACTCCGATCATGATCGCATTCGCCTGCGATTCGTCCTTTGCCCAGCCGTTCTTGATGATCCATGCGGTCAGCCCCGATGTTCCCGCAGCGGAGGTCCTCCGGCTTTGCGCATAGAGCTGTGAGTTAAAATTATTTTCTTCGTTGAATTCCACCGACATGGCGGTATTGTATCATACTTTGTAAAGCGCGACGGTCGCATCGATCATGTCGCGGATATTGAATTCGCGAGCGATCTTTTTTGCAAGCTCGTTGCCGAGATCCGCCGCTTCCCGGCGATGGGAAAGGACATATTCGATCGCGCGCTCTACCTCGCCTGCGCTTTTTGAACGTATCAGAATGCCGCTCACATTGTTTTCGATGATCTCGGGAATGCCGCCGACATTGCTTGCGACGATCGGAAGTCCGGACGCTCCGGCTTCAAGCAGAAAATAGGGAAGAGCCTCGGTGATCGAGGTCAGGGTGGCAATATCGAATGCTTTCAGATATGACGATGCGGATTCGATCCTTCCGGCCAAAAATACCCGATCCCGCAGTTTGAAACGAATGATCAACCGTTCCAAATCGTCCTTCTCCTGTCCGTCCCCGATGATGATGAAAATGACATCCGGTATCTTTGCAATCGCCTCGATGGCGTAATGCAATCCCTTTGTCCGGTGAAGTTCGGATATCGTGCCGATCCAGACCTGGTCCTTTGACAACAGGTTTTGTGCCGCCGGATCCCTTTCCGCTATCTTTGCCGAAATGATCTCGCGCGCCAGGCCTTTCTGTTTGAAATCGATCGGCCGAAGTCCGTTCCGGATGACGATCATTTTTTTGTTCCACGGCTCTCCGATCTGGTCGCGGGTCGTCTCCGAGACCGCGACCGTCGCATGAGCGAGGAGAATGGTGACGATATGCAGGATCCTCGCAAGCGACTTTTGCCACCACGGCCTGTTCTCATTGAACGCCCAGCCGTGTCCGGTGAATATGATTTTTTTTACGCCGGCGATGCGTCCGACGAATGCTCCCATGCCGCCCATCTTTGAACTGTTCAGATGGATGATGTCCGGCCGTTCTTTCCGGAACATGTGCAAGAGTTCAAAAAATAATTTTATTTCTTTGGCGATACTGATATCCCTTTGAGAATTCTTCAAAAGAACGGTTTTTATTCCCGCTTCGTCCAACCTTTTTTTCAGCTCGCCGTCCCCGCCGAGAAGGACGGAAATATCGAACATTTCCTTGGGAACATTGGTCGCAATGTCATAGACGTATTTCTGGGCTCCGCCCCAATTCGACTTGGTGATGCAGATGAAAAGCTTCTTTTTTTGTCCGATCATGAGCTTCCATTATAGCCAAAAAATGCTATAATCTCCAGACTTTATTTATGGTCATTTTCAGCAAAAAAGAGCCCGTACTCTTGTTTCTCGGCGACCTCGTCATCTTTGTCGTCTCCTTGGCCCTTGCGCTTTTGATACGCGGCGGGGACGACATCTTCTGGGCAACGTATCAAAACTACATCCTGCCGTTTGCGATCATATTCCTGCTCTGGTCGCTTGTCTTCTATATCGCCGGACTCTACGATAAATACACGACGATCCTCAAGGATAAAATTTCAGGCACGATTTTCAACGCCCAGCTCGCCAACAGCGCGATCGCCGTCGCATTCTTTTATTTGATCCCGTATTTCGGCATTGCTCCGAAAACCCTTCTTTTCATCGATCTCGTCATCTCTTTCTTTCTGGTCTACGGATGGAGGATCTACAGCCACCGATTGTTCGGTCTCAAAAGGAAGGAACCGGCGATCATCGTCGGCTCGGGCGAGGACATGAAGACGCTCGAGCGGGAAGTGAACGAGAATCCGCGATCGGAACTTTCCTTTGTCTCATCGATCGACCTCGACAAAGTTTCCGGCATTGATTTTGTCGACGAGATCGCCGATCGGGTCTACGCCGAGCATATCGGCATCATCGTCATCGATCTGCGGGACGAACGGATCGAGCCGATCCTGCCGCATCTCTACAATCTGATCTTCTCCGGCGTGCGGTTCATCGATATGTACAAAGTGTACGAGGACGTTTTTGACCGCGAGCCGCTTTCTCTCGTCCGCTACAACTGGTTTTTGGAAAATCTCTCCTTTTCGCCGAAATTCACCTACGATGCGCTGAAACGTTTTATGGATATTTGTCTCGGTTTCATTGGCGGAGTCCTTTCCCTCGTTTTGTATCCGTTCGTCATGCTTTTGCTCCTTTCCGACGAAGGACACGGATTTTTCAGCATCCAGGAACGGATCGGCAAAAATAACCGGCTGATCAAGATGTACAAATTCCGCACGATGAAGATCGCGAACGACGCGGGGAAGTGGAACGCCGGCGAGAAAAATTATGTGACGAAGATCGGCGCCTTTTTGCGGAAGACCCGCCTTGATGAATTGCCGCAGTTTTGGAACGTGGTTCTCGGCGATGTGTCGCTCATCGGCCCTCGTCCGGAATTCCCCGATGCGGTCAAGACCTATGAGAAGGAAATTTCCTATTACGGCATCCGCCATCTCATCAAACCGGGGCTTTCCGGCTGGGCGCAGATATACCATGACAACCACCCGCACCACGGCATCGGTATCGTGGAAACAAAAGAAAAATTGTCATACGATCTCTATTATGTAAAGAACCGCTCGTTCATGCTCGACATGCAGATCGGCCTCAAAACGATCAAGAAGTTGCTCTCCATTGCGGGGAAATAAAAACATGAAAGAAAAAGTCATTGTCACGGGTGGAGCAGGATTCATCGGTTCGCATCTGGTCCGGCAACTCGTTAAAGAAAATTACGAAGTCATCGTTATCGACAATCTCTATTCCGGCAAAATGGAAAATATCCCGCACGGTGTTGGATTTCACAATGCTGATATCCGAAAAAGGGAATCAATAGAGCCATTTTTCAAGGGTGCGAAATACGTTTTTCATCTCGCGGCCATACCTTCCGTCCAATTTTCAATGGAAAATCCGACAGAAACGAATGACGTAAATCTCAATGGAACGATCAATGTTTTGACCGCGGCAAAGAATGCCGGCGTGAAAAGGGTCATCTATTCTGCATCGAGCGCCGTCTACGGCGATGCAAAGAATCTGCCGATCAGCGAATCCGAGCCGCCCAAACCGAAAAGTCCGTATGCTCTGCAGAAGTACGCAAGCGAGCTTTATTTGAAATTATTTTCGGAGATATACGGACTGGAAACGGTGAATCTCCGGTATTTCAATGTGTACGGCGACGGTCAGCCTTCAGTCGGCGCGTACGCCTCGGTCATTGCGAAATTCTTGGATCTGAAGAAACAGAATAAAAAATTAACCATTGTTGGTGACGGCAAACAGACGCGGGATTACGTCCATGTCGATGATGTCGCACGGGCAAATATTGTAGCAGCAAAAAGCGACCGCGTCGGCAGGGGAGAATCGGTCAATATCGGCTCGGGCAAGAAATATTCGGTCATTGAAATCGCAAAGATCATCGGCGGGGATACGGAATATCTTCCGCCGCGGATCGAGCCGAAAGATTCCCTCGCGGATATCACCCTTGCCAAATTTTTGCTTGATTGGCAGCCGCACATAACGCTTGAAAAAGGGCTGAAAAACCTGTTGCAAAATGCCGAAAAATAGCTATACTGAGACGCATTATGATCAAACGAAGATTCTGGGCGGTTGCTCTCATACTGGTCGCGGCACTCATCGGATATTTTGTCTATACGACGGAAAAAGATCCGACCTCGAACCTCAAATTCAAACTCGGTCTCGATCTCGACGGCGGCACGGAGCTTGTCTACAAGCCGGACCTCTCCAAAGCTTCGTCGACGATCTCCGACCTCGCGAGCTCCATGAGCGTTCTTCGCGATGTCATTGAGCGAAGGGTCAATACGTTCGGCGTCTCCGAGCCGGTCGTCCGCGTCGAGCAGGTCGGTTTTACCGGTTCATCGGACAATGAGCAATTGATCGTCGATCTGCCGGGCGTGACCAACATCGACCAGGCGGTCGCCATGATCGGCCAGACGCCGACGCTCGATTTTCGGCTTCTTGCGAAAGAGGACGAAAATCTGACCGCGGCGCAACTCCAGGCGAAGATCGCATCGACCAGCATGGACAGCGTATTTGTGCCGACCGGACTGACAGGCGAATATCTCCAGAGCTCGCAATTGCAATTTGACCAGACAAGCGGCGCGCCGGAAGTTTCGCTGCAGTTCAATGCCAAAGGCGCAGACCTTTTTGCCACGATCACCAAGAACAATGTCGGCAGGAAGCTTGCCATATTCCTCGACGGCTACATGGAATCCATCCCGACGATCCAGCAGGAGATCGACGGCGGCAATGCGGTCATCTCCGGCGGCTTTACCGGCAGCACCGGCATCAAGGATGCAAAGAGTCTGGTGGACAACTTGAACCTCGGCGCATTGCCGATCCCGATACAGCTCATCTCGACACAGACGATCGGCGCGTCGCTCGGACATGACGCAGTCGCGGCTTCCACGAAGGCCGGCATGATCGCATTCATCGTCATCGCCATCTTCCTCATTTTGATCTATCGATTGCCTGGCTTCCTTGCGGTCGTCGCACTCTCTATTTACACGGTCGTGAACCTCGCCATTTTCAAGCTCATTCCGGTCACGCTCACGGCCGCGGGCATCGCCGCATTCATCCTTTCCGTCGGTATGGCCGTCGACGCGAACATTCTTATTTTTGAAAGAATGAAAGAGGAGTTCAGAAGGGGACGGGAGATCGGCGACGCCGTCTCCGAAGGTTTCCACCGCGCGTGGACATCCATCCGCGATTCGAACATCTCGTCCATGATCACCGCGGTCATCCTCTATATGTTCTCATCGACATCGGTCGTCAAAGGCTTTGCCCTCGTCTTCTTTATCGGCGTTGCGATCTCGATGTTCACTGCCATTACTGCATCACGAACTTTGCTTCTTGCGATCAAACACGATCGGGCGGGGAAGTTTCTGAAGTTCCTTTTCGGCGGTCAGATTAGAAACGGTGCGGAGATTAACACGAACAAATAATACTATGTTCATCGTCAAACACAGAAAAATATTCTATACCTTCTCGCTCATTTTGGTCATCGCATCGCTCACTGCGCTTGTGAAGTGGGGAATGTCCTACAGCATCGACTTCACCGGCGGCTCGTCGGTCCAGTTCCAGTACGCGCATGCGCGGCCGGATATCGCCACCGTGAAGTCCGAGATCGACTCTCTCAACTTCACCCCGACGATCAAAGGCGCATACTCGCTCATCCCGAGCGGCACGGACAGCTACACGCTTGATCTGAGGACTATTTCTGATACCGAGCGATCGCTCCTGGTCGGCGTCCTTTCAAGCGACGCGTCGAACACACCGACGATCAGCCAGTTCAGCTCGATCGGTCCTGTCCTCGGTCAGGAAGCGGCGCAGAAGTCGCTCGTCGCGATCGTTCTCGTCGTCCTCTGCATCGTCCTTTTCATCACTTTTGCGTTCAGAAAAGTTTCCGAGCCGGTCTCATCCTGGAAATACGGCGCGGTCTCGATCATCGCCCTCTGCCATGACATCATCATCCCGACGGGCGCGTTCATCATCCTCAACCATTTTCTCCACGGCTACGAGATCGACACGCTTTTTGTGACCGCCATCCTTGTCATTCTCGGCTTCTCGATCCATGACACGATCGTCGTCTTTGACCGGGTCCGCGAGAATCTCAAGAACAATCACGGCGTGAAGAATCCGAAACCGTTCGATGAGGTCGTCGGCGCGTCCATCTCGCAGACCTTCATCCGGTCCATCAACACCTCGCTTACTACGCTTCTCGCAGTGCTTGTGGTCTACCTCGTCGGTCCGGTGGCTACCAAGCATTTCGCCCTCGCGCTCCTTATCGGTATCTTCTTTGGAACATATTCCTCAATATTCATTGGCTCGAACCTCTTGGTGACCTTGCAAAAAATGCAGGAGAAAAAAGCGGGGAAGAAATAATAAAATATGAATCAAAAAACTGCCATAAGGCGGTTTTTTTGTGCCTCAAAATAAGGCTTTTTCAATAAATCGGGCCAATGCTCGAAATGCTTGACTTCACTTCCAATATAAGTATAATAGCCAGGCTGTCCATTAGGGCAGTGTTTTGTTCATTGAAAGCAAAATAGTACAAGATTTAAAGATACATCATTTTTTACATGAGAATGATGTATGAGATAGTGCGAGTCTAGTCTCAAATCTCTGAAATGTTTCTTGTGAATAGGATAGAAAGGAATAGCAATATTGTTTTTTATTTTGTTCCGTTTCCGAAACGATTGTCTTCGGACAATTTAATTTTAGAGTTTGATCCTAGCTCAGGATGAACGCTGGCGGCGTGGATAGGGCATGCAAGTCAAGGGGCCCGCAAGGGAACCGGCAGACGACATAGTATAAAATAGGTAACGACCCCAAAAGTCAGGAATAGCTCGTCGAAAGACGGGGTAATACTTGATGGTCTGAGTTTTCGCAAGAAGATTCAGTAAAGATTTATCGCTTTTGGATCGGCCTGTTCGGTATCAGCTAGTTGGTAGGGTAATGGCCTACCAAGGCAATGACGCCTAGGGGAGGTGAGAGCCTGACCCCCATGGATGGGACTGAGACACGGCCCATACACCTACGGGTGGCTGCAGTCGAGAATATTTGACAATGGAGGAAACTCTGATCAAGCGACGCCGCGTGGAGGATGAAGTCCTTAGGGACGTAAACTCCTTTTGTAGACTAGTAAGTTTTGAACAGTCTAAGAATAAGAGGTTGCTAAACTCGTGCCAGCAGCAGCGGTAATACGAGTGCCTCAAGCGTTATCCGGAATTATTGGGCGTAAAGGGTATGTAGGTGGTTTTGTTAGTCTTCTGTTAAAACCTCGGGCTTAACCCGGGATCTGCAGGGGAAACGGCAAGACTATAGAGTATGCGAGGGGTCTGTGGAATTCTCAGTGTAGCAGTGAAATGCGTTGATATTGAGGAGAACACCAAAAGCGAAAGCAGCAGACTGGAGCATTACTGACACTGAAATACGAAAGCGTGGGTAGCGAATGGGATTAGATACCCCAGTAGTCCACGCCCTAAACGATGTTCTCTAGGTTTTCGGAGTATCGACCCTCTGAGAGCCACAGCTAACGCGTTAAGAGAACCGCCTGGGTAGTACGACCGCAAGGTTAAAACTCAAAGGAATAGACGGGGACTTGCACAAGCAGAGGATCATGTGGTTTAATTCGACGGTAAACGAAGAACCTTACCAGGGTTTGAAACCTAGCTGAAGTCAGCTAGAAATAGTTGACGTCTCACAAGGACAGCTAGGCAGGTGATGCATGGCCGTCGTCAGTTCGTGGTTTGAATTGTTCCCTTCAGTGGGGTAACGAACGCAACCCTCGTTGTCTGTTATAAATGTCAGACGAGACTGCCCAGCCTAAAGCGCGCGATCATATCGTACGTTTCAGGCTGGGAGGAAGGCGAGGATGACGCCAGGTCAGCATGTCCCTTTGATACCCTGGGCTACACACGTGATACAATGGACGTTACAACGCGATGCAATGCAGCAATGCGGAGCTAATCGTAAGAAAGACGTCCTAAGTTCGGATTGGGGTCTGCAACTCGACCCCATGAAGCTGGATTTGCTAGTAATCACAGGTCAGCCATACTGTGGTGAATACGTTCTCAAGTCTTGTACTCACCGCCCGTCAACTCAAGGGAGCCAGGAATACCCGAAACCAGCGCTTGTCGCTGTCTACGGTAAGTTTGGTGACAGGGAGTAAGTCGTAACAAGGCACGGCTAGCGGAAGCTGGTCGTGGAATTTTTCAAATCGAACACGCTATCGTCTCGGAGTTCCGAGATGGATGCTGATCGGTCGGTTTTCAATGCCTCAATTGAGCATTGAAAAGTTTGTGCGTTCCTTCATAACGCACCAGACAGTGGGAAAGACCACAAACGTTCCATCGGTTTCGATGGATAGGAAACGGAACAAAATAAAGGACGATATTAAAATCGCAAAAATAACCCTAGAAATAGGGTTATTTTTGTTATTGACAATTATTATAAGTATGATACTATAAAAATCGGAGATACAGCATGTATTCGTTCTCCTCAACAATACTTTTCAATTTCGGGGAGGATGCAATGCTTTGTCAGAGATTAAATTATAAGCTTGAAGAAGAGCTAGACAGGCATGAATGGTGGGAAGAAACCCGGAGGTTTCTCTCCTTTGGGGCGTTGGTAATCGGAGTCGTCCTAGTTCTTGCAGCTACGTTTCTTTAATCGAACTCGGCATTTTGCCAGACAAAAACCCGAGGCAGTTCAGCACAGACCGTTTGTGTTGTCCCTGCCCTCGGGTTTTTTCATTGCACACAATGTGCGCGATCCAAGACTCGAACTTGGGACCTCGTCATTATCAGTGACGCGCTCTAACCACCTGAGCTAATCGCGCAAATACAAGGCAGAATATAGCAAAAAAGGCCCTAAAATACAAATAGATACGCATTTGTTTTCAAGAGATATTGTTGTATTATCAACCGGCACGGGCATGTGGTGGAACTGGTATACACGTACGCTTCAGAAGCGTATTCCGCAAGGATTGAGGGTTCGAGTCCCTCCATGCCCACAGATTTGACTTTATTGAAATATATGCTAGAGTGTCGCTTCAGTTCATTGTGAAAGGTTAGATAATGGTAAAAAAGAAGGAGGATGGATCGTTGGATGGCGCAAACCCTCTGATGATCAAGGCGCATGTCGTAACTTCAAATTTAAAGGGAGGAAGCATGGCATTTCAATCTGAGGAGCTGAATCTGGAGCATCCGCTCGTCCGGGCGATTTTGCTCGGTGCGATCGTGGAGAAAAATTTCGGCAAAATACCAGCCGAATATCGCGGAGGTCTTACCAAAAGCGCCGCGATGAGGGAAGCTATTAAGATCCAGAACCGCCTGGACAAGCTTGGAGCATCCGAGGTTAAAAACCTTCGATCGCAGGTCCAAGAGCAGGCCGCCGTTTCCGTCTAATTTTGCGAGATTTTCAAAAACTCGATGCATGGGTCCCAAGACCCGCGCAAAAGCCTGTCGGCGACAAACGACAGGCTTTTTTATTTGACAATGAGGAATGCGCGCGGTATGTTTGACCCAGATCGTTCCAATAAAGGAGGTATGTGATGAGCCAGGTTTTTACTGAAGCCGATCTCGAGAAAAAATTGCAAAAACTTCTCGAGGAACGTCCGCGCCCGGCACATTTCAACGATCTGCTCGAGGAAATGCAAGACATATTTCCCGGCAGCTCGGTCGACAACCGGATCCGCCACGAGCTCGAACTTCCGCCGCTCGATCTACGTTCCCGCAGTTAGAGCACTTTTTCAAGAATCCGCCGCAGGCCGACGGATTCTTTTTTTATTTTCATTTTCGTGTAGTATAGGCGTATGAAAAAATTCTATGTCGTGGGAACACCGATCGGAAACTTAGAGGACATCACGTATCGCGCGGTGCGGACCTTGGGCGAAGTCGACCTCGTCCTCTGCGAAGATACGCGGGTCACGGCGAACTTGCTGAACAAATATAATATCAAAAAGCCGACCATGAGCTATCACTCGCAGAGCAAGATCGCCAAGCTTGAAAAGATACTCGAAATGATCGCAGAAGGGAAAACGCTTGCTTTGGTCTCCGATGCCGGCACGCCGACGATCTCCGATCCGGGTTCCGTGCTCGTCTCCAAGATACGTGAAAATTTTCCCGATGTTGAGATCATCGCCATCCCGGGCCCGTCCGCGCTGACATCCGCGCTTTCCATCTCCGGACTTCCTTCGTCCGAATTTCTCTTTCTCGGATTTTTGCCGCACAAAAAGGGCAGGGAGACGCTTTTTAAGGAGATCGCCGGATCCGAGAGGACCGTGGTGTTCTATGAATCCCCGCATCGGATACTCAAATCCATCGAGTCGTTGAAAAAATATATCGGCGAAAGGAAGATCGTCATTGCGCGGGAGCTTTCCAAGATCTATGAACAGGTCGTCTCCGGCACGCCGGCAGAGGTCGGGGAATATTTTAAGGATAATGCGGATAAGGTGCGGGGAGAGTTCGTGGTGATGGTCAGCGCGAAATAGATTTGTCTTTGGGCGCAAAAATGTTACAATAAGGATATGGTAAAGATTTCAACGATCTTCGGGCTCGGCATATTGGTGGTTTTCACCCAATTTTTGGGATTCCCGGCAAGCTGGAAGGATTTCATCTATATCGTTTCGGGTCTCTTCATTGCCGTTTTGTCCGTTCTGATACGCCGCGAATTGCTCGACGTCCTCAGGCGGATGCACGCCGAGCCCGTCAGCGCCGAGACGTTTGCCGAGAGCAAGCCGGCAGAGACCGAAACAAAGTAACAAGCTCCCCTCCGGGAGTTTTTGTTTATTGAGGCGTCTTTTTCAAAACTGCGGACATGTGGTATAATTTTTTCAAATGGATCCTGAGAGAATCACATATTTCGGCGAGACCGATTCTCGCAACAAACGGGTAAAATTTGGCATCAAGGCCAAGGACCGGACAAAGCACGTCTATGTCATCGGAAAGACGGGCATGGGCAAGTCCACCTTGCTTGAAAATATGGCCATCCAGGACCTCAAAAACGGGGAAGGCATGGCGTTCCTTGACCCGCACGGCAAGACGGCGGAACTCCTTCTCGAATACGTGCCGGCGGAGCGGATGCAGGATGTCGTCTACTTTGCTCCATTCGATACCGAGTACCCGATCTCCTTCAATGTCATGGAAGATGTCGGTCCGGAGCGGCGGCACCTCGTCCTCTCGGGCCTGATGAGCGCGTTCAAAAAACTTTTCGGCGAGGAGAGCTTTTCCGATCGTATGCAATATGTTTTGCAAAATACGATCTTGGCTTTGCTTGAATATCCGGGAGCGACCATGCTCGGCATCAACCGTATGCTGACCGACAAGATATACCGCAACAAGGTCGTCGCCAACGTGACCGACATGTCCGTCAAAACCTACTGGACGCAGGAGTTTGCCAACTATACCGAGCGTTTTACTGCCGAAGCGATGCCAGCCATTCAAAACAAGATCGGGCAATTTACCGCCAATCCTTTGATTCGCAACATCATCGGCCAACCGAAGTCATCGTTCGATTTTCGAAAGATCATGGATGACGGCAAGATCATGATCATCAATCTTTCCAAAGGCAGGGTGGGCGAGGCGAATGCGAACCTGCTCGGCTCGATGCTCATCACCAAGATGTATCTCGCGGCCATGTCGCGCGCCGACATATCGGAAAAGGTCCTGAAAAATCTGCCGAATTTTTATCTCTATGTGGACGAATTCCAATCCTTCGCCAACGAGTCGTTTGCCGATATTCTCTCGGAAGCGAGAAAATATAAATTGAATCTGACGGTCGCGCATCAATACATCGAGCAGATGGCCGAGGAGGTCCGCGCGGCAGTCTTCGGCAACGTCGGCACCATGATCACCTTTCGCGTGGGCGCGTACGATGCCGAGATATTGGAAAAGGAATTCGCGCCGCAGTTCACCGCGGAAGACCTGGTCAATCTTGGCATCTACCAGATGTATCTGAAGCTCATGATCGACGGCGTCAGCTCGTTTCCGTTCTCCGCGACCGGTCTGCCGCCGTTTCCTGAGCCGGTCATTTCCTACAAAAAGGAGATCATCGAGAACTCAAGAAGGCAGTTTGCCGTGCCGAGGCTGCAGGTTGAAGGCGCGATCCAGAAATGGCATGACGAAGGGAAGCTTGCGCCGAAGACCGCGGCTCCTCTCAAAGCGTCAGGCGCACACAAAGAAGCCGCTACGCCGGTCAAACAGGCGGAGGTGATAAAAGAAAAACCCGCAGGTGTCGCGCAGATGCCAAAAGAGTCAAGACCGGAAATAAAAAAACCTGAGGAACGCGCACGCAAACCGGAGATCGTCCGTCCGCCGATCACGACCGAGGTGGGCGGGGACTTTTTGCCGCTCAAGGATTTTGCCAAAAAGACGATCCTTTCACCGAAAGACGAGAAAAAGACCGAGGATGTCGAATTGAAAAAACAGGAGACCAAAACGACTCCCCGCGATCAGGGCAAGTCGATGACGAGCGGAAACCTTTCCGATCTGCGGAACGCTCTTGCGGCAGCCATGCAGCAAAAGGCTCCGGAAGCCCCGAAACAAGAAGAAGCAAAAGAGTCGCCGAAGAAAATCGAGCCGGAGACAAAAACAAAGAAAGAGCATAAAAAAACCGAGAAAATCTCGCCATCGAGCGGCATGAGGGAAATTCCCGAGCAGGATCTGAAGAAGATCTTGGGTCTTGAAGAATGATATGTGGTTCCTCGCGGCAGTATGCCTGGGCGTCATCGCATCGATCCTTGCCGTTTGGGCGAGATTGGAGGGCAGAAAGAGAGGACCGTCAGCCGATGATTTTGAGATCATGGAATGAATCCACAAGTATCTGTGATCTTCACTGAAAGGGAAGCAAAAGTATTCGCGCCGTAAGGTACAGCCAGAGCGTCGGATGCAGGAGCATGCCGCGCTCGGCACTTTCACGTATGAGGGAACAAAGCGCGGCAAAGCGTTCTTTTTTGCTTCGTTTGCGGAAGTTCAACCCTTCCGGAGCATAGCCGAAAGAAAACGTCGTGTTGCTATTGCGATAGAAGAATTTTTTTATCGAAAGCGAAAGCTCGTAGTAGAAGAGCCATTCCTCGCCCTGCCGCACGGTCTTTGGAAAACGGATATTTTTGATCTCTGCAAGATGGATGCAATGGGTCGCATCACCCTTAAATTGTTTGGTAATGAGATATCCCCACGCATATGAATAGTGTCTGTCATTTTGTGGAGCTTTGGTAAAAGAAGTTCCGTCATAGGAAGCGCGATTAGTGACGATCCATTTTTCTTTCGGATACGTCGCATGCGTCTCGACGAGAGTTTGCAAGGCATTTTTCGCGAGCGTGTCGTCATCGTCGAGAAAGACGATCCAGTCGTCATCAGTCGTGTCCCGCGCCGCGATATCAAGCGCCTGATTGCGCGCGAAGTTTGCCCCGCGGTTTTCGATGTTTTTGATATAGGCGATCCGTTTATCATTTTTTATCTTCTCTTCAGCCTGCCCGTAGGGAATATCGGCGGGGGAGTCGTTCACGATGATCATGCGCCAGTCGCCGTATGATTGGTCCATGACCGACTGGACTGCCGCGAGCAGATTATCGGGTCGTTTGTATGTGGGAGTGATGATGATGAATTTCATGTTGTTATTCAAAGCCAAAGATCTTTTTTAAAAATTTTTTCACGCCGAGCGTTTCCGCGATTTTTGTCCCGGCACGGTGGATGCCCATTTTTTTGAAAAATTTATTCAGCGGATGTCCCCAGGAATAATTCCACATATGGATGGCATATGCTCCTGCGGGCGGATCGTGAGGATCGAATTTTGCGATTGTCTCGGCTGAAAAAGGATAAAAAACATTTTTTTCATACATGGCAATAGTTGTATCTCCGGTGAAGTTTTCCGCGAATATTTTTGTCAAAAGCCTTGGAACCGTCATGACGATATCCGGATGCTCGTCATAAAATGCTTTGCATTTCGTTATATACGCATTGCCCGGCATTGCGCCAATGATCCCGGCGCTTATGTGTTCATCATCTTCCTTTCCCAAAAAACATGCATGATGCAGGAGATCGTCCAGCGGTTTTAGAAGGTACATGTCGGTATCGAGGTAGATGCCGCCGTGTTTCGCGAGGATATCGAATCGCGCATAGTCGGCGACGAATGCCCACTTTTTTTGCTGATACATTCTAAAAGCGAATTGTTTCTCCGGGATGATAGGATAATTATCTTCGTTCCATTCGGTGATCTCGTATTCCGGCAGAAGTTTTTTCCAGGTGGCGATGCAGCGGGTGATCACCTCGTTCTTTTCGCCGCGGCCGAACCAGCAATAATGGATTGTTTTGGGTATCATGAAATATCGTATCCTACGGTACTAGCATACACAATACATATTTGATTTACCATCCCCGTTACTCGCCTAATATTTTTATCTTTGACTTAATATGTTTCCGCAGTTCCTTGTCTTTTTTGTACAGGAGATAGCTGAAGGCGAGGACCATGACGATCGTGAGCACGTAAGCCACGGTCGAATTGACGTATGATTTCAAACCCGCGGTGAGGATCATGCCGAGACGCTGGTGAATGAGATAGAACGGATAGGTGATGCCGCCGAGGATGATGACAAGCGTATTGATCTTGTGCGGCAGCTTTCTGATCGCAAGCACAAGGAGCGGAATGACCGCGAACATTGCGGCATTGATGAACGTCACCCAGAACGGGTCCCATTGGTTCGGAACGAAATACGGCGGCAATGATCGGCCATTGATCGCGGTAGCAAAGATCGCCACGGCGCCGGCAAAGACGATGTCCCATATCCACGGCCGGACCTTGTTGTCGATCTGCTCGACGATGAGGGCGAGCACGCCGCCGAATATGAAGTATGACGCGTGCCGGACGATGAGAAGTTTGCCGAGCACATTCTCATCCCAGTGAAAAAGATAGAAGAGAAGGACCACGGTGAACCACGACCAGTAGAAGATGCGCACCTTTGAGAACGAGAAGAAATGCGTGAAAAGCGCGATGAAACCGTAGAAGAAAAGCTCGACCGTGAGCGACCAATACACCGCGTCGACGAATGCGCTCACTCCGAGCGCCTGCCCGAGCATCGTCATGCTGAGAAAGAAATTCTTTATCGACACATGGTCGTGGATGAACACGGTCACGAGGAAGGTCAGAATACAGGTGAACCAGAAGAGCGGAAAAAGCCGCACGAAGCGGCTCGCGGTGAACTGTTTGATGGTTTTTTCCTGGATACTGAAGGCGATGACGAATCCGCTGATGATGAAGAAGATCTGCACGCCCAAGTTTCCGTATCGGTAGAAGGCGAGAACGCTGGAAAATCCGAGAAAATAATGGAAGGACATGACCCAGGCGACGGCAAAGAAGCGGAGGATATCGAGCGCCGGGAAATACTTTTTCATAGGTTTTTATTATATACTATTGTCATTCCGATATGAAGCAGCGATACGACCGATTTATATTCTTTTCAGCCGGGCCGGTGGGGGACCACGCCTTGCTTCTCGACCATGCCAACCGTTTCTCCGAATCAAGCGGCATTCCGTCGACTTTGATCTACAAGCATTATTCCAAATTTCTGGCGGATATCACGATCCCGTATCCGCAGATAACAAATATCAACTGGCAAAGCCTTTCGGGCAAATTGTCCCTGATATGGCTTATCGCAAGCAGCCTCTGGCGGAGGAACTGCTTTGTGCTCGTCTTGCCGCTCAAACATCCGGCATATATCAAATTGCTCGCATACTATATACGGTTCTGTACGAGAAGCAGGATGATCGGTTTCAATCTCGTCGGCAGCGTTTCTTTCAAAGAAAAAGGTTCAGCATATTTTCTCGGAGAAAAAAATATTATTCCGGCTCATGTCGATACGGAGCTTTTTTATGAGCAAGCCAATCGCATGCTTGCCTGGCTCGGATACAAGCCGGTCGACCGCGTGCCTAATTTAAAATACATTGAGGACAAAAATATTTTGCCGAAATACGGTCTCGCGGAGCGAAGATATCTTTGCATGCATCTTGCGGCATCGCATGTCGATCGGTCACTGCCGGCGGACAGATGGAACGCGATCATCGGAGAAGTACGGGCAAAGATGCCCGATGTGAAAATTGTCTTTACCGGAGCGAAGGCGGATGAAACATTCATCAATGCGTGCCTCGAAGGTTTGCCGCGGGAGAACCTGCTTATCCTCTGCGGCGTGACGATGCAGGAAATGCTCAACATCTACGCGAAAGCGAAGCTCACCGTCTGTGTGCACACCGGCAATGCGATCATCGTCAATATGCTACATGTACCGACCGTGATGGTCGCGATCAAAGGCGTGTACATGTTCAACTACAAGTTCAACTCGCGCGCCACGATCCTGACCGCGACCGAAGGCTGCACCTGCGACCCATATGAGAGGAACTGCAGCATGGTCGCGTACAAGGGGAACGAGTACATGGCGTGCCTGTTCAATATTCCGAATCGTGATATCATTACCGCCATTCTTACGAGATATGATTACGTTTAATCCTCGAGAGATCCTGTCGATCCGAGACCCGAAAAATCCGCAATTCCATTTTTCTGTTGATGATGTATTTGACTCTCTGATCGAGGTTACGGACAAAAAAATTCCGCTCTTTGAACATCCGGTTTTTTCGTTCCTTCAGGACATGCACAAGCGTTTTGGCATACCTGTTGATCTGTACCTGTTTTTTCAAAAGGAGATCGACGGAAAGTTTCGGACCTTATCTGAAGTGAGGGACGTGCGCAAGGAGCTTGCCGCAGCCGGCGGATGGATCTATTTTGGACCTCATGCGCTCGATTATCATACGATGCCCTATGACCAGACCGCCAAGGAGCAATGCGCGTTGTTTGATCGCATCTATAGAGAGATCGATCGATTTGCGGGTGCGGGACAGTACGCTGATCTTGTCCGTCTCCATTTTTATTCGGAACTTTACGAACGGGCGGATTATTTTGCCAAACGCGGCGTCCTCGGCTTGCTGTCGACCGATCGGGAAGTGGGCAGTTACCGCATGCCAACGGAGATCGGTGCGGAATTGTATCGGATGGGAAGTGCGACGTATGAACGTATGCATTTCATACGAACCCAGTTCCGTCTGGAGTTCTTTGTCAGAGACCATTTTGACGCGGTTGCCATAGAACATGCTTTTCGCCGATCTCTTTCCCAATATGGCTATGTCGTTCTCTATACGCATGAGATCGAATTTGCCGATCCCCGGATCCGTTCGATGCTCCTGACCTCTCTTGAGGTTCTTCATCGCATATCGTCAATATGATCAAGGTCGCTTTTGTCATTTATCGCGCATGGGCGTATCGGATATACGAGCAGATCGCCGATTTTCATAGGAAATATCCGGAATTTTCTGTTGCGGTCGTCATTACCACGCCCGAAAACGAATTTCATGCCGATCCCTTGCTCGATACAAAAATCCACATTGTGCGGGGAAACGACCAATCAAAAATCCATTCGCTTCTTGCCCACTATCAAATCGACATCGCTTTCTTCTATGGTTGGTCGTGGATAGTGCGGGAACCGATCCTGTCCGAGTTTGTGTGTTTGTGCCTGCATCCGTCCCCACTTCCGAAATATCGCGGTGGTTCGCCGATCCAGCATCAGATCATCGACGGGAAGACCGATTCCGCAGTAACCGTTTTTAAGATGGGATCGGGGATCGATGACGGCGATATCTATCGCCAGCTGCCAATATCACTTGAGGGAACGCTCGACGATATTTTTGAAAGGATCATTGCGGCGGGCGTTGCGATCACAAAGACCTGCTTGCGGGATTATGCCCAAAGATCGATTCAATTCACTCCCCAGCAGTCTCTCGGTCAATATCCTGTCATGAAGCGTCGGACGCAAGCTGACAGCGAATTGACCATAGAACAGATTGTGCGCATGCCGTATCTGAAGCTGTATAACACCGTGCGCTCTCTCACCGATCCGTATCCGAATGCGTGTATTCGTTTTCCTCAGGGTGTCATCTATCTTACGAGCGTAGAATATAATAGCCATATACCGCCGGAGGGGGTTTCGTTGACGGATGCCGCATCCCTGTCAACGCGCGGCACGGGTTTCTATTTGAAGGTCTTGGATGGCTATGCAAAGATCGTGCGGTACCGCATCGCTTGATCGGCCCTTATCGTTTGTAGAAACGTCTCAGTTCTTCGAGCTGAGTTCGTATGGACGGAATCTCGATATCCGATTCTAGGCATTTGTTCACGTTCTGTTTCGTGTCATACGGTTCGACGATCAGATCGTGGCGGTATACCTCGGCGATCAGTTGCACAAGTTCGTATTTGTTCTCGACTTGTTTCGTGCCGTACTGGTTCAAAACAGGCATGCTTCCCCAATGATCGATCAGACGGGCGCATTGTTTTGACCACTCGAGCGTCGTCATGCCGTTCCAGTAATGATCGGTATATCCTTTTACGGATCCACTCGACGCGAGCACCCATTCAAGGAGCGAAACGGAGGTTCCACTCGTCTCATGGCCGATGATCGAGACACGCATGATCTTTGTGTTCATGAATTTCCGTTCTATCATTTCAGAGATCATCGCTTTGCTTTTGCCGTATGCGTCCTCGGCGTCGCGAAGATCTTCTTTGCGGTACCTTTCACCGATCGGCAGTTGGCCGGAAAATTCACAATCAGTCGACGGATGTATGACGGGAATGCCGATCGATTCAAGAAAGATCGGCAGATCGATGTTCAGTTTTTGGTAGAGACTCGGCTCCTTCGCGTGCTTTTGCGGGATGGCACCAATGCAGTTTATGATGAAGTTCGCCCCTGCATTTTTGACCTTGTGTTTGAATGCGTCGGTATCCCACCGATCATTGATCGTGTCCACGCGATATTGTCCCGGGAGGGCAGAAAAATAGCGGACAACCGTGTTGCCAAGCATTCCGGTATGACCGAGCACCAAGATGCGTATCATGCCTTTGGTTTAAAATAATCATAGGATTCAAGGATCTTCTGGAGATCTTGCTTGGAAACGCAACAATCCCCGGAATCGAATCCTTTGTGGGCTGGGAACAATTTATCCCCGTCGGACACGTTCCTATAGTGGATCAAAAACATATCGGCGTCTTTGTCGTACACGACACGATTTACCTCATACGGAGAGATCATTTGCTCGTTTTCCTTTTCCGATATGCGCGGGAGGCCTTTTTTCCACTTCAAACCGAATTTTTCCTGATAGATCTCGAACAAGTCTTTTATCCTGCACGACTTCAAATTAGGAACGATATTATAACCAGAATAATTTGCCGCATATTCGATGCAGTCGATGGCTTGTTCGACATCGATCATAAAGCGTGTCATTTTCTCGGAATACAGCGTGAGCGTGTAATTATTCTTGATCGAATCCCAAATGAGCGGAATGATCGATCCCGTTGAATTCAACACATTGCCATAGATGACGGCCGAAAGTTTTGTCGCTTCGCGTTCGGCATTTATGATGAACGATTCGTCGGCGACGAATTTCATGCCACCATAGAGCGTTGTCGGGCAGCGGCTTTTGTCGGTCGAAATGAATATGCCGGCTTTCAGCTTGTTTCTGATGGCGGCGCGACGCGAGTTAAATGCGCCGTGAATGATGATATCGAGAGCTTCCTCCGCATTTTGGTCGACCGCCTCGATCTGCTTCATGGATGCGGCGAAGATGCCGATCGTGTGTCCTTGCATCGCTTCTTCAAGGAGGCGGTGATTGCGTATGTCACCAACGATAAACTGCACTTTGGGGAACTGTTTTTTCAAGTAGTAGTGTTTTGATTCATCGCGACTAAAGACGGTAATTTGGTTGTGTTCATAGAACCGTTTGATGAGATATTTGCCGAGATATCCGGCGCCTCCGGTTATGAATATTTTTTCATTTTTCATGATAGTGGCCGTTGTGTGAAAATATTTATAGACTGTTTTTTACTTGCAAAGCGTATCACTTCTCGGGTATCATTGCAAATATGAAGCAACAGACGGTGACGGTGGTGACGATCAGTTTTGGCGAACGATGGAAATTTTTGTCCCGGGTCGTCGATGCTGTCATGCGCGATCCGCACGTCGGGACATTTGTCATTGTTGATAACGGTTCTAAAAACAGCGCGGAGATTGCCGAAGCAAGCAGAAAATATTCAGGTCGGATCGTGGTCCTCAAACAGGAAAAGAACATCGGTTCAGCAGGGGGGTTTGCGGTCGGTATTGCATATGCGCGAACCACGGAAGCTGATTTTGTTTTCCTCCTCGACGATGATTCGGTGCCCGAGGAGGGCGCGATAGGCATGTTTCTTGATCTGTATGGCCTTTTTCCCGATCGAAAGGTCGTACTGTGCGCCAACCGCAACAATTTGCTCGATAACAAAGAGGTTTTCTATCATCCGGTCATTCGCAACGATATATCCGCGAGAACGTTCTTTGAAGTGTTGAGCTGGCGCAAGTTCGGTCATTTTTTCAATATCCTTTTTTCAAGAAACGAACATATGAAGCGTGGACCATTTGTGCCGATCGTGCCGAATGAGTCTTTTGTTTACGGCGGCGCATTTATTCCCATGGAAGCAGTGCGAGCGGCGCCGCTTCCTGACGCGTCACTTTTCCTGTACGGAGATGACATTGAATATTCCTGGGGGATCAAAAAGCTCGGTTACCGGTCATACGTGTGTTCCAGACCCGGTCTTGTCGATGTCGACTCGACCTTCAGCGGGCATACCTCGTACATCGTCGGGCAATTTGATCCGAAGACCGCCCCGTTTCGGGTGTATTATCGCATGCGCAACATGGTCCGTTTGTCTCGCAGACATAGCACCCAGTCTGCCCCGGCCCTTTTCCTCAATATTGCAATCTGGACGATCGGCATGTGCATCATCGGCGCCTATCATTACGGGATCAATCGTGCATGGCTTCGTCGGGTCAAGCTCGTCCTTGAAGCCGTGCATGCCGGCTATCGACCTGCATGGCCGAAGGCGAAAGAAATCGAAACGTCATTTTTCTCCTGACGCTAATCATATTTTTCAAACACGTAATTTTTGTTGTCGTATAGGATGCTTTTGAATTTGTCCCGTCGTTGTTTGGCGAGCAGAGGCACATACCAAAAAATACGCAATTTTTTCTCTCGGCGAGCGATGTTTTGAATGCGATCTGCCGGATAGACCAGAAGCTTGCTCACGGATAGAAGCTTTTCAGCACCGCTTTTGGTAAGTACGTAGCATCCGGCAAGGTATACCGGGCGCCAAAATCGCGCGGGGGCGCCGAAGCGATGAATGTTTCGGTACAAGACACTGCGCAGTTGCTCCCAGCATGACAGGAGCACGATACCAATGAATTTTGCCGCATACAGCGGTATCTTTGCGCGTAAAGTCCATGATTGATCGCGGGAAAATTTCTCAGAGAGCAGGAAAAGCCACAGTCGGATGAATTTGAAGCCGGGTGTCGGATAGTTGAAGGACAGATATTCCCAGTGTGTTTTTCCGGATTCGCGTCGCGCGAGCTCGTGATCAAGCGCACCCTTGAAATTTGCCGCAAGCTCGATATCGTCCTCGAAGATGAGCGCGTAGTCGAGATCCTCAGCAATGATCTTTTCCCAGATCAGGCGATGCGACAACAGACAGCCCTTTTCGCCGGCGGTGAGCGGGACGCCATTCTTCTTTCTTGCGAGAGCATCATCATAGAGCGCGCCGAAATCGTACGTGTTTCCATCGATACCCTCCTGGACCGAAAAGGGAATCCCAAGCCTATTGAGCTGATCCGACATGAAGGCGAGCCGTTCCGGTGAGCGCTTCATGTTGATGACGAATGTTTTGAATTTCATGGAATTTTGTGTAGTATAACCTAAAATCACATGCTCGGAAACATCAGAAAAAAATATCGATCGGTGGGCATCGATCTTGCTGAAGTTTCTCGGTTTCGGCCATTGTGTAAAAAACCGCAACAGCATCTGTTGCGCAAACTTTTCTCGGCGCAAGAGATCGGATATTGCCTGGGTTTCCGCGATCCGGCGTCGCATTTTGCCGGCACATTTGCCGCCAAGGAGGCGGTTGCCAAAGTGCTCGGCGCCAGAAAATTTGCATTTGCCGAGATAGAGATCCGCCGTGCCAAGGACGGCGCGCCGGAGGCCTGGCGCAAGGGGAAAAAGCTCAACGTCGCGCTTTCGATCAGCCATACGGCCTCACTGGCCGTTGCGATCGCCTTCGGGTAATTTTTCAATCGCTGTATTCAAAATGATGGAGAATTTTTCCGCGCCGGCGGTGTCCATATGCAGAGCATCGCGCCAATTGTCCGCGCCGGCAAGACCGGGCGTCTTCGCGATATCGGAAAGGTCGATCATGATCTTCAGGCCGTGTTTTTTCAGATCGTTCATCATGATCTCTTGTTGGGTTTTGTTGTACCCGACGTTATTGTAGAAGGGCGGAAAAACGACGATGAGATCGATGCTGTTTTCATTGCACAGTTCTTGCATGTGCTCGAGGGCGAGAGCCGTCGTGCTCGTGCCCTCGTAAATATAGTTCGCTGCCGCCCAACTGCCGTCCGGCGGGACGGCGATCTCGGGCAGACCGACGAACCCGTCGATCGCGCCGATCGAGTTGCGTTTCAAAAAATTGTATCCGACATCAAGGATCTTCCGATTGAGCCGGTACAGGCCGAAGAAATATTTCACCTCTTCTTCGGCGCCTATTGATTGCACGTATGAGCGGATGAGCGGCGTATCGTACGGGTACACGCGGCTGATCTGATCGAGCGTTTTTTGCCGCGAATCGTCCGTGAAATCCGACAGATCGGTCTGCACGAGGACCGTTTTTGGCTTGACGCCGTTTCGAAGGAGAATGTCGAGGATGAGCGAGCTTGTCAGGACGGTATTGCCGTTGATGCCGAGGTTGTAGCCGTTCGCGCCAAGCGACGGGAGAACGGACGGGTCGATCTCGTGTTTTGCCCGCGACGCGCCGAGGATGAGGAAATCAGGATGACTATCTTTTTTGATGACGTAGTTGATCGTGCCGCCGCTCTCGCCCGAGATCGTGTTGTCGAATATGATATGCATGAACGCAAAGGAAAGGATTCTGTCGAGGAAAATGAACAGAATGATGGCGATCGCGGTTTTTTTGAATATCGTCAGCATGTCAGAATTGGAAATAAATGAAGCTCGCGCCGCCCCAGAAGCCGAGCGAAAGAACGAGGGCAACCGAGGTGATCGCGATCACGGAGGAAGCGAGACCGCCCCGGCGGCCGTCATGGATACGGTCAAACGAATATTTTCTGAAAACAAAAAATTCGGACGCGAAGAGGATCAGGGCGGCGACGCACATGATGGTGAAACCGTTCGTATCGAGGACATTGACGGCGCCGATGGAAATGCCGGAGGCGATCTTCATGATGATCGCCCATGCCTGCGAGATCGAACTTGCCCTGAAGAATATCAGGCTAAAGGTGAAGAGAAGGAACACGATCGCCATCTGTATGGCGTGATGGACCCGCGGCAGTTTTGAAAGGCGGATGAGGTCGACGAACTTCGCCCGCATCTTTTCGGTCACGGTTCCCGCGATCATATAGATGCCTTGAAGCGTTCCAAAAATGACGAATGTCCAATTCGCGCCGTGCCAGAGGCCGATCACGGCGAAGGTGATGATCGTACTTGCGTACATGGCGAATTTGCTCAGGGAACCAAAACTGAAAACGAGCGGATAATAAAGATAATCGCGCAGCCAGGACGAGAGCGAGATGTGCCAGCGCCGCCAGAACTCGGCGATCGTCCGCGCAAAATACGGCGTCTCGAAGTTCTCGTTGAAACGGAAGCCCAAGGCGCGGGCGATGCCGATCGCCATGTCGGAGTATCCCGAAAAGTCAGCATACAGCTGGACGGAAAAGAACATCGACGCGACGAGGAGCGTGGCGCCCGTATGGTGGGTGTAATTGTTGTACACCGCCGTGACATACGGACCGATATTGTCGGCGACGACCATTTTTTTGAAGAGGCCGTAGGAGAAGCGCGTCATGCCGATCGCGAAGTCGGATTGGTTGACCGGATTTTCCGCAAGGGATCTGAGTTGCGGGATCAGCTGTCCGGCGCGCTCGATCGGACCGGCGACGATCTGGGGAAACATCATGACATAATTGGCGTAGACAAGCAGATTCCGCTCGGTCCGGACCTTTTTGCGGTAGACGTCGATGACATAGCTCAAGCTCTGGAACGTGTGGAACGACAGACCGAGCGGGAGGATGATGTTCCAGTAGGGAATATGGAGACCGCCGATGCCGTTCAGGTTCGTGATGAAAAAATTATAGTACTTAAAGATAAAAAGCAGCGCGCAGGTGTTCACGATGCCGATGAGAAGCCAGCGTTTGCGACCGCGGGCCGTCGCCGCGTCCTCGATCCGGATCGCGGCGTAGAAATCGATGCCGATGGCGAGAAAGAGGATGAGGACGTACTTCGGGATGAACCACATGTAAAAGACGCAGCTTGCGACGAAAAGGACGATGTGCCGCAAAGTGCCTCGTACGGAGAAATAGATGACAAAGAAGATCGCAAAAAATACGAGGAAGGTGAACGAATCGAACAGCATCCGGAAATGCTAGCACAAAATGTGTCGCGCGTCATTATGTTTCGCGGTGGCACGAACGGGCGCGATGGTGTAGAATCCAAGCGATGAAAAAATGCCTGGTTTTGGATCTCGATAACACCCTCTGGGGAGGCGTCGTCGGCGAGGACGGCATGGGCGGGATCGCTCTCTCGCTGACCCCGCCCGGTAACAGCTTTTTGGCGTTTCAGCAGGCGATCCTCGATCACTATGACCGTGGCGTCATTCTTGCCGTCAACAGCAGGAACAATCCGGCTGACGCGCTTGAAGTGATCCGCAAGCATCCGAACATGATCCTGAAAGAAAATCATTTTGCCGCCATGCGCATCAATTGGAACGACAAGGCAAAAAATATCCGCGAGCTTGCAGACGAGCTCAACATCGGTCTTGATTCCATGGTCTTTCTTGACGACGACCCGACGAACCGCGCGCTCGTGCGGGAGCTCGTGCCGGAGGTCCTGGTGCCCGATCTGCCGGCCGATCCGGCCGACTACGCACGCTTTCTCAACGGCCTTGGCGTGTTCCAGCTCTCGGCGATCACTGACGAGGACAAGATGCGCGGCAACCTCTACGTCACCGAGCGTCTGCGCAAGGAAGCGGAAAAAACCTTTTCGTCGAACGAAGATTTTCTGCGGAGCTTGAAGCTTGCCATGGACGTCTACGAGGACGATGATGCATGTCTGCCGCGGCTCGCCCAAATGACGGAAAAGACGAACCAATTCAACGTCGATAAAAAACCGCTTTCAGAGGAAGATATCCGTCGTTCCATCGACAATCCGCACGCACGCGTCTGGTATGCGAAGCTTGCCGACAAGTTCGGCGACCACGGCGTCGTCGCCCTCGCCATCGCGGAAACGAAAAACGATCGTTGGCACCTCTCGACCTTTCTCATGAGCTGCCGCGTGTTCGGACGGGGAGCGGAAGAGGCGTTCCTCGCCGCAATATGCGAACGGGCGCGCGGGGCGGGAGTAAAGGAGATATCGGTCTCGTTTTCCGAATCGCCGAAAAACGCTCCGGCGAAAGCGTTCGTGGAGAAGCATTTTCCCGGCGGAACGTGTATAATCAAGCAATCTCCGGCGGCGCCGGACTGGATAAATCTGACCATCCATGAAAACATTTGACCAGATAGCCGAAGAGATGCTCAAGATCAAGCCGGGCGAGGTTCGCGACAGCCTGTCCTCCTGCGACGTGTCCGAATGGGACTCGATGAACTATCTTTTGTTCATCGCCGAGCTTGAAAAACAATTCCATTTTTCATTTGCCATGGACGAGGTCATGAACGCCAAATGCCTGGGCGACCTGCGCAAGATCGTTGAAGCCAGAAAACAATGACCCCGCCGAAAGACCTCACTCTCAATATGATCAAGGTCGGCGACACGGCATCTTTTGAACGGGCATTCTCGGACGATGACGTGCGCACTTTCGCCCGGCTTTCCGGCGACGAAAATCCGCTGCATCTCGACGATACCTATGCGAAGACGACCAAGTTCGGCCGGCGGATCGTCCATGGCATGCTTCTCGGCGGCCTCTGCTCGGCGCTGGTCGGCATGTATCTGCCCGGCAAGCGGTGCCTGTATCTCGGCCAGACGCTCACTTTTAAAAAGCCGGTCTTCATCGGCGATCTCGTGACGGTTTCCGGCACTGTCGTGAGCATCAGCGCTTCCACCCGCATCGTTGAGATCGAAATCTCGATGCGGACGAAAGACGGGGAAGTCGCAAGCGGCACGGCGACCGTCCAGGTGCTTGGATAAAAGTCACTGATTGTCAGTCCTTTTTGTGGACGATCTCAAACAGGCTGATCTCGAAGGTGTTTTTGTTCGGCAAACATGCGCTCACGCAAAACATGGCAACGTACGCCATTCGGATCAGGATATTTTTATAATGAAGCGGTTTTGACCAGACATTCGCATTGGTGAAATGTTTTGCAACGGCAAGACCGTTCTGGTCCAGATTGAACCGGAGGATGTGATTGAAGATCGGCGTGATGTGCCCCGTTCCCGCGAGCTCGCCCGGTCCGAAATATTGCAGGCGTCCGGTCAGGGCGTATTTGATCCGTGCAAAACCGCTCTCGACGTTCGGCGTGGAAAGATAGAAAACACTCTCCGGCTTCATCATGCTCCGCACATTTCTCATGAAATGGAACTGGTTCTCGAGGTGCTCGATGAGCTCGATTGCGAATATCGCGTCGAACGTGCCGAGATCGGCGAAGTCCTGGTTGAGATCGCGGGGAAAGAATTTCGTGCCTGTGACCATGAAATGTTCGGCGACGAATTCAACGGACGTGATGTTCGTATAGCCGTGGTCGAGCAGGCGCCGCTCGAACGCTCCGGGTCCCGAGCCGAGGACGAGAATGGCGCAATCCTTGCTCTTGTTGCGTTTCTGGAACGCTTCAAAGATGCCTTCATGGATGCCGCCTGTGCAGAAAATGGGCACGCCGTGATACATATATTGTCCGGCGGCAGATTCTTGCTCTCCGTATTTTTGTTGCAAATTTCTCAGATCTGTTTTCATATTTGGTGTTCTAAGCTCATTCCTTTGTAAAATCCTTCAAGCCCTTTGCCGACATCGAATAGCTGATATCCTTCCTTTGACATAGTATACACGATCGTCTTTGCCAACCCAGCGGCCAGAAGGACCACGAATGCATTTTTCGGCAAACCGTTCTTTCGGACCATTTGCTCGATGGCGTTTCGTATGTCCTCGCGCGCTTCATATGCGTCCGCATCGGGCGATGGAATATAGGCGAACACGCGCGCATGGAAGGGGCTTGCCCGAAGGTCGGCGATATTTTTCGCGTTCGTGACGACAATGATCTTCTTTTTTGCCAGATACGGCAAGAGCAGTTTTTCAAACATGCCGTCGCGGTAGAAAATGTGCTGGTCAAAATATGTTGCGTCTTTAGGAAATATCATTTCATATGTGACTTTGAGCGGCATCCAGACCTGCAGCTTGCTGATCCGCCCAAGCTCGGCGTTCGTCGCATTGACGAAAAGCGGGATCATGAGGATGTACGGCGAGCTGTCGCTGTAGTCCCCGATGATCGACAAGAAGTCGTCTCGGATGGCAGGACTCCATTTTTGATAATGGATCGGCAGATAATGCAGGAGCCCGATCTCGCCGTCCCCGAGCCTGATGAACGACTTGCCGCTCTCGATCAATTTTACGAATGCGTCATTTCCGTAAAACGCGCAGCCGTTGCGGTGACCGTCCGACAGCGATCGCAGGAGATAGAGGAAAAAATACCGGGTGTCCCGGAAGAGATATTTGTGCGCTGCGCGGTAGACTCGTGTGATGTTCCAGCTCATTGCGATGTCGGGTTGAATATCTGTCTCCGCGTTTTATGGAAAGCAAAGATGATGAGCGGTCCGAGCGAATAAGAAAGGAGAGTGGCATAGGCCGAGCCGACGATGCCGTATTTCGGTATCCAAAGAATATTAAGAATGATGTTTATGATCATCGGCACGAACGATCGCGTGATCAGGATCCCGCGATAATTTTCCGCGATCAGATAATTGTCGACGAGGATGCCGAGGAATGTGCCGACAGCGGCCCACACGTATATCCGCAGGATCGCGACCGAGCCGAGAAAGGCTTTGCCGTAGAGTATCTGGATCGCAAGCGGGGCAAAGATGGTGACCGGCAAACAGATCGCAACGGCGCAGATGAAAAGAAAGAACGCCAGTTTTTGCAAGCGGGCGGAATAGAATTTTTCGGAGACTTTTTTCGAGTTGATGATCGCCGGAAAGAGCGACGAGACGATGATGCCCGGTATGAAATACCAGACTTCTGCGACGGTGACGGCTGCGCTGTAGATACCGACGGCGCTCGCGTTCATCATATATTTGATGAGCACTTGGTCGATCCTGCCGTAGACAAGCATGAACGCGCTCGTGAAAATGAGCGGCCAGGAGTCGGAGAGGAGCTGCCGGGCGATCTGCGCGTCGAATTTCCACGGGAACAGCCTCTCTTCGATCTTTTTTTCATAGATGAACCAGTAGAAGAGGGCATAGAGGATCGGTTCGAGCAAAAGCACGAATGCCAGATAGATGACGCCCTTGCCCGCGACGATGACGAGGATCTTCAGGAGGTTCAGGATGATGGTGATGAGGAAGATGACGATCGACGGATATTTCGATTTGACGCGCGCCTGGAATTCAAAGTTGATGATCTGGAATTCGTTGAAAAGGAACGTGCCGGAGAGGATCAGGATAAGGACTCTCGAGACATCGTTCTGGGCAAAGAAGACGGCGGAGACGACGACGATCACCGCGGTCGCGATACCGCCCGCAAGCTTCAGGAGAAGGGCCGAACCGAGGAATTCTTTTTTCCGATCCGGATGCCGGATCAGATCGCGATAGAGGACATTGTCGATGCCGAGCGACGCGAGGAAGCTGAAGATGCCGACGAAGCTCACCGCGTAGTTCAGCTGCCCGAGATTTTCCGGACCGAGATGCCGGGCGACGAACACGGTCGTGAAGAACGACACCGCCATGGAAAGGACGCGCGCCGCGAACATCCATCCGGTGCTCTGAAAATATTTCTGAAATCCCGCATGGTTCCACTTTTCCTTTATGTATGTCGGGGAAAGAAAATGCATGCCTGTTATGTTGATACTGCATGGTAGCACTTTTATGCTATAATCGGAAGCATTATCATTTAATGCAAAATCGCATGAACGCAAAAAACATTTCCCGGTATCTGATCTTCATTGGCCTGTGGTCGGTGCTGCTTATTCCGTTCTACGTCGCGACGAACATGTTCTTTCCGTATATCAGCGGCAAAAATTTTGCCTTCCGGATCATCGTTGAGATCATTTTTGCGCTCTGGGTGTATCTCGCCTATGTCGATGCAAAGTACCGTCCGAAGTTTTCGTGGCTTGCCAAGGCGATCGGACTTTTCGTGCTCGTGATGCTTGTCGCCGATATCTTTGCGGTCAATCCGGCGAAGGCCATCTGGAGCAACTATGAGCGCATGGACGGCTGGGTGACGCTCATCCACATGTTCATGTACTTCCTCGTGCTCGGCTCCATGATGAAGGCGGAAAAGATCTGGCTCTGGTTCTTCAGATCGTCGGTCGCTCTCAGCGTGATCATGGCGATCATGGCCATACGGGAATATGTGGCAAGCGGAAGCCCAAGCACTATGGCAACGCTCGGCAACACCATCTATGTGGCGGCGTATCTTTTGTTCAACTTCTTTTTCACCCTCGTTCTGCTCTACAAGGATGTCATTGTCAAATCAGCAGGCACGTTCAGATCGGTGCTCGGCAATTGGTTGACCTACGTGTACGCCGCGATCGCCGTGCTTTTTGCGTGGGGAATTTGGGCGACGGCCACGAGAGGTGTCATTCTCGGTCTCATTGGCGGGCTCTTCATGGCGACGCTCATCATCGTGTTCTTTGAAAAAGAAAATAAAATGATGAGAAAGCTTTCCATCGGCATTCTCGTTTTGATCGCTATCGTCGTCGGCGGATTCTTTGCCCTGAAGAACACTAAATTTGTCAGGGACAACCTCACGCTCAACAGTTTTGCCGTGATCTCCTGGAACAGCATCCAAGGACAGGGACAAGCGAGACAGCTCATCTGGCCGCTTGCGATCAAGGGTTTCCTCGCGAAGCCGATCCTCGGCTGGGGGCAGGAAGGCTTCAACTATGTGTTCAACACCTATTATGATCCGAAGCTGTATGCCCAGGAACAATGGTTCGACCGGGCGCACAACGAGTCGCTCGATGTGCTTGTCGGCGGCGGCGCGCTCGGACTTCTTTCCTATCTTGCCATTTTTGTCGCCGCGATATATCTGCTGTGGAAGAAACGCACCATCATCGGTGTGACGGATTCGGCCCTGCTTGTCGGATTGCTCGCAGGATATTATTTCCAAGGATTGTTCGTGTTCGACAATCTGACGAGCTACATGTTCTTTTATGCCGTGCTCGCGTACATCCATTCGCGCGATGTGGAAAGTTCCACGCCGCCTGCGCCCGCAAAGATCGATCCGAAGCAGAAACGCTATGGCAATATGAACGACGATGAAAAAGCGAACTATATCGTCTTGCCGCTCCTCATTGTCGCGCTTGCCATATCGCTGTGGTACGCGAACGTCAAACCGATCGAGGCGAACATGACCTTGATACAGGCAATGCAGACGTATCCGGCCGGTCCGTCGCAGAACCTCCAATATTTCAAAGACGCGATCGGGTACAACACCTTCGGCGATCCGGAGATCCGCGAGCAGCTCATCACCATTGCGGCGCAAGTAAACGCGATCAGCGGTCTTGATGCGGCGAGCAAACAGGATTTCCTCAACTATGCGTACACCCAGATGCAGACGCAGTTGAACGAAACTCCGCTTGACGCGCGATACTGGTTCTTCACGGGAACGTTCCTCGACAATGTCAACCAATATCAGATGGCGTTGCCGTTCCTTGAAAAAGCGGTGTCGCTTTCGCCGACAAAACAGACCATGATGTTCGAATTGCAGAAAGCCTATTCGTATACCGGTCAGTATGCCGAGGCGCTTGCCGTTGCAAAGAAAGCCTACGAGCTTGATACCGATTTTGCCGATGCGAAGGACAACTACATCGCGGCGGCGATATTGAACAATGATGATGCGCTCGTCTCGCAACTGTGGGGAAATGCGACGAGCACCGCAAGCGGTGCGATCCTTCAGGCGTACCTGATCAAAGCGTCGGTGGACCTGCAAAAGGGCGACAAAGCGTCCGCGATCGCCGAGGTCGAGAAAGATATCGCCATCGATCCGGCGTTCAAATCCCAAGGACAGTCGATCATTCAGCAGATCGACAGCGGAGCGATAAAATAGAAGCCGTCCGGCCATTTGATGGAACGAAAAGATCCGCGGAAGGCGGATTTTTTCTTTTTATGCTATGATACTCCGCATGTTTTTGGACAAGATCTTCGGTTCCCGGTACGACAAAATAATCAAGGAAATGCGGCCGATTGTCGAGACGATCGGTTCTTTTGAGGCTGATCTGGCAAAGCTGACGAACGACGAGCTCAAGGCAAAAACCACCGGGTTCAAATCGCGCCTCGCGGGCGGCGAGACCCTCGACGACCTTCTGCCGGAGGCGTTTGCGGTCGTGCGCGAGACGGCAAAACGCACGCTCGGTCAGCGGCATTTCGACGTCCAGATGATCGGCGGCATCATTCTGCATCGCGGTAATATTTCCGAAATGAAAACCGGAGAAGGAAAGACCCTTGTCGCGACCCTGCCGGCATATCTGAACGCGCTTCCGGGCTTTGGCGTCCATGTCATCACCGTGAACGACTATCTTTCCCGCCGCGACGCCGTCTGGATGGGACAGATCTACAACGCGCTCGGCCTCACGGTCGGCGTGATCAACCATGAAGCCTCGTATCTCTACGATCCGGCGCACACCGAAAAGGACAAAGAGCGCGACGAGCTCGGCTCGTTCAAGGTCGTGCATGAATTCTTGCGGCCGTGCTCGAGAAAGGAAGCGTACGCGGCGGACATCACCTACGGCACGAACAACGAGTTCGGCTTCGATTATCTGCGGGACAATATCGAGTACAATGTCGCCAATCTCCGCCAGCGCGAATACAACTTTGCGATCGTCGACGAGGTGGACTCCATCCTGATCGACGAGGCGAGAACGCCGCTCATCATCTCCGCGCCGACCGCGGACTCGGAAACTTTATATGACACGTTTACCAAGATCGTCAGAGGTTTCGTGCGGGATGAGGATTTTACCGTTGATGAAAAGCATAAAGCGATCGAGCTCACCGACAGCGGGATCAACAAGGCGGAAAAAGCGCTGGGCGTGGAAAATATCTACACCCAAGGCGGCGTCAAATACGTGCATTATCTGCAGACGGCGGTGCGCGCAAAAGCGCTGTTTGAATTGAACAAGGATTACGTGGTCAAGGACGGCGAGATCGTGATCGTCGATGAATTTACTGGCCGGCTTCAGCCTGGCAGACGATGGTCCGAGGGATTGCACCAGGCGATCGAGTCGAAGGAAGGAGTGAAAGTCCAGAAAGAATCTCGGACGTTCGCATCGATCACGTTCCAGAATTATTTCCGCATGTACAAAAAGCTTGCTGGCATGACGGGAACCGCGCTCACCTCGAGCGAGGAATTTTTCAAGGTCTATCATATGGATGTCATTCCGGTGCCGACCAACGTGCCGATCCAGAGAAAGGATTTCAACGACCTGATCTTCCAGACGGAGCAGGGAAAGTTTCGCGCGCTCGCGAGGATGGTCAAAGAAAAGAACAAAGCCGGACAGCCAGTGCTCATTGGCACCGTTTCCATCGAGAAAAATGAGGTGCTCTCGGAATTCTTGAAACGCGAAGGCATCGAGCACAACGTGTTGAACGCCAAGAACCATGAACGCGAAGGCGAGATCATCGCCCAAGCGGGAAGGATCGGCGCGGTGACCGTCGCCACCAACATGGCCGGCCGGGGCGTCGACATCAAATTCGGCGGCATGCCGTTCGATCAAAAGGAGGCGGACAAGGTCAAAGCGCTCGGCGGGCTCGTCGTCTACGGCACGGAACGGCACGATGCTCGGCGTATTGACAACCAGCTCCGCGGACGCGCCGGCCGGCAGGGCGATCCGGGAGAGACGAGATTTTTCGTTTCGCTCGAGGATTCGCTCATGCGGATCTTTGCGGGCGACACGGTCAAAAAATTGATGAACCGATTCGGCATACCGGAGGACGAAGCGATCGAGAACTCGCTCATCACGCGGTCGCTCGAGAACGCCCAGACCAAGATCGAGGGATTCAATTTTGATACCCGAAAGCAAGTGCTCGAGTATGACGATGTCTTGAATTTCCAGCGAAAGACCATTTACGAGAGACGAAAAAATATCTTGCTCGGCGATCTCAACTTCATCAAAGAAAAATTGGCGGAGATCGCGACGGACGAAAACACGCAAAAGATCATCGCCGACAAGATCACGGCGCTTGGCGAGGAAGAATTCTATCGCATCGTCCGCATCACCATGCTCCAGGCCATCGACATGTTCTGGGTGGACCATCTGGAAATGATGGATTATCTGCGCGGCTCGGTGAATCTGCGCGCGTACGGTCAGCGCGATCCGCTCGTCGAGTACAAGCGGGAAGGTTTGCGGCTTTTCAAAACGATGCAAGCATCGGTCGATGCGCAGGTGCTCAATGTCCTGCCGCATATGGGTGTCGGCGCACTTGAAGCCGAGGAAGCCAAGCTCAAAGAAACGCAAAAGCATATGAAAGAAGCCGGGGCCCAGGGTAAGTCGGACAGCAGCCCGGTCATTTCAGCGAAGAAAGAAAAGATCGGCCGCAACGATCCGTGCCCGTGCGGTTCGGGAAAGAAATATAAGAATTGCCATGGGAAGTAAAGATATAGAAAACAAAATAACGGAGCTAGAAAATGAACTGAGAAAAAAGTTGCTCGAAAGAGGAACAGAGATTGGAGAACACGGACGACACGATAATGCGGTGGCGGATTCTATGGATCTTGATATCTCCATATTGAAAGACAGGATAGCTAGGTTCAAAAAGCAACTTATAGAATTAGAAAAGAAGAATTGAGTATAAAGGTATGCAAAAATCTGCCAAAAAATCCATAGAACATCTCTACCATTTCCACTGCTTTTTCTGTAAAAAATGGTGGACGATAGGGGACGCGCCAAAGTCCAAAAAAATCTGGCACTGTCCTTGGTGCGGGAAGAAAAACAAGTATAATTGAACACCATGAAATCAATCGTCAAATTTTTTGATAAATTGGAAGACAAGATACGCCAGCATTTGAGCCACAAGCTTTTGGTCTATGCGTTTCTTTCTGGTACGGTGGTCGTGCTGTTTTGGAAAGGTATTTGGGACACCGCGGACTTTTTGCAGGCGCAGGGCGGTTTCTGGGCCGCTGTTTTTTACGGCCCCAATCTGATCGTTTGGACGACGGTCGTGCTTTCGCTCACCGGCGTCTTTGTTTCGTTCTTTGTCGGTGACCGCGTCATTCTTTCCGGCCTCAAGCATGAAAAGAGCATCGAAGAAAAGACCGAAGCGGAATTAAAAGCGGAGGACGTGGAGATCAAAAACACCATTTTCAAGATCCATACGATCTCTAAAGACATCGAAGAAATCAAACATGCTCTCCATATTAAGTAAAAAAGCCAAGGTCGTCGTCCATTCCGGCAAATTCCATCCGGATGATATTTGCGCCGTCGCCATCGTGTCGCTCTATTTGGGCAAGTCAGTCAAGATCATTCGCAGTCGCGATCCGAAGGATTGGGCAGAAGCCGACTACGTCTTTGACGTCGGGGGTGTGTATGATCCGGAGAAAAATCGGTTCGATCATCATCAGACGGAGTTCACTTTGAAAAGGGAAAACGGCATTTGCTATTCTTCCGCGGGACTTGCATGGAAACATTTTGGCGAGAAGATCGCGGGTTCCGGTGAAATATGGAAAAAAATTGACGAGAAAATCATCCAACCGATCGATGCCGAGGACAACGGACAGGAATTGTATAAAAATAATTTTGAAAACATTGCGCCGTACACGTTTGCAGATTACTTGCACGCATTTAATCTGACCTATTTTGAAAAAAAAGAAAAATCCATTAAAGCATTTGCAACTGCAGTGAATGAAGCGAAGAAAATGTTCAAGCGCGAGGTCAAACGGGCAAAAGATAATTTGCGAACGTATAAAATTGTCGAAGATATTTATCGCAGGACCTCGGACAAGAGACTTATTATTTTGGACGATGAATATTCTTGGCAAAATGTGATCGGAAATCATCCGGAACCGCTTTTTGTGGTGAAGCCATCGCTTGAAAGCGGCACGTGGCATGCGTATGCTGTTAGATCGACGAAGGGTGATAAATTCAAAAGCCGTCTCGATTTTCCGGAAAGCTGGGGCGGATTGCGCGATGAAGAACTTGCCAAAACAACCGGCGTATCGGATGCGATCTTTTGCCATAAAGGCAGATTCATTGCGGTCGCGAGATCAAAAGAAGGCGCGATCGCGCTTGCCAAGCTTGCGCTTGAGGCCGATAAACACTAGACTCGACACATGGCATTCATCGACGAACTCAAAATACATATCAAAGCGGGAAGCGGCGGCGACGGCGTCGTGCGCTGGCGCCATGAGAAGGGTGTCGAGTTTGCCGGTCCCTCGGGCGGCAACGGAGGCAAGGGCGGCGACGTCTATATCCGCGCCATCCGCGACGTCGCCATACTTTCGAGATATCAAAACACCAAAGAGCTTGCCGCGGAAAATGGCGAGGCCGGCATGAAGAAAAGCATGCACGGCAGAAATGGCCGCGACCTTGTCATCGACCTGCCGATCGGATCGGTCGTGACCAATCTTGAGACGAGGGAAAAGTTCAACCTCATCGAGGATGAAAAGAAAATAAAAATATTGAATGGCGGCAAAGGCGGTCTCGGCAACGAATATTTCAAATCCGCGACCCATCAGTCGCCGGTCAATCAGACGGATGGCAAGCGGGGAGAAGAGGCGGATTTTGAGATTGAGCTTGAGCTCGTCGCGGACGCCGGGCTCATCGGCCTGCCGAACGCCGGCAAGTCGTCGCTCATCAACGTCCTGACGAATTCCAAATCCAAAATCGGCTCGTATCAATTCACGACCCTCGAGCCGTCGCTCGGCGACATGTACGGATACATCATTGCCGATATTCCGGGACTCATTGAGGGCGCCTCCGAGGGCCGCGGACTCGGGCATAAATTTTTGCGACATATCAAACGGACGAAGATCCTGTTGCATTGTCTCTCGCTTGAAAATGAGGACTTGGTCAAAGCCTACAAAGTCATCCGGGCAGAACTCAAAGCCTACAGCGCGGAGCTTGCGGAGAAAAAGGAAGTGGTCATTCTGACAAAGACGGACATGGTCGACGAGAAAATGCTGAAAAAAGCGGTGGCGAAGATATCCAAACTGAACAAATCCGTTTTGACGGTAACAGTGCTTGACGATGATTCGGTGAAAAAATTGAAGGATGATCTGATCAAAATTTTGAGAAAAATGGAGAAATAGAGTTTGTTTTAGGGCTCAAAATAGCGTATATTAAGCACAATGAACACGGAAATGGCGACAAAATACAGAGCGACGATCGGCCTGGAAATCCATGCCGAACTCAAGACGAAAACCAAGATGTTCTGCAATTGCAAGAACGATCCGGACGAAAAGCGCCCGAATGTAAACGTCTGCCCGGTCTGCACTGCCCAACCCGGCACACTTCCTGTTTTGAACAAGGAAGCGATCAGCCACGTCATCCGTGTCGGTCTTGCCTGCGGTTCGGACATTGCAAATTTCACCGAATGGGACAGGAAAAATTATTTTTATCCCGATATTCCGAAAGGATATCAGATCTCGCAATACAAATATCCGCTCGTATCGGGCGGCGCGATAAACGGCGTCGCGCTCACGAGGATCCATCTCGAGGAGGATACCGCGCGCTCGACGCATGACAAAGGCGATTTCTCGCTCGTAGATTTCAACCGCGGCGGCGTGGCGCTCATGGAGCTTGTGACCGAGCCGGTCATGCATGATGCAAAGACTGCGGCAAACTTTGCCAAAGAGTTGCAATTGCTTCTGCAATATCTCGGCGCGGGCGATGCCAATATGGAAAAGGGCGAGATGCGCGTCGAAGCAAATGTCTCCGTGAGCGACGATCCGAAAAAGCTCGGCACGAAAGTCGAGGTGAAGAATCTCAATTCGTTCCGGACGGTGGAAAAAGCGATCGAGTATGAGATAGAGCGGCATATCGAGACGATCGAAGCGGGCGGAAAGATCGTCCAAGAGACGCGCGGCTGGGACGAAGCGAAACAAAAGACATTTTCACAGCGATTGAAAGAAAGTTCGCATGACTATCGGTATTTTCCCGATCCGGATATTCCAAAAATGATGGTGCCGGAAGTTTTTGATCTGCCGAAAATGAAAAAAGATCTGCCGGAACTGCCGTGGCAAAGGAGGAATAAGTACATGAAATTCGGCATCAAAGCCGAGGATGCGGAAAGCTACGTCGGCGACCGCGAGCTTGGGGACTTTTTTGAAAAGGTCATCACAGATTTTTCCGGCGACGCGGAGCTTGTGAAGACCGCTTCAAATTACGTTTCTTCCGATCTCGTCGGACTTTTGTCAAAGGACAAAACGTTGAAATATCCGGACCATAAAAACTTTGCCGAGATCGTGAAAATGTTCAAAGCGGGCGAGATCTCTTCGCGCGTTGCGAAAGACCTTGTTGTGCGGATTTTGAAAGAGAATCTTGATCCGAGGAAAATCGCTGAAAAGGAAGGTTTGATCCAAAAAAGCGATGAAGGCGAGCTTAAAACGATCATTGAAAAGCTTGTAGCTGAGAACCCAAAGGTGGTCGCAGATTATCGTGGCGGCAAGGAAGCGTCCCTCCAATTTTTTGTCGGCCAGGTCATGAAGATCACTAAAGGCTCGGCGAATCCGCAAATCATCAGAAAAGTGTTGCTTGAAGTATTGAAATAGGGTAAAGTATTTTCAGACGGTTAAATTCTTTCGTTGGAGGAAAAAAGTGAAAACACCAGAAGAGATCAAGACACGTATCAAAGAACTGGAAAAAGAAAAAGATGATATGGATAAGGACAAAGGATTTCTAGCAAAGGCAAGTTTGACAGACGTGGAGAATCAAGCGGATCGGTCTGTAGCTATACAGCAAACAATCAATGCTCTTAACTGGGTCTTGTCTAATGAGTAAAATCCATAAAATTTTTAAGGCCGTTTCCGCAGGAAACGGCCTTTTTGTTTTCATTATTTTTTAATGGTATAATTTCCCCATGAAGCACCCAAAAAATCTCGGCGTCAAAAGCCACAGGCCAAAGATCTATATCGGCACGGACCATGCCGGTTTTGCGCTCAAACAGAAGCTCGTGCCGTTCGTCCGCTCGCTCGGCTACGAGGTCGTGGACTGCGGCGCGTATGTCGAGGATCCGCGGGACGACGACCCGGTCTATGTCGCGCCGGTCGCCCGCGCCGTCGCCGAGAATCCGGAGCATGTCCGCGGCATTATTCTCGGCGGTTCGGGGCAGGGAGAGGCGATCGTGGCGAACCGTTTTCCGGGCGTTCGCGCCATCGTTTTTTACGGCAATCCGGGGATCTTCTCCAAGCTCGATATCATCCGCCTCGGCCGGGAACACAATGACTCCAACATTCTCTCGATCGGTGCGCGCTTTGTCGGCCTCGGCGCGGCGAAAAAAGCGGTGAAGAAGTGGCTTGCGATCCCGTTCTCGCATGCGGCGCGACATGTGCGCCGGCTCAAGGAAACGGAGACAGTCTCGCGCGATGTCAGATTTAACATGAACTTCAAATAAATGATCGAAGTCATCCCTGCGATCATCCCGGAGAGTTTTGAGGATCTGAAGGAAAAAATGTCCCTGGTAAAAGGATTGGTGCAAACGGTCCAGGTGGATGTTTGCGACGGGAAATTCGTGCCGTCAAAATGCTGGCCGTACAAAAACGATGACGGGGAATTTGAAAAAATCTTGCATGAAGACGACGGATTTCCGTTTTGGCAGGATATGGATTTTGAGGCGGACCTGATGATAGCCGATCCGGAGAACGGCGGTGCGGAGGATATGATAAAGGCCGGCGCAAAGCGGATCATTTTGCATATTGAATCATCCCGCAAACTTTTGGATTTTGTGAAAAAATTGAGAAAGGAGTACGGCTATTTCGGCGACTCGGCGGTGACGGTGGAGATCGGCATCGGCATCGGCGTCGACACCGATAACGCCCTCCTGGACCCGTATTTGGACGACAACGGCGAGGGCAGGGCGCTTGCGGATTTCGTGCAGTTCATGGGCATCAAAAAGATCGGCTACCAGGGACAAGAGTTCGATCCGGAAGTGCTTACCAAGATCCGCGACCTGCGGGCAAAATATCCCGACACGGTCATCGGCGTCGACGGCGGAGTGAACTTTGAAAATGCGCACGACCTCGCGGAAGCCGGCGTGAATAAGCTCGTCTCCGGTTCGGCGCTTTACGGCAGTGACGATATCAAGGAAGCGATCGAGGAGATGGAAAATAGTTAGAAATGTGCTATATTTCTATTTGGATCAGTCACTTACAAGGAGAATAAATGGAAACACAAGTAAAAATAGGAGCGACATACAGAAATTGGAAAACCGGCAATCTCTATAAAGTGATTGCTGTCGGAAAACATTCTGAAACCTTGGAAGACATGGTTGTCTACGAAGCTCTGTATGACAATCCGAAATCTAAGTTTTGGGTACGCCCGCTTGTGATGTTCACTGAAGAAGTGAATACGCCTGACGGAAAAAAGCCGAGATTTGCTTTCGTGAGTGAAAAATAAAAAGTTCTTTGGAAAGGAGGATTCCATGTGGGATGAAGATGGAGATGGACTTGAGTATAAGGCTACTGAAACGTTGGAGGAAATGCTCCGCAAGATTAGAATTAAGCAATATTTTGCGACTGCACTTATAATAACACTGTGTCTTAGTTTGTTTTACCTTGATCAATACATTAGTCATCTTAGATTTATAATTAGAATCCTATTGGTTTATCTTTTTGTCCTTCCTTCAGCAGCTTTTTTCTTTTCTTTAGGGATGAATCCTGCTGAACATAGAATTGAAGATATCTTGAAAAGAAGGGAACGGGGCGAAAAACGGCGGATTATTCCATGGCTAGAAGAGAGTCAGTTGTAATCTTAAGGCGATTTGCGCAAGCAAATCGCCTTTTTTAATTTCTAAAACCTGTTAAAATAATCTTAATGAAAACACTTCGACAATACATCAAAGAGGCGGGGGAGAAGGGCGTGGCGCTCGGACATTTCAATATTTCGAACTTGGAAATGCTCCATGGCATCGTGAATGCGGCGCGCAAGCTCGATCTGCCGGTCGTGATCGGCGCGGCGGAAGGCGAGCGCAAGTTCATGGGCACAAAGCAGATCGCAGCGCTCGTAAAAAGCATGCGGAAAGAGTACGACCATCCGATCTTTCTCAATGCCGACCACACCTACTCTTTCGAGCTCGTCAAAGAGTGCATCGACGCCGGCTATGACAGCGTCATTTTTGACGGGTCGAAGCTTTCGTACGACGAGAATATTAAATTAACGAAACAATGCGTGGACTATGCGCGGAGCGTGAACCCGGAGATCATCATTGAAGGCGAGCTCGGCTTTATCGGCGAGGGTTCATCGGTCCGCAAGGAGCTTCCGAAAGGTGTGCAAATTACCGAAGAATTTTTGACGAAGCCCGCGGAAGCGAAAGATTTTGTCGAGAAGACCGGTATCGACATGCTCGCGCCGGCTGTCGGCAATATTCACGGCATGCTCGCTGGCGGGAAGGACCCGGCGCTCAATATCAAGCGGGTTGCCGAGATAAAAGCGGCAGTGAACATTCCGCTTGTCCTCCACGGCGCTTCCGGCAATTCAAAAGAGGATATCCAGGCGGCGATCAAGGCTGGCATGAACGAAGTGCACGTCTCGACGGAGATCCGCGTGGCATTCCGCGAAGCGCTCGAAGGCGAGCTCAAAGCGAAGCCGGACGAAGTTGCTCCGTACAAATACATGGACGATGACATCGCGGCAGTGGAGAAGATTGTGGAGGAAAAGCTCCGGATATTCAATTTCCTCTGATCGGCACTTGATTTTTTCATGAAAATAGATATACTGGTCGTTCTATGATCACATTGGCAGTAGAGAAGCGGGACCTCAAATCCCCATTGGGCGAGATGAGAAAATCGGGCAAGATTCCGGCTGTTTTCTATGGCAAAAAAGAGGCATCGACCCCGATCATGCTTTCTTTTCCTATTTTTGAAAAAACATTAGAGGATGCGGGAGAATCCACCGTCCTTCACTTGAAAGGCACCGGCATCGACGTCGATGTGCTGATTCACGATGTGGATCGCGACCCGGTCACCGACAAGCCGCGACATGTGGACTTCTACGCCATCGAAAAGGACAAGAAACTTGAGGTAAAAATTCCTCTCGAATTCATCGGCGTATCTCCTGCCGTCAAAGATATGGGCGCGGTGCTCGTCAAAGTCATGCACGAGATCGAGATCGAAGCGTTGCCGAAAGACCTTCCGCACAAGCTTACCGTGGACCTTTCCGCGCTTGCGACATTTGAGAGCGTCATCAAAGTAAAGGATATCGCGTTGCCTCTCGGCGTCACTGCAAAAGAGAAGGCCGAGGAGATCGTCGCATCGGTCTATGAACCGAAGGAAGAGGTTGAGGCGGCGCCAGTCGATCTTTCTGCGATAGAGGTCGCGAAGAAAGGCAAGGAAGCCAAGGAAGGCGCCGAGGGCGCGGAAGCTCCGGCGGCGGATGCGGCGGCCAAGAAGGAAGCTCCGAAGAAAGAAGAGAAGAAAAAATAATACACCCATATGAAAGCGAACATCCATCCAAAATATTTTGACAAGGCAAAGACCGTTTGCGTGTGCGGCGCCACCTATGATTTCGGCTCGACGAAGCCGGATATCCACGTTGAAATCTGCGCCAACTGCCACCCGATCTACACCGGCAACGAAAAAGTGCTCGACACCGCAGGACGCGTCGAGAAGTTCCGCGCGAGAAAGGAAGCAGGAGCGGCAAAGGCCAAGAAAGGGAAATAACAATTCGCAGGCGTGCTGTTTGAAAAGCACGATAAAAATTTTGCCGTCGCAAAATTTTTTCTCTGCTCAAAGAATTTTTTGCTAAAAATTCTTCTCCGCAAGTCTTTTCAAACAGCACACGCTGCTTCTTGGAAAGACAAACACATGAACGAACAACTCGAAGAATTCAGAAAGAATAAGAAGACCGCGTACCTCGCCGAAGAGTATGCGCGCCTTGAAAATGAGGAGGATTCCATAAAGAAGATGGCGGAAAAGGACCCGAGCATGCACATGCTTGCGGAGGAAGAGATCAAAAACATCGTGTCCCAAAAAGACGCGCTTTTTGCGCAAATGAAAAGTATTCTCGCAAGCGGGGAGGAAGAGGAAAAATTCCCGAACGAGGTCGTCATGGAGATCCGCGCCGGCGTCGGCGGGGAGGAAGCGGCGATCTTTGCCGAAGATCTGGCGAAAATGTACAAACGATTCTGCGAGCTTCGCGGCTGGTCGTTCAATACGGTGTATGAATCCAAATCCGCGCTCGGCGGCTACAAGGAAGCTTCATTTGAAATTCGCGGAAAGGAAGTGTACAAAGAACTGCGTTTTGAGACCGGCGTGCACCGTGTGCAAAGAGTGCCCGAGACCGAAAAGTCCGGCCGCGTGCATACCTCGACTGCATCGGTCGCTATTTTGCCGATCCGTAAGAAATCAAAAATAGAAATAAAACCATCCGACTTGCAGATGGAATTCTCGCGCTCCGGCGGCGCCGGCGGGCAGAATGTGAACAAAGTTGAAACGGCGGTAAGGATTATCCACGTGCCGACCGGCATCGATGCGCGCTCGACCTCGGAGCGGAGCCAATTGAAAAACCGCGAAAAAGCGATGTCGGTCCTCATCGCGAAGCTCGAGCTGAAAAAAGAGGAGGAGGATTTCAAGAAATTTGCCGGCGAGCGCAAGGAACAGATCGGCACGGCGGACCGCTCGGAAAAGATCCGCACTTACAATGTCCTGCAGGACCGCGTGACGGACCATCGGGTGAAGCATTCCTGGTACAACATTGAGAATATTTTGGCGGGAGACGGCCTCATCCCGGTCGTCGAATACATCGTCAAAAACGACGGCAAACCAGCCTCCGGCGACGATGCGGAGGAGGAATAATAAAAGCTTTTTGTCTGCTTGATATTTTAAAATATTCTGCTATACTCTCACTTCGTATGGTTACTGAAAATAAAACGAAAAACGGGGATATGATCGGAGCGATGTTCACCGCGGGCGCTCATTTCGGCTATCAGAAATCCCGCAGGGACGCCTCGACCGCGCCATATATCTTCGGCGTCAAAAACAAGGTTGAGATCATCGACCTCGAAAAGACCGAACAGCAGCTTGAGCGCGCCAAAGAATTCATCGAGAGCATTGCCAAACTCGGCAAGCAGGTCCTCTTTGTCGGCGGCAAGAACGAAGCGCGGGAGATCGTGAAGCTCGCCGCCGAGTCACTCGGCATGCCGTACGTCGCGGGCCGATGGATCGGCGGAACTTTGACGAATGCGACCGAGATCAAAAAGAGGATCGCCAAATTTGAAGACCTTCAGAAGCAGAAGGAAAAGGGCGAGCTCGCAAAATACACCAAAAAGGAACGTCTCCTGATCGATCGCGAGATCGCCGACCTCGAATCGATGTTCTCGGGCATCGTTTCCATGAAGGAGCTTCCGAAGGCGATGTTCGTCATCGATCCGAAGAAGGAATTCATCGCCGTTGCCGAGGCGAAAAAGATGGGCGTGCCCGTCGTCGCTCTCCTCAACACCGACTGCGATGTGACCGAAGTCGAATATCCGATCGTCGGGAACGACGCATCGGTCTCGAGCATCGCGCTTTTTACCGCCGAGATCGCCAAGGCGTACAAAGCGGGAAAATCCGCAAAAGTATAGTATAATAGGTCGTGTGGAATAGTGCGGGGCGTTATTTTTTTTGTTTATTATTTCAATTTACATTTCAAAACTATGACCATATCAATGGACCAGATCAAAGAGTTGCGCGAGAAGACCGGCATTTCCATCATGCAGTGCAGAAAGGCGCTCGAGGATGCCAAGGGCGACATGGGCAAAGCGATCGTCCTTTTGCAGAAGAAAGGAGCGGAGGCCGCCGGCAAGAAGGCCGAGCGCGTGTTGAAGTCCGGCAGGATCGTCTCCTATATCCACGGCGGCGGCTCGGTCGGCGTGCTTCTCGAGCTTTGGAGCGAGTCGGACTTCGTCTCCCGGACCGATGACTTCGGCAAGCTCGGCCATGATATCGCGATGCAGATCGCCGCGGCCAACCCGACCTACCTCAAGCGCGAGGACGTGCCGGAGGATGAAAAAGTGAAGGTGACCGATGCGTTCGCGGACGAGGTCAAAGGCAAACCGCTTGAGATCCGCGAAAAGATATTGAACGGCAAACTTGATTCCTTCTTTAAAGAACGGATTTTGCTCGAACAGGATTTCATCAAGGATCCGTCCATCACCATCACCAATCTCCTTGAAACCGCCATCCAGAAATTCGGCGAGAAAATTGAAATCGGCAAGTTTGTCAGATTCAGCACGATGAAGTAAAATAGGCTCATGGCAGTCGTTGTATTTTACCTGGCATTGATCCTTCTTGTCGCAATGCTCGCGATCAAGTATTTTGGCGTTTCGCTTGTCAGCCACCGGGTGCGCT
>Ga0335085_10001273_pt1 | contig 55920 bp, 52 predicted proteins | sample Lox_Sample_45_FD_206712 | JGI IMG/M metagenome (GOLD analysis project Ga0335085, IMG submission 206712) | Soil microbial communities from Loxahatchee National Wildlife Refuge, Florida, United States - Lox_Sample_4.5 | ecosystem: Environmental > Terrestrial > Soil > Wetlands | place: USA... | reverse complement strand
CCAGGACTAATTCCAGCCATTATCGGACCATCGGCATCGATCTGAGCGATGATCTGCTGCGGCGAAAGGATGCCAGCCATGCTCAGATGCACACTGGGATTTTGATAACCTCTGAGCCTAAGGGCTAGTGTCGCGTAAGACTGCATAATCGCACCGACGCGTTGAGTTGTCCCTCCACCATTGAGACAAGCTCCGCAATTGCTCATGCATATTCCACCCTGAGAGGCGACCACTCCGCACTGGTAATTGCCTCCCGGATTTAGGTTGGGGTAGCCAAGATATTCAAAGATCATCGACGCCGAGGCCGCAAAACACCACTCAGGTGTTTCCTGAAGCACGACTGGCACGGACAACGTCTTCGCGCTTGCGGAGACGGGTGCGGTCGCCACCATTATTAGCCATGCAAATATCGCTAACCCAAAGCTCTTCATTAGCTTCCCCCACCCGCGCATCTGTTGCAATCTTAGATAGAAAGGCGCGGGAAGTCTACTCAAAAGCGCCCGGAATAGTAAGCCGACGGCGCTTTCAACATGCCGAATGCTAAAGGGAGCGGCTTTGTCCGATTTTCGACGCCAGCTAAGACCGCGCGCCAAACGATCTCACAATGTGCACAGCATTTGTGTGAGCTCGTCCGAGCCAATACCGCGGGTGAGATGGCAGAGAAGGCTCAGGGCCATCTGCTTTAAGTCCAGCACCGTTGATTTGCGCGATGGGCGGCGAAGCGGCTGAGCAAGTCACGGACATCACTATACCCCTCGCCCGCAAGGGGGGAGGGGATTATTCTGGAGGATCGTTCCAGAACAGTCCTACCAAAAACCGACGATAAACTAGGGACGAAGCAGGAAAAGGATCATTATGAAAGTCGGACTTTTCGATCATGTCGAAGACGGCGGGCGACCCTTGTCGACGCTGTTCGACGAGCGGATCATCTTCGCCGCGGCGGCCGACGAGGCCGGGATCTATTGCCTGCATATCGCCGAGCACCACGCCACCCCGCTCAACATGGTGCCGGTGCCGGGCGTCTATCTCGGCGCGCTCGCGCGCGCCACCAAACGGATGCGGCTTGGTCCGCTGGTCTATCTGCTGCCGCTCTATTCGCCGCTGCGCATGATCGAGGAAATCTGCATGCTCGATCATTTGAGCCATGGCCGCCTCGAAGTCGGCGTCGGCCGCGGGGTCTCGCCGTTCGAGCTGAAATTTCACAAGGTCGCGCACGACGATTCGCGCGATATCTTCATCGATGCGTTCGCTTGCGTCAGCGCCGGCCTCACCGCCGACTCGCTGACCCATAAGGGCAGATACTTCACCTACGAGAACGTGCCGATTGCGCTGCGGCCGCTTCAACAACCGCATCCGCCGTTCTGGTACGCCTCGTCGAGCCCGGTCGGCGCGACCTGGGGCGGCGAGCATGGCCTGCATTTTGTCACGCTCGGGCCGACGAAATCGGCCAAGGCCAATATCGATGCATATCGCGCGGCGCTGGCGAAGCGCGGCGCCCCGGCCCAGCCGAAGGCCGAATTCCCGGGCGGTGCCGCGATCGGCGTGTCGCGCTACATCTTCGTCGCCGACACCGACGCGGAGGCGCATCGCTTCGGCAAGCCGGCCGTCGAGCAGCACGTGGCCCACGTGAAATGGCTCGCCAACAAGCACGGCGACACGAATTTCACCACGCGACTGAACACATCCTTCGGCGCCAGCTACGAAGACGCCGTCAAGGACGGCCAGGTGATCGCCGGTTCGCCGCAGACCGTGCGCGCGGAAATCGAGCGGCAGGCCGACGAGCTCGGCGTCAATTATCTCTTGAGCTATCTGTTTCTTGCCACCATGACGCTGCCCGAGGCGCTGCGCTCGCTCGCCTTGTTCAGCGCCGAGGTGATGCCGCATCTGGCGAAGCTGTAGTCTCGGTCTGCCGCGAGAAGCGTCATGGATCGTCTTTGCGCGCGCGGTCGGCGCGCAGCGCCTCCGGATGCGGCATGGCGATGATGTTGTAGCCGGAATCGACGAAATGAATTTCGCCGGTGACGCCGGTGGAAAGGTCCGACAGGAGATAAAGTCCGGCACCGCCGAGTTCGTCGAGCGTGACGCCGCGATGCAGCGGCGAATGGCGCTGCTGGAACGCGAACATGGCCCGCGCTTCGCCGATGCCGGCGCCGGCAAGCGTGCGGATCGGCCCCGACGAGATGGCGTTGACGCGGATGGCCTGTGGGCCGAAATCCACCGCCAGATAGCGTACCGACGATTCAAGCGCCGCTTTGGCCGGACCCATGACATTGTAGTTCGGCATGGCGCGGTCGCCGCCGTTATAGGTGAGCGTGAGCAGGGCGCCGCCGTCCGGCATCAGTGCCGCCGCTCGCTTCGCCGCCTCGGTAAAGGCAAAGCACGAGATCAGCATGGTGCGCAGAAAATTCTCGCGCGTGGTGTCGGCATAGCGGCCGTTAAGCTGGGTGCGGTCGGAAAAGGCGATGGCGTGGACGAGAAAATCGAGCTTGCCCCATTGACGGCCGATTTCGGCGAACACGGCATCGACCGAGGCAATGTCCTCGACGTCGCACGGTATGACGAAGTCGGAGCCGACCGAGGCGGCGAGCGGTTTGACGCGACGGCCGAGCGCCTCGACCTGGTAGGTGAAGGCGAGTTGCGCGCCGTGTGCGGCCAGCGTCTTCGCTATGCCCCAGGCAATCGAGTGATCGTTGGCGACCCCCATGATCAGGCCGCGCTTGCCGTCCATCAGGCCGGACATTGAGCTACTCACATTTGAGGAGACAGGATTTTCTGCATTTCGTCCGAAGTCGCAACCGGCACGATCTCGAAATCCACCAGGTCGTTCCAATTGGCCATCCAGTCGGCGAACAAACGCTCGTCCTCACATTCCATGAGCTGAAAACAGCGGTCGAAGTTCGTTTCGACCCGCTTCCCAAATAGTGCAGGCCGTCGGGCATCATGCGTCCGTGGTCGCGAAACCGGCGATAAACCGGTGCCGCGTCGCGATTGCGAATCCGCTCGATGACCATGAAAAGCATGGCGCCCTTACGCATCCAGCCGCTTGAACACGATGGAGGCGTTGGTGCCGCCGAAACCGAAGGAGTTGGACAGCACGCAGGCGAGCTTCACATCGTCGCGGCGCTCGCGCACGATCGGCATGTCGGCAAAAGCCGGGTCGAGATTCTCGATATTGGCGCTTTCGCAGATGAAGCCGCTGTTCATCATCAACAGTGAGTAGATCGCTTCGTGCACGCCGGTCGCCCCCTGCGAATGGCCGGTCAGCGACTTGGTCGCGGAAATCGGCGGGCATTTCTCGCCCGAGCCGAACACGTCGCGGATCGCTTCGATTTCCTTGAGGTCGCCGATCGGCGTCGAGGTGGCGTGGGGATTGATGTAGTCCACCGGCGCCTTCACGTTCGCCACCGCCATGCGCATGCAGCGCGCCGCGCCTTCGCCCGACGGCGCCACCATGTCGGCGCCGTCGGAGGTGGCGCCGTAGCCCGCGACCTCGCCGTAAATCCGCGCCCCGCGGGCCTTGGCGTGCTCGAGCTCTTCGAGCACCAGCACGCCGGCGCCGGCGCTGATCACGAAGCCGTCGCGGTCGGCGTCATAGGCGCGCGAGGCCTTGGTCGGGGTGGCGTTGAACTTCGACGACAGCGCTCCCATGGCGTCGAACAACACCGTCAGCGTCCAGTCGAGCTCCTCGCAGCCGCCGGCAAAGACCATGTCCTGCTTGTCGTGCAAGATCAGCTCGTAGGCATTGCCGATGCAATGGTTCGAGGTCGCGCAGGCCGACGAGATCGAGTAACTGACGCCTTTGATCTTGAACCAGGTCGCGAGCGTTGCCGAAGCGGTCGACGACATCGCCTTGGGCACCGCAAAGGGGCCGACCCGCTTCGGCCCCTTGGCGCGCGCGATATCGGCGCTCTCGACGATGGTGCGTGTCGATGGGCCGCCCGACCCCATGACGATGCCGGTACGCTCGTTCGAGATGTCGGCCTGTTCGAGGCCGCCGTCGCGGATTGCCTGCTCCATTGCGACGTGGTTCCAGGCGGCGCCGCCGCCGAGAAAACGCATGGCACGGCGGTCGACGGATTCGGCGGGGTCGAGAGTGGGCGCGCCATGCACCTGCGAGCGCATGCCGAGTTCGCCGTATTTTTCGGCGCGGACGATGCCCGACTTCGCTTCCCGCAGCGAGGCCAGCACCTCCTGGGTGTTATTGCCGATGGACGAGACGATGCCCATTCCCGTGACGACCACGCGTCTCATCTTCGCTAGCCTCTTTCCGCTGCAAGCGGCCGTCGGATCAAGCGCCGTTCGCCTGCGGCGCCGTCTCGTGGAACAGACCCACCTTCAGATCGAGCGCGCGATAGATCACGCAACCGTCGGCGGAGAGCCAGCCGTCGGCAATGCCGAGCACGAGCTTGGAACGCATGACGCGCTTGACGTCGATGCCGTACACGACCTTCTTCATGCTCGGCAGGACCTGTCCGGAGAACTTGATCTCGCCCATGCCGAGCGCACGGCCTTTGCCCGGCACGCCGAGCCAGCCGAGGAAGAAGCCGAGCAATTGCCACAGCGCATCGAGGCCGAGACAACCGGGCATGACCGGGTCGCCCTTGAAATGGCACGGGAAGAACCAGAGATCGGGGCGCAGATCGAGCACCGCGCGCACCAATCCCTTGCCGTATTCGCCGCCGACCTCGGCAATTTCGGAGATGCGATCGAACATGAGCATGGGCGGCAGCGGCAATTGCGGACCGTGGTCGAACAGCTCGCCTCGCCCGCAGGCCAGCAGGTCCTCGTACTCGAAATTGGAACGGCGCTCCTGCATTACCTTCTGTCTCCGCCCCCTGGGCAATCCCTGGAATCCCTAACATATATGGGGCCAAGGCGGCAAAGCTGCAGCCCCGGTCCATTCTGTGCCGCACTGCAAAAGCGCGGCTGTGCATCTGCGCGATGGGTGTTGCAGCCGCCGCGCGGCGGCGTATAATGATTTCAAATGTAACGATCTCGCTCGGCCCTCCGCCGGGCTGTCAGGTGCAGCAATGACCCAGCCGCGTCCCCCCTTGCCCACCACCGGTTCTCCGGCAATCGGCCAGCCGCGCACGCTTCCCGGCCAAGGCGACCTGACCGGCTGTCCCTGGCACGATGTCAAGGCCAAGTTGCGTGAGGTTGGACTTCGCCCGACCCGGCAACGGATGGCGCTCGGCTGGATTCTGTTCGCCAAGGGCGACCGGCATGTGACCGCGGAAATGCTCTACGAAGAAGCAAACAACGCCAAGGTCCCGGTGTCGCTTGCCACCGTCTACAACACGCTGCACCAGTTCACCGAGGTCGGCCTGCTGCGCCAGGTCGCCGTCGACGGCTCGAAGGCTTACTTCGACACCAACAATTCCGAGCACCATCACTTCTTCATCGAAGACCGCAACGATCTCATGGACATCCCCTCGTCAGCCATGGTGGTCGGCAAGGCACCGGTGCCCCCCGAGGGTTACGAGATCGCCCGCATCGACGTGGTGGTACGCCTGCGCCGCAAGGCGCGCTGAAGTCTCCAAGCGCGCTTCCCCCGCCAGCGCTGCCGCCATTTCGCTGGACGCAAACGTTGCGTTTGCCGCCGACGCTCAACGCCGCGGGCGGGCGGGTTCACTACTCCGATCGCCCAAGCATCCGTCGCCGCAGAATGGCGCGGATAGGCGCTGTCTTTGTGCTCCGACCCGCGGGCTTGCATTTTTCGAAGAAAATAGGTGTCTAGGCATTAAAATGGACTTGATTTTCAGAAGAATCCATATACGAAATATCACTTCTGATATATTGAGTTCATGATCACCGCCGGCCAACTCAAGGCGTCGCGCGCTCTTCTCGGTATCGACCAGCGAACGCTCGCCGGGGCCGCCGGGCTGTCGCTGCCGACCATTCAACGCATGGAAGCGAGTAACGGCGTCGTTCGCGGCAACGTCGATTCGCTCATGAAGCTCGTCGCGGCGCTCGACACGCTCGGCGTCGATCTCATCTCCGACAATGCTGTCAGTCAAAGCGGCGGCCGGGGTGTGCGCTTGAAGAGAACGTCACCGTGATGCTGACGATCGTTCTGACATGTGCGGCGGCCTTGCTCCTCCTCGCCCCGCTCGCCGCCGTCTTCGGGCGGGGCGCTGCGGCCACGCCGTTCGTCTATGGCGCCAGCTCGATCGCCTCGGCCGTATCGCTCGCCGCGGCGCTGATGCAGCTTCTCGGTGCGGCAGCGCCGGAAAGCCTGACGCTGCCCCTCGGGGTGCCCTGGCTCGGCTCCCATTTTCGGCTGGACGCGCTCTCCGCCTTCTTCCTGGTCGTCGTCGACCTCGGCGCCCTGAGCGCCAGCGTTTTTGCCCTCGGCTACGGGCGGCATGAAACGGCGCCGTCACGCGTGTTGCCGTTCTATCCCGCCTTTCTCGCCGCCATGACGCTCGTCGTGGTCGCCGACGATGCCTTCACCTTTCTATCGTCCTGGGAGTTCATGTCGCTGACGTCGTGGGCGATGGTGATTTCCCACCATCGCGTGCCGGAAAACACGCGTGCCGGTTACGTCTATCTGGTCATGGCTGGCTTCGGGACGCTTGGTTTGTTGCTCGCATTCGGCCTGCTCGCCGGGCCCGAGGGCCTTTATACGTTCGCGCAGATGCGCTCCGCGCATCCCTCCGCCCTGCTCGGCGCGCTGACGCTCGCCCTGGCGCTCATCGGAGCAGGCTCCAAGGCCGGGCTCGTGCCGCTGCACGCGTGGTTGCCGCTCGCCCATCCGGCTGCCCCGAGCCACGTCTCCGCCCTGATGAGCGGCGTCATGACGAAGGTCGCTGTCTACGGCTTCGTCCGCATTGTCTTCGATCTTGCCGGCGGCTCGAGCTGGTGGTGGAGCATCGTCGTGCTGACGCTCGCCGGCGCGACCACCGTGATGGGCGTGCTCTACGCACTAATGCAGCACGATCTCAAGCGGCTGCTTGCCTATCACACGGTCGAGAACATCGGCATCATCTTCATCGGTCTCGGGCTGGCGCTCGCCTTCAAGGCGCACGGCATGGTGTTTGCGGCCGCGCTGGCGCTGACGGCGGCGCTGCTGCACGTGTTCAATCACTCGCTGTTCAAGAGCCTGCTGTTCTTCGGCGCCGGCAGCGTGCTCACGGCGACCGGCGAGCGCGATATGGAGCACCTCGGCGGCCTCATCCATCGCATGCCCCGGACCGCGTTCGTCGTTCTGATCGGGTGCGCGGCGATTTCGGCGCTGCCGCCGCTCAACGGTTTCGTCTCCGAGTGGCTCACCTTTCAGGCCATCCTGCTCAGCCCGGAATTGCCGTCTTGGGGCCTGAAGCTCCTGGTGCCCGCGGTCGGCGCCCTGTTGGCGCTGGCCGCGGCGCTCGCCGCCGCCTGTTTCGTCAAAGCCTATGGCGTGACGTTTCTCGGCCGCCCGCGCACGCCCGCCGCCGAAAGCGCGGCGGAGACCGATACCTATTCGCTTGCCGCGATGTTCGCGCTCGCGGGATTGTGCCTGCTGGTCGGCATCCTGCCCGGCGCTTTCATCGATGCGCTGGCGCCGGTCAGCACCGCGCTGATCGGCGAGCACATGCCGACCCAGATCGGCGCGCAATGGCTATCCATCGTCCCGATCGCCGCCAGCCGCAGTTCCTATGACGGACTGCTGGTGTTTCTGTTCATGGTGATATCGGGCACGCTCGCCGCATCGGCCATTCATCGCCTGGCCTCGGATCGGCTCCGCCGCGCGCCGGCCTGGGACTGCGGCTATCCCGACGCCAGTCCCGCCACGCAATATTCGGCGACGAGCTTCGCGCAGCCGATCCGGCGCGTATTCGGCACCATCGTGTTCCGCGCCCGCGAACGCGTTGAAATGCCGGCGCCCGGCGACGCGAAGCCGGCGCGGTTGAAAGTGGAACTGCATGACCCGATCTGGGACACGGTCTACGCCCCGCTTGCCGTCGGCGTCGGCGTCGTGGCGGACCGTCTCAACCGCCTGCAATTCCTGACCATCCGCCAATTTCTGACGCTCGTATTTTGCACGCTCGTCGTTCTGCTTCTGGTGCTGGCGATATGGTCCTGATCAGCGACTTCGCCATCCAGGGCGCCCAAATGCTGCTGGTGCTGCTGCTGGCGCCCCTGTTCACCGGATACGTGCGCAAGGTGAAGGCCCGGCTGCTGCGGCGGCAGGGCCCGCCGCTCTTCCAGCCTTATCGCGATCTGGTGCGGCTCGCCCGCAAGGACGTGGTGCTCGCGGAAAGCGCGTCGTGGCTGTTCCGCATCGTCCCATACATCCTCTTCGCCGCGACCTGGGTGGCGGCGTCGTTGGTGCCGACATTCCGCACCGGGCTGATGTTCTCCTGGTCGGCCGATCTCATCGCCATCACCGCACTCCTCGGCAGCGGTCGTTTCTTTCTGGCGCTTGCCGGCATGGACGTCGGGACCAGTTTCGGCGGCATCGGCTCAAGCCGCGAGGTGATGATCGCCTCGCTGGCCGAGCCGGCCATGATCATGATCGTGTTCACGCTGGCGCTGATCGCCGGCTCGACGCAGCTTTCGACCATGGCGGCATTCATGGCGTCGCCGGCGGTCGGCCTGCGCGTCTCGCTCGGACTCGGGTTGATCGCGCTCGTCATGGTGGCGATTGCCGAGAATGGCCGCATTCCCATCGACAATCCGGCGACCCACCTCGAACTCACGATGGTGCATGAAGCGATGGTCTTGGAATATTCGGGCCGACACCTGGCGCTGATCGAGCTTTCGAGTTCGCTCAAGCTCGTCCTGTACGTGTCGCTGGTCGCCTGCCTGTTCGCTCCGTGGGGCATCGAATCCGCCGGCGCCGCCGTGCCGACGCTGGCGATCGGGGTCGCCGCCTATATCGGCAAACTCGCGGTCGGCGGCTTCCTGCTCGCCGTGTTCGAGACTTCGATCGCCAAGATGCGCGTCTTCCGCGTCGCCGATTTCCTCGGTGCGGCACTCATGCTCGGTCTGCTGGCGACGCTGTTGCGCTTTGTATCGGGGAGCTTCTGATGAGCGGCATCAGTTTCGATATCGCACATCTGCTCGCCGGATCGTTGGTGCTGGTCAGCTTCCTCGAGCTGTATCAGGACCGGCTTTATGCGCTGCTCAACGTCTACGCGCTCCATGCCTTGGTGCTGGCGGCGTCCGTCGCCTGGCAGGCCTTTGTCCAGGACGCCCCACATCTCTACGTAACCGCCGTCATCGCGCTCCTCTTCAAGGCGATCGTCATTCCGGTGACGCTGCACCGGCTGATCGTGCGGCTCGGCATTCACCGCGAAATCGAGACGGTGGTCGGCATCGGTCCCACCATGCTCGCCGGCATGGGTCTCGTGGCGCTGTCCATGGTGGTGATGCTGCGGGTGACGCAGAGCGCCGATCCGTTGGCGCGCGAGGACCTCGCTTTCGCACTCGCCGTGGTGCTGCTCGGCCTGTTGATGATGGTGACGCGGCGCAATGCGGTCAGCCAGGTGGTCGGCTTCATGTCGCTGGAGAACGGCCTGGTGCTGGCGGCGACCGGCGCCAAGGGCATGCCGCTGGTGGTCGAGATCAGCGTGGCGTTCTCGATTCTGATCGCCTTCATCGTGATTGGAATCTTCCTGTTCCGCATCCGCGAGCGCTTCGACACCATCGACGTCCAGGCGCTCGATCGCTTCCGCGGAGAGCGCCGATGACGCTCGACCAAGTGGCGGCGAACGGCCTGCTCGGGGTGCTGGTAATCCCGGCTTTGGCCGCCGCGCTGCTCGCCGCGCTTCCCGGCTATCGGGCGACGGCGCGGCTCAACGTGGTGGCGACGACGCTGACGCTGATCTGTGCGCTGTCGCTGTTTTTCGCCAAGTCGGCGGCCAGCGCGTATTTCCTGCTCGACGATCTCAACAACACCTTCATCGTGCTGACGACCTTCGTGGGCTGGACCACCAGCATTTTCAGCGCCAGCTATATCGGTCACGAGCTCGACATCGGCCGTTTGACGCCGCGCTCCGTGCGCTTCTATCACGCGATGTATCAGACGCTGATGTTCGCGATGAATCTTGCGCTCGTCGCCAACAATATCGGCCTGATGTGGGTGGCGATCGAGATCGCCACCCTGACCACGGTGATGATGGTCGGCATCTACCGCACCCACGAGGCGCTGGAAGCGGCCTGGAAGTATTTCATCCTCGGCAGTGTCGGCATTGCGCTGGCTTTGTTCGGCACCATCCTGATCTACATGGCGGCGCGGCCGGTCGTAGGCGAAGGCATCAATGCGATGGTCTGGTCCGTGCTAGTCGCCCGGGCCAGCACCTTCGATCCGGCACTGCTCGACGTCGCGTTCGTCTTCCTGCTGCTCGGCTACGGCACCAAGGTCGGCCTTGCGCCCTTGCATGCCTGGCTGCCCGACGCCCATGCCGAGGGCCCGACGCCGATCTCGGCGGTGCTGTCGGGCTTGCTTCTCAACGTCGCCCTGTACGCGCTTTTGCGTTTCAAGATGCTGCTGGCGGCGAGCAGGGCGCTGGCGCCCGGGCCGCTGATGGTGGCGCTCGGATTGCTGTCGCTCGTGTTCGCGGCGTTCATGCTTTACCGCCGGCGCGACATCAAGCGGCTGTTCGCGTACTCGTCGATCGAGCACATGGGCATCATCACCTTCGCCTTCGGCATGGGCGGCCCGCTCGCCAATTTTGCCGGTCTTCTGCACATGGCCATGCACTCGCTCACCAAGTCGGCCATCTTTTTCGCCGTCGGCCATGTCGCCCAGGTCAAAGGCACCCAGCGGATCAGCGACCTGGGTGGCCTCACTGCGACCCATCCGGTGCTCGGCTGGGGCCTGATCCTCGGCGTAGTGGCCATTGCCGGGCTGCCGCCGCTCGGCATCTTCATGAGCGAATTTCTGGTGGTGAGCTCGACCTTCGCTCGTGCGCCGCTGCTCGCGCTCATTCTCGTCTTCGGGATTCTCGTCGCCTTGGGCGCCTTGCTGCTGCGCCTCAACAGCATCGCCTTCGGCGAACCGCGCGGCCCCGCCGGCAAGGCGCAGGCCTCCTATGTGCCGATGTTCACGCATCTCGCCCTGGTGCTCGTCGCCGGCGTCTACATGCCGCCGGCGCTCGTCGCGTGGTTTCAGAACGTCGCCGGGTTGCTTGGATAAGAAATGCAGGCACTCGGCGATATCGTTCGCGGGCAGCAGGTCGACGGGCATCGGCCGTGGCCGCGCCTGATCGTCTCGACCGAGACGTGGCGCGCAATCGTCCGTGCGATCGCTGCCGGGCGGGCGGGCCTGCTTGGGCTATGGGGCGATACCGACGCCACGCCCGCCGTGCACATGGCGGTCAGCGGCGAAACTGCCGACGACATCACCGTAGCGAGCCTCGAATGCCCGGACAGGACATTCCCGTCGGTCGGCGCGCTGCATCCGCCCGCCATCCGGCTGGAACGTGCCATCGCCAGCCTCTACGGCCTGCGACCGGCGGGCGCCCCGGACGCGCGACCGTGGCTCGATCTCGGCTTTTGGGAGGTGCAACATCCGCTCGGCGCGCCCACGCCGCGACCGCAGGGGCGCAGTGCTTACGCCTTTCTGCCGGTGGAGGGCGAGAGCCTGCATCAGATTCCGGTCGGCCCGGTGCATGCCGGCATCATCGAGCCGGGACACTTTCGCTTCACCGCCTCCGGCGAGACCGTGGTGCGCCTGGAGGAACGCCTGGGCTATGTGCACAAGGGCATCGAGTCACTGATGGCCGGCGCCAGCATCGAACGTGCGGCCAAGCTCGCCGCGCGGACTTCGGGCGACACCACGGTGGCCTATGGCATCGCGTTCGCCCGTGCGGTCGAGGCGGCGGGTGGGATCGAAGCGCCGCCGCGGGCCCGGTACTTGCGGGCGCTGATGGCGGAGCTGGAACGCCTCGCCAATCATTTCGGCGACATCGGCGCCGTTTGCAACGACGCGGCGTTCTCGCTGATGCACGCCCATTGTGGAGTTCTGCGCGAACTGGTTTTGCGCGCCGCGGACGCCTGCTTCGGCCACCGGCTGATGATGGACCGGATCGTTCCGGGCGGCGTTACGACCGATCTCGGGTCCGACGGTCTCACGGCTCTGACAGATTTGCTCAGGCAAATTCGGCGGCGTTTTCCGAGCTTGATCGAGCTCTACGACGATACGGCCTCGCTGCAGGACCGCACCGTCGGTACCGGTATCGTGCGTGCCGGCCTCGCCCAGCAATTCGGCGCCGGCGGATATGTCGGACGCGCCAGCGGCCGCAATGTCGACGCCCGCAAGACGCCGGGCTATCCGCCCTACGATCGGCTGGACTTCGACGTGCCGGTGCTCACGGACGGCGACGTCAATGCGCGCGTCTGGATCCGCATTCGCGAAGTCGAGCAAAGTCTTTCGCTCGTCGACCAGTTGATCGGACAGCTGCCGGCCGGACCGATCGCAACGCAGCTCGGCAAGGCGCGCGGCGAGGGCTTGGCTTTTGCCGAAGGCTTCCGTGGCGACGTGCTGGCCTGGATACGGATCGACGATGATCGCGTCAGCCGCTGCCACCTCCGCGACCCTTCGTGGTTTCATTGGCCGCTCCTGGAAGCTGCCATCGACGGCAACATCGTGGCCGACTTCCCGCTCTGCAATAAGTCCTTCAACTGCTCCTATTCCGGGCACGATCTCTGATGCGCAAGACGCTGTTCGAGAGCCTCACCCACGCGCCGCTGACCGAAGCGCCGCCGTCTGCGGACGACCGCGCCGTTGCCGAATTGGCGGCCAGCCTCGAACGCTCGGCACGGCGCCGGCTTGGCCGCAGTCTCGCGATTCGTGAGGTCGACGCCGGTTCGTGCAATGGCTGCGAGCTTGAAATCCAAGCCCTCAACAATGCTTTCTACGATCTCGAGCGCTTCGGACTGCGCTTCGTCGCTTCTCCGCGCCATGCCGACGTGCTGCTGGTGACCGGCCCGGTGACAAAGAACATGCGTGAGGCACTCGAGCGGACATACCGCGCGACGCCGGACCCGAAATGGGTGGTCGCGATCGGGGACTGCGCGGCTGACGGCGGCGTGTTCTCGGGAAGCTACGCGGTGAGCGGCGGGGTTGGGTCGGTCATTCCCGTCGACCTGCACATTCGCGGCTGCCCGCCGTCGCCGACTGCCATGCTGAAGGGATTGATCGCGCTGCTGGACGCGCAGAAAAGCTGACGGCCTCGCACCGCGACAACGCGGAGCAGCTCGGCGCGCCTTACTCGATCTTCTCGTTGGGGTAGACGCCCCAGAGATTGTCCTGTTCGATCCAGCCGTCGAAACCGCTGCCGACAAGGCGGCACCATGTGCCGGTGCAGCGCTTGACCGCGCCGAGCACGCCCGACTGCAGTCGCGCCGTCACGGCGGCCTGCCCATCGGGCGCCGCATGCAGCGTGCCCAGATCGGTCTTTGACCTCAATTGCACCACCGCCGTGCGCTTTCCCGACAACAGCGAATGATAGACCCATCCCTCCGAGCCGTCGGAATCGCGGATGCGCCGCCAGTTCTCGAATTCGGCGGTGATCTCGACCGGCCATCCGACCCGCGTATAGATCCACGACACGTCGTGGTCCTTGTCCGGCCCGCGGCGCACGTTCACCCGATCGGCCTTGAGGCTGACGAAGCGCGGCAGCGGCAGCCCGCTCGAGGTGGCGTCACCGGCGGCCCTTGCTGCGGCTGCGCACATCAGGACGGCCATGACGGCGGCGGCGGTCCTTACCCACACAATCAAGATGCTTCCCTGCCGCAATGCCACGGCGATCCGCCCGGTTGATCAGCGATGCGTTGTGGCGCCGGGAACCCGGCGCGCTTTGTGGGAGCCCAGCCATCTGCTAGAGAGACTTTGATGTCCCGCCTCCCGGGGTTTGAGTGTCGGCGACGGCGGTTAATGAGACCTGAACGGACCCATGCGGCGACGGCCTTGCCGCTTCGCTTCCCGGCGAACGGCGAAGCAGGAGCGAGGGTGCGGTCGGGCGCACAAGAGGCAGTAATGGCATCGGGCAAGAAGCCCCTCGTCGTAGTCACCCGCAAGCTGCCGGACAGCGTCGAAACGCGAATGTGCGAGCTGTTCGAGACGCGGCTTAATCTCGACGACAAGCCGATGGGCCAAAATGACTTGGCGGACGCCGCCAAAATCGCCGACGTGATCGTGCCGACAGTGACCGACCAGATCGACCGCTCCGTCCTCAGCCATTCCGGCGACCGCTTGAAGCTGATCGCCAATTTCGGCAACGGCGTCGACAACATCGATGTGGCAACCGCGCTGCAGCGCGGCATCACCGTCACCAATACGCCGGGCGTCCTCACCGAGGACACCGCCGACATGACCATGGCGTTGATCCTCGCCGTGCCGCGGCGGCTGGCCGAAGGGGCCCAGGTGCTCATCAGCGACAAGGCCTGGAGCGGCTGGAGCCCGACCTGGATGCTCGGTCATCGCATCTGGGGAAAAAGGCTCGGCATCGTCGGGATGGGGCGCATCGGCCAAGCCGTCGCCCGCCGCGCCAAAGCCTTCGGCCTGCAGATCCACTACCACAATCGCCGCCGTGTCGCGCCGCGCATCGAGGAGGAGCTCAACGCCGCCTACTGGGAAAGCCTCGACCAGATGCTGGTGCGGATGGACATCATTTCGATCAATTGTCCACACACGCCGGCAACCTATCACCTGCTGTCGGCGCGCCGGCTGAAGCTGATGCGTCCGGAGGCCTATATCGTCAACACGGCGCGCGGCGAGGTGATCGACGAAAACGCGCTGGCGCGTCTGATCGAGACCGACGAAATCGCCGGCGCCGGCCTCGACGTGTTCGAGCACGAACCCGCTGTCAGCCCCAAACTCGTCAAGCTCGCCAAGGCCGGCAAGGTCGTGCTGCTGCCGCATCTCGGCTCGGCCACGATCGAAGGCCGCGTCGACATGGGCGAGAAGGTCATCGTCAACATCAAGACCTTCATGGACGGCCATCGCCCGCCGGACCGCGTCCTGCCATCGATGTTGTAGCCTTGGCCTCGTGGCGGGTATCAGCACCTTTGTGCTCGCGTCGCCGTAGCCAGACGCAGCCCCGCCGCGATGGACGCGGTCATGACCAGGGAGGAAACATGGCCCGCGCCTTGTTTTCGCGGTTGGTCAACGCGCCGAACCAAAGACCTCGAACTCGACCGCGGCGCGCACAACGTAGGAGAGCAATCGCCTGGAACTGTTCGAGGCGGTGCAGAATTTCTTAGACCAAGGATAGCATTTCCCCAGCCAGAGAAAACATTTCTGCTGCTTCGCCTTCCGATTCAAGAAAAACCGTCTAGCAAGCAAACAAAAATCGCAGAAGAGATTTTCGGGCAATCCGGCTTAGGATCGGCGGGCTGCAATCGTATCGTCATTGGTCAGCACCCGAGGAGAATAACAATGTCGCTGAAAGATATCATCGTTGCGACCCAGGCCGATCTGCGCGCCAACCCCGATCATGCCGTCGTAACCTTTTCCGTCGACTCGCGGCAAATCGAAGGCCTGCGCAGCGAAACCAAGGTCCGGCAGTTTTCCGTGACCGTCGACGAACCTCCGAGCCTCGGCGGTACCGACACTGGCCCCAATCCCGTCGAGTTCGTTCTGGCCGCGCTCGCAACTTGCCAGGAGATTACCTACCGCGCCTATGCAACAGCGCTCGGGATTCCGCTCGACGGCGTTTCGGTCAAGCTCGAAGGCTCGCTCGACCTGCGCGGCTTTTTCGCAGTGAAGGACGACGTGCGCGCCGGCTTCAAGGACGTGCGCGGCGTGGTCTCCCTGAAAAGCTCCGCTTCGCCGGCCGAACTTGCCAAGCTGAAAGAAGTGGTCGACGCGCACTGCCCGGTGCTCGATATTCTGAGCGCTCCGGTGCCGGTGGAGCTCAAGCTCGAAACCGCGCACGCTGCGCAAGCGGCGTGATCCGCGGTTCCTCGTGACGCCGGGCTACCGGATGCAGACTAGAGCGCCGCCCCCATCGCTTTCGCAATCACCTTGAAATCCGCCGCACTAACCGCGAACAGGCCGAACCGGAATTTGTGGCCCCAGTTCGGCTTGCCGGCGGTGAATTCAAGCTTATCGAGCAACGGGGCGATAGGCGCCTCTTTCGCCTCCGCCCATGCGACATCGCGCCGATACGGCTTGAAGCCCTTGCCCATGTCGGCCTGATAGGGCTCGCCGTCCTTCACCGCGCCGATGGCGGTCAAGGATCGCAGTCCGTCCTTCCTGCCGAGAAGGACGGTCGCGAATAATAGACGATCCGATCCCCCGGCTTTACGCGTCTGAGCGGCGCCTGTTTGCCGTGGCCCAGCTGCATGAAGCCGCCCGCGCGTCCCCGGCGCACGTGTTCGGCAGAAGCCACTCCGATCCAGTATTGGGTCATGAACGGGCTCCGGGCCCGGCGCTTAAGCTTTCCCGGCTTGCCGATTTTTCGTATCTAACGCGCACCATGCAGAGAAACACAATCGGCGCGTTCACGGCATTCGCAATATTCATCGCGATCATTGCCCCGCCTTGCGGCGCCCGCGCGGACAACGTCGAGCCCTTCCACACCCAAGCGGTCACGGCCGCGGACGGCATGGTGGTGGCGCAGGAGGGGCTCGCCGCCCGCATCGGGGTCGACATCCTGCAGAAAGGCGGCAACGCGGTCGACGCCGCGGTCGCGGTAGGCTTCGCGCTGGCGGTGACCTACCCGCGCGCCGGCAATATCGGCGGCGGCGGCTTCATGGTGATCCACCGCGCCAGCGGCGACGACACCACCATCGATTACCGCGAGACCGCGCCGGCGGCGATCAATTCCAAATCCTTCCTCGATGCCGAAGGCAAGGCCGATCCGCAGAAGTCGCGCGATTCCGCGCTTGCCATCGGCGTGCCGGGAACGGTCGCCGGGCTGGCGCTGGCCGAGGCGAAGTACGGTTCGGGGCGTTTCACCCTGGCCGATCTGATCGCACCAGCGATCGCGCTCGCCCGCGACGGCGTCACCATCACCGACGACACCGCCGATTCGCTGCCGCGCGATCTGCCGCGGCTCGAGCGCTGGCCGTCGTCGGCGAGAATCTTTCTCAAGCCCGACGGCGGCGCGCTCGCTCCCGGCGACTGGCTGGTGCAACCGGATCTCGCCGACACCCTGGCGGCGATTGCCAGGGACGGACCGCGGGCGTTCTACACCGGTCCGACCGCGGACAAGATCGCGGCCGCCGTACAGGCCGCCGGCGGCGTAATGACGGCCGAGGATCTGAACAACTACCATGCCGTCGAGCGGAAACCGGTACGCGGCACGTATCGCGGCTACGACATCGTCTCGATGCCGCCGCCTTCATCCGGCGGCGTGGCTCTGGTCGAAATGCTCAATATCCTCGAGGGCTACGATCTCGCGAACGAGGACAGGGCGCAGGCGCTGTTTCTGATGATCGAAGCGATGAAGCGCGCCTATGCGGACCGCGCCTGGTTCCTCGGCGACCCCGACCGGGTGCAGGTTCCGGTCTCGTATCTGACCTCGAAGGACTATGCCGCGGTCTGGCGCGGCACCATCGATCCCGCGCACGCGACGCCCGCGGCCGCCATCCATCCCGGCGCCGTGGTTCGCCGCGAAGGCCGCAACACCACGCACTTTTCCATCGCCGACCGCTTCGGCAACGCGGTCGCCAACACCTACACGCTGAATTTCAGCTACGGCGTCGGCCTGGTCGCCGCCGGCACCGGCATCGTGCTCAATAACGAGCTCGACGATTTTGCCGCCAAGGCGGACTCGCCCAATGCCTACGGGCTGTTGGGCTACGACGCCAACGCGCCCGGACCTAACAAAAGGCCGCTGTCGTCGATGACACCGACCATCGTGCTCAAGGACGGCAAGCCGTTCCTGGTCACCGGTTCGCCGGGCGGCAGCCTGATCATCAACACCGTGCTGCAGGTGCTGACCGACGTCATCGACCGCCACATGGATATCGCCGCCGCGGTGGCGGCGCCGCGCGTCCACAATCAGTGGATGCCCGACCGGGTCTTTGCCGAACCGGCACTGCCGAGCGAGATCGTCGCCGCACTCGAAGCGAAAGGCGACAGCGTGGTTGTGCGGCGGCTGCCGACCTCGGCCAATTCGATCTTGGTCACGCCTGCGGGTTTTGCCGGCGCTGCCGATCCGCGCACGCGCGGCGCGCTGGCTGTCGGGTATTAGAGGGTCAACACGTCGAGGCGGTTCCGCTTATTGCCGCGCACGCGGGAATCCGGACGGAGAGTGCGAAACGCAGATTGCTGGTCCCGCTTCCGCGGGGACGAGCGGCAGATAAGCGGGGGGACATGAACGGGTACGCGCCGATTGCCACGCTGCGGATTGGCCTGATCGGCTCAGGCTTCGTCAACAATTTTCACCTGCAGGCGCTTCTGTCGGTCCGCCACGTCACCGTCGCCGCCGTATATAGCCCGACGGCCGCGCACCGCGAGGCGCTGGCCGCCAAGGCGAACGCCCTCGAACTCGGCCCGTGCCGGCCGTTTGCCTCGCTCGAAGCCATGCTGATTTCCGGCGAGGTCGATGCAGTGTGGATCGGCGTGCCGAATTTCGCCCGCCTCGACACCATGCGGGAAATCCACCGCCTGGTGAAAGCCGGGTGGGCAAAGCTCGTCGGCGTCGCCTGCGAGAAACCGCTCGGCCGCACGCTCGCCGAGGCCCGCGAGATGCTGCGACTAGCCGAGGACGCCAAGCTCCTGCACGGCTACCTGGAAAATCAGGTGTTCTCGAGCGCCGTCCAGCGCGGCAAGGACATCGTGTGGCGCCGCGCCGTGCCGGTGTGCGGCCGACCGTACTTGGCGCGCGCCGCCGAAGAACACAGCGGGCCGCACATGCCGTGGTTCTGGCAGGGCCAGCGCCAGGGCGGCGGCGTTCTGTCCGACATGACCTGTCACAGCGTCGAGGTCGGGCGTTTCCTGTTGAGCCGGCCCGGCGCGCCGCGCAACGATCTCAGGCTCGTGAGCGCCAGCGCCACGATCGGCAACCTGAAATGGACACGGCCGGAATATGTGGCACGGCTCAAGAGCATGATGGGACCCGAAGTCGACTACGCGCGGCGCCCGGCGGAGGATTTTGCCCGCGGTGCGCTGACCTTTCGCGATGCCGAGGGGCACGAGGTTCTGGTCGAGGCGACCAATTCCTGGGCCTATGTGGGTGCCGGGCTCCGCATCCTGATCGAACTCCTCGGCCCCGAATATTCCATGGAGTTCTCGTCGCTCAACACCGGGCTGAAGGTGTTCCTGTCGCGCGACGTCGCCGGCGGCCAAGGCGAGGACTTGGTGGAGAAGCAGAACGCCGAGCAGGGCCTGATGCCGGTGGTGGAGAACGAGCCCGACATCTACGGCTACATCGGCGAGGATCGGCACATGGTGGAGGCTTTCCGCCACCGCAGGCGGCCGATGGAAACCTTCGAGGACGGCGTCGCCGTCGCCGAAATGTTGATGGCGCTTTACCGCTCCGCTGAACTCGGACAGGTGGTGAAGCTGCCGGCCGCGGAGTTGGAGACCTATGTTCCGCCGGTGGCGCGCTCGTAGTCCGACCCGGCGGTACCGGCTTCAGTTCAGGCCGGCGACGCTGCCGCCGACCATCGTGCGGCGATCCTTGACGACGCCGATGACCACGCCCATCCGCTTGACGGTGGCGATGACCTTCCCGCCGAATGACTCGTCGCAGTCCATATGGGTTGGCGCGATGAAGAATTGCGCGTGGTTGATATCCCGCGTCCATTGCAGGCGCGCGTCGGCTTCTTTCTCGAACTGGACGCGCTCGCTGCAAACGGCAACCCAATAATGCCGGCTGAGCGTCTTGCCGCCTTTGCCCTCGGTACGGTCCAGGTAATGCTCGAGGTCGCCGACGGCTTCGGGCATCATATTGACCCAATAGTCGGTGACGTATTTGCGCGAGGCGCCGGCGAGGCCGCCGACCAGCGGGTTGTAGAACAGATATTCGTCCGGATGCAGACGGTAGAGCGTGGTTGCGTTGAAGCCCAAATCCGCCAGCGCGAGCACGAGACCGAGCGCCGCCAGCGGCCGGTTCACGGCTTCGAGGCGGGCAAACAGGCCGCTGACGCCCAAGCCGGCGAGTACGGCGATCGGCGGTACGATGAACAGAAAATGCCGCATTCCCGTAAAGGCCGGCCCATTCACGGCGACGTGGCAGATCAGCGGGAACAAGGCCGCGAACGCTACCAGCGCGGTCTCTTTCCGCCAGGTGTCATGCGACGCGCGTTCGCCGCGTTGCGGCAGCGCGGCCAGGACCAGCGCCAGAGCCGCGCCAACGAGAAGCCACAGCGTGAGCTTGATGGCGATATAGTTCGGCACGTACCATCGCGGCACGTCGGCCATCTCGTAGACGTGACCGCTCAGAATGGTCGAGATCGGGTAGTTGAAGTCGACGAACGTCGTCAGGGCCCGTAACGGATTGAGCGGCGCCAAGGCGGCCCAGGGCCACGCCGCGATCATGATCAGGTAGGCAATGACGAACGCCGCTGCGAGCGGCGTCGCCGAGCGCGCGGCAAAGGCAGGGACGCCGCGCCACGTTCCGCCGCGGCTGATCGGCGCATGGAGCAGGAGCGCCAGCGCCGCGTAGCCGACGAGAAACAGGCCGAGCACGCGGATGCCGAGCGCGCAGCCGCACATCACGCCGAACAGCGCGACCAGCCGCCAGCGCGGGCGCGGCAGCTCCCGGCCGATGCGCAGCAGATAATAGAGCGCTCCCATCATTGCGGCGGCGAACGGGATATCCTTGGTGTGATTGAACATCGCGCCATACCAGGTCCCGCACAGCGCCAGTGCGAGCGACGCCAACAGCCCGGCACGTGATCCGCCGATGGCGCGGGCCGCGGCCCAAGCCGCGGCGATCCCGCCGAGGCCGGTCAGCGCCGACAGCAGGTGCCGGACCGCATAGGGATCGAGGGGAACGAGCTTTTCCAGACCGATCGCAGCCAGGTCGAACAGGCCGCCGTAGAGATAGAGGTTCTTGAAGTGAAACACCGCCTGGTCGGCGAACCCGCTGGCATAATCGGCAATGATGAGTTCGCCGTAGCGCTGCTGCACGGCCTCGTCGTTGGAGATGCCGTAATCCTCGAAGGTGAGGCCAATGACGATGATCAGCGTGACAAAGAGCAGCGCCGCCGCAAGATCATAATTGTCGACGGCCGCAAGTCGCCGAACCGCGGCCTCTCGGCATGCGCCAATGAACCTTAAGGCAACGCCTATTGGCCCGGCCGCGTGCGCGGTCGTTCCTGACATGTCCTCCCCCGCCCCAGCATCAACACACGGAACAACGCCCCAGTACCGCGCCTAGTTTGACCCGGCGCCGAAAGCGCAGCAAGCCCAAGAGACTAGTGGTCCGATTCTAACATTCGCATCCCGGTTCGGTAGGCTATCGTGCGAATGTTGGAATCAAAGGACCACTAGAAAAATATGAGTGCTAGTGGAGCTTGGATTTGACATTCGCTTCGCGAGCTTACGGATCGGTGGGTAGCGAATGTCAAATCCGCTCCACTAGCGTCCTCGAGACTAGCCTCAAAGCGCGAGAGCGCTGCTGCGTCACGGCGCCACGTGTCGGGCGGCACAACCTCCGCGGTTTATGCTTTTGCTCGGCCAAGGCCGAGGAGCTTGATCGCGTTCTCCTTGAGGATCAGCGGCCGCACCTCCGGCTTGATGTCGAGCTTGTCGAAATCGCTGAGCCAGCGATCCGGGCGGATGACCGGCCAATCCGAACCGAACAGCACTTTGTTCTTGAGCAGGGAATTCGCGTAGCGGACGAGAATGGGCGGAAAATACTTCGGCGACCAGCCGGAAAGGTCGATGTAGACGTTAGGCTTGTGTTGGGCGACGGCGAGCGCCTCTTCCTGCCAGGGAAACGACGGGTGGGCGAGGATGATCGGCATGTCGGGGAAGTCGACGGCCACATCGTCGATGTACATCGGATTGGAATATTTGAGCCGGACGCCGGCGCCGCCGCGCATGCCGGAGCCGACCCCGGTCTGCCCGGTGTGAAACAGCGCCGGCAGCCTGGCCTCGGCGATCGCCTCATAGAGCACGTAGGCGTTACGGTCGTTTGGAAAAAATCCTTGCTGCGAGGGATGAAACTTGAAGCCGCGAATGCCGAAATCGGCAATGAGCCGCCGCGCTTCCCGCGCGCCGGCTTTGCCCTTGGCCGGATCGATGCTCGCAAAGGGGATCAGAACGTCGCTGTTGGCGGCGGCTTTCTCCGCCACCGCCTCGTTTGAATAGCGGCGAAAGCCCATCTCGCGCTCGCAATCGACCGGGAAGATCACGGCGCCGATCTTGCGCTCGCGATAATAGGCCGCCGTCTCTTCGATGGTGGGCCGACTATTGGGCTGATTGAAGTACGCCGCCATGGCGGCTTGCAGTTCGTCGTAGCCGTCGTCGGCGTGGGTGCCGCACGGCTCCTCGGCATGGGTATGGACATCGATGGCGACCAGTTCGTCGATATTCACGGAACGCGGTCCTTATCAGCTTCGACTGTGCAATCATGGCACAGATCGCCCCGGTGTACAGCGGGACGGAGCCCATACACCGACGGCACACGACGCGCACAAGTTGCCGCTTCTCAGGCCGGATGCTAAATCTTGCGACCAACGCCGAACAACCAGTAAGCCGCGCCGGAGGAAACAGTCATGTTGGAGGTGTATCTCGATCCCGCCACCATCAACAGCCGCAAGGTGCTCGCCGGACTCGAATTGCTCGGCGTGCCGTACGAGATCAAGCACGTGAACTATTTCGCCGGCGCCCACAAGCAACCCGACTATCTCGCGCTCAATCCGAACGGCACCCTGCCGGCGGCGAAGGACGGCGACTATACGCTGTGGGAGTCGGACGCCATTCTGCAATATGCGGCCGACCTGAAGGGCTCCGACCCGCATTACCCCAAAGATCTGAAGCGGCGCGCCGACATCAATCGCTGGATGTTGTGGGAAGCCGCGCATTGGCAGCCGAGCTGCTACATCTTTTTCATCGAGAACACCGTCAAGCCGCTGATGAAGGCGCCTCCGGACACGGCGCTTCTGGAAAGGGAAACGCCGAACTGGCGCCGGCTGGCCGGCGTGCTCGAGGCGCGGCTGGCGAAATCCAAATGGCTTACCGGCGATACCGTGACCATCGCCGACATTGCAGTGGCGGCGCCGCTGCACATGCACAAGCGGCAAGGCCTGCCGCTCGCGGATTTTCCGAACATCCGGCGCTGGATGACGGAGGTCGAAAAGCTGCCGTGCTGGCAGAAGACGCAAGGCGCGGTCGAGGCCGCGCTGACGCCGCACTGACCGGCCCCGCCACCATCACGGCAACGGCGCCGGTCTTAGTTTTGTTCAGCAGGAAGCGAACCAACATGACCGGCCACGCCGACGTCAAAACCGTTCTCAATTATACGCGCGACACCGGCGTCGCGCCGGAAGTGTATTTCTACGACCCGCCGCCGGGCACGCAATGGCGCAGCTCCGGAGACGACCCGCACGAAATGACGGTTCACGACGGCTGGGATCGCGCCAACTCGTTCTCGCTCGACCGCGAGGGCTTTGCCTTGCGCGACTTCCATTCGGCGTTCGCGGATTGGGACGACGACGCAGCGATCCGCGCCAAGCTCTATCCCGAGGTCGAGGCGTTCGTGAAAGCGCAGGTCGGCGCCCAGCGGGTAATCATCTTCGACCACACCATCCGCGCCCAGAGCAATTTGGCGGTCACCCGCTCCGAGCATTCGACCTCGCGGCGCGCGCCGGTAATGAACATCCATTGCGACTACACCGCGAGTTCCGGCCCGCTGCGCGTGCGCCAGCTCCTGCCCGACGAAGCCGACAGGCTGTTGCAGCGCCGGGTCGCGTTCTACAATTTTTGGAAGCCGATCAGGCGCACGGTCGAGGAACGGCCGCTGGCGATGTGCGACGTCACCTCGTCGACCGAGGAAGATTTCATCATCATGAAGCTGCGCTACCGCGACCGCGACGGCGAGATCTTCGTCATGCGCCATTCGCCGCAGCATCATTGGTGGTATTTTCCGCGCATGACCCCGGATCACGTGATCCTGCTCAAGACCTACGATTCGGAAACCGACGGCCGCGCGCGCTTCGTCGGCCACAGCGCGTTCGAGGATCCGACCACCCCGGCCAACGCGCCGATGCGCGAAAGCATCGAAATCCGGACGATGGCGTTTTTCTAGAGCCTGATCCGGAAAAGTGAATACCGGTTTTTCGAAAAGATCATGCTCCCGCAAAAACTTGTAAGCGCAATCGCTTCAACCTGAAAGCGATTGCGCGCTAAGCGGCGCTGCGCAGCACCGCCAGCACCTCGTCGGGGCGTTCGCTCATCAGCATGTGGCCGGCGCCGTCGAGCACGGTAAGGCGGCAGCCGGGAACGGCGGCGGCAACGGCCTTGCCGCTTTTCGCCGGCGTCATCAGATCGCGGCTGCCTTGAATCACCATCGCCGGACACGCGATTTTGGCGGCGGCGTTCAACGCGTCGCCGTAATCGTTGCAGGCGGCAAGGTCGGCGTAGATGACGCCGGGACGGGCGCGTTCAAGGAGCCGCTCGGCGCCGCCCAGCATCCACAAACCGGGCGCCTCGGAGCCGCCAAGGGTGGCGCGATAGCCTTCACTCCAGATCGCGATCATGTCGACGGCCGCATGGTCGTTCGCCTTCGCCGCATTCAGCAGGTCGTCCGACACCGCCATCGGCGCAGCGGTCGCGATCAAGGCGATGGCGGAGACCTTGCCTGGATGCCGCGCCGCGGTCTCCAGGGCCACCAGCGATCCCATGGAGTGACCGACCAGCCGCGCGGTTCTTGCGCCGGCCGCGTCGATCAAGGCCGCCGTCCAGTCGGCGAGCGCGGCGATGGAAGAAAGCGGCGCGCCGGCGGAGTGGCCGTGCCCCGGCAGATCGGGCGCCAGCACGGCAAAGCCGTGCGAGGCGTAGGCGCGGGCAAGGAGCACCCAGACCGAATGATCCATGCCGGCGCCATGGAGAAAAACCATCGCCGGCAAGGCCGCATCGAAATCGCGGCCGCCGGTGCCGACGAATACGTCCGAACCGTCGACGCTGAGGTGCATGGTCAGGCCCGCTGCGCGGCGCGCAGCGCCTGGCCGAAATCGTCGATGATGTCGCCTGCCGCCTCGAGCCCGACCGAGATGCGGACAAGTTCCTCGCCGACGCCGGCCGCGGCAAGCGCCGCCGCATCCATCTGCTGATGCGTCGTGCTGGCCGGATGAATCACCAGCGTCTTGGCGTCGCCGACATTGGCAAGGTGGCTCGCGAGCCGCACCGCCTCGATGAATTTGCGTCCCGCCGTCCGGCCGCCCTTGATGCCGAAGCTGACGATCGAGCCGGCGCCTTTCGGCAACAGCTTAAGCGCCAGCGCGTGATCCGGATGGGTTTCCAGCGACGGGTGCAGCACCCAATCGACCGCCGGATGCTGGCGCAGGAAGCCGAGCACGGCCGCCGTGTTCGCCATGTGCCGCTCCATGCGCAGCGGCAGCGTCTCCACGCCCTGCAGCAGGTGAAAGGCGTTGGTCGGCGACAGGCAGGCGCCGAAATCGCGCAGGCCTTCGGCGCGCGCCCGCAGGATGAAGGCGGACGGGCCGAACTCCTCGGCGAAGACGATGCCGTGATAGCCGGCATAGGGCGCGGTCAGGGTCGGGAACTTGTCCGAGGCCTGCCAGTCGAAGCGGCCGCCATCGACGAGCGCGCCGCCGATGGCGATGCCGTGGCCGCCGATCCATTTGGTGATCGAGTGCATGACGATGTCGGCGCCGAGCGTCAGCGGCCGGCTCAGATACGGCGTCGCAAAGGTGTTGTCGATCAGGAGCGGAATGCCGGCCGCATGCGCGATCGCAGCGACCTTCGGGATGTCGAGCACTTCGAGGCCCGGATTGCCGATGGTCTCGGCGATCACGAGCCGCGTGTTCGGCCCGATCGCGGCGCGCAAGCCGTTGTGATCGCGCGGCTTGACGAAGCTCGTGGCGATGCCGAAGCGCGGCAGCGTGTGCGTCAGGAGATTGATGGTGCCGCCATAGAGCGAGGCCGAGGCGACGATATGGTCGCCGGCGGAAACCAGCGTGGCGATGGCGAGATGCATCGCCGCCATGCCGCTTGCGGTGCAGACCGCGCCGACGCCGTCCTCCAGTGCCGCCAGCCGCTCTTCGAGGACTGCGGTGGTCGGATTGGAAATGCGCGTGTAGATGTGGCCGGCGCGCTCGAGATTGAATAGGCCGGCGGCGTGGTCGGCGTCGTCGAACACGTACGACGTGGTCTGATGGATCGGCACCGCGCGCGCGCGCGTCACCGGATCGGGATGCTGCCCGGCATGCAGGCTCAAGGTCTCGAAGGCGGGCGGTTTCGGCGCGGGCATGTTTTCAAATCCGCTTGGTTATCAATACCCCGGTCCTATTATCATACAGCGATCATTCAGATACGCAGGTGTAACCCTCCGAAGACGGCGGATTACGCTTCGCTAATCCGCCCTACGCGCTGCGTCATAGCTCGCAGATGTGGATCATCGACGAGGCGCTGGCAAAAATGCATGCGGAACTCTCGATCGACTTGCCGAAACCGCGGCCGCGCAAAAGTGCGGCATAGCTTCAGCCGGAAGTGATCAAAATTCACCTCGCATTTTTCTGCGGTCGAATGCCGAGATTCAACGGCTCGCGCCGGACTGACCAGCAGCGAAAAGCGCAGTGCTACAGGGATTCAAAAGACGGCGGATTGCGCTTTGCTATCCGCCCTACGCGCTTGAGCAGAAAACCCTGCAGCCCCTCGACAACCCGTTCGGCACGAGACTGTCACCCATGTCTTAGGTACGTTCCGTCACCCATGTCTCCAGGTCGGACACACGCTAAGTATTGGAGCGGGCGAAGGGATTCGAACCCTCGACCCCAACCTTGGCAAGGTTGTGCTCTACCCCTGAGCTACACCCGCATCCGATAGGGTAAGCGGCGGCGCCATGGGGCGCCGCGCAGGGACAGCTATGCCAAACGGCGGGCGGCTTTGCAACCGCGCCCGCAGGCGCCTATCAAGCCGCCGATGCCTGCCTCCCCCGACGACCTGTTCGCCTGTCTCGACAGCCTGAACATTCCGCACCGGACGGTCTGGCATGCCCCGGTGTTCACGGTCGAGGAGGCGCGCGCGGTGCGCGGCGAGGCCGGCGGCGGCCACACCAAGAACCTGTTCCTGCGCGACAAGAAGGGCGCGCTGTTCCTGGTGGTGGCGCAAGAGGACGCGGCGATCGAGCTGAAATCGCTGCACCGGCGCCTCGGCGCCTCCGGCCGGTTCTCGTTCGGCTCGGCCGAGCTGATGCGCGAGGCGCTCGGCGTCGAGCCGGGCTCGGTGACGCCGTTTGCGGTCATCAACGATACGGCCGGCCGGGTCGCGGTCGTGCTCGACGCCGCCATGATGGCGCACGACGCCCTCAACTTTCACCCCCTGGTCAACATCGGCACCACCACGATCGCCCGCGACGGGCTGCTGAAGTTTCTCGAGGTCACCGGCCATCGCCCGCGGATCGAGGCCGTCGCGGCGGCGCCGGCCTGACGTTGCGATTGCATTTGGCGGCGGTCTTCCCATCTAATCAGACGAACCGGGCAAAAGGCGGCTCCTCGGGGCCGAAAGAGAAGGCTGATCAAGGGGATGTTGCAGCAAGCACAAACCGCCGCCGCGGATACGCTGGTCAAGGACACGACCACGCAAACCTTCGTCAAGGACGTCATCGAGGAGTCCAAACGCCAGCCGGTGCTGGTCGACTTCTGGGCGCCATGGTGCGGACCCTGCCGGCAGCTGACGCCGGTCCTCGAGAAGGCGGTGCGCGCCGCCAAGGGCAAGGTCAAGCTCGCCAAGATGAACATCGACGAGCACCCGCAAATCCCCGGCCAGATGGGCATCCAGTCGATCCCGGCGGTGATCGCCTTCGTCAACGGCCAGCCCGCCGACGGCTTCATGGGCGCGCTGCCGGAGAGCCAGGTGGTCGCCTTCCTCGAACGGCTGACCAAGGGCGGCATCGGCGCCGAGGCCAAGGACCTGCTCAAGGCCGCCGACGCGGCGCTGGTCGACGGCGACACCGCGGGCGCCGCCAGCCTCTACGCCGAGCTTCTCGCCGAGGACAACACCAACATCCATGCGCTCGCCGGCCTGGCGCGCTGCTACGTCGAGACCGGGTCGCTCGATCAGGCGCGGCAGACGCTCGCCATGGTGCCGGAGGCCAAAAAGAACGACGCGGCCGTGGCCGCGGCGCGCGCCGCGCTGGAACTGGCCGAGCAAGCGAAGTCGCTCGGGCCGATAGCCGAGCTGGAGCAAAAGGTCGCCGCCAATCCGCTCGATCATCAGGCACGGTTCGACCTGGCGTTGGCGCTCAACGGCAAGGGGCGGCGGCAGGAGGCGCTCGAACAGCTCATCAGCATCGTCAAGCGCGACCGCAAATGGAACGATGACGGCGCCCGCAAGCAGCTTGTTCAATTCTTCGACGCCTGGGGACCGACCGACGAGGCGACCATCGAGGGCCGCAGGCGGCTGTCCTCGATCCTGTTCGCGTAGCCCTCGCCCCGCCAGCGGCGGTAGGGCGGGCGCGGCCGCGCGCGGAGTGCGATATGCCGATCAATGCCACCTACAAGGGGCCTGACGATCTGCCCCGCGTGATCGCGGTGTTTCCCCTGCCGGGCGCGCTGCTCTTGCCGCGCGGGCAGATGCCGCTGAACATTTTCGAGCCGCGTTATCTGGCGATGATCGACGACGCGTTCCGTTCCGGCGCTCGGCTGGTCGGCATGATCCAGCCGGACCCGGTTCATGCCGGACTGGACCCGGCCAAGCCGCGACTGTTCCACGTCGGTTGCGTCGGACGCATCACCCAGCTCGCCGAAAGCGGCGACGGCCGCTACCTGATCGAGCTCACGGGCGTCGCGCGGTTCCGGGTCGAGGAGGAGCTTGCGCTCGGCACTCCGTACCGGCAGTGCCGCGTGACCTATCAGCCCTTCGTTGCCGATTTTACCGCGCGCACGGGCGAGGACGCGGTCGACCGCAAGGCGCTGCTGCGCGCGCTCGCCGACTTCCTCAAGGCCAATAATCTGAAAGCCGACTGGGAGGGCATCGAGAACGCGCCGAACGAAGCTTTGGTCAACGCGCTGGCGATGATGTCGCCCTACGGCCCGGCGGAGAAACAGGCGCTGCTGGAAGCGCCGGACTTGAAGACCCGCGCCGAGATTCTGATCGCAGTGACCGAGATCGAGCTGGCGAAAGGCAAGACCGGCGAAAGCACGCTGCAATGACGAACGGGCGGCGGTGCCGCCGCTCGCCGCTTGGCGGCGCGATTTGCTATAAGTGAGGCTGCATTGGAGCCCGCCATGTCCGATCATTCCGGCGACACCATCGATCCGAAGCTTCTGGAAATCCTGGTCTGCCCGCTGACCAAGACGCCGCTCGAATACGACGCCGAGAAGCAGGAGCTGATCTCGCGCGCCGCCAAACTCGCCTACCCGATCCGCGACGGCATCCCGATCATGCTGCCCGAGGAAGCGCGCCGGATCGATTGACACCCTATCCATCGTCACTGCCGGGCTTGACCCGGCAATCCGCACGACAGCGCCGTTCCTATTCGGCTCGTCAGCATGGACCCGCGGGTCAAGCCCGCGGGTGACGCAGGACAAGACAGACGGAGCACACCGGTGATCAAGATCTGGGGGCGCAACACTTCGTCCAACGTGCAGAAGGTCATGTGGGCGATCTCCGAAATCGGGCTGCCGCACGAGCGCATCGATATCGGCGGGCCGTTCGGCAAGAACCGCGACCCAGCCTATCTCGCCAAGAACCCGAACGGCCTGGTGCCGACGCTCGAAGAGGAGGACGGCTTCCTGCTCTGGGAATCGAATTCAATCGTGCGCTACCTCGCCACCAAGCATGGCGCCGAAGTGCTCGAGCCGGCCGATTTGCGCGAGCGCGCGCGGGCGAGCGCCTGGATGGACTGGCAGCTCAGCGTGCTTGCGCCAGCGATCACGCCGGGATTCGTCGGCCTGATCCGCACGCCGCCCGAGCGGCGCGACCATGGCGCCATCGAGGAATCGAAAAAGAAGACCACGGCGGCCATCGCCATCCTCGACGGTCAGCTGGCGAAGACCGCCTATGTCGCCGGCGACGCCTTCTCCTATGGCGACATTCCCGCAGCCGTCATGGCCAATCGCTACCGGCAATTGGTGCCGGAACGGCCGCCGTTCCCGCACTTCGAGCGCTGGTATGCCGCAATCGCGTCGCGGCCGCCGTTCAAAAACCAGGTCGCCGCCATACCGCTCGCTTAACGGCAAAAGCCGGTCCCGCGGTGCGGGCGTCCGCGGGCCCGCTACTCCGCGGCGGCGCAGGCGGCGCCGCCTTGTGCCGAGACGATGTAATCCATCGCCGCCTGCACGCCGCCCTTCTGGTGCGGCACGCCGGCAAGCGACAGCGCCATCTCGGTCGCGCCCAGCGCCCCGATCAGCATCGTATCGTTGACGTCGCCCATATGGCCGATGCGGAAATATTTCTTCGCGTAGGGCCCGAAGCTCGCGCCATAGGCGATGTTGAACGCATTGAGCGCAATGTCGCGGAAGCGGTCGGCATCGTGGCCGTCGGGCAGCAGCACGGCAGTGACGGTCGGCGAGTAGTATTGCGGATCGCGGCAGAGGATTTCGAGGCCCCAGGCGCGCACCGCGCGGCGGGTTGCTTCGCCGAGGCGATGGTGCCGGGCAAAGACGTTGTCGAGGCCCTCCTCGTGCAGCATCTCGATGGCGGTGTCGAGGCCGTAGAGCATCTGTGTCGCCGGCGTGTACGGAAAGAAGCCCTGCTTGTACATCGTCAGCATGTCGTCCCATTGGAAGAACGACCGCGGCAGCTTCGCCGTCTTGGCGGCGCGCAGCGCCTTTTCACTCACGGCGTTGAACGACATGCCGGGCGGCAGCATCAGGCCCTTCTGCGCGCCGCCGACGGTGACGTCGACGCCCCATTCGTCATGCCGGTAGTCGGTCGAGGCGAGCGAGGAAATGGTATCGACCAGGAACAGTGCCGGATGGCCGGCCGCGTCGATCGCCTTGCGGATCTGATCGATCGGCGACAGGCAGCCGGTCGCGGTCTCGTTGTGCAGGACGCAAACCGCCTTGATTTCGTGCGCCTTGTCCGCGCGTAAGTGGTCTTCGATGATTTTCGGGTCGGCGCCGACGCGCCAATCGGTCTTGATGAATTCGGGCGTCAGGCCCAGCCGCTCCGCCATCACCTTCCACAGCGTGGCGAACTGGCCGGTCTCGACCATGAGCACACGATCGCCCGGCGACAGCGTGTTGACCAAGGCTGCTTCCCAGGCGCCGGTGCCGGTCGCGGTGTAGATGATCACCGGCTGCGTGGTCTTGAAGATGGTCTTGATGCTCTCGAGCACGCGCTTGCCGAGCTTGGCGAATTCCGGCCCGCGCTGATCGATCAGCGGCATGTCGATCGCGCGCATGACGCGGTCCGGCACCGGCGTCGGTCCGGGGATCTGCAAGAAGTGGCGCCCGGGAAGACGCGAGATATTCTGCGGCATTTTCTTGGTACTCCTGCGGACGCTTTGGTGGGGTCCCGGCTGCGCCGATCCGAAGGCGCTGCGGCGCGGCCTTGTTCCCTGAATGCAGCGCGCCGGTCAAGCTTCCAGCGCGGGCATTTCGGCGTGACGACTGACCGCATCCGACCGGCAAAAGCCAACCGCTCAAAAACAGTCGCTCAATGAAACAGCCTTCTATTTACTAGCCTAATTCTCGGCTCTGATAGAATTAAATTCTGCGCGATTGCAGCAGTTCAACCTTCCATGGCCAGCGCGCTTTCGTGCCAGCGCCGCAGCGCCAAGTGGCTCAACAGCGACAGCACGTAAAAGATCACGATGCCGGCGAGGGACAGCAGCAGCAGCGCCGCAAACATGCGCGGGATGTTGAGGCGGTAGCCCGACTCGGCGATCCGGTAGGCGAGCCCGGAGCCGGCGCCCGCGGAGCCCGCGGCGATCTCGGCGACGACGGCGCCGATCAGCGACAGGCCGCCGGCAATGCGTAGCCCGCCGAGGATGTAGGGCAGCGCGGAAGGCAGCTTCAGCCGCCACAGCACCTGCCCGCGCCTTGCGCCGTAGAGCGAAAACAGATCGGCGAGATTGCGATCGACCGAGTTGAGCCCAAGCGTGGCGTTCGCCAGCACCGGAAAGAAGGCGACGATCCAGGCGCAGGCGAGCACGGCGGCATGCTGCGGCAGATAGATCAGAAGCAGCGGCGCGATGGCGACGATCGGCGTCACCTGCAGGATCACGGCGTAGGGATAGAGCGAGAATTCGACGAGCCGCGACTGATTGAACAGGACCGCGAGCCCGACGCCGCCCGCGGCCGCGAGCAGAAACCCCTCGAAGGTCGTAACCAGCGTGACGAGCAGCGATTGCGACAGCAAAGCCCAGTCGGCGACCAGCGTCTTCACGATGAGCCAGGGCGCAGGCAGCACATAGGGCGGAACGTCCTCGATCCGCACCGCCAGTTCCCAAACCGCAAGCACGAGCGCCAGCACGACGATCGGCAGGGCGATGCGCAAAGCCCGGTCGTGGCTGCGTGTTTCGGTGCGCTCGCGCGCGGACGGATCGCTCATGGCTCGGCTCCGGCGGCCATCGCCTGCGCCAGCGCTTCCGAGGTACGGCGGCAGAAGGCGGCATAGTCGGCCGAGGTGCGAAAATTCCGGTCGCGCGGGTACGGCGCGTCAACCGCGAGCTCGGCGAAGATGCGGCCGGGCCGCGCCGCCATCACCGCCACGCGGCTTGCCAGATAGACCGACTCGAAGACGGAGTGAGTGACGAAGATGACGGTCGTGCGCGCCGCCTGCCACATTTGCAACAGGTCGTCGTTGAGCTTAAAGCGCGTGATCTCGTCGAGCGCGGCGAACGGCTCGTCCATCAACAAAAGCCGCGGCTCGGTAACCAGCGCCCGCGCAATCGAGACGCGCATGCGCATGCCGCCGGACAGTTCGCGCGGATAGGCGCGAGCGAAGTTCTGCAAGCCGACACGGTCGAGCACGGCATTGGCGCGCTTGAGGCTTTGCGTTGCCGGCGCGCCCGCAAGCTTCAGCGGCAGCATGACATTGTCGAGAACCGAGGCCCAGGGCATCAATGTCGGCTCCTGAAACACGAAGCCGACGCGGTGGCCGGCGCCTGCCGCCGCGTCCGGGTGCGCCCATTCGACCTTGCCCGCCGAGGGCGCGCTCAGGCCCGCGACGATGCGCAGCGCGGTCGATTTCCCGCATCCGGAAGGGCCGAGCAAGGCGACGAACTCGCCGTCGCCGACCTTAAGATCAAGCCCGGCGAGCGCGCGCACGCCGTTGGGAAATGTCTTGCCAACGCCGCGCAGCGTGACGAGCGGCGCTGAATGATGGGCGGTCGCCGGCGGCATCACGAGCCAAGCGGCGTCATTTCGGCCGCAGATCGAGCCCGACTTTCTTGTCGACGAACTGCAGCGTGTACGATTTGCGGTAATCGAGACCGGCCTTGACCACGCCGGCGCGCACCATCTTGTCGAAGAAATCCTTCATTCGCGCATCGGTCATGGCGCCGATGCCGAGCGTCCGCGTGTCGCCGGAATCGACGATGCCGTACGCCTTCATCTTGGCGACGGAATAGGCCAGAAGGTCGTCGGTCATTTCCGGGTTCTGCGCCTTGATCAGGGCGTTGGCCGGCGCGTTGTCGCCATAGAGATAATTGTACCAGCCGATGATCGAGGCATTGACGAAACGCTGCACCAGATCGGGCTTCTTCTCCGCCAGCGCGCGCCGTGTTTCGATCAGCGTCGAGTAGGCGGAAAAGCCCTGATCGGCGAGCAGGAAGACCTTCGGCTTGAACTTGCCCTGCTTCTCGATGGCGAACGGCTCCGAGGTGACGTAACCCTGCATGGCGCTGTTCTTGTCGGCAAGGAACGGCTGCGGATTGAAGGTGTATGGCTTCACCTTGTCTTCGGAGAAGCCGTAGTCGGCCTTGAGCCATTGGTAATAGCTCGCGATGCCCTCCTTGGAGACGAACAAAGTCAGCTTCTTCAAATCCTGGAATTTCTCTATGCCGCGATCGGGATGGGCGATGAACACCTGCGGGTCCTTCTGGAACATGGCCGCGACTTCGACGGTCGGCACGTTGTGCTCGACCGCGTCGAAGCCCTGCAGCGTGTTGGCGCTCATGTAGAAGTCGATCTTGTCGACCAGGAGCAGCATGCGGTTGTTGGCGTTCGGGCCGCCGGGCAGAATGGTGACGTCGAGGCCGAATTTACGATAGGTGCCGTCGGCGAGCGCCTGGTAGAAGCCGCCGTGCTCGGCCTCCGCCAGCCAATTGGTGCCGAACGTCACCTTGTCGCGGGTCTGGGCGGTCGCGGGACCGTTCGCCACAACGGCGCAAGCGAATGCGGCGAGAAGAGTTCGGAACATTGTGGCGAACCGCATGGGTTGCTCCTTTCCTTCGGCGCCGAGAGAATAGAGCATGATCTCGAAAAGAGCACCCTGATGGACCTGCCGAAACGCGACTGGATGGACATGACCTGGCAGGAGATTGCCGGCGCCGGCGCCGCAACCGGCCGCTGGATCGCGGTGCTGCCGCTTGCCGCGATCGAGCAGCACGGGCCGCACCTGCCGCTCGGCGTCGATACGTTCATCGCCGAGGCCTATCTGGCGCGGGTCCGCGCCATACTGCCGGCGGACCTGCCAGTCACCTTCCTGCCGGTGCAGCGCATCGGCGTCTCGGTCGAGCACGTGGCCTTTCCCGGCACGTTGACGCTATCGCCGGCAACCGCAATCGCCGCCTGGACCGAACTCGGCGAGAGCCTGGCGCGCGCCGGACTACGCAAGCTCGTTCTCGTCACCAGCCACGGCGGCAATGTCGCAGCCATGGAATTGGTGGCGCGTGATCTGCGCGGGCGGCTCCGCATGCTCGTGGTCACGGTCGGCTGGCACCGCTTCGGCTATCCGCCGGGGACGTTTCCCGGCGAGGAAGTGCGGCACGGCATCCATGGCGGCGATGTGGAGACTTCGCTCATGCTGGCCGGAAAGCCGGAGACGGTACGCATGGAGCACGCCGCCAACGCCACCCCGGCAACGGTCGCGATGGCGCGCGAATTCAAATGGCTCGGCGCCTCTCGCCCGGCCGGCTTTGCCTGGATGACGCAGGACCTCAGCGCGACCGGGGCGATCGGCGACGCGACGCCGGCGAACGCCGCAAAGGGCGACGCGGCGCTTGCGCACGGGGCGCTGGCTTTCGTCGAACTGCTGCGCGAGGTCGACCGCTTCGATCTTTCGCGGCTTAAGGAGGGGCCGCTCACTTGATTGGAATTAATACGTTCACATCGGCCACATAAATGCGGCCGACAATCTCCGCGGCGACAAAGGAGGACGTGCGATGTTTGTAACCAGCAAGGACGGCACGCAGATCTATTACAAGGACTGGGGCCGAGGTCAGCCCATCGTCTTTAGCCACGGTTGGCCGCTGTCGGGAGACGACTGGGACAATCAGATGCTGTTCTTTCTCAGCCAAGGCTATCGCGTCATCGCTCATGACAGGCGCGGCCATGGCCGATCCAGCCAGGTCGCCGATGGCCACGACCTGGACCACTACGCCGACGATCTCGCGGCCGTAACGGCGCATCTCGATTTGAAGAACGCCATCCACGTCGGCCATTCCACCGGCGGCGGCGAAGTGGTCCACTACATCGCCCGCCACGGCGAGAGCCGCGTGTCCAAGGCGGCCATCATCAGCGCGGTGCCGCCATTGATGCTCCAGACGCCGGCCAATCCGAAAGGGCTGCCGAAGAAGGTGTTCGACGATTTGCAGGCGGCGCTTGCCGCCAACCGCTCGGAATTCTATCGCGACCTCGCTGCCGGTCCCTTCTATAACTTCAATAAAACGGGCAAGCCTTCCGAGGCGATCGTCGAGAACTGGTGGCGGCAGGGCATGATGGGCGGTGCCAAGGCGCACTATGACGGCATCGTTGCGTTCTCGCAGACCGACTTCACCGAGGACTTGAGGAAGATCACCGTGCCGGTGCTGGTCATGCACAGCGAGGATGATCAGATCGTCCCCTATGTCGCCTCCGGGCCGTTATCGGCAAAACTCCTGAAGAACGGCACGCTGAAGACCTACAAAGGCTTCCCGCACGGCATGATCACGACACAAGCCGAGACGATCAACGCCGACCTGCTGGCGTTCATCAGAGGCTGAACGGCAGGCGATGGCGCGCTCATGGCCCGGCCTGGTGCCGGCCGGGCCATGACGACCTCAGAGGTTACGCCGCGATCTTCACGTATTCGAAATCGCCGGGCTTGTTGTCGATGCCCATGCGTGGCGCCGCGATCCAGTTGGCGAATTGGCCCGGTTCGGTCACCGACTTCATCAGGCTGACGATGAAGTCGCCGTCCCCGGCCGTGGGCAACCATTTGCCGACCTCGCGGTTCCACGCGGCGTCATCGAGGATCGTGCCCGCCGGCGAGACTTTCACATCCTTGAACTCGCCGATCTGGCGGTGGAAGCCGACATGCGGCAATTCAAGCGTGAAGTTGACGCCGGTCTTGCCGATGACCTTGTTCCAGCGGTCGAGACCGCGCTGGCAATCGGCGGTGTAGTCGTCGCGCAGCCGCATGTTGACTGCCGTGAGCGCCGGCTCGTCGACGCGCTTGATCTCACCGTTGACGAACTTGAGCACCGGATAGGTCGAATGCTCGAGCCGGTGATCGTCGTCGATCTTGGTCTCCTGGAAGCGGCCCTTGAGGCTCGCATTGAAGGCGTTCGCCGCGTTGGTCGAGACTTCCGAGCCGAACAGATCGAGCGACAGCGAGTAGTGCAGGTTGAGCTTCTTCTGGATGGTCGGCAGATCGATGACGCCGAGCGCGCGCACTTTTTCGATGTCGTTCAGATCCTCGATGCCCGCCGCCTGCATCGCTTCGCAGGTGCGCTGGACGGTGCGGCCCACCCCGGTCTCGCCGACGAACATGTGGTGCGCCTCTTCGGTCAGCATGAAGCGGCAGGTGCGCGACAGCGGATCGAAGCCCGACTGCGCCAGACTTTCGAGCTGCATCTTGCCGTCGCGGTCGGTGAAGAACGTGAACATGTAGAACGACAGCCAGTCCGGGGTCGCCTCGTTGAAGGCGCCGAGCATGCGCGGCTTGTCGGCTGAGCCGGAGCGGCGCTGCAGGAGCTCGGCCGCCTCCTCGCGGCCGTCGCGGCCGAAATATTTCTGCAGGATGTAGACCATGGCCCACAAATGCCGGCCTTCCTCCACATTGACCTGGAACACGTTGCGCATGTCGTAGAGCGACGGCGCGGTCTTGCCGAGATGGCGCTGCTGTTCGACCGAGGCCGGTTCGGTATCGCCCTGGATGACGACGAGGCGCCGCAGCATGGCGCGATACTCGCCGGGTACGTCCTGCCAGGCCGGCTCGCCGTAATGGTGGCCGAACGGAATTTGCCGGCCTTCCTCCTTGGGGGCGAGCAGGATGCCCCAGCGGTATTCCGGCATTTTTACGTAATCGAACTTGGCCCAGCCCTTCGGGTCGACCGAGACGGCGGTGCGCAGATAGACGAGCGCTTGCTGGAAGCCCTCGGGCCCCATGTCCATCCACCAGTCGATATAGCCGGGGTGCCAGCTCTCCAGCGCGCGCAGCACCTGGCGGTCTTCGACGAGGTTCACGTTGTTCGGGATCTTGGTCGTGTAGTCGACGTTCTCGATGTTCATCGCTGAGCTCCTCATTCCGATTATACGCGGCGCGTATCGAACACCGGCTGCTGGCCGGTGCCGTAGCGTTTGAGCGCGCCGTCGTCGCCGACCGCGTTGGGCCGCTGGAAAATCCAGTTCTGCCACGCGGTCAGCCGGGCAAAGATCTTCGATTCCATGGTTTCCGGTCCGGCAAAGCGCAGATTGGCTTCGAGGCCGGTGAGACCGTCGGGCGAGAAGCTCGCGCGCTCTTCCAGAAAAACGCGCACCTCATCGTCCCAATCGATGTCGTCGAGCGCGAAGGTGACGAGGCCCAGCCGCTGTGCGGCCTCGGCGTCGAGCATTGCCTTGCGCTCGGATTTGGCGGCTTCGAGATCGGCCGGGTTGGCGAGAAAGCGGCTTTGCAGCCGCGTCAGCCCGTTCGACATCGGATAGGCGCCGAAATTGGCGTCGGTCAGCGCCATCGCGGCCGGCGGCTTGTTGTCGCCTTCGCGCTGCCCGAGGAACATGTACGAGCGGTCGCTGGCGACGGCGAGTTCGGCGAGCGTGCCGACAAAGCAGGAGCCCGGCTCGATCAGCGTCACCAGCGAACGGGAGGTGAGATCGACTCGCTTGAGCACGCGCTTCCAGAAATTGCGGATTTCGCGCACGAGCCAATGATCTTTGTAAGCATCGAAGAAATCCTCGTAGGCCAGCACTTCGGCCGCATCGCCGGACGACTTGAAGACAATGGCGGCGACGTCGAACTCGTTGAGCCGGATATGGAGGATGGCGTCGTCGAGCTCGCGCGCAAGCTTGAGCGGCCAGAGTTCGGCGCCGAGCGCCACCATGGCGTCGGCCGAGATCGGCGGCGGCGCAGCAGGACCGCGCAGCACGACGGTTGCGATCCGCCCGGCACGATCGAATTCGACGGACACCGACCCGTACTCGACCGCATCCGCGGTGAAGGTACGGGCAAGCGGCGTGAGCTTGATGCCCTGGCCGTCGGCGTCGCGACGCGATTTCGCCGCGAATTCCCGAGCGCGGGCGGCCACGGCTTCCTCGAATTTGGAGCCCGGCGCCACCTCGTCGACCAGCCGCCAATCGCGCGCGCGCTTGCCTCTGACACCCTCCTCGGTGGTGCAGAAAAAGTCGGCGTGGTCGCGGCGCACCTTGCGCTTGTCGGACACGCGCGTCAGTCCGCCGGTACCCGGCAGCACCGCCAGCAGCGGCAGCTCGGGCAGCGAAACGGCCGCCGAGCCGTCATCGACCAGCATGATGTAGTCGGTGGCGAGCGCCAGCTCGTAGCCGCCGCCGGCGGCAGTGCCGCTGATCGCGCAGATGGTCGGCAAGCCGGAATGCTCGCTCAGATCCTCGATGCCGTTGCGCGTCTCGTTGGTGAATTTGCAGAAGTTGACTTTGTGGGCGTGGCTTGCGCCGGCGAGCATGCGGATGTTGGCGCCGGCGCAAAACACCCGCGGCTTGGCCGAACGCAGCACGACGGCGCGGACCTGCGGATGCTCGAAACGAAGCCGCTCGATGGCGTCGGCGAGTTCGATGTCGACGCCGAGGTCGTAGGAGTTGAGCTTCAACTCGTAGCCTTCGAACAGCGTGCCCTTCTCGTCCACGTCGAGCAGAAGGGTGGCGATATCGCCATCGACCTTGAGCTTCCAGTGGCGGTAGCGGGACGGCTCGGTCTGGAAATCAATCCGCGGCCGGCCATTTGCCAGCGGCCGCTCGGCTGCATGCTGGGCGTCAGCCATTACAGCGTTCCCTTAGGTTTTTCGAAATGTACTATAGTGCAGCGGAATTTGCAAAAGTTATGCACTATAATGCACTAAGCCGCAACCCCGGAATCGGCGCTCAGGTCACCCTCGCGATGATCGCGCAACAGCCGGTTGATGAAGGCTGCGATTACCTCCAGCGTCGCTTCGGGAGCGTCACGATACGGCGAATGGCGCGCACCGGGCAGCACTGCCACCTCGACCGGGCAGAAGCATTCCTCGCGCACCGTCTCGACCTGCCGCAGGGTGCCGTACTGATCGGCGGCGCCCTGCACGACCAGGATTGGCACGCGGATATAGGCCAGCGTCTCGGTGATGTCCCATCTGACGAATTCCGGATCGAGCCACGGCCCGACCCAGGAGCGGAACGCGTTGTCGACGTCGCCGTGCCAGCGCTGCAGCTTTTCGCGCAGGGCGCCGCCGGCGGCGAATTCGTCGCGGGTGCGGCGGATCTCGGCGAGGCCCATTTCCTCGGTGAAGAAATGGGGCGCCATCAGCACCAGGCCACGCACCCGATGATCCTGGACGCTGCCGGCATAGATGGCCGCGATCGAGGCGCCGTCGCTGTGGCCGAACAGGATGCCGCGCTGAAAACCGATCGCGGAAAGCACGCGCGGCAGCACGTCGCGCGCCTCTTCGTCCATGAAGGTGAGCGGTTGGCGCGGCAGCTTTGCCGGGCTGGATTTGCCGCAGCCGGGCCGCGAATAGATAAACACGCCAGCGCCGGTCGCCGCGGCGAGCCGTTCCGGAAAATCGCGCCAAAGCCCGACGCAGCCGAGCCCGTGGTGCAGCATGACGATGGTCGGCGCCGAACCCGGCCGCGGCCCGATCATGCGGTATTCGAGGCGCATGGGCGGCAGATCGAGAAATCCGTCGTCGGCAAGCGTCATGGCTGCCGCTCCCCGGTGAACGGCGTCGCGATGCGCAAAAGCTTGGCAAAGCTTTGCTCGACCGTATCGCCCGACGTGTTCAGCTCGGCTTCAGCGCGCGCATAATCGGCCCGGCGCGCTTCGAGAATGGCCACCAGATCGGCCATGGCGGCGCGGTTCTGCGCCATGGGGCGGAAATCGCCCTGGGCCATGACGCGGCTCATGTGCTCGTCCGGCCGCGCCTTGATCCACACCGTGTGGGTGCGGCGCAATAGCAGCGCATAGGTCTCCGGATTCGAAACGATGCCGCCCGCGGTGGTGATGATCGCGGCGTCGCGCTCGGCGATGACGCGCTCGAGCGCGCCGCGCTCGTGGCGCCGGAAGGTCGCCGTGCCGGCCATTTCGATCAGGTCGGGGATGCTGGCGCCGTATTCCTCTTCGACGCGGCGGTCGAGTTCGATGAACGACCAGCCGAGATGCTGCGCCAGCATCCGGCCGAGCGTCGACTTGCCGGCGCCGCGCAGGCCGACGAGCGCAATGCGCCGGCCGCGGTCGGCGTTATCGGAACGCGCCACCCGCGCTGCCAATTCCTCAGCCAAAGCGGGCAATTCCTTCTCCGGAACCCGGGCTAGAAGATCGAGGATGGCGCCGAACGCCGCCGTCCGGGCGCCGGTTTCCGGCAGAAGCGCGGCGGCCGGTACATCGATCGCCTGCGCGATAGCCCGCAGAACGCTGACGGACGGATTGCCCGCACCGCTTTCGATTTGCGCCAGATAGCGCTCCGAGGTCGCAGAGGCTTGCGCGAGTTGGCGGCGGGTCATGCCGCGCTTGGCGCGGTTTCTTCGCACTTCGCGGCCAATCGCGGCGAGGAATGCGACCGTATGGGCGCTTTCGGCTGCCGGAGCTGGCCCGCTTGCCTCAGCCGGCTTGGTCTGTGCGGTCCGCTTCGCCACGGCTCATCCGCTTTGATGCATTATGTTTCATGCACTATAATGCACTCAAGGCAAAGCCTTGGCAAGGCGACGCGCGTTCTGCGCCGGTTCTATTCGAACATCTTGCGCCAAGTACCGCCTTGCGGCTCGCTTTCCTCGACGGCTTCGGGACCGGGATCGTCGGGGGCGCGCACCAGCGGAATGATCGCGTCCGCCTTCGGCTGCGGCGCCCCCGGGCGGCGGCGCCCGGACGAAGGCGCTGCCGGCGCGGCGGCTGCCGCCGCCCCCTCCACGGCCGCTGGTGTCGCCGACGCATCCGGGCCCGACGCAGGCGCGGGCGTCGCCGGCGCAGCGGGAGCGGCCGGCATCTCGGATTCGATCACCGGTCCGGCGGCGGCGATACCGGTAAGCGGCACGCGCCACTCGAAGGCGTCGAGGCGGCCGCTCGGCGCCACCGGCAGCCAGTGATTGGACACATGGCCGTCGGCCGTCCAGGTCGGATCGGGTGCGGCGTGCAGCGCGCGCGCAATCCATTCGCGAGCGCGCCCCTCGTCGGCATGCTCGGCCCGCTCCAACTCGGCCATCAGCAGCGCGACCCGCCGGGTGGGCGCCGCCAGGTGGGAGGCGAGCGTCGCGCGCGCCTTGGCAAACTCCTGCGCCTCGATGGCGGCGCGTGCCAGCGCCAGCGCGCCTTCGATATGGCCGGGCACCTTCTTGACCAGGCCCTCGATGCGCTTGAGCCGGTCGCGAGCGGCATCGCCGAAACGCAGATCGGAAAAGACCGAAGCCAGATCGGGATGCGGATTGGCCCGCCAGGCCTTCTCGATCACCCGCGCCGCTTTGCCGAGCTCACCGGCCTCGGCAAGCATGCGGCCGGCCAGCGCCGCCGCCGGGACAAGCGTAGGCGCAAGCTTGACCGCTTCGAGGGCAAATGCCTTGGCATTGTCGCGGTCGGATTCTTCGGCGGCGAGCGCGCGCGCCATGAGCATGACCGCGCGCTGACGGCGATAGCTTGCCTTGTCGAGCCCGGCTTTGTTTCGTTCCAGAAGCGCCAGCGCGCCAGCCCAGTCGCCGGTCGCGCAACGAAATTCGAGCACCGCCTTCGCGGCCCAGCCCAGCGACGGGATGGTGCGCGCCGCCTCCTCGGCGAAGGCACGGGCGCTGACGTGATCGTCGCGGCGCCGCGCCTCGATGAACAGGCCGTGCAGGCCGAACGCCTTGGTATCGACGCGGCTCGCCATCTCGCGGAACGTCCGGTCGGCCGCCTCCCGGTCGCCGGCAAGCTGTGCCGATTGCGCGCTGAGCAGAAGCGCAAGCGGCTCGGCCGGCGCGATGCGCTTCGCCTCCGCCGTGTATTTGCGCGCGGCGGCGAGATCGCCGGCGCCGACGGCAACGAGCCCGCGCGAGATCGCCTCATAGGCGCGCACGCCGCGGCGATTGCGCAAGACCGCGCGCAGAATGAACGGCGAGCGCAGAACGACGCGGAGCAGGCCCCACAGCACGGCGAGCAGCGCCATGGCGGCGAGGATCGCCGCCGCCAGCACCATGACCGACGTTTCGATGCGCCAGCCTTGCCAGGTGATGACCACGTCGCCGGGGCGGTCGGCGAACCAGGCCGCGCCGAACGCCAGGGCGCCGACGACGATCAGGAAAAAGACGACGCGGATCATTGCGAAGCCGACCTGCCGAGTGCCGCCATCGCGGCGGCGGCAATGCGGCGGCCGGCGGCCAACGCGGTTTCACGGACCCGCGCTTTCGCAGCCCAACCCTCGGCAACCGAACGCGCGCCTTCCGGCAGGCGGGCGATCTCGTCAAGCGCCGCCGCGACATCGCCGCGCGACGCGTCGATGCTGATGCGCGCGATCACCGCGGCGGCATCGCCGCGCGCCGAAGCATCGAGGGGCGTAACGCGGACGAGATTCTGCGCATGCGCTTCGAGCCGGCCGAGGAACGACGCGCCGCTCGCTGCGGTGCCGGATGCGCGCTGCAGTTCCGGCACCAAGGCGGCAAGCTCGCGGCCAAGGCTCGCGGCACTCGGCACGCCCGTGGCGGCAAAGGGAGCGAGCGCAGCGGTCGCGTTCGCATCGGCGCCGAAGGCTGTCACCATCGCCAGTTCGGCGTCGTAGGGCGCCCCGCGCTCGACCGTCGCCCGCAAGGCCTCGGCAGCGACTGCCATCCGCGCCACGCGATCGTCGGCGCCGGCTGGGCGCTGCTTGACGGTTTGCGACAGCGCGGCGACTTCATCCGTGAGGGCGGCGATCTTGCCCGCTTCATTCGCGAAGGCTGCGATCTTGTCGTTGAGCGCGCCGAGATCGGCACGGCCGACGGCGGCTTGGGCCGCATCCTTGGACGCCGTGGCTGCGGCCGCAGCGGCGTCGGCGCGGCCGAGCGCCGTGCGCGTCGCAACGGCGGCATCGTCGATGCGCTTATCGAGCGCGGCCAGCGACCGAGCGAGCGCCTTGTTCGCGCTTTCGGTCGCAGCAATGCGCTCGCCCAACGCCGCATCCGGGCGCGGCGCGGCAAGCATGGCCTCGATCTTGTCGAGCCGCGCCGCGGTTTGATCCGAAGCGGCCGCCGGGCTCGGCGATGGTGCGATTGCGGGCGTAGCTACCGCGGACGGGCGATCACCGCGCGCCGGCAGCAGGTCGGCGAGCCAAAGTCCGGCGAAAATAACCGCGATGACGATTGCGCCCACGGCAGCGCCGATGGCATGCGCGCCCGTCAATTGTTGCCGCAGCCGCCCGGCAAGACCGAAGGCATCGCCGCTGGCGTTCGCCCCCGGTGGGCTTTCGGTAGCGGCGCCGTGTGCGCTTGCGGCTGCGTCGTCCGATGCCGATGCCGGCTGTGGCTGTGGCGTCTCGATTTCCTTCGCCGTCAGATCGATGGTCGGCGGCCGGCGGCGCGGTGTGCTGTCGGGCTCGCTCGTCATGCGCTCTCCCGGGCCGCCCGAGACAGCGGGCCGGCCCACCTGCCGCCACGGATAATACGGGCAAGGGATGGCGGCAACATTACGTTCATCCGGCGCGACAGAAGCGCCGGTTCACGGCGCAGGAATAAGCGCGAGCAAGGCGGCCTCGTCAGGCTGCGCCGCGATGCGGATATCCGTAGCGCCCGCGCGGCGGAGCGGCTCCGCCACTCGTGCGGACAAACAAAAGTGTACCGGCTTGTGCAGCGCCGGGTGAAGCAGGCCGGCATTCCGCGTGAGCTTCAGGTAAGCTTCGACGCTGCGGCGGGAGAAATGCAGAACCCCGTCAAGCTCGCCCGCCAAGGCTTCGGCTGCCGCGGCCGGCAGCACCGCGGCAGCAACGGCGCGATAGATCACCACGGTCCGGACCTGGAAATTCTGCGCGCTCAGATCGGCGGCGATGTCGCCGGAGCGGTCCGCCCCGGCAAGATAAAGAACGGACGCTGCGCGTTCGAGGCGCTCGGCGGCAAGCCGCGTCAGATCGTTCGCACCGCCGCCGGCGGAACAGACTTCGGCAAACCCGGCTTCTCGCATGGCCTCGGCGCTGCGGTCGCCGACGGCGAGCACGGGCAGTCCAAACAGCTCAGCAACGCGCCCGTGCGCCGCGATGGCTCGCGCCGCGTTCGCGCTCGTCACCAGGATCGCCGCCCAAGGCCCCTCGCCAAGCTCGGCATTCGCCACCAGCTCAATACGCAGGAGCGGCGCGATGACGGCCGAGTGGCCGCAGGCACGCAGCAGGGCGGCGGTGCGCTCGCCCTCAGGCTCGGGCCGCGTGAGCAGAAGCCGCACGGTCAAACCGGGGCGAAGAAGTCGGCGCTGGCGCGCTCGCGCAATTCGCGCCCGGCCGCAGCGCCCAACGCCGCCGCCGCGTCGCGGCGGCCGTCGCGCACCACCGTCAGTGCCTCGCTGCCGTCGGGTTTGACAATCATGCCGCGGAAACTGACGGTCGCGCCGCGGACTGTGGCGTGGCCGCCGATCGGCGTCCGGCAGGAGCCGTCGAGCTCGGCGAGGAACGCGCGCTCGGCGGCAAGGGCGACCGCGGTATCGGCATCCGCGATCGTAGCGATCAGTGCGGCCGTTTCGTCGTCCGCCTCGCGCGTCTGCATGGCAATCGCACCCTGCCCGACTGCCGGCAGGAACTCGTCCGGGTCGAGGATCGCGGTCGCCGCCGCAACAAGGCCGAGCCGCTTCAGGCCGGCGACCGCGAGTAGCGTAGCGTCCACCTCGCCCGACTCGAGCTTGCGCAGCCGCGTTTCGACGTTGCCGCGCAAGGTGACCACATTCACGTCCGGGCGCAACCGCTTGACGAAGGCCTGCCGGCGCGGCGACGCGGTCCCGACCACCGCGCCCAGCGGCAAGGCCTGCACGGTCTTGGCCTTGCGGCTGATGAAGGCATCGCGCGGGTCTTCGCGCGGCAGAAAGCCGGCCAGCACCAGCCCCGGCGGCAACATCGTCGGCAAGTCCTTGGCGGAGTGCACGGCAAGATCGATCTGGCTCGCGAGCAGGGCCTCCTCGATCTCCTTGGTGAACAGGCCCTTGCCGCCGGCTTCGGCAAGCGGCCGATCCTGCACCGCATCGCCGGTGGTGCGGATGACCTCGATCGCTATTCGCCCGGCGTCGAGGCCCGCCGCCGCGGCAAGCCGGCTTTGCACGGCGCGCGCCTGCACCAGCGCGAGCGGCGAGCCGCGCGCGCCGATGCGCAAGATCGGTCCGGTCGAGGATTGTGTCATGGGACCTTCGGGTGCTAGGCCGCCCGTTGCGGACGCCGCGCAGCGGCCGTCGGGCTCGGCTCGACAATGACGGCCATATCATACACCCATGCTCATTCTCGGCATCGAGACGACCTGCGACGAAACCGGCGCCGCCGTGGTCGAACGGACCGACGACGGCCGCGGCCGCATCGTGTCGAACGTCGTGCTGTCGCAGATCGACGAGCACGCCGCATTCGGCGGCGTGGTCCCGGAAATTGCCGCCCGCGCCCACGTGGACGCGCTCGATACCATCATCGGCAGCGCGATGCGGCAGGCGCAGTGCAGCTTTACCGCACTCGGCGGCGTGGCCGCCGCCGCCGGGCCGGGCTTGATCGGCGGCGTGATTGTCGGCCTGACCACGGCCAAGGCCATCGCGCTGGTCGAGGACAAGCCGCTGATCGCGGTCAATCACCTGGAGGCGCACGCGCTGACGGCACGCCTCACCGACGGCACGCCGTTTCCGTATTGCCTGTTTCTTGCCTCTGGCGGGCATACGCAAATTCTCGGTGTGCTCGGCGTCGGCGACTATCTGCGGCTCGGCGGCACGGTCGATGACGCGATCGGCGAGGCGTTCGACAAGACCGCCAAGCTGCTCGGCCTCGGTTTTCCGGGCGGGCCGCTGGTCGAAAAGGAAGCAGCGCGCGGCGATCCCGAGAGGTTTGCGCTGCCCCGGCCCATGGCCGGCCGCCACGACGCCAATTTCTCCTTGTCCGGTCTGAAGACAGCGCTCCGCCTCGAAGCGCAGAAAATCGCGCCGTTGAACGATCAAGACGTCGCCGACCTTTGCGCATCGTTTCAGCAGGCGGTCGGCGACGTGGTGCTCGATCGCCTCCGCACCGGGCTGCGGCTGTTTCACGAGCGCGTCGGCACGCCCACCGCGCTGGTTTGCGCCGGCGGGGTCGCGGCCAACCAGGCCATCCGCAAGGTCCTGCACCGCGCGGCGTTCGAGATCGGCACCGATCTGGTAGCGCCGCCGCCGGCGTTGTGCACCGACAACGGCGCCATGATCGCCTGGGCCGGCGCCGAGCGGCTGGCGCTCGGCTTGACCGATCCGCTCGACACGGCGCCCCGCGCGCGGTGGCCGCTGGAGGAAGTGACCAAGGCGCCGGCGCCGTAACCGCGTCATGGCGAGGAGCGGAGCGACGAAGCAATCCGCGCTGCTTTGCCTGCTCGATTGCTTCGCTGCGCCCGCAATGACGGGGGTTTTACTTTTCGAACCGATCGATGAACCAGCGCAACAGCCGCATCCACACCTCGTCCTTGCCGACGGCGTCTTCGATACCGTGCTCGAGGCTCGGATTGTCGTTGACTTCCATGACGATGATGCCGTCGTCGGTCTGCTTGAGGTCGACGCCGTAAAAGCCGTCGCCGATCGGCCGCACCGCTCGGACGGCGATGTCGATCACCTCGCGCGGCGCCTGATCGAGACCGAAGGCCCGGAAGCCGCCTTCTCGCGCGGAGCCGTCCGGCCGGTATTTCACCGTCTGCCAGTGCCCGCGGGCCATGCGGTATTGGCACACGAACAGCGGCTCGCGGGCGAGCACGCCGACCCGCCAATCGAACTCTGTTGGCAGGAACTTTTGCGCCAGGACCAGGTCGGTTTCCTCGAACAATTCGTCGGCGACGCGTTTGAAGTCGGCCGCGGACTCGATCTTGTGCACGCCGCGCGAGAACGAGCCGTCGGGGATCTTAACCACCATCGGCAGACCGAGCTCGTCGATGGCTTTTTCCAGGTCGATATCCTCGGCAAGGATGACGGTCGGCGGGGTCGGCACCTGGTTCTGCTGCAGGAGTTCCATCAGGAACACCTTGTTGGTACAGCGGATCATCGAGATCGGATCGTCGATGACCGGCATGCCTTCCTGCCAGGCGCGGCGGGCAAAGCGATAGGTGTGATTGTCGATCGAGGTGGTCTCGCGGATGAACAGCCCGTCGAACTCGGCAAGCTCGGCGAGTTGGCGCTTGGTGATCGGCTCGATGTCGACCGACATCTTCTCGGCGATGCGGGCAAAATGCTTGATCGAGGCGGGCGACGACGGCGCCGTCTTTTCGTTCGGATCGTACAGCACCGCGAGGTCGTACTTGGCGATCGACCGGGCCTTGGGGTCGCGCCATTCGCGCTTGGTGTGGTTGTGCAGCGACTGGCGGAAGAACTCGGCCTCGCCGTTGGCGAGCCGCGTGATGTTGCGCGGCCGGATGCGCTCGATCGACAGCCAATTGCCGGGCTCGACCACGACTTCGAGCGCCGGACAGCGGAACATGTCGAACAGAAGCCGGCCGAACGATTCGAAGCGCGGATCGCGGGCGATGCCGAAGCAAACCAGCAGGCGGCTCTCGGCATCGGGCTGGAAGTCGGTCCGGCGGGCGCAGCGGTTGAGGTCGTCTTCGAGGTCGGGAAGCGCGTATTCGTAAAGCTTCTGCTCGCGCAGTTCGAGCATGGTCTCCACGGTCGGCACCACGCGATGGCCGCGCGCCTCGGCAAGCAGCGAGGCGTAATAGCCCTTCGACTGATAGGCGTAGGAGCGGGCGAGATTGACCAGCTTCGGCCGCGCCATCTCGAACAGGCGCGGCCGCGCCAGATACTCGGACGTGGTGATGACCTTGTGCGGAGTTTCTGCGTTAGGCAGATCGCGGGGCTGGTCGACGAGAATGACCCAGCCGGTCATGGACGGGTCCCCCTCCAGACGAAACGGGCGGTCGAATCCGGGCCGATCATGCGTGCGGAGCCGGGCGGAGCACGATAGAAATCATAGCCGAAAAAGCACTGGGTGGCGACTGAGCGGTTCAGCGATCTCCACCATCAAAGCCGATTCGCTTGCGCGAGTCAGATTTTTTCGCGGGGCGCGGGCCGGCCTTGCCGAGCTTCGGGACGAGCGGCTTTGCGAAACGCAGCGCATCGATGCGGCCCTCATAGTAGCGGGCGCGCCTGCCGATAAGGATGTACCCCGAGGTGCGGTAGAGGGCGATCGCGCCCGGATCGTCGCTGCGCACTTCGAGGCGCATTTGACGCCGGCCTCGACGCATCGCCTTGGCTTCCGCCGCGGCCATAAGACGCCGCGCTACGCCACGCCTTTGCAGGCGAGCGGCGACGCCGATCGAGTAAAGGCGTGCGATGGCGGACCGTAGCCGATACAGCACCAGAACATATCCCACCACATCGCCAGTGCTCTCGGCGACCAGCAGCGTGTTGGCCCCGAGCGAGAGAAATCTACGAAAACTCCGCCGCGAGATCAGATGGCTGCCGAATAGCTGCTGCTCGATCGCGAGGAGCGCATCGAGATCGCTGATCCGGCCGCGCCGAAGCGTGACGGCAAGCGGCAGCCGGCGCGGCCGCCGGCTCACGGCCGACCCGCTTCGTTCTGCGCCAGCATGCTCTCCAGCCGTTCCAGCCGGTCGGCTTCGCCCGGCGGTTTGTCCCAGCGCAAGCGGTTGATGCGCGGAAAGCGCATAGCCAGCCCGGATTTATGCCGGGTCGAGCGCTGCAGACCCTCGAAGGCGACCTCCAGCACCAGGCCTTGGCCCGGTTCGTGGACCACCTCGCGCACCGGACCGAACCGGTCGATCGTGTTGCGGCGCACGAAGCGGTCGATCTGCAAAAGCTCCTCGTCGGTGAAGCCGAAATAGGCCTTGCCGACCGGGACCAGTTCGTCGCCGTCGTCGCCGCGCGTCCAGACGCCGAAGGTGTAGTCGGAATAATAGGAGGAGCGCTTGCCATGGCCGCGCTGGGCGTACATCAGCACGGCATCGACGATGAATGGGTCCCGCTTCCACTTCCACCACGGCCCTTTCGGCCGGCCGGGCACGTACAGCGCGTCCCGCCGTTTGAGCATGATGCCTTCGACGGCGTCCGCATCGGCGCCGGCGCCCGCACCTGCCGGATGCATTCGCGCGGCGGCGAGGTCCTGCCACGTCGCGAATGGAACGAGCGGCGAGAGATCGATGCGCGGCTCGTCGAGCCGGGCGACGAAGCGTTCGAGCCGGACCCGGCGCTCGGCAAAAGGCAGATTGCGCAAGTCCTCGTCGCCGTCGGCGAGAAGGTCGTAGGCGCGCAGGTGCGCCGGAAACTCGGCCACAAGCTTCGCGGTGACGCTTTTGCGGTTGAGCCGCTGCTGCAGCACGTTGAAGCTCTGCACCCGGCCGTCGCGCACGATCAGAAGCTCGCCGTCGATGGCGCCGGGCAGCCGCAGCGCGTCGGCGAGATCGGGAAAACTCTTGGAGATGTTCTCGCCGGTGCGCGAATAGAGCCGCGCAATCGTGCCGCCGTCGCGCGGCGCGGCGACCGCCTGCACGCGGATGCCGTCCCATTTCCATTCCGCCATGAACTCGGCAGCCGCGAGCGCGGCGAGGTTAGGCTCCTCCAGCGCATGCGCCAGCATCGGCGGCCGGAACGGCGCCGGGTCGCCGCTCGCCGGCTTTTCGGCACGGCCTTCGAGCCAGGCGAAGAGGTCGGCATAGGGCGGCGCGAGCCCGGGCCAGAGCAGTTCGATGTCCTCCGCGTCCGCGGCGCCGAGCGCAGCGACTGCGGCTTTCGCTAACCGCGCCGACACGCCGATGCGCAAAGCGCCGGTCACGAGCTTGATCAGCGCCCAGCGCCCGGTCTCATCGAGCGCATCGAGCCAACGCGCGAGCCGCGCCGGCAATTCGGTCTTGCCGAGGGTGGCGAGCGTGGCGATGACGGCAGTGAGCGACAGCGCCTCGCCATCGCTTGCCAGGGAGGAAGGACGGGCCGCCGGCCACATCAGCGCCACGGTCTCGGAAAGATCGCCGACATAATCGTAGGACAGTTCGAACAGGAGAGGATCGGTGCGCTCAACGATCAGGTTGCGGATCAGGCCGGGCTTGGCATGGGGGAAGCTCAGCGCGCCGGTCAACGCCGCGAGCGCCCAGCCCCGCTCCGGGTCCGCCGTCGAGCGGAAGTAATCCGTCATCAGCCGCAGCTTGGCATTGCGCGCCGGCTCGTAGGTAAGGCGATCGAGAAGCTCGGCGAAGCGGTTCATTGGTCGACCCCGCCCGCCTCGGCGGCCGCATCATCTTCGTCGCCGTAGCCGACGATATCCAGCGGCCGCGCCTTGAGTCCGCGCGTCGCGCACCAGTGCACCAGCGCATCCTCCTGGCCGTGCGTGACCCAAACTTCGCCGGCGCCGGTCGCGCCAATCGTCGCCGTGAGGCCGTTCCAGTCGGCGTGATCGGAAATCACCAGCGGCAGCGCCACGCCGTATTGCCGGGCGCGGGCGCGGATGCGCATCCAGCCCGAGGCGAACGCGGTGACCGGATCGGGAAAGCGCCGCGCCCACAAGTCGCTCAACGCCGACGGCGGGCACAGCGTGATGGTGCCGGCAAGGTCGGCCTTGGCGGCACCGCGCACCACGCGCAGTTCGCCGAGCGCAGCACCGCAACTTGCGTAATAGGCGGTGATGCGCTCCATGGCGCCGTGCAGATAGATCGGCGCCGAGTGGCCGGCCTGGCGCAGCAGCGCGATCACCCGCTGGGCCTTGCCGAGCGAATAGGCGCCGACCAGATGCGCGCGCTCCGGAAACAGTGCGACCGAATGCAGAAGCTTGGCGATCTCGCTCTGCGGATCGCCGTGCCGGAATACCGGCAGCGCGAAGGTCGCCTCGGTGATGAACACATCGCACGGGATCAGTTCGAACGGCGTGCAGGTCGGATCGGCGACGTCCTTGTAGTCGCCGGAGGCGATCACGCGTAGCCCGTCGGCCTCGACCGCGATCTGCGCCGAACCGAGCACGTGACCGGCGGGATGGAACGTGACTTTCGCCCCGCCGAGATCGACGCTTTCGCCATAGCCGATCGCCTGCGTCGTGCCGGCGAAATTTTCGCCGTAGCGCAGCCGCATCAAATCGAGGGTTTCCCGGGTGGCGAGCACCGCGCCGTGCCCGGCGCGCGCATGGTCGGAATGGGCGTGGGTGATGAGGGCGCGCGCTACCGGCCGCGTCGGATCGATATGAAAGGAACCGAGCTTGCAGCACACGCCGGCCGGCGTCGGCGCAAGGATGTCTTCAGGACGCATGCAAAGTCATAAATAATCATTTCGGCTAAAGGACGCGAGCACGCATGACCGACACCGGGCCGCTTTTCGTTTCCTCCGGCGATCTTATCGCCGACCGGCGCTACAAATGGGCGCTTGACCACGCCGCGCGCGGCGACTTTGCCGGCGCCGCCGACATTCTCGTCCAGACCGTTGCGCTGGTACCTGGATTCGCGACCGCATGGTTCGCGCTCGGCGCGATCCGCGACCGACTCGGCGACCGTGGCGGCGCGATTGCCGCGTTCGAACAGGCCCGCGACGCCGACGCGGACGATTATCACGGCGCCCGGCTGCAGCTTGCCCGGCTCGGCTTGGGCGACGTCATGCCGGCGATGAGCGAGAGCTACGTCCGCCGGCTGTTCGATCAATATGCCTCGCGCTACGACGCGACGCTCATCGAGCGCCTCGCCTATCGTGGACCGGCTTTGCTGCGCGAAGCCGTCGAACGGACGATCCGCGCCGCCGGACGGCCGCTGCATTTCGCCGCCGTGCTCGATCTCGGCTGCGGCACCGGCCTCGGCGGCGCCGCGTTCCGCCCGTTCACCGACTGGCTTGCCGGCGTCGATCTGTCGCCGGCCATGATTGCGCAGGCCAAAGCAAAAAAGCTTTACGATTGTCTCGTCACTGCCGACCTGACGGCCTTCCTCGCCGACGAGGCCCGCGCCGGCACGAAATACGGTCTCGTGCTTGCGGCCGACGTTTTCGTCTACGTCAACGATCTCGGGCCGATCGTCGCCGCCGCCGCACGCGTTCTCGAACCTGACGGTCTATTCGCCTTCACGGTCGAAACCCACGCCGGCGACGGCGCAAAACTCCTGCCGACGCTGCGCTATGCGTACGGCGAGCCCTACATCCGCGACGCGCTCCTGCGCGCCGGCTTGCGGCCGGCATCCATCGCCAAAGCAGCCGTGCGCAGCGAAAAAAACGCACCGGTCGACAGCCTTGTCGTTGTCGCTCACGCGTCCGCAGCGCACTCGTCCGGCGCCGCACCATGAGCGTCATCGAGCGCACTCATGGCTTGCCGGAGATTTTCTCGCGCTGGTTCGCAAGCCGCGGCTGGACACCGCGCCCACATCAGCTCGCGCTTCTGGCCAAAGCGCAAGACCGCCGCTCGGTGCTGTTGATCGCGCCGACCGGCGGCGGCAAGACGCTGGCGGGCTTTCTGCCGAGCCTGGTGGAGCTGAGCCATCAAACAAACGGCGGCAATTCTTTGTTGCCTCCCCCCTTGAGGGGGAGGCTGCCGAGCGGAGCGAGGCCGGAGGGGGGTGACCCCCTTCCCCAACCCTCCCCCACCAGCGGGGAGGGAGCAGCAGACACTGGCAGCACGGCCGTCGAGCAATTTCGCAGGAAACTCTTTTCCACCGGCCGCGACGTGCGGCGCGCGGGCGGACTGCACACGCTCTACATCTCGCCGCTCAAGGCGCTCGCCGTCGACATCGCGCGCAATCTCGAAACGCCGGTCGCCGAAATGCGGCTGCCGATCCGCATCGAAACCCGCACCGGCGACACCCCGGCGTCGAAGCGCCAGCGCCAGCGCCGCGATCCGCCCGACATTCTGCTGACCACCCCCGAGCAACTGGCGCTGCTGCTGGCGTCCGCCGACGCGCCCTATCTGTTCGGCTCGCTCAGGCGCGTCATTCTCGACGAATTGCACGCACTCGTCGTCTCCAAGCGCGGCGATCTCCTGTCGCTGGGTTTGGCCCGGCTGTTTCGTCTCGCCCCGGACCTCAGGAGCGTCGGGCTGTCGGCGACGGTCGCGGAGCCGGAAGAGCTGGCGCGCTTCATGGTGCCGCAGCGGCGCGACGCGACGAAGCCGGCGGCCGCCGATCTCGTCATCGCCGAAGCCGGCGCCGCGCCTGACGTCACCATGCTCGATACGCGCGAGCGATTGCCCTGGGCCGGCCACTCGGCGCGGCACGCACTCGACGAAATCTACCGGCTGATCAAGGCGCACCGCACCACGCTGGTCTTCGTCAATACCCGCAGCCAGGCCGAGGCGATTTTTCAAGCGCTGTGGCATCGCAACGACGACAACCTGGCCATCGCGCTCCATCACGGTTCGCTCGACGTGGCGCAGCGGCGCAAGGTCGAGACCGCGATGGCGGACGGACGGCTCCGCGCCGTGGTGTGCACCTCCTCGCTCGACCTCGGCGTCGACTGGGGCGACGTCGATCTCGTCGTCAATGTCGGCGCGCCGAAAGGCGCCTCGCGCATCGTGCAGCGCATCGGCCGCGCCAATCACCGGATGGACGAGCCGTCAAAGGGCGTGCTGGTGCCCGCCAACCGCTTCGAGGTGCTCGAATGCCGCGCCGCGCTCAATGCAATCGCCGAGGAAGCGCAGGACACGCCACCGCTGCGCACCGGCGCCCTCGACGTGCTGGCGCAACACGTGCTCGGCTGCACCTGCGGGGAAGCGTTCTTCAGCGACGACCTTTACGCCGAGGTCACAACCGCGGCGCCTTATACCGGCTTGAGCCGCGCCGATTTCGACGCGGTCGTCGATTTCGTCGCCACCGGCGGCTATGCGCTCAAGGCCTACGAGCGCTTCGCCCGCATCCGCCATGGCAAGGACGGCCGCTGGCGCATCGCCAATCCCACGGTGGCGCAGCGCTACCGCCTCAATGTCGGCACCATCGTCGAAGCCGACATGCTCAAGGTCCGCCTGGTCCGCTCGCGGACTTCGAAGCTCATTGCGCGCGGCGGCCGGCTCCTTGGCGAAGTCGAGGAGTATTTCATCGAGACCATGGTGCCGGGCGACACATTCGTCTTCGCCGGCGAAATCCTCAAATACGAAGCCCTGGTCGAAGACGAAGTGTACGTCTCGCGCTCCACCGCCGAGGACCCCAAAGTGCCGGCCTATGAGGGCGGCAAATTCCCGCTCTCGACCTATCTTGCCGCCCGGGTGCGCGCCATCATCGCCCGTCCGCAGGAGTGGCGCGAGCTGCCGGCGCAAGTACGCGAGTGGCTCGAAATCCAACAATGGCGCTCGCAGGTGCCTGGCATCAGCGAGCTGCTGGTCGAGACGTTTCTCCGCGCCAACAAGCATTATCTGGTTTGCTACCCGTTCGAAGGGCGCCTGGCGCACCAGACGCTGGGCATGCTGCTGACGCGGCGGCTTGAGCGCGCCGGGCTGCGTCCGCTGGGCTTCGTCGCCAACGAATACGCGCTCGCGGTCTGGGGGCTCGGCGACGTGGCGCAACGGATTGCGCGGCGCGAATTGGCGCTCGACGCGCTGTTCGACGAAGACATGCTCGGCGACGACCTCGAGGCCTGGCTCGCCGAGTCGGCGCTGATGAAGCGGACTTTCCGCAACTGCGCGATCATCGCCGGCCTGATCGAGCGGCGCTTTCCGGGGGAGGAAAAATCGCGCCGCCAGGTCACCATCTCGACCGATCTCGTCTACGACGTGCTGCGCAGCCATCAGCCCGACCATGTGCTGCTGCGCGCCGCCCGCGCCGACGCCGCCAGCGGCCTGCTCGACGTGCGCCGGGTCGGCGAAATGCTCTCGCGCATCAAGGGGCGAATCGTTCATAAGGCGCTTGACCGCATTTCGCCGCTCGCGGTCCCGGTGATGCTCGAGATCGGCCGCGAGATGGTCTACGGCGAGGCCGCCGACTCGCTGCTTGCCGAGGCGGAAGCCGAACTGGTGAAGGAGGCGATGCAGTGAGGAGCGCGAACGCGCAAGCTGCGCCGCGACCCTCGCCCCGGGAGGGGCGAGACAGCCCAGGCCGTGCGATCACGTTGGCCGGCATCACCGTCGTTGCCGACCCGGCCGGCGCGCTGTACTGGCCCGACGAACAGCTCATCGTCGTCGCCGACCTGCATCTGGAAAAAGGTTCGGCCTTCGCCAGGCGTGGCGTGTTGCTGCCGCCTTACGACACCGCGACGACGCTCGCTCGGCTGGCGCGGCTCATCGAACGCTATCGGCCGCGCGTCGT
>Ga0335085_10001272_pt1 | contig 55960 bp, 40 predicted proteins | sample Lox_Sample_45_FD_206712 | JGI IMG/M metagenome (GOLD analysis project Ga0335085, IMG submission 206712) | Soil microbial communities from Loxahatchee National Wildlife Refuge, Florida, United States - Lox_Sample_4.5 | ecosystem: Environmental > Terrestrial > Soil > Wetlands | place: USA... | reverse complement strand
CCCCCATGCCCAGAAGCAAAATGTGTTCGAATCCGCGCGCGTGCACGTCCTTCGCGAACCTCTGCAAATCATCGTGCTGCGCGAATTGCTCTTCGACAATGTCCAGCCATCCCAGCCATTTGGACTCATCGTCCCCTGTCCAAAGGTTCGCATCGCGGTCCCACAACCGCTTCACTTTCCCGCTTGACTGCCAGTCGGCAATCGTCGATTTCACAGGGGCGGCCAGAATTTCAGGCAGCGACGTCTTCAGTCGGCTCACGGTCTATCCTCTTGCCTGCGTGCTCTTCTCAACCGATGCCAGCAGTTTGTCGAATGCGTCGGCGAACAGCTTGACGCCATCATCGGTCAACTTGTCCGTGACCTGCTTCATTGAGATGCCCGCGCGCTCCAGATCAGCCATCGTCTTTTTCGCGCCCGGAACGTCTTCGGTCAGGCTGTTCCGCAGTTTGCCGTGATCGCGAAACGCATCAATCGTTGCGGGCGGCATGGTATTCACCGTGTCCGGCCCGATCAACTCCTCAACGTAAATAACGTCACGATAGTTCGGGTTCTTCGTGCTGGTGCTTGCCCACAACACGCGCTGCGTCTGCGCGCCCTTGGCGGCCAGCGCATTCCATCGCGGGCCACTGAAAATTCGTTGATACGCCTGATATGTCAACTTGCCGTTGGCAATGGCGACCTTACCGAGCAGACTCTTCAGCAGTGCTTGCTGTGCAGCGTCCGTCGCACTCTTAAGCCGCTCATTGATCATGGAATCGATCAGCGTGTCGATGCGGCTGATGAAGAAGCTGGCAACTCCCGCCATCTTTTTCAGATTTCCGCCCCGCGCCGCCAGTGCCTCCAATCCTGTGATGTAGGTCTCGGCTATCTGTTCATACACTTCCTGCGCGAAAAGCAAAGTCACATTGATGTTGATGCCCTCGCTAATCGCCTGGCGAATCGCCGGAATCCCCTCGGCTGTCCCGGGGATCTTGATCATGACGTTGTCGCGCCCCACCATCTTCCACAGTCTCCGCGCCTCGTCGATCGTCTCCTGCGTCTTGCGCGCCAGATACGGGGAAACTTCCAGGCTGACGTATCCATCGCGATAATTTGACTCCTCGTATACCGGACGCAGCGTGTCGGCAGCTTCCTGAATGTCGCGGATTGCGATCTGCTCGAAACGCTGGACTGTGTTGAGATCTTGCCGTGAGGCAAGCGACTTCAGTATGTCATCGTAAAGATTGCTGTCCGCAATCGCCTTCTCGAAAATCGCGGGATTCGAAGTCATCCCCCGCAACCCGTCATCCTTGATCATCGACTTCAACCTGTCCGTCGTGAACAAGTCTCGCCGGATGTAATCGAGCCACATCGCTTGGCCATAGTTCAGCAATTCCTGCAGCGGATTTTTCGTAGCTTTCGAGTTTTCAAGAACTCCGGTGGGTTGCATGAGACCTCCCTCTCTGTTTGGATGACTTTCGCCGATCGAGCGATGCAGTCCGAACTTGCTTCGTGTGGAGCTACTTTTGAGCGATTGCCGCGCGTGCTTCCTTGACAACACGGTCAACTGTGAAGTCGAAGTACTTCAACAAATCCTTTAGGGGGGCCGATGCCCCGAACCGATGCATTCCGATGTTGCGTCCTTTGGATCCGGTATAGCGTCCCCATCCAAATGTAGAAGCCATTTCGACAGAAACTCGTGCTGTCACATTCGAGGGCAGAACGCTCTCTTTGTAGGCAGCATCCTGCTCCTCATAAAGCTCCATCGACGGCATGCTGACGACCCGCGCTTTGACTCCTTCAGCCTTGAGTTTCGCGTAAGCCTCCACGCACAGCGACAACTCGCTGCCTGTCCCGATCAAAATAACTTGCGGATTTCCGCCATCGGCATCGGCAACAACGTATGCCCCCTTCGCCACTCCGGCAGCAGAACCGTACTTTGTGCGATCAAGCGTCGGTATCGCCTGCCGCGTCAGTACCATCGTTGTCGGACGATGCTTCTGTCGCACCGCGATTTTCCACGCCTCGGTAACTTCATTAGCATCGCCAGGGCGCAGCACCAGCATATTGGGCATGGCTCGCAACCCCGCCAGTTGCTCGATCGGCTGATGCGTCGGACCATCCTCGCCCACGCCAATCGAATCGTGGGTCATGACGTAGATGACCGGAACCTCCATCAACGCCGCCAGGCGCATCGAAGGCTTCATATAATCGGTAAAGTTAAAAAATGTTGCGTTGAAGACGCGCAGTCGCGACATAGCCATGCCCGTCGACGCTGCAGCCATGGCATGCTCGCGCACTCCAAAGTGGAAATTGCGGCCAGCATAATTAGACGCCTGGAAATCGCCTGCACCCGGCATCTTCAATTCAACCTTGTTCGACTTCGCCAGATCGGCCGAGCCTCCGATCAGCCATGGAATGTTTTGTGCGAGGGCATTCAAAATCTTCCCTGAGCTTTCGCGCGTGGCGACGCCTTTGGCGTCGGCTGGAAAGCTCGGAAGACTTTTATCCCAGCCATCGGGAAGCCTGTGTTCCTGAATGTCGTTGAGTTCCGCAGCCAACTCGGGGAACTGCTTCGCATATTCGGCAAATTTCTTCTCCCAAGCCGCGTGCAATTCTGCCCCGCGCTTACCTACACCTTGCTTGAAGCTGTCGTAAACGCCGTCGGGCACAAGGAACTTCGCATCTTCTGGCCAGCCATAGAACTTCTTCACCAGCTTGACTTCGTCCGCTCCCAGGGGTTCGCCGTGGGCCTCATAAGAATCCTGCTTGTGCGGCGATCCGTAACCAATATGGCTGTCGACAATGATCAGTGTCGGCCGGTCCTGTGTCTTCAGGAAGCAGTCGTAAGCCCGCGCTAACATCTCGAGATCGTTCGCATCCGCAACCCGCGTGACGTTCCACCCGTAGCCAACAAAACGCGTTGCAACATCTTCTGTAAATGACCAGTTCGCCGGCCCGTCGAGCGTCACGTGATTGTGGTCGTAGATCCAACAAAGATTGGAGAGCCGCAAATGTCCCGCCAGAGACGCGGCTTCGCTTGCCACGCCCTCCATCAAGTCGCCGTCGCCACAGATCGTCCAGACATTGAAGTCAAAGATGTCAAAGCCTGGACGGTTGAGCCGCGCGGCCAGCCATCGGCTGGCCATCGCCATCCCCACGCTGTTCCCCGCACCTTGCCCTAGCGGCCCAGTCGTGGTTTCGACTCCGGTCGTGATATGCGACTCAGGATGCCCCGGCGTTCGGCTTCCGAGTTGGCGGAAGCGTTTGATCTCATCCAGTGAAACGGAGAGTTCGTCGGTGATTTTGTCGTCCTTGGCATCACGCACGCCCGCCAGGTGGAGGATCGCGTACAACAGCATGGAGGCGTGCCCTGCCGACAACACGAACCGGTCGCGGTTTGGCCACAAAGGATTCTCAGGATCGTAGCGAAGATACTGCTGCCACAGGCAATAAGCCACCGGTGCCAAGCCCATGGGCGCTCCAGGATGCCCGGAATTGGCCTGTTGTACCGCATCAATCGCGAGAGTCCGAATCGTGTTGACGCACAGCGTATCCAGTTGTTGTCCGGTGGCTAGTACCTGTTCACTGGCGACCATTCGATTCTGCTCCTCCGGCCTTCCGGCCGCTCTTCCGGGTTAGAGTTCGCGGCTAGAGAAAGGGTTCAACACGCAGAAAGTGTATCAATTTCCGCGCACATGTGGATTGCGCCTGGATGAAAACAGAGAGGGAACTACAGGATTGACTCTACTTAAGCAGTTGGATGTAGCTGCTTTCGCTGTGGGATGCACGCGTCGTTTCCTGGACGAATTTCAGGAATTGACGAAGGCTGTCTCGCTCGGTTGGCGACATGCTGTCGAAACGTACGCGCACTCCATTCGCGGGAGCGCTGCGGGTGACGACTCCGCTGAGCGCGAAGCCCTTCACCCAAATCTTTCCATTCGGAACCCACAACCCAATCTCGACTTTTGCGCCCGGGTTGACTGGACTGGCAGTTTCCACTAGGCAACCGCCTGCGCTCGTGTTCGAAAGGTTGCCCCAGATCGGATTGGACGAATCGTTTACTCTCAGTTCCACTGCGACGAAGCACTTGATCCGCGGATGTTTGCGGCGGTCACTGCCCCAATTCGGACTGAAGAAATCTGGCTCGAACGGCGGGGTTGCCGATATCGGAGTGGGAATCGGCTGCGGGGCATCTTGCTGCTCGCCGGGGAACAACGTCTTCCCAGCCTTGGAAACTCCGGCCTTGATCTCGCGCATCGCGGCCAACAACGCCTCTTCGCGCTTCTCTACCGGAGCTTCGCGGTAGGCTTGCAGCAGTTTGCCTACCTGCCGTACGAGATCCGGATCAGACAATATTCGGGTCCAGTCAGTCCCAGTCGCCGCGCTCATGAAATAGACGTCTCTCGTTCTGGATTAAGATTTCCGCTCTAGCATGAGCGCAAGGTCACCTTCCTTCAAGATGACCTAAGTCATGTGCCCGGACCGCCTAGAATTGCCGTTGGACTCCGTTATTGAGCTTCGAAAGCGAGTTGGATGACTTCGGTGGTCTCGGTTTGCGCCGGTTCGAACTTCCATTTCGTGACCGCGTCCGTCGCGGCATCTACCAGCACCGGATTCCCGCCCAGCACTCGCGTTGACTTTACGCTTCCGTTCGGCCGCACCACAGCTTCCACCTTGACCATTCCTCGAACATGCATCTTCTTCGCGAGTTCGGGATATACCGGGGCGACGCGGGATGCGACTTTCCGATCGGAACTGGTTGATGCAGGAGCACTCTGGGCAAAGCCAAGATTTGTCGTAACTGCCACCACTGCAGCCAGGAACACCACAGCTCTCCGCATGGGTCCAACTCCTTACTTGGTTAGATTAGCGGGAGTCCACGGAACCGGGCAGAGTACTGAAGTCATTGCACCTCAGGTGTGTCCTCGATCTCCGGCTTAGACTTCCTTATTTTTCGCCTGAATTTCCTTTGCATCGTAACTGCTCACGGACGAATCCTAGTTGGCGAGTTATGCTATAGGACGGAAAGGAAGTTTCAGCGCTCCCGCTGAGGATGTGTCTGAACGCCGATCAAGAATGCGATGCTCATTGAAAGTCTCTCCTGGCATATGTCTCGGATTCGTATTCCTTCTTCTCTCGTCTTCCATCCTGATGTGTCAATCGACCGGCAGTTCTCCCGCACCCTCCGTCTCCCTGCCGGGTACTCAAAGCCCATTCCAGGGAAGCGCCCCGGAGGGTAATCCAACCCCGGAAGTTCTGCAGATCGATTTCAAAGAGGCCATCGAGCGAGGTCTGCGGAACAATCTTGGCGTGCTGTTGGCCGGGGATCAGGCTCAAGCGGCGCAAGGACAACGATGGCAGCAGTTGTCCGAGTTGTTGCCAAATCTGTCTGCTCATGCCGTCGAAGATGTCCAAACGCTGAGCCTCGCTGCACTTGGGTTCAGAGGAGAAGTATTCCCCGGGGTTGCTTTTCCCCGAGTGATCGGTCCGTTTAACTATTTCGATCTGCGGGCCAATGCTTCCCAGACCGTCTTTAACTACGGTGCTCTGCAGAGAGCGCGCGCCGCCTCGGAAAACCTCAAAGCTGCACAACTCAATGTCAAGGATGCCCGCGAACTCGTTGTGCTCGCGGTGGGCAACTCCTACCTACAAGCCATCGCCGCTGCTGCACGAGTGGAGACGGCGGAGGCGCAGGTCAAGAGCGCGCAGGCGTTGTACCAGAAAGCGGCGGATCAGCAGCGAGCCGGGCTCAGCCCCGCCATCGATGTGCTTCGTTCGCAAGTCGAGTTGCAGGCGCGGCAGCAGCAACTCATCGTCGCTCGCAACAATCTGGCAAAATTGACTCTAAGCGTCGCGAGGGTGATTGGACTTCCGCCAGGACAGCAATTCGTCCTTACCGAGAAGGCTCCCTTTCAGTCGCTTGCACCTCTTCCCCTTGAGACTTATCTGCAGCACGCCTATAACGATCGCTCCGACTATCAAGCGGCACTCTCGGGAGTACGCGTTGCCGAACTCAGCCGGAAGGCCGCCGAGGCGGGAAGGTATCCGTCGGTTGATGTAAGTGCCAACTACGGCGACATCGGAGTCAACCCTAGCCAGTCCAACGGCACCTGGCAGGTCGCGGGGGGCATTAATATTCCGATCTTTGCCGGGAACCGCGTTCATGGGGATGTCCTGGTCGCCGACGCTCAACTCAAGCGGGCCCGCTCTCAACTCGGCGATCTCCGCGGTCGCATCGACTATCAAGTCCGAACGGCTGTGCTGGATCTCAACGCCGCCGCGGAACAGGTCGACGTCGCCCGAAGTGCCGTCGAACTCGCCGAACAGGCGCTCACACAATCGCAGGACCGCTTTACAGCGGGCGTTGCAGACAATCTGGAAGTCGTTCAAGCTCAAGAAGCTGTTGCCGGGGCTCACGAAAGTTTCATCCAAAGCCTTTATGCTCATAATCTCGCCAAGGTCGAACTGGCCTATGCGATCGGCGACGCCGAACAGGGCGTCAGGCGCTATCTGAAAGGCAATCAATAAGCGTATGGAGCCAACTACTACCCAGTCTCCTCCTCCCGCCACGAACAAGCCGGCTGTCGATCGGCCGGAATCTCCTACCCGTCCGCTGCCCTCCAGCGAGAAAGACTTCCATACGCGTCCTTCGCGCACGGAGAGTCCTGGTTTTCGTATCGCGATTCTGATCGCCCTGGTTGTTTTGCTGGTGATCGGTTTTTTCGCCTATCGCTACTTCACCAGCTATGAGTCCACCGATGATGCGCAAGTCGATGGTCATATCAATTCCATCAGCGCTCGTGTCTCGGGCCACGTGATCAAGCTCAACGTTCAGGACAATCAGTACGTCAAGGCAGGTACTGTCTTGGTGGAAATAGATCCCGCGGATTATCAGGTTGCCTACGAACGCGCCAAGGCGGATTTTGCGGATGCTCAGGCGGCTGCGACCGCCGCAGGCGTGACAGTTCCAATCACTTCGATCAACACCAGCAGCCAGATCTCAGCCACTGAAGCCGATGTCTCCAGCGCCCGTGCCGGCATCCAGGTCGCTCAACAGCAACTACAGGCCGCCAAAGCCCATTTGGCGCAAGCCGATGCGAACGACGTAAAGGCGCAAAACGATCTTGGGCGGTACAAGCAACTGATCGCGAAGCAGGAAATTTCGCAGCAGCAATATGACCAGGCAGTGGCGGCTGCACAGGCGAGTGCGGCTGCCGTGGAGGCCGCACGCGCGACCGCCGATGCCGCCGAGCAGCAGGTGACGCAGGCGAAGGGCAAGCTTGTTCAAGCAGAAGCGAACTGGCGCTACGCCAACACGGCACCGAAACAGATGGAAATCACTCGCGCCAGGGCACAATCGGCGCTCGCCCAGGCGCAGCGCAAAAAAGCAGACCTCGATCAGACCCAACTGAATCTGCAGTACACCAGAATCGTGGCTCCCGTCGACGGAATCGTCAGTAATCGTACGGTCGAGGTTGGCCAGAATGTCGCTCCCGGACAGGAATTGATGAAACTCATCAACCTGAATGACATCTGGATTACCGCGAACTTCAAAGAGACGCAGTTGCGCGATATGAAGCCGGGCCAGCGTGTCACCATCGACGTCGACGCGAACGGCCTCAAGTACAACGGCAAAGTCGACAGCGTTGCCGGAGCCAGTGGGGCGCGCTTCAGTCTGCTTCCCCCTGAGAATGCTACCGGGAATTACGTCAAGGTGGTGCAACGTATTCCAGTCAAGATCATTCTCGATCAGGGCTCGAACAAGGATCTTCAACTGCGTCCGGGAATGTCGGTGACGCCCAAAGTCTGGATTCGTGAATGAGCGCGGCGGCAACCACCTTTGGTCAGGCCGATGCTTCCCGCCCGGCGGTGAATCCCTGGATCATCGCCTTGGCCGTGACGCTGGCCACGTTCATGGAAGTCCTCGATACCTCCATCGCAAACGTAGCTCTGCCTCACATTGCAGGTAGTCTTTCAGCAGGCCAAGACGAAAGCACCTGGGTTCTCACTTCCTATCTGGTATCCAATGCCATCGTTCTGCCGCTGAGCGGATGGCTCTCGTCCATCGTCGGCCGCAAGAACTTCTACATGGGCTGCGTAGCACTGTTCACAATCAGTTCATTCCTCTGCGGACTCGCACCTAACCTCGCCGCCCTGATTATCTGCCGAGTCCTGCAGGGAGCCGGAGGAGGCGGATTGCAGCCCAGTGAACAGGCAATTCTCGCCGATACATTCCCTCCCGCAAAGCGCGGGATGGCTTTTGCCGTATATGGCATGGCCGTGGTTACGGCGCCGGCGATCGGGCCCACTTTGGGAGGGTGGATCACTGACAACTTCACTTGGCGCTGGATTTTCTTTATCAACATTCCTGTTGGCATTCTCTCGATTCTGCTCACGTCACGACTGATTCAGGATCCACCATACTTGCGGCGTCGCAAGCTTAGCGAGACTAAGATCGATTACATCGGCCTGGGATTTGTCGCTCTGGGGTTGGGAACTTTGCAGGTAGTCCTCGATAAGGGCCAGCGTGAAGACTGGTTTGAATCGCAATTCATCGTCATTCTGTCCGCGATCGCGGCAGCTTCCTTGCTCTTCGTAATTTTCTGGGAATGGCAGCACAAAGATCCCATCATCGATCTGCACCTGTTCAAGGACCGTACTTTCGGCATCTCGAACCTGCTCATGTTCATGCTGGGCTTTGCCTTGCTGGGTAGTACGCTTCTGCTTCCGCTGTTCTCGCAAACCTTGCTTGGATACACGGCGGAGCAGGCCGGTCTGGCTCTGATGCCTGGCGGATTCATGATTATCCTTTTGCTGCCGCTCGTCGGGTTTCTCCTGTCGCGTTATACGCCACGCTGGCTTTTATTATTTGGTCTGATCGTCCTGTCGTTCTCCCTGTTTCACATGACAAGGTTCAATCTCGACATCGACTTCCGTACGGTGGCAAATGCGCGCGTGGTTCAGGCCGTCGGTATGGCGTTTCTGTTTGTGCCGATCAATACTGCAGCGTATGCATTTCTGCCGCGCGAGAAGAACAACGCCGCATCCGGGCTGATGAACCTGGCTCGCAACATCGGCGGCAGCGTGGGGATATCCGTAGTCACCACCATGCTCGATCGACGCGCGCAGGTGCATTTGACAGATCTTTCACGCAACCTGAGCGCATCGAATCCATCGTTGCAGGCGATGTTACGCGGTGCAACACGGGCGATGCAATCCCATGGAGCGAGCGCCGCAGACGCAACACACGAAGCATTTGCATTAGTGCAGGGCGCAGTGCAGCGCCAGGCAGTCATGCTGTCTTATATCGATTGCTTCTGGTTCCTGGGCGTGGCGATCCTGTGCATGATTCCGGCTGTGTTCCTGATCAAGAAGTCGAAGCCGGGCGGAGGAATGGCGGTACACTAAAGGCAAATGTTTCGGCTGATCACCATCGAGCGGGAATTCGGCTGCGGCGGTCCGCACATCGCCGAGGACCTGGCGAGGCAGCTGGGCTGGAAGCTCTGGGACTATCTTCTCACCGAAGAGATTGCACGGATCGCGCAGGTTGATCCCTCTGCCGTGAAGCGTTGCGACGAGCGGATGGATAGCGCACTGCATCGTCTTGCCAAAGTATTCTGGCGCGGAAGTTATGAGCGCAGTTCACCGCTGGGGAGCCAGATGTTCGACACCGACCGCATGATGTCGATGATGCAGGGAATCATGGACAGAATTGCGGAAGAGGGGAACGCGGTCATTGTGGGGCGCGGAGCGCCATATTTCATGCGCGAGCATCCGAATGCTTTTCACGTATTTCTCTATGCGCCGCGGGCTGAGAAGATTCGCCGCACCATGGCCGAAGGGTATTCCGCGCAGGAAGCAGAAGAGATGGTCGACACGGTCGACCGCGAGCGGCGCGCTTACGTGAAGCACTACTTCAATGCCGACTGGCCGACGCGCTCGCTTTACCACATGATGCTGAACACCGCGGTGGGAAATGGGCCTGTGGTCAAGACCATCCTTGAAACGATGCGACGGGTCGAGGGTGCGCCCAAGGCAACCGAGTTCGAGCCGCCACGCATTCCTGCAGAGTCGAATTAGCTTTTCGGTCGTCCCGAGACTGCTGCAGGGCGTTGCGGAGCTGGACAACAATCTTCTGCGCATCCATCCTGACGCGCTCCAAGCGATCCGAGGAACTTCCGCTCCGCTCCATTCGTCCGTTCCAGGATCAGATCACGAATCATCGCGATGAACTTTGGGTGAACGCCAACGGTTTTCGCGCGGGACATGGGCAGCGCGAGTTCTTCGCAAAGGTGCTTTGCTTCGATATCGAGGTCGTAGAGCACTTCCATGTGATCTGAGATGAAGCTGATCGGGGCGATCACAACCGCGCTCGCCGCATTCTTCGCTTTCACATCACGGAGATGATCGAGGATGTCGGGCTCAAGCCATGGTTGTCCGGGCGCGCCGCTGCGGCTCTGGTAGACGAGAATGTCGTTGGCTGCGCCAACTCTCGCCGAAATGACTTTTCGCACTTCCTCCAGTTGCTGCACATAATCGCAAGTGTTCGCCATCGAAATGGGAATGCTGTGCGCGACATAGACGACTCGAATGTTGTGGCGGGCTTCAGCAGGAATTTCCGCGATGGCAGCACGCAAGCGATCTTCCGTGGCATCGATAAATCCAGGATGGTTGAAGAAGGCGCGAATCTTGTCGATTTCCGGCGCGCCTGCGCCAACTTCGGCCTGCGCGCGCGCGATGTCTTCGCGGTATTGTCGACATCCTGAATAGGAACTGTAAGCAGACGTGACGAAAGCGAGCACCTTGCGAATTCCATCGTTTTTCATTTGGCGCAGAGTGTCGGCGAGCATGGGATGCCAATTGCGATTTCCCCAATAAACGGGAAAATTCGGCCCGTGCTGCGCAAGTTCGTTCTTGATTGCGGCGATCAACTCACGCGTCTGCTGATTGATGGGACTCTTGCCATCGAAGTGATAGTAGTGTTCGGCGACGGCGAGCATGCGCTCGCGAGGTACGTTGCGTCCGCGCAGCACGTTTTCGAGGAAGGGAATTACATCATCGTGGCCTTCAGGGCCGCCGAACGAGACAACCAGGATTGCGTCGTAGTTCATGCGTGGAAAGTGGCAGTACCAGTGAGAATCTTACGAAAAAAGTTCAGCAAAGGCTCGGAAAACGCGGTCGAAAGCGAGGTTCATTTTGGGAAATGGATGGATTGCGGGGATACCCCTCCCCCTCTCGCACTCGGTGAGGAATCTTACGTGCGACATTGCGTAAAATATTGGCTGCAAGGGAGTTATGGCTTGTGGAGTATTTCGGTTGGCGCGCAAAATCCTGGAAACAAAGAAGTTGGATGTAAAATATTGCATAATAATGACTTAACTGGCTCTTCCTGCCCTCCAAGTCGTGATGGAAAAAACGGACTGCTGATGCAAGATATTGATAAATAACGACTTGCCGGATTGCGACATCCTTCTATCTGCGCAAAATCCTGTAAAAGAAGGACTTACACGCAAAATATTCCGGAATAAGGACTTAGCTCGTTCTGAGCCTGGAGTCCCGAGTTTCCTGCTTTGGGGGCTCCTTCTTGCCGGAACACCTGTGGTGCGATGGGCACGTTGCCATGGTGACGAATTCCTGTGTGAGGGTCAAGGTTGTTCGTCACATGGAGACGAAGCTAAGTTGTGGAAATCCCGATTTGGGAATTTGGGGAGAAAGCAGAGGGGGCTCAAGACCCTTACCCGTCCGTGCCGTCTTCTTCGTGCGGAGAGAGATGGAGTACGTTCCATCTGTCCTGCCTTTTCCTTTGTAGACCCCGGCGGTTTTCAAAGGATGGGAATCACCGAGGCCTGCAGCGAGTGTTTTTGCATTCGCCGATTCTAATGGCGAAAGATAAAATCAAAAGCTCAAGAGGGTGAGGGTGGTTTTCTCCCACCTTTCCAAAACCGGGAAAGGGATGGGGCAGCCACGGTTGAGGTGAGGACAGGAAAAACAAAGGATGGGCCAGCCCGCCGGGAGCTTCCGCGTCTGCCCACAGTCCTCTAAATTCCCAAAGTGGGGGCCCCACCCTTCCCGCGTACTTTGCGGGAGGGTGGGCCGTCCCCGCGGACTGCAATCCGTATGAATGCACGTCAAGCCAGTTCGCTACCAGACCCAGCACTGTCTGCATTTCATCACGTTTAGTTGCTATCACCGGATGCCGAGCCAGCGGCGAAACAAACTTTCGAGCGAGAACTGGAGCGAGTCCGCGTCTGGTACGGCTGCTACATTACCGGTTACGTCGTGATGCCGGAACATGTACACCTGCTGATCAGCGAACCAGAACGGTCGAAGTTGTCGGTGGTGATACAGATGCTCAAGCAGATCACCTCACAAAAGCTTCGTGTCAAACATCTCCCGCGATTCTGGCAGGTCCGCTACTACGATTTTCCGGTATGGACCGAAGCGAAACGCATCGAGAAGCTGCACTACATCCATTGCAATCCGGTAAAGCGAGGACTGGTAGAGAGACTCGAGGATTGGAAATGGAGCAGCTTCATTCACCACGCAACAGGGACGGACGGGATTGTCGAGATCGAATCGCAATGGACAGCGCGCAGGCGAGAACAAATGGGTGTCGTGCTCCTGGCGAGAGCCCACCCTCCCGCAAAAAACGCGGGAAGGGTGGGGCAACCCCAGTGTGAAACCTTATGAAAGGATGGGCCAGCCCCCATTAAAGACTGTACAACCACCAACTTCGCGCCCCCGTACCAAATCGAATTGAGGGAGAATCGTTGATTCAAAGATCGACGATTCGTCCAATACGAGGGGCAAGCTTGTGACGACGAACGGAATCTATCCGCTGTATGTGATTTTCTATCCTTCGGCGCATTTTTCACGGCTGCGCCTTGATGGGCTGCGTCCCACGGGCGGGCTCCAGGGGACTGGCTCGTTGTGCAGATCGGCGGGGGTGGTGGAACAACTGAAGCTTAGCGGAACCATCTACGGAGGCTGGAGCAGCATTGAGAACAGCCTGCTTGAGTTCCGGTTGCTGGAATTCAAGTTCTTCGATGTTGGGCAGCGGCAGGGATATTTCGATCTTTTCGGACGATGGCGCGGGCAGGAACTGGTGATGGACGATCGCAGCGAGGCTAGCGGGAAGTTTGGTTCTGGATTCAACGCTGAGCATGCTTCGGTGACGCTGAAGTGGGGAAGCTTCTCGGATTTCAAGGCTGTGTGCGCCGCCAGCGGGAATCCTTCGGGGAAGTGAGAGCCGGGCTCCTCAACCATTTCTGTAATGGAAATAGAGATACGAGAAGAGGCTCACGATCGTGACTCCGAGACAGGTGACTCCGACTGTCGGAATCCAGAAGAGGACCGTTCTTAACGTTCCACTGGTGGCGCGGCTGGCCTTCAAGAAAATCGTGAAGAATGCGATGGCGAGGAGCCAGAACAGAGGAGAGATAAGACTCTCCAGAAAGCCGCCTGCGAGGGCTGCCGTCCCTGTTGCCTTTGAGTTGTTGATACCGCGAAATACAATCCAGTAAATTGCAACCAACTCCGCAAGAATAATGGCAGCTAGTCCGCTGAGGGCACCCTTGACGAAGGTCATACGCGGTCTCCGATGGAGAAGTCTATGCGCGGGGAGCATGTCCAGCAGTGACTGTGGTCACCACGGACACCATGTTCACCTTGTTCCCGCCACCACGTTCGCTGCCGCGACGGGCATTGGCTCGAGCGATATGTCCCGCTCCATGGTGATTTCCATCTCGCTGAACCGGGGAAGCATGACGTCGCGGCCGTGACGGGTTGCGAGGAAGATGCCGGATGCGCACGCCGCCACGATGCGCCCGGTTCCGGCAGTAGAGACGTCGGTTGCAGTCGAGACGACGGCCTCGATGATGAGCTGGATGCTGTCATCGGCGACTTTTGCGACACCGGCGGTCATGCCCAGATTAATCGCCATCCAGGCCTTGCCCGGGCGTTCGCCGTGCAATCCGCCTTCGCGATCCATGCGCGTGTGCGAGCGCTGATTGAGTTCGGCGCCTGCGGGATACGCGGCGATCGGCACGCGGTTGCCCTCCGGCAACGTGATTTCGTTGAAGCTGAGGTAGAGCGATCCGGCGCGGCTCAGCATGCGCGGCGGAGTTCGTTTTACCACTTTGCCATGCACGAGGCTGCCTGCGGGGATGGCGACTTTTTCGTTCAGGACGATGGGTTCGAGGATACGCGCCGTGACAGAGTCGCCGGGCCGGCTGCGGGAGGCGCTGACATCGCCCAGCAGGAGAATCCTGGCGTGGGTTCCGGCGGGGATGCTGAGAATTCGATTATCCGTGACACCGTCTCCCCTGTTCGCAACGGCGCTAGAGTCGTAACCTTCGAGCCCGAATGCCTCGAGAATCATGGTGGGTACGGCCGGATTCTTCTGGACAGATTTGGTGGTCTCAACTGCGCCGGGCTCTTCCGGCTGCGCCTGGGGCGATTTGCTTTTCTTTCCTTGCGCGAAGACCTGGTGCATCTTGCTGATCGAGATCAAAGAAACCTGGAGAGGACTGTCGCCGGCAGGCCCGTGGACGCTGGCCTGCTGGAAGACCGGAAAATTTTCATGGCGCGGTGTGAATACATTGATGAGCCATGGCCAGTGATCATTTGGAGTGCGGCGTCTGCGCTCGAGATGGTCCACCGTCAGGCGAACGGGACTTCCTGCGGAGAACAGCTTGCGTTCCGTTCCATAGACGTCACGGGCAAGGGTCCCCTCGACCGAGTCGCCGGGTTTCAGTTTCGACATTTTTACAGGCGTCGTCATGAGCACTTTGACGTAGAGGCCGGAATCTTTCGGCTGCTTGCCGGGCGTATTGTCGTCGGCGCGCACCGGTTGGGTGAAGACAACTCCAGCTGCAAACAAGGCAACGGCGGTGATGACGTGCCCCAGCTTTCGCAATTCGATGCTCAGGTGATGGGTCGGCAAGCGGTTCTTCTCGGTCACCTAGAATTTAGACACTATGGCGGTGCAACGCAACGATTTCTTCTCGGGCAGTGCGGTGGGGGAATGATCTCTGGTGCGCCCGGAGAGATTCGAACTCCCGACCTGTTGCTCCGGAGGCAACCGCTCTATCCAGCTGAGCTACGGGCGCACGGGGTATTATCAGTCTACATGCACGCGCAGAGGGCATCAATGAAGAACAGTTGAAGGTCGCCGGCTGTCAGTGATCAGTACGCCGGCTCTGAGATCCTGCGACCGTGGATCCTTCAAGCCGGACGTGCCTTAGCGATATCTACCAGCGCTCACGCTGGCGTCCGCCTCTGCCGCCACGGTCGCCGCGATCGCGACCGCCCCCGGCAAAGCCGCCACCACCGCCGCGATCGGATTTCGGCCGCGCTTCATTGACATTAATTGTGCGCCCTCCGACTTGAGAGCCATTGAGCGCCGTAATTGCCTTCTCTCCGTCTTCGTCACTGGCCATCTCCACGAAACCAAAGCCGCGGGAGCGTCCAGTTTCGCGATCGGTCAGGATGCTGACGCGATCGACCTGACCGTACCCCTCAAAGATCTGGCGCAGTTCATCTTCGTTCGTATTGAAGCTGAGATTCCCCACAAAAATATTCTTCACGCTTCGTCCCCTGCATTGAGCTGTCGGAAGTGCGAGCTCAGTTCCGCGAACTTGGCAGGTCGGGAAGGCCTGATAAATCGAGACCGGAGCCGGCAACAGTCGAATGCGCGGGGAAGTATAGCAGAGTTTCCGGGAGCGGCTTGTCAATTCAAAACCAATTTACAGATATGGCGATTCGGGGATTTGGATGATCTGACCGGTTGCTCGCCAGCCATGGCGAGGCTAGCACTCGTCGACCTTCCAGTAGCCTTCCGAGTGAAATCCCATCTGGAGGAGGCGGTTCTTGGGGTCGTGACGCTTGCCGCAGCCGGGGCAGGTGAGATAGCGGCTCCAGGCTGTGCCTTGGCGATCGTAGTTTTCAGTGACGGCAAAGGTTGTGCCGCAACTGCACGGGACCAAAAACATGCGAAAGGGCGCACTTTTCTTGGGCGCTTTGGGTTTTTGTGCCGTTTTCACAATTCTTCGACAGCGGCCAGGGAACTCTTCTTCCGCTTATTCGATTGTAGGACTTTCTTACGTAAGCGGAGGGATTTTGGCGTGACCTCTACGAACTCGTCGTCGGCGATGAACTCGATGGCTTGTTCGAGGTTGAGGGGGCGGAAGGGGACCAGCCGGATCGCCTCGTCGGCGGTGGAGGCGCGCATGTTGGTGAGTTTCTTCTCGCGGACGGCGTTAACGTCGAGATCGGTATCTTTGGCGTTCTCGCCGATGATCATGCCTTCGTAGAGATCGACGCCAGGGCCGACGAAAAGTTCGCCGCGCTCCTGCAGGCCCCAAAGTGCGTAAGCGGTGGAGGTGCCTGGGCGATCTGCGATGAGGGCGCCCGTGAGACGGTGCGGGATCTCGCCTTGCCACTCGGTGTATCCGTCGAAGAGCGAATTCATGACGATGGTGCCGCGCGTGTCGGTGAGAAGTTGGCTGCGGAGACCGATCAGCCCGCGGCTGGGAACCCGGAACTCAATGCGCACGCGCCCGTAGCCATGATTGTGCATGTTGGTGACTTCACCTTTGCGCGAGCCGAGCTGCTCCATAACAACGCCGACGAATTCTTCGGGAACGTCGATGGTGAGGTGCTCAACGGGTTCCATCAGCTTGCCGGTGGTTTTGTCGCGGCGGGTGACGATCTCCGGCTTGCCGACCATGAGTTCGTAGCCTTCGCGCCGCATCATTTCAATCAGGATGGAGAGTTGGAGTTCGCCGCGGCCGAGAACTTTGAAGGAGTCGGTAGTGCCGGTTTCTTCCACGCGCAGAGAAACGTTCGTGAGAAGTTCTTTTTCGAGACGCTCGCGCAGGTTGCGGCTTGTCACGTATTGTCCATCTTTGCCGGCGAATGGAGATGTGTTGACGGTGAACAGCATCGCGATGGTGGGCTCATCGATGGCGATCGACGGAAGCGGCGCGGGATTCTCAACTTCGGTGATAGTTTCGCCGATGGTGATGCCTTCGACTCCAGCAACGGCGACGATATCGCCCAATTCGGTTTCGGTGATGTCGGTGCGCTTCAGGCCTGAGAAGGAGAAAAGTTTGGTGATTTTCGTCTTCTGCAGAGAGCCATCGAGTTTGGCAATGGCGACTTCTTCGCCGGTGAACATCTTTCCGTTGAAGACGCGTGCGATCGCGAGGCGGCCGAGATAATCGCTGTAGTCGAGGTTGGCGACGAGAATCTGGAGAGGGCCGGTGAGATCACCCTTCGGCGGCGGGATCGTTTTTAGAATTGCGTCGAATAGGGGACGGAGATCGGTTCCTCCGCCTTGCATATCGGTGGTCGCAGTACCGGTCTTTGCATTCGTGTAGAGAACGGGGAAGTCGAGTTGTTCTTCTTTGGCGTCGAGATCGATGAATAGGTCGTAGATCTCGTTGAGGACTTCCTGCGGGCGGGCGTCGGAGCGGTCGATCTTATTGATGACGACGATGGGTGGAAGCTTCGCTTCTAAAGCCTTGCCAAGGACATATCGAGTTTGCGGCAGCGGACCTTCGCTGGCGTCGACCAGGAGCATGACACCGTCGACCATCTTGAGTGCGCGCTCGACTTCTCCGCCGAAATCGCTGTGGCCGGGCGTGTCGACGATGTTGATTTTGACATCGTGATAAAAGATGGCGGTGTTCTTTGCCAGGATAGTGATGCCGCGCTCGCGCTCAAGTTCGTTGGAATCCATGACGCGCTCGACGTGGTGCTCGTGGGAGCGAAAGGTGCCGCTCTGTTGCAGCATGGCGTCGACAAGGGTGGTTTTGCCGTGGTCGACGTGCGCGATGATGGCGATGTTGCGAATGGCAGAACTCAAAAGGCGTCCTTCCTTATTTTGGGCGTACTACCACTTTACTATGTGCGGAATGAAATCTGCGACTCAGCGACCGTGTCCGGACATGCAGGACGATTCCAACGTTCGCTACAATCAGTAGCTCGGATAAAGGAATCCAAAGATGAAGACTGCAAAGAAGGGAACCAGGATACTTTTGAAAACCGGAATTCTAATCGCCGCTGCACTTCCACAAGTTTCCTCGAATGCTGCCGTGCCGACAGTTGCCGGGTTTGGGCCGAGCAATCCGTTCTATGCGGCCAGTACTCTGCCGCTGCAAGCGCCGCCATTCGACAAGATCAAGGACAGCGACTATCAACCTGCGCTGGACGCGGGCATGGCACAGCAGCAGCAAGAGGTGAGGGCGATCGCTGAGAATCCCGATCCTCCGACCTTCGACAATACGCTTGTCGCTCTGGAAAAGTCGGGAGAATTGTTCAAGCGGGTACTCATGGTATTCGGGGGTGTTACCGGGGCCAATCTGAGTCCGGAGCTGGAGAAGGTGCAGGAAATCGAAGCTCCGAAATTTGCGGCGCACAAGGACGCGATTTTCCTGAACGCAACGTTGTTTCACCGAGTGCAGACGATTTACAAGGAGCGCGAATCGCTCAAACTCGATGCCGAGTCGTTGCGGCTGGTCGAGTATTACTATGAGGAGTTTGTTCACGCCGGAGCGAACCTTTCCGAGATGGATAAGGCTGAATTGAAGAAGCTGAACGAGGAAGAATCCACGCTCTCGACAGCCTTCAGTACGAAATTGCTTGCTGCGACTAAGGCCGCTGCTTATGTCACTACGGAAAAGAGCGCATTGGCCGGACTGAGCGAGACCCGACTAAAAGGTGCGGCCGAGGCTGCGAAGGACCGCAAGCTCAGCGGCTACGTCATTCCACTGCAGAACACCACGCAGCAGCCCGATCTTGGGTCGCTGAGCCAGCGGGCCACGCGACAAAGTATTTTCGAGAACTCGTGGAATCGCGCCGAACATGGAGGAGGGAACGATACGCGGGACATCGTTGCCCGCATGGCGCAGGTGCGCGCGCACAAGGCCAAGCTGCTGGGGTTCGCGAACTACGCGGCATGGAAGCTGCAGGATCAAATGGCGAAGACACCGGAAGCTGCGCTGAAATTCATGGACAGCATGGTACCGGGCGCGACTGCCAGGGCTGTGGCCGAGGGGAAAGATATTCAGGCGCTCATCGATTCGCAGAAGGGCGGCTTCACGTTGCAGCCATGGGATTGGGATTTCTATGCGCAGCAGGTGCGGAAGGCGAAGTACGACCTGGACGAGGATCAGATCAAGCCGTATTTCGAGCTCAACAACGTCCTGCAGAATGGCGTGTTCTATGCCGCTACTCAACTCTACGGAATCACATTCAAGGAACGGCACGATATCCCGGTCTACCATCCGGATGTGCGGGTGTTTGATGTGTTCGACGTGGATGGCAAACAGATTGCCCTGTGGTATTGCGACTATTTCAAGCGTGACAACAAGAACGGCGGCGCCTGGATGGACGTCTTTGTGAATCAATCGAAGCTGCTGGGAACATTACCGGTGGTGTACAACGTCGCTAATTTTGCGAAGCCCGCCCCCGGGCAGCCGGCGTTGCTGAGCTTTCGCGATGTGACGACAATGTTTCATGAGTTCGGACACGGCTTGCATGGGATGTTTGCCAACACGATCTATCCGTCGCTGTCGGGATCGCAGGTGGCGCGGGATTTCGTGGAGTTTCCTTCGCAATTCAATGAGAACTGGGCGAGTTATCCGGCGGTATTTGATCACTACGCGAAGCACTACCAAACCGGTGCGCCCATGCCGCCTGAATTGCTGGCCAAGGTGAAGAAGGCAGCGAAGTTCAATCAGGGCTATGCGTTTACCGAAATCCTGGCGGCAGCGGAGTTGGATATGCAGTGGCACACGCTGCCGGCGGATGCTCCCCTGGAGAAGGTGGACGAATTCGAGGTCCAGGCGTTGAAGAGCAAGAATCTCTTTCTGAGCACAGTGCCTCCGCGGTATCGCAGCAGCTACTTCGCACATATCTGGCAGGATGAGTATGCAGCTGGCTACTACGCCTACCTGTGGAGCGAAATGTTGGATCACTCCGCATTCCAGTGGTTCGAGGAGCACGGTGGATTGACACGCGGAAATGGCGATCGCTTCCGGCAGATGATTCTTTCGCGCGGGAATACGGAAGAACTTGGGAAATTGTATTTAGATTGGGCGGGTAGAGAGCCGAGTATCGAGCCGATGCTGAAGTTCAGAGGGCTAGCGCCGGAAGAAACGGGGAAGTAGTTCGAACACACAGCGGGTTTCCGGCATAGTCATCTATTTTTCCGAATTTGCTCCGGCCAGCAGTTCTGCACCCGCGTCAACGCTGCCTTCCGCCCGCACTCGCAGGCGATACCAGAACACGATCGTCACCAGCGAAAAAAGGAAGATGATGGCGGAGATCGCGTTGATCTCAGGGGTGATGCCACGGCGGAGACGTCCCCAGATTTCGAGGGGGAGCGTGTTGTCGCGGCCGATCAGAAAAAAGCTGACGGCGATTTCGTCCATTGAAAGGGTGAAGATAAGCAGCGCCGCGCCAATGATCGGCAACTTTAGATTGGGTACCGTCACGCGCCAGAACGTCTGCCAGTAGTTGGCGCCGAGATCGAGAGAGGCCTCTTCCTGCGCGCGATCGAGTTTTTGCAGTCCGGCGAAGACTTCTGTGGTTGCGACCGAGATCAGAGCTGTACCGTGGCCCAGAATGATCGTCAGCAGACTCAGCTTCATGGTCATCAGGTTGAAAAGCATCAGCAACGAGAGGCCGGTGATGATGCCGGGCAGAATCAGTGGCAGGAGCACTAAGCGACGGAAGATAGCTTTGCCGGGGAACTGAGCGCGGTCGAGTGCGAGTGCCGCAGGGATGCCGAAGGCCAGTGAAATGGCCATCGCAGCGAACGCAACCTGAAGGCTATTGAGGACGGATTCCCAGATCGCCTCGTCGGCAAAGAGGATGCGATACCAGTCGAAGGTCAAGTGATGCGGAGGGAATCCGCCAACGCCTTGTCCGTTGAAGGAATAAAGAATGAGGACTGCGATCGGCAGGTACAGGAATCCGAAGACGGCGAGTGCATGGAATCGCAGCCAGCGTGAAGAGGGAGCCTTCGCCGTTTCGCCGCTCATGAGAAGCTCCATTTGTTTTCCAGTCGCTCTGACAAAAACAGCAGGCTTACCACAAGGAAGAGCATGCCGAGGGAAATTGCCGCGCCGAGGGGCCAGTCGTAAGCCGCGCCAAACAAGCTGACCACGATGTTGGAAATCATGATGCCGCTCGGTCCGCCCAGCAGAAGTGGGGCGAGGAAATCACCCAGGCTTAGCACGAATGCAAAAGTAGCGCCGGCGACCACTCCGGGAATCGAAAGAGGAAAGACGACTTTCCAGAACGTTTGCGCCGGTGTGGCGCCGAGATCGTGCGAGGCCTCGACCAGATTGCGTGGGATGTGCTCCAGCGAAGCGTAAATCGGCAGGATCGTGAAGGGCGTGTAGATGTGCGTCAGGGTGAGAACGACGGCGAATGGGCTATAGAGAAGAAAATCCAGCGGGTGGTTGGTGAGGTGTACGTACTGCAAGAGTGTATTCAGCACTCCATCGGACCCGAGGATCGTCTTCCATGCGTACGCCCGGACTAGATAACTCACCCACAACGGGATGATTACCATCTGGTAAAGGAGATCCTTCCGTTTGCCGGCATAGAAAGAGAGGAAGTAGGCGAGCGGATAACCGAGGAGCAGTGAGAAGAGCATGACGCGAGCGGCGATCCCCATGGAGCGCAGCAGCGTTTGCCAATACACAGGTTTTTGCAGGAGCTCTTTGTAATTGTGGAAGTCCCACGAGTGGATGATAGTCTGCGAAGAAGATACCGACCAGAAGCTGAAGCAAAACATCAGGAGGTAAGGCACGAGCAGGAATACCGCGACCCATGCCAGTGGTGGTACGGTCACAGCCGCTCTGTAGGTGCGAGAGAACATTCAGTTCCGCTCCAGAGATTCGCGTACGGGGATGGCGTCAATGGCAGAAAACTCGAGATCCAGTTGGTCGCGTACAGCGGCTCCGCTGGCCATTCGTACGACGAGGACAAGCCCGTCCGCGCATTGGACGCGAACTAACTCGGTGGCGCCATGAAATGCCTGTTGCACGACACGGCCCTGGACGCGCACGGCTCCTGGCACGCCAGAGTTTGCCAGTCGAAGCTGCTCGGGTCGTAGAGAGAAGAGCGCTGGTCCATCCGGCAAAGACACTTTCCATGACAGCGCACCACAACGGGCGATGCCGTCCCGGACTTCACCTTTCAGCAGATTTGTGTGTCCGATGAATTGCGCGACGTAAGCGGTCGCCGGATGACTGTAAATCTCGCGGGGAGTGGCAACCTGTTCCAATTCTCCGGAGCGCAGAAGAACGATGCGGTCCGACATGACCATCGCTTCTTCCTGATCATGGGTGACAAAAACGAAGGCGATGCCGACTTCGCGCTGAAGAGATTTCAGTTCGACCTGCATCTGGCGGCGCAGGTTGGCATCGAGAGCGGAAAGTGGCTCATCGAGAAGGAGTAGCTTGGGCCGGTTCACAAGCGCACGCGCCAGGGCGACGCGTTGCTGTTGGCCTCCGCTGATCTTTGAGGGCTTCTTGGTTGCGTGCGCTGTCATCTTAACTTTTTCCAGCGCTTCGGCGACGCGTTGTGCGATCTCCGATGCCGGTCGTTTGGCGACGCGCAGTCCGTATCCGACGTTCTGCTCGACGGTGAGGTGCGGAAAGAGCGCGTAATGCTGGAAGACTGTGTTGACCCGCCGGCGGTACGGCGGTTGCTGGTCGAGCCTTTCCGCACCCATCCAAACTTCCCCAGAGGTCGCATTTTCAAAGCCGGCAATGATCCTGAGGAGCGTTGTCTTGCCCGATCCACTCTCGCCGAGGATCGTAAGGAATTCTCCTTCTGCGGTTTCCAGGGACACATCGCGCAGCACGACGTTGCGGCCGAAGGTTTTGGCCACATTACGGATGCTGAGCAGGTTTGGCTTGACCGCAGTTAGGGTGCTCACGGGGTTTGTTCTATTGAGCTGCCTTCACATCGTTCCAAATCTCGTTGTACTTCGCGCGCCGCGGCACGTCTTGCCAGAAATAAATGCGCTTCTGATAGTTATCCACGTCGTCGAGATGCAGGGACTTCGCTTCGTCCGCAGTCATCAGCTTGCCCGTTTGCGGATTCGCCGGGACATAGTGGGTTTTGGCGCTGACAAGTTTTTGCGTCTGCGCTTCGACCATGTACTCGAGAAATTTATGCGCGAGTTCCTTGTTCTCGCTGCCTGCGGTGATCATCAGGTGATCGATCCAGCCCGTCGTGTTTTCTTTGGGTATAGTTTCGCTCGCCGGGAATCCGGACTTCTTCAGGTCTGCAGTGTTCAAAGGCCAGCCCATGGCGATCACGATTTCGTGACTTTGGAATAGATTTGTGAGCTCGCCCCCAGTTGCCCACATCTTGCGGATGTTCGGCTTCAACTCGAGCAGCTTCTTCTTTACGGCTTCGAGTTGCTCATCGGTCAGGTTGTACAGGTGAGTTGGATCCGGCTTGTCGTATCCGAGTACCTGGGCTGCCATGTAGACAGTGGAGAGGTCGTCCCACACGGAGACCTTGCCCTTGTACTTTGGATCCCAAAACAAATTCCATGAATCCGGTGGCTGTGCAAAGGCGGTAGTGTCGTAGATGATCGGATTGGGACCCCAGACAAAGGGAACACCATACACCTGGCCATTCGCACGAACCAAGGGAAGGGAAGTCAGCTGTGGAGAGAGCTGCCCATACGTAGGAATCTTGGTCAGGTCAAGCGGGGCTGCTAATCCCGAAGCCACAATGGAAGTGGCAACATCGCTCGACGGAGAAATCACGTCGTAGGTTCCACCGCTTGCCCGGAGTTTTGCGGTGAGCTCGTCACTGGTTCCCATGTATGAGGCGGAAATCTTGCAGTGATTCTCGTCTTCAAATGCCTTGATGAACGAGGGATCGGCATAGCCTTCCCAGACGAGTAGATTGAGGGTCTGCGTTTTCTTGCTGCAAGAGAGGACAAGTAGAAGTGCCGTGACTAAGGGCAACAAGCGTGCGGCGCGTTGCCAGTTCATGATTGCCTCCGAACTGATCGTACGATTCGCCACCTAGAACGTAGGTGGCGTGTTCACCCAGAGAAGCAAAGTTTCTTTCCGGCCCGGATTTTTCCAGCAATGCGGTGTGGCGCTTTCGAAATAGAAGCTGTCTCCAGGCTTTAGTCGGTACTGCTCGCCGTCGACGGTGATTTCGAGATCACCGCGCAATACATAAATGAATTCTTCGCCTTCATGCGAGTAGGAGTCGCCACTGCCCGCCTCAGGAGCGATGCGGAACAGGTGTGGCTCCATCACGGTATTTCCCCACGCAAGCAGTTCCATGCGGACACCGGTCCCGGCTTCGAGAACCTTGCGCTGCGTGGGACGCACATGGCGGCTGCTGGTGCCGCCGGCATTGAAGAAGTCGAGGATATTTGTCTTGTAGAAGCGAGCCAGCTTGCGCAATGTGCCAACCGACCCGCTCATCTGCGAGCGCTCCAGTGCGCTCAGGAATCCGACAGAGATGCCGACAGCGTCCGCGACCTCGGCCAGCGACAGGTGCCGGCGGGCACGCAACTGGCGCAGGTGCGCACCGATTGCTCCGGCATTGCTATCGGTCGAAGCACGAACCTTCCCTTCCCGCTTCAGAAGTTGAACGATGGCTGCGGCATTCAGTCCGCGCACCTTCCGCAGGAAACGGGCCCGCTTCAACAGCTTGACATCTTCGGCGGTATACAACCTGTATTTGCTTGCGGTGCGCCGCGGACGCGCGAGGCCGAGACTCTCCCAGGAGCGGATAACAGAGGGGGAAACGCCCACCTGCCGTGCGACGTCTCCGATTTTCAAGTAAGCCTCAGGCATGTTCCGGCCATGTGTTCTGTTGGGGGATGCGCTTCTGCGATAAGAATTTTCTATCGGCTAACGCGTTTTTTTGTCCTTGACAGCCGACGCCCCAGTTCTCTAACCTTGCGGGATTATAGCAAGGTTGTGACTAGAAGCAATCGGTAGCTTTTCAATATCCGAGAATCCCGAAGACTCCTGAAAGCGGAGGTCCCATGCTGTCACGTCGAGCCGTTTGGTTCGTAGTATGCCTTGCCGCCGTTTCCTTGATGACCCCCACCTTGCTGTGTGCTCAGGGCACCAGTGGAAGAATTCTGGGCAAAGCCAGCGATCCTTCCGGCGCCGTGCTCTCAGGCGTGAAGGTGAGCGCCACCAATCAGGCCACCGGAGTCACGCGAGCTACGCAGAGTAACGATAGCGGAGACTACACGTTCCTGGATCTGCCCGTAGGCACATACACGCTGACGTTTGAGCTGACGGGATTCAAGAAAAACATCCGCCGCGATGTGTCGCTCGACGTGAACCAGGTCCTAACGTTGGATGTAACGATGCAGCTCGGCGCAACTCAGGAAGTCGTCGACGTGACCTCGGAAGCGCCACTGGTCGAGACCACCAGCACTCAGATGGGCGCGGTAGTGAATGAGCGGGCCGTGAACCAGTTGCCGCTCAACGCGCGCGACACCTACCAGCTTCTGCAATTGCAGCCGGGCGTTCAATCACAGACCGGTGGCGACATGTTCTACGGAAGTGACCGTGCAGGTGTGGTATCGGTCAATGGCGGGCGTGGACGATCGAACAACTTCAGCGTCAATGGCGGCGACGCGAACGATCAGTTTGCGAATCTGCCCGTAATTCAGCCAACGCCCGATTCGATTGAAGAGTTTCGTGTCCTGACCAACACGTTCGATGCCGAATACGGACGCAACTCGGGCGCTGTGGTGAACGTCGTGACGAAGTCGGGAACGAATAGCCTGCATGGCAATGTGTACGAATTTTTTCGAAACAAGGTCTTGAATTCAGCAGGCGCCTTCGATACCGAAAAGCCGGATTTCAAGCAGAACCAGTTTGGTGGAACGCTGGGTGGACCGATCAAGAAGGACAGGACATTCTTCTTTGGGTCGTATGAGGGGCGAAGAATTCGGCAGGGGATCTCGTCGGATGCGATTTCAGTTCCCTCTGATGCGGACCGGACTGGTGATTTCTCAGCCGATGGCGGGGCTTTTGCCGGTGCGATTACCGATCAGACTGTCGCCGATACGTTGAACAATCGTCCGGGATGCTCCGATGCCGCCGCCGATGTGATCGAGCCGGGAGCAGCCTACGCGGATCTCTTCCCCAATAATCAGATTCCAGTCGAGTGCATGGACGCTACCGCGGTCGACATGATGAATCAGTTCGTGCCCCATGCGAATCGTCCGGATGGGACGTTCCAGACGGTTTCTGGCATCCACAAGGACCGCACGGATCAATTCACGCTAAAGTTTGATCATCGCCTGAACGACAAGCAGAATCTCTCTGCGTATTACTACTTTACTGACAGCAACCTGTTTGATCCTTACGCTCGCTTTCAGGCAGGTGGCGCTACTACGTTGGGCTTTGGCGCTGCAACGCTGGAGCGCTTCCAGCAGCTGAATCTGAGTCACAACTTCACAATCAACAACAGCCTGGTGAACGAGGCGCACTTCACCTATTTCCGTGAATCGCAGGGGTCGTTCCTCCATCCGCAGCACACATCCGACATCCACAATGTTTGTACGACTGTTTCTCCTGACGCATGCTTCAACGATGCCGAAAATCCGGACTACGGTATTCATCCCGGTTTGGGTGCAAGCCGCGAAGGAGTTCCGTTTGTGGATGTTTCCGGTTTGTTCTCGTACGGCAATAACTTTGAGGGTGAGATCCCGCAGACAGGCAACACGTATCAGGTTAGCGATAACCTGAGCTGGGTTAAGGGAAACCACACATTTAAGTTTGGTGGCGATGTGCGTCGCCAATTGTTCGATCAAACTCTGTACTACAACGTCAACGGGTTTTATAGCCTCTACGGTGGCGGGCCAAACGATCCGCTTCTGTCCGATGATGATGGCAATGAATTGACGCTGATGCCGGAGTACCTGCTTGGCCTGCCGGACAGTTTTAGCCAAGGTTCAGCGCAGATCGAGAAGGTCCGCAGCACCATCTTTGCCGTATTTGCGCAGGACAGCTGGAAACTGAAGAAGAACATCACTCTCAACTACGGACTGCGCTGGGAGTTGTTCACTCCACTCACCGATATCAGCGGGCACGTACAGAGCTTCCGTCCAGGGCAAACGAGCACGAAGTATCCCTGCGACAATACGCTGCCTGAGTACTGCCCGATCGGGCTAGTGGTGCCGGGAGACCCCGGAGTTCCCGCGGGCTTGACCACTACTTACTACAAGACGTTTGCACCGCGAATTGGATTGGCTTATAGCCCCGGAAGTTCCGGCAAGACGAGTATCCGCGTCGGTTGGGGAATGTTCTACAACCCGATGGAGCAATTGGTGCTGGAACAGTTCAGCGCCGAGCCACCATTCGGCGGCAGCAACATCATTAATGCTCCGCTATTCAACACGCCGTACCTTCCGCAGGATGGAATTCAGAAGCCGAATCCGTTCAATGGGATTATCGATCCGCCTCCGGGACAGGATCCTGACTGGCAGCGATTCCGGCCACTGCTGCTCTATGGCCAGTTCCAGCCACATCTCCGCACTCAGTATTCGACGCAATACAACCTGAACATTCAGCATCAGCTCACGAATGATCTCGTCCTGCAACTGGGATATGTGGGATCGCAGGGACATCGGCTGCTCGCCAGCCACGACGTGAACTATGGAAACGCACAGACCTGCGTGGACATGCAGAACATCGCGGACTACTACACTGGTCTGGGCAATGATGAACTGAGTGCCGACTACACGTGCGGACAGTTCTACGCCGACAGCCCGTTCTTCCTGCCTGCCAACACGGTTCCCGATGGCTACTCAGTGACGATGCCCTATGGGTCGGTAGCGAGCGTAGGACCAAACAATCCGGATATTACGCTAGTCGGACTGCGGCCTTTTTCGTCCCCAATCTGCGAGCCAACAACGGGTGTTGGCTGTCCCGGAGATGGAACGCCGGTCTTCTCCAGCATCTTCGCCGAGGACACGATCGCCAATTCCAACTACAACTCGCTGCAGGCAATGCTGGAAAAGCGCTTCGCGCACGGATTGCAGGCGCAGGTGGCCTATACGTTCAGTAAGTCGTTCGATCAGGCATCGAGCTTTGAAGGCGAGCTGAACCCGCTCGACTTCCATCGCACATATTCGCTTTCGCAATTCGACGCGCGTCACCGGTTGGTAGCGAGCTACTTCTGGCAGCTCCCCATCCCGAAGTATTCGGGATTTGCGGGCGCGGTCTTAAACGGTTGGGATGTTTCGGGCATTTACACGTATCAGACCGGCTTCCCAGTCCGAATCACATCGTCGTCAGACAACGAGCTGATGTACAGCGCATTTTTTGAGTATCCGGGAGAACCGGACCAGGTGGCGCCATTCAGGCATGGAAGAACGAACACTCCGGGAGGAGTCTATTACTTCGATCCATCGGCATTTTCCGAGGACAATACATTCGGACGCATCGGGGACGCGCGCCGGACCTATTGCTGCGGACCACCGATCAACAACTTCGACTTTGCCTTGCACAAAGTGCTACCGTTGAGCGAGAGCAAGCGGTTCGAATTCCGGGCGGAAATGTTCAATCTGTTCAACCATCCGCAGTTCTTCAATCCCGATGGCAATATCACCGACGGATCGGATTTTGGCCGCGTCCTTCGGGCGAAGGAGCCACGCGAGATTCAGCTCGCGCTGAAGTTCTACTTCTAGCGCGGGAGAATAGTTCCATGTATCCCGGGTGGCCTCCGCCGCCCGGGAAATCTAATGGCCGCGCTTACCAGCCGGCTTGAGTTATCTCGGAGACCACGATGTACCCCGATCTGCAGAAAGAGTTGTCGACTTTCGAGCGGCGAACGCCGAAGTCCGCTGAAGCCCATAAGAAAAACCTCAAACGCATTCCCCTTGGAGTTGCCAGTAACTATCGAGCATATGATCCCTGGCCCATCTTTGTGAAAGACGCCAGCGGATCGAAGTTCCGCGACCTCGACGGCAACGAATATATCGATCACAACCTGACTTTTGGCGCGCTGATGGCGGGACATTGCCATCCCGCTGTCATGAAGGCTGTTGAGAAACGGCTGTCGACCGGCACGATGTACGGCATGCCCCACGATATGGAGTGGGAGTTGGCGGAGGAGATCTGCAACCGCTTTCCCGTCGAGATGTGCCGCTTCGGCAACAGCGGGACGGAAGCGACCATGCATGCGATCCGCCTGGCGCGAGCCGCGACCGGACGCGACAAGATCGTGAAGTTCGAAGGGGCGTATCACGGATTGCATGACAGCGCACTGGTCAGCGTCAAGCCGCACGCTCCTGACTATGGCGACATCAACGCCCCCACGTCCGTTACCGGCGGCCTCGGCGTACCCAAAGGTGCGATTGCCAACGTGGTCATTGCAACCTTCAACAATCTCGCCACGGTCGAGCGCCGCTTTAAAGAGAATCCCGGGCAGATTGCGGCGATCATTCTTGAACCAATCTTGATGAACGTGGGACTCTGCATGCCGCAACCTGGCTTTTTGAAGGGCTTGCGCGAGATTTGCGACAAGAACGGAGCATTGCTGATTTTCGACGAAGTCAAGACCGGAGCCAAACTCTGTTGGGGCGGGGCCAGCGAATACTTCGCTGTCACGCCCGACATGATCTGCCTGGCCAAGTCGATTGGCGGCGGTCTGCCGCTGGCTGCTTTTGGCACGCACAAATCGGTTATGGATCTTATTTCGCAGCACAAGGTCTTTCACGGAGGCACGTACAACACGAATCCCGTATCGATGGCCGCGGGTCTCGCTACCTTCCGCGAAGTCCTGACGCGCGACAACTACACGCATGTCGAGAGGCTGAGCAAGAAACTCGCTGACGGCTACCGCAAGACCATCGCGAAAGTCGGCCTGCAAGCCTATATTGCGCAGGCAGGCGCCAATGGGGCGCTCATGCTCTATCCGAAGGAGATCGTGAACTACCGCGACTGGGAAGCTATTGATATCGACCTCTGGCGCCACTATTGGTTCGGCATGGTCAACCGCGGTGTGATGGCGCAGCCCTACTGGTGGGACGAGCAGTGGACGATTTCGGTGCAGCACACCGACGCCGACATCGAGAAGCACCTGTCTGCCTTCGATGACATCGCTGCGTCGCTGGTGAAAGCGCAGCAGGAGCGCACCGCGCCGGTCGCGGTCGCGCACTAGACTGCATCGGGGCGGACGCATTCATCCGCCCCGTGAACTCACGCAGGGAAAAGCCGCCTCGGCTGTCCGCCAAAGCGAAGCGCCCTCGAGGAATCTTGCCGGAGAAGATCACTCAATCCGATGTCCAGCCCCACTTGATCCGCGCCCTCGGACGCCGCGATCTCATGTTGCTCTTCGTCGTTGCAGTTTTCAACCTCAACGTAGTTCCGTCAATTGCCGCAAACGGCGGCGTGACCGTCTGGCTGTGGATCATTTCTCTGCTGCTCTTCTTCTGGCCGCAGGGGATCGCCGTGATCGAACTGGCGCATCGCTATCCCGGGGAGGGAGGCGTCTATCTCTGGGCCAAGGAGGTTTTCGGGGACTTCCACGGATTTCTTTCGGGCTGGTGCTACTGGACCAACAATATGCTTTATGTGCCGACGGTCATGCTGTATTTCGTCGGCGTCTCGGTCTATGCGCTGGGATCCGCTCATCAGGGACTGGCGGACAACAAAGTTTTCGCGTCAGTCGCCTCGCTTTCGCTGCTTGCGCTGCTTACCCTCTTCAACGTTCTCGGACTTGGTGTCGGTAAGTGGATCAACAATCTTGGCGCGGTGGGCACGTTTGTGGCTGCCGCGGTCCTGATCGGGCTGGGCGTAGTAATCTGGACGCGGTTTGGAACGACAATCACGTCGGCGGATTTTGCAATTCCTGCGAACTCGAAATTCGTCCTGAATTCGTTCGGGGTGATCTGCTTCGGTCTGGTTGGGCTCGAACTGGCTTCGGTGATGGGCGATGAGATCCAAGAGCCGCAGCGCACCCTTCCTGGAGCCGTCGCATGGGGCGGTTTTCTCTCTGGTGCGCTCTACATTGGCGCGACGCTTACGCTGCTGATTGCGATGGGGAAGAACGTGAACGTACTGCAGGGAATCGTGCAGGCGGTGACGCACATGGCCGAACGCGTGGGCGTGGGATGGATCTCGATACCATTTGCGGTGCTGCTAAGCCTATCGATTGCCGGGATTGGGTCTGCGTGGATGGGCGGATCGGCGCGCATCCCGTTTGTGGCCGGGCTGGATTCTTATATGCCGCGCTGGCTGGGTAATGTGCATCCCCGATATGCAACTCCTTATGCCGCACTGATACTGCAGGGTTGTGTTTCTGCAGTGCTTGTCATTCTCAATTTCGTGGGCGCCGGGGTGCAGGAGACATTTCAAAAGTTGCTATCACTTGCGGTGGTGCTGCAACTTGTGCCGTTCCTTTACATGTTCGGAGCTTTGATCAAGTTCGCGGTGAAGGAATCCACGCCACGGGGTCAGTATCGGCGCGGAACATTATTTGCGGCAGGCGTGAGTGGATTGCTTACGACTGTGCTGGGAATTGCTCTGGTGTTCTTCCCGGCGCAGCAGATTACGTCGCTATGGTCGTATGAGTTGTGGATGGTTGGCGGAACGGTCTTCTTCATCGGCCTGGCTGCGTTCTTCTTTTATGTGTACGGCCGACGAAAATCGCCCCCGGTGATTCATGTAGAAGCGGGCGCATCGCCTATTCCGGCGAGCGAAGTCCGCCGCTAGACAAATCGGAATTGGGATTTATCCCTGGAGGCCACGATGCCCAGCGGAGTACAAACCGACGTCAAGACATACCAGATGTTTATCAACGGCGAGTGGGTCGCGAGCAAGTCGGCAAAGACCTTTCCCGTCTACGATCCCTCCACTGAAGAAGTGATCGCACAGGTCCCGGACGCAACCGCGGACGACGTAAACAGCGCCGTAGCTGCGGCCAAGGCTGCGTTTGAAGAAGGTCCGTGGGCGAGCACGACCGCCCAGGAACGCGGCCGTGTGCTCTTCCGTCTGGCGGATAAGGTTCGTCAAAATTTGCCGGCACTCGCCGAACTCGAATGCCGTAACACCGGCAAACCGATTGTTGAAGCCGAATTCGACCTGAATGATGTGGCCACTTGCTTCGAGTACTATGGCGGTCTCGCGACCAAGATTATCGGCCAAGTGAATCCTGTCCCTGACAACGCACTATCGTTGTCGCTCAAAGAACCAGTGGGTGTAGCCGGTCAGATCATTCCATGGAACTACCCGCTTCTGATGGCGGCATGGAAACTTGCCCCGGCGCTCGCGGCTGGCTGCACATGCGTGCTGAAGCCCGCAGAGCAGACCCCGCTGACTGCGCTGGAATTTGCCAACTATTTCGCCGACTGCGGCCTGCCTCCGGGTGTCGTCAATATTGTTACGGGTTTCGGGGAGAGCTGCGGCGCGCCGCTGGTGCAGCATCCGGATGTGAACAAGATCGCTTTCACCGGCAGTGCGGCTGTGGGCAAGATTATCGTCAAGCAGGCTGCGGATACGGTTAAGCGCGTGACGCTGGAGCTCGGCGGCAAGTCTCCTAACATCTTTTTTGCCGATGCGGATTTCGAAGCTGCCATCGACGGCGCGCTTTTTGGCGTGTTCATCAATCAGGGCGAGGTTTGCTCGGCTGGCAGCCGCATCCTGGTGCAGAAATCGATCTACAAGAACTTTGTCGATGCGATGACCGAGAAGGCAAAGAAGATCAAACTTGGCCCGCCTCTCGATCGAGAGACAAAAATGGGCCCGCTGGTCAGCAAAGAGCAATATGACCGCGTGAATCAGTATCTGGAGGTCGGCAAGAAGGAAGCTAAGCTTGCTTCAGGTGGTGGACGTCCCGAGAAATTCGCGAAGGGCTACTACGTCCAGCCGACGATCTTCTATGACGTAAACAACAGTGCACGCATTGCACGAGAAGAAATCTTTGGGCCGGTAGCGGCGGTCATTCCGTTTGAAGACGAAAAAGACGCGATGAAGATCGCAAATGATTCCCCCTATGGCCTGGCGGCCGCGGTGTGGACGCGTGACATTTTCAAGGCGATGCGCGCGGTGAAAGCTCTGCGTGCCGGCATTGTCTGGGTCAACCACATGCAGCCAACGTACGTGGAAGCGCCATGGGGAGGATTCAAGCAGTCCGGATTCGGTCGTGAACTTGGGCCCTGGGGAATTGAAGAGTATCTCGAGACTAAGCAGGTCCACATCAATTTGAACGAAGCGCCGATCGGCTGGTACTGAGTGGCAGTTGTCAGTACCCAGTTGCCAGCTGTCAGTAAGGCGAGTACCAGATAGCACAGCCGCTTGCGGCGAGAAGAGCGAACGACCAACGACGAGCGACGAACGACGAGAAGAAGATGTCCACCATTCAACTCCGTACTGAAGTTCCGGGCCCGAAGTCGAAGGCCCTGCACGAGCGCCGGACGAAAGCTGTGCCTCGCGGGCTTTCTCACGGCACGTCAATCTATGTAGCTAAGGCCGAGGACGCCTGGCTGGAAGATGTCGACGGCAACCGCTATCTCGATTTCGCGGGAGGCATTGGCTGCATCAATGTCGGCCACCGCCGTGATGAAGTCGTGGGCGCCGTCAAGGATCAGCTTGACCGATTCCTGCACACCTGCGTGCAGGTCACGCCCTACGAACTCTACATTCGCCTCGCCGAGCGGATGAACGAAGTCACTCCGGGGAAGTTTGCCAAGAAGACAGTGTTCGTGAACAGCGGCGCCGAAGCGGTGGAGAACGCGGTAAAGATCGCTCGCGCTTATACCAAGCGGCCCGGGATCATCGCTTTCGAAGACGCCTTTCATGGCCGCACCATGATGACGCTGGCGCTCACGAGCAAGACACATCCGTACAAGGCAGGTTTTGCTCCATTCCCGAGCGAGGTATATCGCGTCCCTTACGCGTATTGCTACCGGTGTTCTTATTCTCTGAAGTATCCTTCGTGCGATCTGTACTGCGCCCGTCATCTGGAAGACACGTTCAAACGAGTCGTAGCGAACGAAGACGTGGCAGCGGTTATCGCCGAACCGGTGCTCGGCGAAGGCGGGTTTGTGGTACCTCCGCCGGATTATTTCAAGGTTTTGATGGAACTCTGCCACAAGTACGGAATCTTGTTTATTGCCGATGAAGTGCAGTCCGGCTTCGGCCGCACTGGCGCGTTATTTGCCAGTGAGCGCTACGGAATTGAGCCGGATATTCTGGTTACAGCGAAGTCTCTTGGCGGAGGATTGCCCCTGGCTGCGGTCACGGGCCGCGCTGAAGTCATGGATGGTCCCGGCGTCGGCGGCCTCGGAGGAACGTTTGCGGGAAATCCACTTTCATGTGCGGCCGCATTGGCGGTGCTTGATCTATTCGAGCGGGAGAATTTATTGGCTCGCGCAGATGAACTGGGCGCTCAATTCCAGCGGCGTGCCCGCGAGTGGCAATCGAGATGGCCGATAGTTGGCGACGTCCGCGGCCTTGGCGGAATGCAGGCGATTGAATTAGTGCAATCGAAAGAAAGTAAAATTCCAGCATCGGATGAAACCAAAAAGATCACGCAATATTGTTATGAGCACGGATTGATCACGATCACTGCTGGAACGTATTCCAACGTGATTCGCGTCCTCGTGCCGTTGGTGATCACCAAGGAACAGATGGACGAAGCACTCGATGTACTGGAATCAGCGATCGCATCGGTTTGCGATCAGAAGGGCGCCATAGCGCAGATGGTCTAGAGGTAGCCAGTTTCAATGGTGGGCAGAACGTAGATCTTACTGGCAACCCGGCACTGGCAACTGACAACTGATTTTCCGCGAAAGGCATTTCATCATGACCGTAGCAGCACCCCCCGCCAATAAAGTTACAAACTTCATCAATGGGCAATGGAAGGACTCAAGCGCTTCCGAATGGCGCGACGTGGTGAATCCCGCGACTGGCGAGGTTCTTGCCAGCGTCCCACTCGGAGGTGTTGACGATGTCAATGCAGCCGTCGAAGCTGCTGATCGGGCATTTGCGGAATGGCGACGCACTCCACCGGAAGACCGCATTCAGCCACTGTTCAAGCTGAAAATGCTGCTCGAAGACCACGTTGACGACATCGCCCGCATCATCACCATGGAAAACGGCAAGACCTTCGCGGAAGCGAAAGCCGAGATGCGCCGCGCCATCGAGAACGTCGAAGTGGCCTGCGGTATTCCGATGATGATGCAGGGCTACAACCTCGAGGACGTCGCCCGCGGTATCGACGAGATGATGATCCGGCAGCCGCTCGGTGTGGTGGCGGCCATTGTGCCATTCAACTTCCCGGGGATGATTTCGTTCTGGTACCTGCCGTACGCTATCGCAACGGGGAACACGTTCATCCTCAAGCCGTCGGAGCGCGTGCCGCTAACGATGCGCTTCGTGTTTGAACTGCTGGAAAAGACAGGATTACCTCGCGGCGTCGTGAATCTAGTGAACGGCGCGAAGCCCGCAGTTGATGCGCTCATCGATCATCCGAAGGTTCGTGCGATCAGCTTTGTCGGCTCGACTCCGGTGGCACGTTACATTTATTCGCGGTCCGCCGCACAGGGAAAGCGTTGCCAGTGTCAGGGTGGCGCCAAGAATCACGTCATCGTGCTTCCTGACGCGGATATGCCGATGGCTACACAGATCATAAGTGACAGCGCCTTCGGATGCGCCGGACAGCGTTGCCTCGCGGTATCGGTTGCAGTTACGGTGGGAGAGGCCCAGCAGACTTTCCGCGACTCCATTGCCGAAGCGGCGTCGAAGCTCAAGGTTGGGAATGGGCTTGAGGATGGCGTGCAGATGGGACCGGTGATCACGCCTCAGAGTAAAGAGCGTGTTGAATCCCTGATCGGTCTCGGCGAACGCCAAGGAGCGAAAGTTCTTGTCGATGGACGCCACACGAAGATCCCGAAGCTCGAATCCGGCAACTTCGTGAAGCCGACCATTCTCGACGCTGTCCCGGCCACCAGTGAGATTACCGATACTGAAATCTTTGGCCCCGTCCTAAGCCTTGTTCACGCCAACGACATGGACGATGCTCTGGCATTTCTGGAGCGCAGCGCCTACGGGAACCAGGCATCGTTGTTTACTTCGAGTGGTTCGGCGGCGCGACGCTTTCGATATGAAGCCCCCGCAGGGAATATCGGCATCAACATCGGCGTTGCGGCGCCCATGGCGTATTTCCCCTTCAGCGGATGGAAAAATAGCTTCTTCGGCGACTTGCATGGCCAGGGGCGGGACGCCATCGAGTTCTACACCGACAAGAAAGTTGTTGTCGAGCGTTGGGCGAAGGAACACTCGCGAAAGTTCTAGAATTGACTGATTAAGCCATTGAGTTATTGAGCCATTAATCTTTTCCGCAAAATCACTCAACGACTCAATCGCACGATCGCTGCAATATGCCGAGGAACTTATGACTACCGCTACTGCGAATCCCACCATGACTGGACAAGAAATTGTCGATCTCACTAAGAAGCACACGCTTTTTGAGTGGTCGGCTCAATCGAAGGTCGATCCCATTCCTGTTGCCAAGGCGAAAGGCATTTATTTCTGGACGCCGGAAGGAAAGCGCTTCATCGATTTCAACAGTCAGCTGATGTCGGTCAATATCGGGCATGGTGACGAGCGCGTGATCAACGCGATCCACGAGCAGGCTCAGACACTCGCGTATGCCAACCCATTCATGGCGACAGAGCCTCGGGCTCGTTTAGGCGCGAAGCTCGCCGAGATTACTCCGGGAGACATTGACACATTCTTCTTCACGAACGGCGGCGCCGAGGCCAACGAGAATGCGATCAAGATCGCGCGATTCTTTACCGGACGCCACAAGATTATGGCGCGCTATCGCTCGTATCACGGAGCGACTGCGGGAAGCATTTCGCTGACCGGTGATCCGCGCCGATGGGCTGCGGAGCCGGGAATGCCGGGCGTGGTGCGCGTTCTCGATCCATATCACGGCATTGAGCGCGGATGGGAATCGGCTGACACTTCGCTGGCCATGATCGAAGAGACGATGCAACTCGAAGGCCCGCACACGATCGCGGCATTCATCCTCGAATCCGTGGTCGGCACCAACGGAATTCTCATTCCTCCCGACGGTTACATGCAGGGAGTACGCAAGCTTTGCGACAAGTACGGCATCCTGATGATTGCCGATGAAGTCATGGCTGGGTTCGGTCGCACGGGGGAGTGGTTCGCCATCGATCATTGGAAGGTTGTACCCGACCTGATCTGCATGGCGAAGGGGCTAACCGCCAGCTATCTGCCGCTGGGCGCAGTGGGAATGCGTCATCACATCGCGCAGCATTTTCAGGACAACGTGTTCTACGGGGGGCTGACCTACAACTCCCATCCGATGGGCTGTGCAGCCGCTTTGGCCACTATCCGCGTCTACGAAGAAGATCGACTCATCGAGAACGCGCGAAAAATGGGCGCGATCATGAAGGAACTTGGCAAAGACCTGCAGGCCAAACATCCGTCGGTCGGAGCTGTGCGCTCGATTGGGCTATTCGGCATTCTGGAATTGGTGCGCAGCCGGAAAACCATGCAGCCGATGGCCCCCTTTAATGGCACATCGGAAGAGATGGGCGCTCTGGGCAAGTTTTTCCGCGAGCAAGGACTTTACACGCTGGTTCGGTGGAATTCCTTCTACACAAACCCCCCGCTGTGCATCAACGAACAGCAATTGTGCGAGGCTTTTGCCATCATTGACAAGGGCCTGGAGATCACCGACAAAGCAGTGAGAGACTGACGACGAGTTTTGTCTCTCGCATTGTGAAAGATTCTTTGTCTGGAGGTGCGATTCGGCTGGCAAAGGTCGCATCTCCGTCTGCCTCCGTACTCACCCCCGCCCCAAAATCGAACCGCAGCAGGTTGCAGTGCAGACGGAGTATTGCTTAAGCTGACGCGACCGGTTGAACAACAGGGCTGCGTTTCGGGAAACGTCCGGTCATTTTCCGGAACAATCCGTGCAGACGATGAATCGCATCTGTCCCACCCAGGAACATGAACGGGCACTGCCCGGCAATCACATGGATTCCCCGTTCCTGGCAGAATGCGATTGCCTTTTCGCTAATGGCGCCTTTTCCGACGGCGCGGTACATCCAGATCCGAGAGACGCCAGCCACGGCGCAGTCGGCGACTACCATATCGGTTACCGGAGGGCTGGTCAGGGCAAGAACGGCATCCACTTTGGGTTGTATGTCTTGGACATGGGAGAAGCAGGGTTTGCCGAGAACCTCGGACGCATTGGGATTCACCGGCACGACCTCATAGCCGCGTCGGCAAAGTTCCCGAAACAGGCTGGCGCTGAAGTCCTTCGGATTACGGGAAATACCAGCCATTGCGATCCGCTTCTGTGCCAGGAAATCCTCGATTGCATCGAGTGTGGGGATGGGGATGGACATGATTCCTCCTACCAGTGTCCATACGTTAGGGAGTCGCTGGGGAACCCACAGTGACCTCGATCACAGCTGTTGAGGAGGAGGTGCAGCGCCCCGAACCGGTGTTCCTGAGGCGAGATCCGTGCCTCGAAAATACGCGCAAATCCCGCAATGGGCTTGCAGAATGGCACATCCGGGCGCACAATCTATGGGCATACTCAGCCCGTTCGGGCGATAGTGGAGAGTCGAGCTCCACTCAGGAAGGTCGAGATGAGAACCCACATGTTTATGACTGTGGTCGTGCTATTTGCGCTGGCGTCCTGGGCGCAGCAGACCAATAACAATTCGACGTCGGCCACAACGAGTCCTAGCGCATCGCAGAGCTCAAGCGAGCGAGAGCCGCTGGAGTCTCCGCGGCCTAAGGACTTTTGGGACGGCGATGATCCCAATCTGGTAAACCTGGTTACACATCCGTGGGCCAACAAGAAGTATGTTGAGCGGCATGTCGCGCCCATCCGCGACCGGATCAATGAGCTCGAGCAGCTGACGGCAGAGAACAGCCGCATGATCAAGGACATCGACTCGCGCGCCACGCAGGGAATCCAGATGGCGTCGGAGAAATCGAACCTGGCAGATCAGCACGCATCGGACGCCGTCAACAAGGCACAACTTGCACAGACCGCGGCCACGCAAGCTTCCGCCTCAGTCTCATCGGCCGAGCAAATGGTGGGGAATCTCGACCAATATAAGGGAGCGGCGCAGACCGAAATTCACTTTCGTTCCGGTGAAAGCACGTTGAGTAAGTCGGCGAAAGACGCATTGGATCAAATGGCCGGGCCGCTTAAGGGGCAACATAGCTACATCATCGAGATACGTGGATTCGCATCGGGCCAAGGGCAGACAGCGATTCGCAGCTCACAAAAGATGGCCGACTCGGTTGTGCGTTATCTTGTGCTGAACCATGAGATTCCGGTGTATCGCATCCATGTCATGAGCATGGGAAACGTGCCGTCGGCGGACGGTAAGCGAATGGTAGGCGGAAGGGTCGAGGTTAACGTATTGAAGAACGATAACGTGACTTCCGCACAGCGGTAACCCGTTCCAGAGTGCGATCAGGGACAAGTCCATAGGCTTGTCCCCCTCACGTTTTTGGCGGGCTTACGGAAAAAAGCCAATTCCGGTTCCGGGAACAAATTTGAGTGGTTGTGATTGAAATCACAGAACCGCAGAGTGTCCTGCGGTGATGATGTTCCTTCGACAGATCGTGCCTTCCCCCAGAAGAAACACGACCTGTGGAATAGCGTAAACGCCCCGTGAAGGGTGTGTTGCGCCGATTGCGCTGCGCCGAGGCCGTTTCTTGCGAGAGCGCAATGTTCGTGATCCCAGGAATCCCATGAAGTGAGGTTGGCTATGAGTTCTGCCGATCGACGGGGGCCATTTATTGCCTCCGTAAACTGGCTGCGAACGAAACCACAGCGATACGGATTTGCCGTCTGTGTCGTTGCCGCCGCAAGTGTTGTGCATTACACGTTAATCGTCACGATCGGGCCTCTACTACCCTTCGTGATGCTCATTCCGTCTCTGGGCGCCGTGGCCGTCCTGGCGGGATTCTGGCCTGGTGTTCTGGCAACGTTGCTCTCCGCAGGTTCGGTTGCGACTTTCTTCTGGACATCTCAGAGTATGTTCGGGAGCTATCCCGTGCGCGAGTCGCTGGGGCTTGCAGCCTTTTGCGGTGTCGGCATTCCGATTAGTGCGCTGGCGGATCGTTACCGTCGCCATGTAGCCCGCCGGCGCGAATCTGAGCGAGCGGTCGAAGGAGTCGAGGAAATGCTGGTTGTGGTCGACCGGGACTACCGTTGCCGTATCGCTAACAATGCCTTTCTAAGCTATCGTGGCGCTAAACGCGAGGACCTCATCGGCCGGCGGATCCCTGAAGTTTTCAAACCTTGCGTCTCTGAACCTATTACCAAAGCCAAGCTCGACGAATGCTTCCGTGGCAAAGTTGTGCAGTTTGAAATCACTCATGACTATCCAGGCCGTGGGGAACGACAGCTGTCAGTAACGTACTTCCCGATCGAGGACATAAACGGCGTTGATCAGGTTGCCTGCGTAACGCGGGATATCACCGAGAAGGTGGATGCAGATCGTTCCCTCCGGCTGTTCCGGGCCCTAATCGACGGAGCGAATGATGCCGTCGAGATTATTGAACCTGAAACCCTCCGCTTTCTCGACGTGAACGACCGCGCGTGCACGGACCTGGGCTATAGCCGGGAAGAATTGCTTGCTCTTACCGTCTACGACATTGATCCGCAGATCGAGTACTCAACATCTGCGGCAATCGTCAGTGAATTGCGGTCGACGGGCTCGCTGGTGAAAGAGAGAATTCAACGTCGGAAGGACGGCTCGACGTTCGCAGTAGAAACCAGCCTGAAATTGGTGCATCTGGACCGGAGCTATATCGTTGCCGTGTCGCGCGATATCAGCGATCGGCAGCACGCACGATATGCGTTGTGGGAGAGTGAAGACCACAACCGCGATCGGGTGGAACATAGCGAGGACCTGGTTTGCACTCATGACTTGCAGGGGAATCTTCTCTCGGCGGGTCCGGCCGCGGCGCGCGTACTGGGATATTCCGTAGAGGAGTTGTTGAATATCCCAATGAGAACACTGGTCGCGCCGGAATTTTGCGATCAGTTCGATGCCTACCTGGAAACAATCAAGCGGACTGGAACTCACAAGGGTCTGATTTGCGTTGTCACTCGCACGGGGGGGCGCCGAATATGGGAGTACAAAAACACATTGCACACGGAAGGAGTTCTAACCCCGGTAGTTCGCGGTATGGCGCACGACATCACCGAGCGGAAGCTGGCCGTAGATGCTTTGCTCAAGAGCGAGGAGCGGATGCGGCTTTTCATTGAATATGCCCCCGCGGGAGCAGCTCTGTTCGACCGTGAAATGCGATATGTGCAGGCCAGCCGCAGGTGGCGCCAAGACTACGGGCTCGGAGATCGGGAATTGACCGGCATCTCGCACTATGAAGTTTTTCCGGAAATCCCGGAACGGTGGAAGGAAGCGCACCGTCGTTGCCTGGCAGGTGAAGTCCTGCGAGAAGAGCGGGATGCATTCGTTCGGGCAGACGGCACGGTGCAGTGGCTGCGATGGGAGCTGCATCCCTGGTGCGAAAAGGGTCATATCGGTGGAATCGCTATTTTTTCGGAAGATGTAACTGAACAGGAGAAGGCGGCCGAGGCACTGCGCAGGAGCGAAGAACACTTCCGCATTCTGGTGGAACAGGCATCGGACGGAATTGCCATCGCCGATGCGGATGGACGCTGGATCGACGTGAACAGCGCGTGGGCGGCGATGCTAGGCTGCACGCGCCAGGAGATTCTGGGAAAGAAAGTGGGAGGGTTCGTCGTCGCGGAGGATCAGGGGCGAGTCAAAGAGCAGCTGGTTGCTGTGCAGGAGGGGCATGCGGTGACCAGCGAGTTTCGTGTTCGACGGAAGGACGGATCCCTGTTGCCGGTTGAAGTGTCGGCGAAGCGACTTCCGGATGGAGGTCTTCAGGTCATTTCGAGAGACATTACGGAGCGCAAGCGTACTGAGGATATTCTGCGCCAAAACGAAGAGCGGTTCCGCGTGGCTCTAAAAGATTCTCCGATTACCGTCTTCAACCAGGATCGGGAACTACGCTACACGTGGATTTATAACCCACAACTCCACTGGCAGGAAGATGTATTGGGTATGACTGACGAGGAAATCCTAGGGCCAAGAAAAGCGTCGATTCTTCGTGAATTGAAGCTGAAGGTTCTGAAGACTGGAGTAGCTGTGCGGGAAGAAGTCGCTATCCCGAAAAATGGCAGCAGCCAAGTTTTCGACGTCACCATCGAGCCGCTTTTCGACTCCGAGAAAAACATTGTCGGCATTACGGCAGCGTGCATGGACATCGCCCGTCTCCGCGAGATGGCCGACCGGCTACAGGAAGCAACGGACCGTTTGTCGCAGGAGAAGTCGTATCTCGAAAGCCAGATTCAATCGGAACTGGGTTTTGCGGAAATCATAGGACGGAGCCCGGCCCTATGCGACGTCTTGAAAAAAGCACGTATCGTGGCCGCAACGAATTCAACCGTTCTGCTGCTCGGAGAAACTGGCACGGGCAAGGAACTGGTCGCTCGCTCGGTGCATGGGCTGAGCCCGCGCCAGGGGAACACTTTCGTCAAACTGAACTGCGCGGCCGTTCCCTCCGGGTTGCTGGAGAGTGAACTGTTTGGTCACGAGAAGGGCGCATTCACAGGCGCAGTGAACCAGAAAGTCGGTCGCATTGAATTGGCCGACAAAGGAACGTTGTTTCTGGACGAGATAGGAGAACTGCCGCTGGAGTTGCAGCCTAAACTGCTGCGGGTGCTGCAGGACCGGGAATTCGAACGATTGGGTGGAGTGCGCACGATCCGGGTGGATGTCCGTATCATTGCGGCTACGAATCGCGACCTGCGACAGGACATCGCCGACAGAAAGTTCCGGGAAGACCTGTTTTACCGTCTCAACGTTTTCCCGATCGAATTGCCCGCCCTTCGCGACCGCCGCGACGACATTTCCCTTCTGGTCGAGCATTTTGTGAAGAAGCATTCTGAACGAATGGGGAAGAACATCGACACGATTCCGGAGGGGGCGATGCAGGTTTTGCGGAACTGGGGTTGGCCCGGCAACATTCGTGAACTGGAGAACATGATAGAGCGCATGGTGATCCTGACCAAAGGGAATGTGCTGGTTGCGCCGCCGTCGGAAATCGAACTGGCAGAAGGCGTTGGCGAGGACAATTTAACCGAAATGGAGCGGGAACACATCATTCGTATTCTGCGCGAAACGAACGGCGTTCTTTCAGGAGAGGATGGAGCCGCGATTCGATTGGGGCTAAAGCGCACTACGCTCCAGTCGATGATTAAACGTCTCGGTATTGAGCCGCAGGAATACCGCACGCGGGCGAATGGAACCTACGGGCGGTCATAGACTGCTTCACGACGATCTTCCACCACAGAGAATACAGAGTCACAAGCGGTCAAGTTGAGTGGGGTTGTCGAGCTCACTCATGATCATCAGTTATTCCTGGATCACTCTGTGATTCTGTGGTGAATAACTGTTACTTTGCCAGCCGGTTGTGTTTTGCGAGAACTTCACGCAGGCGATCGTGGGGTAACGCGATGACGGTATGGTTGTTGATTCCGGTCATCGTCTCGGCGGCAATCATGGCATTGATGACGGCCTCCTCTGTTGCCTGTACCGTAGCCAGGAAGATCGGATCGAGCGAATCGTTGGGCAGCATACTGAGTTGGTGTACACCTCGTGTTCCCACCGCGCCCGGGTTGGCGGTTGAGAAGGCGATAAAAATGTCTCCGGAACCGTCGCCGGAATAGCTGCCATCGCGTCCCAGCCCGAGTGAGACTTTCTTGGCGATCCGGCGCAACTGGTTCGGGATGAGCGGAGCATCGGTAGCAACGACGACGATGATAGAGCCGACGTCCTTTTGCCATACGGTATGCTCAGAAATTTCGCGCCCAACATTAATGCCGGCCACCCGCAATTGCTCACGCGAACCGTAGTTGCACTGGACGAGAACACCTACGGTGTACCCGCCGTCCTTGGCATCCAGCACGCGCGAACTGGTTCCGATGCCACCCTTGAACTCGTTGCAGATCATGCCGGTGCCGCCGCCCACATTACCCTCTTCCACGCGCCCCGAATGAGCGGAGTCCAGTGCATGCCAAGCGTCCTCAGGTCTCACATGAAATCCGTTGATGTCGTTGAGATAGCCATCCCAGGTTTCAGCGACTACCGGCAGAGACCACCAATAGCCTTCCATGTCCGGAGAGCCGTGTTTGACTTTCCAGCTGATAACGGCATCGCGCACGACTCCGACACTGTGCGTGTTGGTGATCATCACTGGACCGTTCAGGAATCCTGAATCGTCAACCCATGTGGTACCGGTCATTTCGCCATTGCCGTTGAGGGTGAACCATGCCGCAAATACAGCATCGTTCGAAGTCTTGCCCCGGGGATGAATTGCCGTGACACCCGTGCGAACGGGGCCTTTGCCGACTTCGAGTTTGCCGTCGCCGGAGATGAGCGTCGTATGACCGACCTCAACGCCCTTTACGTCAGTGATGGCGTTGTTTGTACCGGGAGTGCCGTCAAACGGCACACCGAGATCACGGGCGCGAGGTTTGGTTTGGGCAGTGACGAAAATGGGGCAAGCAGCTAATGCGAGAAGCACTACAACCAAGCGAATCTGCAAGCGGAACATGGAGCCTCCCGGCAAAGCAGGCAGTATAAAGGATGTCTGGCACAACCAAAATGGGCCGTAACCAAATGGAATAGCCGGGCCAGGTGTGTGCACATTGCGTGGGATGGGGGCTGGGGTGCGGTACAATCGCAGAAAGTGCGGTTCTTGGGAGAAGAGCATGGAGAGTTGGAAGAAAGCAGTAGTAATGGGCTCGATTGGGGCGGCGACCCTTCTGTTCATGAAAAAGAGATATGCAGGTGGGGTACTGGCAACAGGCGTTGGTTTGGCCGTGCTGGCATCGGAATACCCCGAGAAGTTCGAAAGCGTGCGGCGGTCCATGCCGGAATACTTCGATCGCGGGATGCAGGTGATGGAAATGGCCGCGAAGGCAGGGAAGCGAATCACCGAAGCCGCAGGCCGCAGTGCGGTGGATGCCTGGGAAGAAATCGGAATCTGACGGCGGACTTCGGACCTGAGATCGAACGTCTCCACATTTCTCGTAAGAATGGGATTCGGGAGAGTCCCGGAGGTCTAACGTCTGAGTATCCAACCGCCGATCTACTCAATCCCCAGTTGTTTTCTGGCGTCTGGACTGAGGCGCTCGGGGGTCCACGGGGGTGTCCAGACGACGTTTACCGTCGCGTTGCGGATTCCGGGTAACTGCTCGAGACGTGACTTTACCTGCATGCTGATGTTGACGTGCTCGGGGCAGCCTTGCGCGGTGAGGGTCATGTCGACAGAGACGTCTTGCTTATCGTCGGGCGCGGCTGCGAAGTTCACGCTATAAATCAGACCGAGGTCCACGATGTTGACCGGAATCTCCGGATCGTAGCAGCTCTTCAACGCACTCATGACATCCTGTTCTGTGACCGGCATCAGGCTTGCTCCTCTTTGTTCAGTGTACAACGTTCGTTAGACCCTTCCTTCGAGGCACGGGTTAAGATTCTTCCATGACCCCAGAGACACGACAAAGGATTCAATATGCGCTGCTGTTTGCACTCATCCTCGCCACGCTCCGTGCCGGATATATCTTCTATGAGCGCTATCAGGATCACCTTGCCGCTGAACGCCAGAAACATGCGGATCTTGGGTACTCCAACCCTGACTACTACGTCCATCCCAAGAAACTCTATCCGTACGATTTGAAGACGGCGAAACAGCTTACGCAGCAGCCTGTGTGGGTGAAAGAGGGATACCGATACACCTACTATCCCTACGATGCCTCGAACAAGCACGTGGATTTCGCACATGAGGCCGGTCTGTTAGGTCCGATCGAGAAGGTAGCAATCACCGATGTCGTAACGGCGGCGAATCGAGTTTCCGGTGAGCCGAAGCAGATCGTAGCGGTGTTTCATGAGTCAGGGAACCCCTGTGCAGTGCCGATCGGGTACGAGGCGGAAGGAGAGATCAAGATCTACTCTGACGAGATGTTCTACATTGAGGATCCGCACGATCTGTACAAGCACTGGTCGCCAGACATGTGGCAGTCGGTGGAAAAACATGAAGTAAAGCCGGGAATGAATGAGATGCAAGCCGATTTTGCGATCGGGATGGGTGTGCCGGATGCCGGGGATACTTCCTATGAGAAGACGGTGCGCTACCCGAATGGCGGTAAGCCTCTGGTGATTCTGTACCGAGAGGGCAAGGCGGCGGAAATTAATCCGGGGAATCCAAGTTCATAGCCGAGGACGGCAATTCCCAGGCATTCTTTCTGTGATCGTAACCGCAGCATCTACTACCCGCGCAAGGTACATGGACCGCGGACGGTTCCACTAGCTGCAGCAACACTTTTTGACCCAAAGCCAACAGGACACAGAGAAAAAAGTTTTCTCTTCTCCGCGGCGGATGTTCGGCTTTACTGCAATTTCACGATCTGTGGGGGCAGATTCCATCCTCTCAGGGCAATCTGTGGCTGACTGGTTGCCGCTTTCGTGGGATATTCGATTTCTACGACACGTGTTTCGCCGGGCAGCAGTGATACGTAGTTGTCGGTGTAGTATGCGGGAAGGATGCGTGAACCGTCAGTGGCGTTCAGAATCGTGAGCTTGGTCTGCAACGCCGCAGAGTTGCCGCTGTTTCGCAGTTCTACCTGGATTCGGGAATTGTCACCGACACGAATGGACTTCGCGGTAGCCGCAATTGACGCACTTGCGAGCCGGTTCAGCCGGCGATAAGAACTGCTTTGGGCCCCGATCCAGTAGAGATTCCGCGAAAGGCCTTCGCCTTCTGTGTTTCGTAGTTCCAGACTCACAAATATGATCTCTTCTGACGCCAGCAGTGGCGCCAGGTCCAGCTTGAATCCTGGTGTTAGAGCATTGGCGAGAGCATCGCGCTTTTCTTCGTGATGGAGCAGCAGCTTGTTTTCAAGCGAGTAGACATTAGCTGCGGCCAGTAGCGCCGAGTGCGCATCGTTGTTGGTGCTTACGATGTCCACATCGTAGTTCGAGAGGTCGAGCTGAATATGCAGCGGCTCGCAGGCTTTCTTTACGCCATAGAAAGAAGACTGTGTGTCGTAGTCGGAACTGAGAATTTGCCAAACATTGCTGGGCCATGCGGGCTGCGTCATCCACAGAAGACGTCCGCTGTTGGGTGTCCAAAGATGGGCGTTCATGCCTTCAAAGATGGCGCGGTGATCCACGTAGTCGAGCATCTGTGCCTTACGCTCGAAATCTTCCAGGCTCGTCGGAGCGCCGAATTCAGCCTGCATCTGCGCCATAAACGGCGCCATCTCGCCGTTTCCAGCTTGATGCCAGTCGTGGTAGGCCCAATCATCATTGATTGGCCATAGATCCTCTTTGGGAATCCAGGCTTTGAATGATTCGAGGGTTGAGAACGACGGCGTGCCTGTCTCGACAGAGAATCCGTGATTGAGTTCCGTATAGTAGAGCGACGGATCCATGTATTTGTAAGGACCACTGTTTTGCAGGTTGACTTGATTCGAACTGGGGAAGTAATAGCGCGTGCCGTCGAGCGTGCGGACCAGATCGATGATGCCTTCATTGATGATGGGCTGGGGCACGCCTTCATTGCGTCCGCACCAGACGACGATTGAGGGATGATTGCGGAATCGCAGGATGGTATCGCGGACATTGTCGAGAAATAGAACAGGGTCCTGCGCTTCGACATTGTAGTTCTGCGTTGACTCCCAGAAGTCGTTCCAGACCATCAATCCGTATTCATCGGCGAGGTCGTAGAAGGTCTGTTCAGTGTTCTGGCCGACCCAGTTTCGGATGATGTTGAGATTGGCATCACGGTGAAGGCGAAAGTAGGGTTCGAGACGCTCGCGCGAGACACGCTTGCGAGAGTCGTCCATCCCCCAGTTGCCCCCGCGGGCGGCGATGCGTACGCCGTTCACCTTGATGACGAGATAGTGCTGCATCTCAGTATCATCAATCAGTTTGATCGAGGAGGATTTCTCGGCGCCCGGCATGAGCGATGCCGCCCACGATTTCCACCCATCTTTCCATTCGCGAGGGAATGCGGACGGAAAGGGATCGGCGGCCGGGATTTCTCGCATCGCTTCGTGTCGCACGTCGACGACTTGCTCTGCCTTTGCCCTTGCAGTGCTGGGCGAATATTCAAGGCGGCGGAGGTGACCGGAACCGTCGAACAGGCTCAGTTCGTAGGTGACTTCGCGAATTCCAAAACGCACATCTTTCGTATCAGAGTCGGCTGTGCCCTGCGAGAAAGCAATGTGCAGCGTATAGAGTTCGGGCTTGCCGTAGCCGTTGGGCCACCAGAGGCGTGGGTGCTGCACGATGAGTTGCGGGTACTCGCTGGGGGAAAGCGTGATCGAAGTCTTGCCTGACGGGAGTGTAAGTTGCTTAGACAAAGATGTCTCGTCGAAAGAAGCTTTCAGAGTTCCTGAGACCGGAGTGGTGGATGTGTTATCGAGAGGGATGGTGATTTCGACCTCGGCACGGGAGGTGTCAGGTAATGGGAGATGTGTGACAACTTGAGGGTCCACGATTTCGACTGCGCTGGTCGCGGTCAGTGTGACTGGCTGCCAGATGCCTGTATCGCGATCGCGGACGGCAGGAACCCAGTCCCAGCCCTCGGTGGCGACGAAAGTGGGCCCGTCGAGGCACATGATGCCGCCATTTTCTCCCGGGCCTCCCTTGACCGATTGCTCTTGCGGAATGCCGGGATGCGGAGGCGGCGAAATGCGCACAGCTACGACATTCGATTGATCGGGTTTGATCGATGAGGTGACATCAAAGACGCCGCGGATGAAAGCTCCTTTGATCGAGCCCAGTTGTTGACCATTCAGCCAAACACTGGCCGCGTAGTTGACGCCTTCGAACGTCAGAGTCAGTTGATGATCGCGAGCCGCTTTCGGCAGACGGAATTCGAGTCGATACCAGTAGTCCTGTTTGTTGAGGCTCTCGGGGATAGCGAGATTGTTCAAGCCATAATCCGGATCGGGATAGACTCCTCGATCGATCATCGTGGTGAGAACGGTTCCTGGGACGGTCGCGGGCATCCATTCGCGGGGCTTGTAGCCGGATTGCGAAATGGCGGCGGCGTTGTCCGTGGTTTTCGGGGCGGGAATCATTGTCCACCCAGCAGCAAGGGTCCACTGTGCGGGGCCCGAAGGCTGAACAATCTCTAGCGCCCGGGGCAGCTTTACCGAGGGCTTTTGCACCATCGCATTGCTGCGGGGCAGAGTCGACGGATCCTGGGGTGAGCGGTAACCCGCTTGCCCGCGCGTCTGCACGGGCCAGGGTTTGGAGCCGTCTTCGAAAGCGATGGCCGTGAAATCAGGTTTCTGTTGAGCGAGTTGTGAGATCTCATCGGCAGAGAGCGCGCGGCGGAGCACTGTGAGATGCGCGATGGATCCCCCGAAGTGATGCCAGTTTGGCGAGGGGAGATCGGGAGGCGCCAAATGGAGAACCGGGCTAGTGCTCCCCAGATCGAGCTTGCCGCTCGCGGCTTGAGAACCGTCGCTTGAAAGCGAGAACACCTCTCCGTTGAAAGTTGCGGCGAGAAGATGCCACTGGCCGGGAGCCACAATTGCAGCCGCAGCCAGTGAGTTGTCCTTGCCCAGCCACAACACGGGATGACCGTTTTCCAGTGCGAGATAGCGTGGGAATTCGTCGGTCGAATCACCGATTCCGATGACCAGCGTTGGCGCTTTGAGGGTCTCAGAAGGCTTTACCCAGGCGTAGAGCGACCAGGGCGAGTCGGCACGCAAAATCGAGTCATCCCGCAGCAGCGCCTTGTGGAGACCGTCTCCATCGGAAAGGAACGTTGCGTTGTAGGGGCCGTAGAAGGGCGGATCTGCGGTGGCGGAGGATTGTGAGTAAAGCAATGACTGAGTGTTGAATACAAAAAGGATGGCAGCCAAGGCCAAGGCAAAACGGCGGCAGCACATTCGCATGAAATCTCCGATGCACCTCAAGCATGACTCTTAGATGAAGGCCAGCGCACAATGCTACGCCGCAGGAGTCATTGTTTCCAGTTGCTAACTGCAATATGGGTATGGTTGAAGGGACATCTTCAACCGCATGCACCTTTAACATGACCATCCGCAATAAAATAACTGCATGAACGTACTGGTACTAAACTCCGGCAGTTCGAGCCTAAAGTTTCAAATCATTGCGACTGATCTCGATCGGATCAGGGACTACAAAGACGACCGCATACTGAAGGGCGAGGTGGAGGGGATCGGCGGGGAATCGATTGTCAAGGTCCGATATCGCCAGGAGCCGGGGAGGACGCTGACCGCGCCGCTGCGGGATATGGGTGCGGCTCTCGACTATCTCCTGCGATATATCGCGTCTGACCGCTCGGGCATTGCGGAGATCAAGAGCTCCGCGGATGTGCATGCCGTAGGGCATCGCGTGGTGCATGGTGGCGAGATGTTCAAGGAGTCGTCTCTCATCGATGATCGCGTTCTGAAGGGAATTGAGGATTGTATCGACCTCGCTCCGCTGCACAATCCCAACAATGTGAAGGGAATTATCGCGGCCCGCGAGTTGTTCGGCAAAGATGTTCCCCAGGTCGCGGTGTTCGATACTTCATTTCACCAATCTATCCCCGAACAGGCGTATCTGTATGCGCTTCCGTATCACCTGTACCGAAGGCACCGAATCCGCCGATATGGGTTTCATGGGACTTCTCACCGGTATGTCGCGTTTCGGTATCGTGTGCTGCGCGGGCTTACGCGGGGGCAAACGAACATCATCACGTTGCATTTGGGGAATGGGTGCTCGGCCGCGGCCATCAAGGCGGGACAATCAGTGGACACTTCGATGGGGATGACTCCGCTTGAAGGATTAGTGATGGGCACGAGGTCGGGTGATCTGGATCCTGCGATCGTGAGCGTGATTGCGCGGAAAGAAGGAATGTCGCCTTCAGAAGTGGACACATTGCTAAACACGCAGTCAGGTTTGCTGGGCGTATCCGGCTTGACCAATGACATGCGTGAACTGCAGGCCGAGTTGAAGGAGCATGATGATCGGCGGGTGCGGCTAGCGGTCGAGATCTTCTGCTATCGCGCGAAAAAATACATCGGTGCATTCATAGCAGCGATGGGCGGAGCGGATGCGGTCGTTTTCACCGGAGGCATTGGAGAGAATTCTCCGGATGTGCGTGCGCGGATCTGTAGCGGCATGGAGTGGGCAGGGCTCCATCTTGATGAGCACAAAAATCAAGAGATGGTTGGACGGGAAGGGATGATCAGCACGCAGGATTCGAAGCTGCAGGCTTATGCGATTCCAACCGATGAGGAGTTACTGATTGCACGCGATACCGTGCGGGTGATCAAAGGAGAGGCACATCCCTCCTGAGGAGAAAACGAGATCCCCATCCTCGCAGCAGGTTGCGTGGCAAGGATGGGAATCTCTGCTTATCAATACGGCCAGACCCAGTCCGTTGCCTCGGGCAAGTCGACGCCGTGTTCGTGTGCGTAGTTGCGGCATTCGATTTGCTTGTTGAGGAATCTTTCCTTGGCATGTCCGCCGATTTTCTGCAGCCTTGGAACTCGATCCACAACATCCATCGCGAGACTGAAGCGGTCAATGTTGTTATCAATGGCAAGTTCCAGCGGTGTGTTGATGCTTCCTTTCTCCTTGTACCCGCGCACGTGAATATTGGCGTGATTGGTGCGCCGGTAAGCGAGGCGGTGGATCAACTGCGGATATCCGTGGAAGTTGAACAGTACGGGCTTGTCGACGGTGAAGAGCGAGTCGAAGTCGCGGTCGGAGAGTCCGTGCGGGTGTTCGCTGGCGGGTTGCAGCTTGAACAGGTCCACGACATTAATGAATCGGATCTTGAGGTCTGGAAATTCTTTACGCAATAAATCGATCGCAGCGAGTGCTTCCTGCGTGGGGATATCGCCGGCCGAAGCCATGACAACATCGGGCTCGCCGCCTTCGTCGTTGCTGGCCCAATCCCAGATGCCGATGCCTTTGGTGCAATGCGTAATGGCGGCATCCATGCTCATAAACTGCAGGTGTTTCTGCTTATCGCAGACGATCACGTTGATGTAGTTTTGGCTGCGCAGACAGTGGTCAGCCACAGAGAGCAGGCAGTTCACATCTGGCGGCATGTAGATACGGGTCACGTTCGCGCTTTTGTTCACAACGACGTCGAGGAAGCCGGGATCCTGATGCGTGAAGCCATTGTGATCCTGGCGCCACACGGTGGAGGTGATCAGAAGATTCAATGACGGGATAGCCTGACGCCAGCTCAGGTGATTGCAGATCTCCAGCCACTTGGCGTGCTGGTTGAACATCGAGTCGATTACGTGGACAAAGGACTCGTAGGTGGAAAGGAATCCGTGACGTCCGGTGAGCAGATAGCCTTCGAGCATGCCCTCCATCGTATGTTCGCTGAGCATCTCGATGACGCGGCCGTCGACGGAGAGATTACCTCCATCGTCGTCTTCCGGAAAGCGCTCTTCGATCCAGAACTTCTTGGTGACCTTGTAAAGGCCATCGAGCTTATTGGAACTGGTTTCGTCGGGGCCAAACACGCGAAAGTTGTTTGAGTTTCGCTGCATGACCGCGGCGAGAAATACACCGAGCGGGCGAGTGTTCTCGGTCTGAATGCGTCCGGGCTTTTCGACGGTCGCGGCGAACTCGCGGAAGTCCGGCAAGCGGAGCGCTTTTTGAAGGCGCCCGCCATTGGCGTGGGGATTAGCGCTCATGCGACGAGGACCGGTGGGGGCCAGATCGCGGAACACAGAGGCCAAGCCACCGTTCTCAAAGAACGTATCGGGTATCTGCGAGCGCATCCAGTTCTCAAGCGCGCGGAGTTGCTCAGGATCTTTCTTGGCGCCAGGCAGCGGTACCTGATGAGCCCGCCAGAAGCCTTCAAGGTAATGGCCCTCGACCTCGCGGGGAGCGGTCCAGCCCTTGGGGGACCGCAACACGATCATTGGCCAGCGAGGGCGGCTGATGTCATGCTGCTGACGTGCGGCCTGGCGGTGCTCGCGAATTTCCTGGACGCATTGCTCCACGGTTGCAGCCATGGCCTGATGCATGCTGTCGATATCGGAACCCTCGACGAAGTAAGGAGTCCAGCCATAGCCGCGAAACAGATTTTCGATTTCTTCGTGCGAGATTCTTGCCAGCAATGTGGGATTGTCAATCTTGTATCCGTTCAGGTGAAGAATTGGCAGCACCGCCCCATCGCGAGCGGGATTCAGAAATTTGTTGATGTGCCAGGATGTGGCAAGCGGGCCGGTTTCGGATTCGCCATCACCGACAACCGCCGCAACGATCAGTTCTGGATTGTCGAATGCCGCGCCACAGGCGTGTGAGAGCACGTATCCAAGTTCCCCGCCTTCGTGGATCGATCCGGGCGTTTCGGGAGTGCAGTGGCTGCCAATGCCTCCGGGAAACGAGAACTGGCGGAAGAACTCACGCAGACCGTCGGGGTCGAGACTCTTTTCCGGATAGACCTGTGAGTAAGTGCCTTCGAGATAGGTGGGACCAAGCACCCCGGGTGCCCCATGGCCCGGTCCAGCGAGAAAAATCATGTCGAGGTCATCCTTTTTGATCATGCGGTTGAGGTGGACATAGATGAAGGAGAGTCCGGGGCTCGATCCCCAGTGTCCCAACAGGCGGTTCTTGATGTGCTCGGGCTTCAAAGGTTCCGTCAGCAGAGGATTTTCCTGCAGGTAGATCATACCCAGGCTTAAGTAGTTGCAGGCCCGCCAATAGGTTTCTGTTTTGCGCAGTTCTTCAGGGCTCAGAGGCCGGTCTTTGACCGTAGAACGCGTGGGGGAATAAGGGCTGAGTTCGAGGACGTCGGCTGGTGTGCTGGCTTCGAGGGTGCTCATAAAATCGCTCCTTCGGGATAGCCTATTCCTGAAAGTAAAAAACTTACAACTGGACGGATTACGAGAACCGACATTTGCCAAGCAATCTTTTTGGTTGGCGGCTGCCCGGAACTAACGGGAGAAAATGTTCCCGGTGACTCGCTTGCTGTTTTGCGTTACCTTACTTGGCTGGCCGAGCCAGTTTCCTGAAGAAGCGGTAGTGAGCGGCGCAAGGAGAACCCATGTCTGAACTCGCCTTATTTGGCGGCAACAAAGCGAAGAGGAAGGCATTTCCGCTGTGGCCGCACTATGACGAACAAGAGCAGCGAGCCCTGATCGAGGTGCTGGAAAGCCGCGTCTGGTGGCGCACACCGGGAACAAAGACGCTGGAGTTTGAACAGGCTTTTGCCAGCTATCACGGAGCACGGCACGGAATTGCCGTTACCAACGGGACGGCTGCACTGGAAGTCACGATGGCGGCACTGGGCATCGGGTCGGGAGATGAGGTGATCGTTCCGAACTTCACGTTCATAGCCACAGCTAGCGCAGTTCTGTTTGCCAACGCGCTCCCGGTGCTGGTGGATGTGGATCCTGAGACCTACTGTTTGGATCCCGATCTTGCGGAAGCCGCAATCACACCACGCACGCGGGCCATTATTGCGGTGCATATGGGAGGACATCCCGCAGATCTGGACCGTCTGACAGAACTCGCCAAAGGGCGGGGAATTCATCTGATCGAGGACTCGGCGCATGCTCACGGGAGCGAATGGCGCGGGAAGAAGATAGGGACGTTCGGGACCGCGGCCACGTTCAGTTTCCAGGCCAGCAAGCTGATGACGGCAGGAGAGGGCGGAGTGATTATTACCGACGACGACCATTTTGAGCGGCAAGCACGCTCTGTTCACGATTGCGGACGGATGCCTGGAGCGTGGTTCTACAGCCATTTTATTTATGGCTCGAACTACAGGCTCAGCGAATGGCAGGGCGCAGTCTTGAAGGTGCAACTGGGAAGGCTGGAAGAGCAGACGTTGCACCGGCATCGGAATGGTCGAATGCTAGATGGGCTATTTGCGAAGATACCGGGAATCACTGCTCAGAAGTGCGATTCGCGATGCACGCGGAATGGACAGTACGCTTACATCTTTCGCGTAGACAGCAAGCATTTCGCCGGCATCTCGACGGAGAACCTCATCGCTGCGTTGAATGCCGAGGGCATTCCCACACAGGCCAGCTACCCTCCGCTGCACGAACTGGAATGCTTTCGCAATGGGGAGTATCGCAAATGCCTGAGCGGGACGCAGGCCTCAGAGAAACACGCATTCCTGGAACAGAAATTCCCGAACACGCAGAGGGGTGCGTGGGAGGCAGTGTGGATCCCGCAGTTTGCGTTACTCGGGGATGAAGAAGATATGAATGAGATCGCGGAGGCGGTCCGCAAGATTCAGCTCAACGCTAAGGAAATTGCAGCGAACGCCTCGCGAGCAACAGCAGAGAAGGTGGCGCGCTAAGCTGCCATCCACTTTCGAGCGAGAGGAGAAGGCGATGAATCACTTTGTTGGACGCTGTTCTTTTCATCGGTGGTTCGTTCTTTGTTGTGTGGGCTTGTTTGCAACGTCGTTGCTGGCTCAAGCTCCGCAGAAGATTCCGACGAGAGTCCCGCCGAAGCGAACATCACAAATTCAAGATGGATCCGGCATTAATTCCGACCTGCCGCGCGATCCGTACCTGCCAACAACTCGCTGGTGGTGGACGCGCATGTTTGATGCCGGGTTCAAGTGGATCCGCATCGGACAGTACGAGAATAGTTCCGACTACACGAGTTGGGATTGGATTGAGCAGAAGCGAGGTCTCTACGCAGCTCCGCAGGAACTGGAGGATGCCGTCGATTCCCTGGTCGACAACAAGATGGACGTACAGGTGCAACTTCTCTATGGCAACCAGATGTATACCGCGCACAGCGGCAAGTTGCAGGATGTGAGCGGGCCTGAGCCGGGATCGTTTCACAACGACGACCGGAGCATGTATTCGGTCTACT
>Ga0335085_10001271_pt1 | contig 56005 bp, 50 predicted proteins | sample Lox_Sample_45_FD_206712 | JGI IMG/M metagenome (GOLD analysis project Ga0335085, IMG submission 206712) | Soil microbial communities from Loxahatchee National Wildlife Refuge, Florida, United States - Lox_Sample_4.5 | ecosystem: Environmental > Terrestrial > Soil > Wetlands | place: USA... | reverse complement strand
GATTGTCGAATTCCGCTGCGCCCGCGAGGTGATCTGCAATGCGGTCAAGGCGGAGCGCGAGGGCTATGACGCTTTCGTGGTCGGTCATTTCCAGGATGCCGGCCTCTACGAGGCGCGGTCGGTGGTCGATATTCCGGTCGTGGCGCTCGGCGAAGCCTCGATGCTGTATGCCTGCCAGCTCGGCCAGAAGAGCGGCATCGTCACCATCAATCCGCGATACATTTCGTGGTTTCACCACCAGATTGGCAAATACGGGCTGCATCGGCGGGTCGCCGGCGTGCACGCGATGACGTTCGAGCCGGGTCAGATCCTGAAGGCCTACGAGTCCGAAGCGCTCGCCGCCGAAGTGGAACGGCTGTTCGCTGAGCAGGCGCGTCCGCTGGTCGCGGCCGGCTGTGACATCCTCATCCCCGGCGGCGGCATTCCCATGCTGCTATTCGCCGCCATCAAAGGACACGCGGTGGACGGCGCGCCGGTGATCAACGGCATTCCCATCACGGTCAAAATGGCCGAGCTTGCCGTCAAGCTGAAACGGTTGACCGGACTCGGCGTGAGCCGCGTATCCGATTACATAAAACCGCCGCCGGAGATCATCGCCGAGTTCCTGGCGAATCCGAAGAGGCTGTAACGCGGCGGCGCGATGGCGGCGAAGCAATCCAGCGCGTGCCGAGGAGCCCGGATTGCTCCATCGCTTGTCCCCTCCCGCGCAACGGCGAAGGCGGTGGAGCCTTACTGCACCAGCTTCCACTTGCCGCCGACAAGCTTCACCAGCACCAGCGCGCGCTTGTCGACCCCGAAGCTTGCGCCCTGGTGGAAATTGTAGATGCCGTGCGTGCCGACCACGTCCTTGGTATTGACCAAGGCGTCGCGGAGCGCGGCGCGGAATTCCGGGGTGCCCGGCTTGGCGCCGGTCGCGAGCGCCCGCTTGGTCGCATCCAGCAGGACCAGCCAGCCGTCGAAGGCATACGGGCCGAATGCCCCCCGCGCCGGCTCGTTGTTGGCCTTCTGATATGCCGCCTGGTATTCAAGCGCGATCTTCTTGGTCGGATAGGTATCGGGGAGCTGGTCGGCGACCACAACCGGTCCGGTCGAGGCGATGACGCCCTCGACCGCGGGTCCGCCGACGCGCACGAAATCCGGATTGATCAGTGCCGGCGTGCCGTAGATTTCCTTGGTATAGCCGCGCTCGCGCAGGGCGATGAACGGCAGTGCGCCGGGCGTTCCCGATCCTCCCGTCATCACCGCATCGGGGGCGGCGGCGACGATGCGCAGCGCCTGCGCTGTCACCGAGGTATCGGCGCGCGCATAGCGCTCGTTGGTGACGACCTTCATGCCGTCGGCGGATTTTTCCAATCCATTGTAGACCAGATCGCCCCAGCCGTCGCTGTAACCGATATAGCCGACGGTCTTGACGCCGTGCGCCCTCATGTAATCGGCGACGACCGAAACCATCAGAGTCGGCGGCTGCGGTATCGAGATCATCCACGAGCCGGGCTCGCCGGGCATGTTCACCGGAGCCAGCGTGATGCACGGCACCTTCAGTTCGTGGCACACGGCGGTGATCGCGATCGAGACCGGCGTGCTGCCCGCTCCCATCAGGACATCGACTTTGTCCTGTTCGATGAGCTTGCGCGCGTCGCGCGCGCCGGTGGAGGGATCGGTGGTATCGTCAAGCTGGGTCACCTTGAGCTTGATGCCGTTGACCTCGTCCTTGTAGGCGACGCCGGCCGCGGTGCCTTTGGCATAGGGAATGCCGATCGAGGCGCCGGGGCCGGTCAGCGAGGTGATCAGCCCGACGTTGATGTCGGCGGCATTGGCAGGCGCGGCGAAGGCTGCCGCAAGTGTCGCGAACCCGACCAAACGCAGAAAATTGATCATGAGGACCTCCCGGGTTGCCGGCTGTCGGCGCTCACCGCCGTTTCGTTCATGGCTGCTGGTGCCAGAAGTTTTTAAGCTTGAAACAATTGTCCCGCAATGGCTTTCTTGACGCGCAACCGGCGAGGCGAAGCGGCAAATTGCGGCGCGATGCATGACCCCCGACATCGGCCTCATTCTCGGCATTGACGGCATCGCCACCGGCTCGATCTACGTCCTGGTCGGGCTCGGCCTGGTTCTCATCTTCTCCGTGACGCGCGTGGTGTTCGTGCCGTTCGGTGACATCGTGGCGTTTTCGGCTTTGACGCTGGCTTCGATGCAGCTCAATCGCACGCCCGGCACGATTTATCTGGTTGCCACGCTGGCGCTCGCGGCCTGCGCGGTCGATGCCGTCCACCACGCCAGGCGCGGCCGGGCGCAACACATCGTGCGCGGACTTCTCGGCTACGGCCTGTTGCCGCTCATTCCCGCCGCCACCGCTTGGCTCACCGCCGGAATGAATTTGCCGCAGTGGCTGCAAATTCCTCTGGCCATTGCGCTGGTCACGCCGATCGGCCCGCTGATCGAGCGCATCGCGCTGCGGCCGATCGCCGACGCCTCGGTGCTGCTTCTGCTGATCGTCTCGGTCGCGCTGACCTTCGGTCTTTCCGGTCTTGGCCTGCTGTTCTTCGGTGCCGAGGGCTTTCGGACGCGGCCGCTGACCACCGCGGTATTCCGGTTCGGCAGCGTGATCGTGACCTCGCAGACACTGCTGATGCTGGCGAGCGCCGTTGTGTTCAGCCTGCTGTTGTTTTTGTTCTTCGAACACACCGTGTCCGGCAAGGCGTTGCGCGCGACTTCGGTCAACCGGGTCGGTGCGCGGCTCGTCGGCATTCGGCCGGCCGGCACGGCGACGCTTGCGTTCCTGCTCGCCTCGCTGCTCGCCGCCATTTCCGGAATCCTGATCAGCCCGGTGACGACGCTCTATTACGATTCCGGCTTCATCATTGGACTGAAAGCCTTCGTCGGCGCCATCATCGGCGGCCTGATGAGCTACCCGGGTACGGCGGTCGGCGCCCTTCTCGTCGGCGTGCTGGAAAGCTTCGCCTCGTTCTGGAACAGCGCGCTCAAGGAGGTGATTGTCTTCAGCCTGCTGATCCCGGTGCTGCTGTGGCGCTCGCTGTCGCTTGCCCAGGTCGACGAGGAAGACGAAGAGGTGCAGCAATGAGCCGCCGCGCCGCCTATGTCGTGGCGGTCGTCGTGATCGCGATCATGGCGGCGGCGCCGTACTGGGCGGCGCAATTCACCGTCACGCTGCTCAACTATATCGGCATCTACGCTCTGGTCGTTCTCGGCATCGTGCTGTTGACCGGGGTCGGCGGCTTGACTTCGTTCGGTCAGGCGGCGTTCGTCGGCATCGGCGCTTATGCTACGGCGTGGCTCACCACTGCACATGGCGCCTCGCCATGGCTCGGACTTTTGTTTGCGCTCGCGGTGACGGCTGCGGTCGCGGCGCTGCTCGGCGCCATCACGCTCCGGCTCGGCGGGCATTTTCTGCCGCTCGGCACCATCGCCTGGGGCCTGTCGATCTATTATCTGTTCGGCAACATCGAGGCGCTGGGCGGCCATAACGGCCAGGCCGGCGTGCCGCCGATCTCCATCGGCCCGCTTTCGCTCGAGCCCGGTGCGGCGATCTACTATTTGATCTGGTGCATGCTGGCGCTCGCCATGCTCGTCGTCGCCAATCTCCTCGATTCGCGCGAAGGCCGCGCCATTCGCAGCCTGCGCGGCGGCGCGGTGATGGTCGAGAGCCTCGGCATCAACGTCTTTCGCATCCGCCTCGTGATCTTCGTGATCGCGGCGCTATTGGCCGCCATTTCCGGCTGGCTCTATGCGCATATGAGCCGCTTCGTCAGCCCGGCGCCGTTCGACGTGCGCATGGGCATTGAATATCTGTTCATGGCGATCCTCGGCGGCTCGGGCCAAATTCTCGGCGCCGTCGTCGGATCGGCGCTACTGACCGTCCTCACCAACGCGCTGCAGGACATCCTGCCGCACTTTTCCGAGCACGGCGAACAACTCCAGGCTATCGTCTTTGCGATCATTTATGTGCTGGCGCTGCAATTCGCCCGCGGCGGCGTCATGCCGTTTGTGTTGCGCTTCCTGCCGCGCCGGATAAAGCCGCAAGCGGCGCGTTCGGAGCCTTTGCCGCGGCGGCAGATGCCGAAGCCCGGAACGCCGCTTCTCGCCGTCGACCGCCTGGTGAAGCGCTTCGGTGGTCTGGAAGCCGTCAGTCAGGTGGGTTTCGCAGTGGCCGCGGGCGAAATCGTCGGCCTGATCGGCCCGAACGGCGCCGGCAAGAGCACGCTATTCAACCTCATCACCGGCGTGCTGCCTTGCGATGACGGCAAGGTCTCGTTTCTCGGCGCGGACATTACCCGTGCCAATCAGCACCGCATCGCCCGCGCCGGCATTGCGCGCACCTTCCAGCACGTGAAATTGCGGTCGACGATGTCGTTGCTCGACAATGTGCTCCTGGGCACCTACCTGCGCACCCATTCGGGCTTTGTCCGCAGCGCGCTGCGGCTCGATCGGGCCGAGGAAGCCCGCGCGCGCTTCGAGGCGTTGCGGCAGCTCGAACGCGTTGGACTTGGCGCCGATCCTTATGACCTCGCCGGCAACCTGCCGCTCGGCCGGCAGCGCATCCTCGAAGTAGCGCGGGCGCTTGCCGCCGATCCGGCGCTCATCATTCTCGACGAGCCGGCCGCCGGACTGAGCCGCCCGGAAAAGGCGGCGCTTGCCGAATTGTTGCGCGCACTGCGCAGGGAAGGCGTGACGGTATTGCTTGTCGAACATGACGTGGAGTTCGTCATGGGGCTCGTCGACCGCATCGTGGTGATGGATTTCGGCTCCAAGCTTGTCGAGGGGCCGCCCGCGGCGGTACGCGCCGATCGGCGCGTCCAGGAAGCCTATCTCGGCAGCGTGGCATGAAGCCGCTTCTCGAAATCAGTGATCTGCACGTCGCCTATGGCAAGGTCGAGGCGGTACGCGGCGTCGCGCTGGCGATGCAGCCGGGTCAGATCGTGACCGTGATCGGCCCCAACGGCGCCGGCAAGACGACGCTGCTGGCGGCGGCGGCCGGGCTTTTGCGTTCGCGCGGCACCGTGACCTATGACGGCGCTGATCTTGGTCGCCTAGATATCGAGGAGCGCGTCGAGCGCGGCTTTTGCCTGGTGCCGGAACGGCGCGAACTGTTCGGCGACCTGCCGGTCGCCGACAATCTTCTGCTCGGCGCCTATACGCGCCGCCGCAGCCGCAACGACGTGAAGCGCGGCCTGCAGCAGGTCTACGACCGCTTTCCGCGGCTCGCCGAACGCCGCCGCCAGAAGGCGCACACGCTGTCGGGCGGCGAGCGGCAGATGCTGGCGCTCGCACGCGCGCTCATGGCGCAGCCGCGTTTATTGATGCTCGACGAGCCGAGCCTCGGGCTTGCACCGCTCATAGTGCGCGAGATTTTTCGCATCATCGCGTCGTTGCGGCAAAGCGGCGTGTCGATCCTCCTGGTCGAGCAGAACGCGCGCGCGGCGCTCGAGACCGCCGATTACGGCTACGTCCTGGAAATGGGCGAGATCACCCATCAAGGCCCGGCGGCGGTGCTCGCCAGCGACGCGCGCGTCGCCGCCACCTATCTCGGCGGTTCGAGCTGATGGCGCGCGCCGCCTATGACGACGTGGTGCTCGCCGTCCCGGTGACGGTGCCCTATGTCCGCTATTCGATCAGGGGCGCCCATTGGTTTCTCGGCCGCGCGCTGGCGCAGCTCCTCGCCGCAGCGAAAATTCCCAAGGCCCGTGTCGACGGCCTGGCGGTGGCGAGCTTCACTCTTGCGCCCGATACCGCGGTCGGTCTCACCCAGCATCTCGGCGTCACCGTGCGCTGGCTCGACCACGTGCCTATGGGAGGGGCGTCGGGCATTGTCTCCATCCGCCGCGCGGCGCGCGCGGTGCAAAGCGGCGACGCCGAGATCGTGGCCTGTATCGCCGGCGACACCAATCACACCGACAGCTTTCGCCGCAATACGGCAACGTTCAGCCAGTTCGCCCAGGATGCGGTCTATCCCTATGGGTCGGGCGGTCCGAATGCGAGCTTTGCGTTCTTGACCGCGTATTACATGCGCACATATGGCGCCCGCCGCGATGATTTCGGCAAGCTGTGCGTTGCGCAGCGCAACAACGCGCTGAAAAATCCCGTCGCGTTGTTCAAGAAGGAGCTGACGCTCGATCGATATCTCAACGCCCGACTGATTGCCGACCCGCTGCGGCTGTTCGATTGCGTCATGCCGTGCGCCGGCGCCGAAGCCTTTTTGGTGATGCAACGTCAAACCGCCGAGCGGTTCGACTTGCGCTACGCGCGTCTTCTCGGGGCCATCGAACGGCACAACGCCTTTCCCGATGATCCGGTTCAATATCGCGGCGGCTGGGCTTTTGACTGCGACGAACTCTACCGGCAATCTGGCATTGGGCCGCAAGACATCGACTTTCTCGAAGCCTACGACGACTATCCGGTGATCAACGTGCTGCAATTCGAAGACTTGGGATTTTGCGCCAAGGGCAACGGCCCGGATTTCATTCGCGCCAACACGTTCGAGACCGACGGCACGTTTCCCCTCAACACGTCGGGCGGGCAGTTGTCCGTCGGCCAGGCCGGCGCCGCCGGCGGTCATCTCGGCATCGTCGAGGCGCTGCGGCAGCTGACCGGACAGACACTCGGCGCTCGCGTCACCGGTGCCCGGCACGGGCTTGCCTCGGGCTTCGGCATGATCAATTACGACCGCGGCTTGTGCAGCGGCGCGGTTGTCCTCGCCGCGGCCTGACATCATCGACTGACCCGGGAAGCAAACGGTGGCGGAACCATCTCAGCGGCCGAAACGCAAAAACCCGATCATCCGCACGCAGCAGCCGACGTTGCCGCCGCCGGCGCGCAGTCGGGTCGCGCTTGGACTGACGGCGGCGGCGGCGCGCGGGCGGCTGGAGCTGCAAGTGTGCCAGGATTGCGGTGCCGTCCAATATCCGCCGCGCGAAGTGTGCCGGAACTGCCTGTCGCACCGGCTGGTCTGGCGCCCGCAGGACGGCCGAGGCGAGCTTCTGACCGAAACCGTCCTGCGCGCCGCGCAAGAATTGTTCTTTCGCGAGCGGTTGCCATGGCGTGTTGGTATGGTTCGGCTCGACGCCGGCGCCAACGTGGTGGCCTATTTGCACGACAACGTCGGGCCTGCGCCCTGCCGGGTGCGCGTGGAGGCGGCCCTCGACCGGGCCGGCCAGGCCGTGCTGGTCGCGGTTCCGGAGAACGGGAGGCCGCTTTTGTCCGATGATCCGAAACTGCGCGAGATGACCTGCGATCCGCGCTTGCGCAAGATTCTCGTCACCGACGGCAAGTCGGCGCTCGGACAGGCAACCGTGCGCGCGCTCGCCGCGGCCGGCGCCGACCTGATCTGGGTCGGCCAGGCCGAGCCTTGGAAGAGGGTCGCGGGTTTCGAGACGCTGCTGGCGCTGCCGCAAGCTTCGGTCGTTCCCCTCGACCTGACTGACGGCCGCTCGGTGCGGGAACTTGCCGGCGAGATCGGCGGCAAGGTCGACATCGTCGTCAACACCGCGGACTGCCACCGCACATTCGGAATTGCGGCGCGGCGCGGCGTCGAGACCGCTCAGCTCGAGATGGACGTCAATTATTTCGGCCTGCTGCGGCTCGCCCAGGAATTTGCTCCCGCGCTCAAGGCGCGCGCGGCGGACGGTGCCGCGAGTGCGATTGCATGGGTGAATGTGCTGTCGATCTTCGCGCTCGCGAGCTACCCGGCGCACGGCACTTATTCTGCCTCGAAAGCGGCTGCGCTGTCGCTGTCGCAAACGCTGCGCGCCGAGCTTCGGCCGGCGGGGGTGCGCATGATCAATCTCTTCCCCGGTCCGATCGACGACGAGTGGGACCAATTGGAGTTGCCGCCCAAGCTTTCACCCGGTGCAGTCGCCTCGGCGATCGTCGAGGCCCTCAAAGGCTCGGTGGAAGATGTCTATCCCGGCGACGTGGCGCAGGATTGGCTGGCGCGGCACCTCGACAATTCCAAGGCGCTGGAACGCGAATTGGCTGAGGGCAGCCGATGAAGGCGCGGCGCCGAAAAAAGCTTGCCGGGACCAAAAGCGGGCGCCAATCGGCGTCGCCCGGCTCCGGCAGCGATTTGGCCGCCCAGTTGAGGCGCGTGGCTGCCGGCGGCGTTCGCGTCGTCGATTTGACGCAAACTCTGTCGCCGGATTTTCCGCCGATCGTGCTGCCGCCGGAAATGGGCCAGTGCCGGCCGTTCCGCATGGAGACGATCTCGCGCTACGATGACAGCGGGCCGGGCTGGTACTGGAGCAATTTGAGCTTCGGCGAACATACCGGCACCCATTTCGATGCGCCGATCCACTGGATTTCGGGCCGCGACCGGCCGAACAATGCGCTCGACACGCTGCCGAGCGAGCACTTCATGGCGCCGGCCTGCGTCATCGATGCGAGCGCGCAGGCGCGCGCCGATGCCGACTTCCTTTTGACCGTCGACCACATCAAAGCCTGGGAGAGGCGGCATGGCCGCATTCCTGCCGGGGCCTGGGTGCTGATGCGCACCGATTGGTCCAAACGCAGCGATCCGGTCGCCTATCAAAACCTCGACGAGACCGGCCAGCACACGCCGGGCCCCGATCCGGACTGCGTTCGCTTCCTGGTGCGGGAGCGCGACGTGCTCGGCTTCGGCACCGAGACCATCGGCACCGATGCCGGCCAGGCGGCCCACTTTGCACCGCCCTACCCGTGCCATTACTACATGCATGGCGCCGGCAAGTACGGCCTGCAATGCCTCTGCAATCTCGACCGACTGCCGCCGACCGGCGCGCTCGTCGTGGCGGCGCCGCTGAAAATCCTTGAAGGCAGCGGCAGTCCTTTGCGCGTCTTTGCGCTCGTTCCGGAGCCCGCGGCGGCGCGCTGACTACGCCGTACGCTCGGCGCGATCCTTGTCGTTCTGCGCCTTGATGGCAGCGCGGGCGGCCTGCCATTGTGCATCGGTCCAGCGCCGCAATTCGTAGAAATTGGCGCCGGTGGCATGGCTCTGGCCGCCGTCGAGGGTAATGGTCTCGCCGGTCAGCCACTCGCAGCCGTCGGCGATGAGAAAGGTCGCGAGACTTTGCAGTTCCGCCATGCGGCCGACCCGGCCCATGGGATTGGTGCGCTCGGTACGCTCGGTCGGTCCCTCGCCCGGACTGAGGCGCTTGCTCGCGCCTTCGGTCGGAATGACGCCCGGCGCGATGGCGTTGAGCCTGATGCCGTGGCCGGCCCATTCGGTGGCGAGCGACATGGTCATGGCGTGCACCCCGGACTTGCTCATGGCCGAGGGCACCACATAGGGGCTGCCGTTGAACACCCAGGTGACCACGATCGACACGACGTTGCCGCGGTGCCCGCCGGCGATCCAGCGGCGACCGACCGCGTGGGTGACGTAGAACGTTCCGTGCAGCACGATATTGGCAACGGCATCGAAGCCGCGCGGGCTCAAGTCTTCCGTGCGCGAGATGAAATTTCCGGCGGCATTGTTGATGAGGTCGGTCAGCGGCCCGCCGGCGAAAATGTCGGCGATCATCGCATCCACCGCGGCCGCGTCGCGGATGTCGACGCCGTAGCTGCGGACGTTGCCGCCATGCTTGCTCATGAGCTCGGCGGCGGTTGCCTCGCAGACCGATTTGCGCCGCCCGCAGATGAAGATGTCTGCACCGAGTTCGAGAAACTTCTCGGCCATGCCTTTGCCGAGACCGGTGCCGCCGCCGGTGACCAGGATGCGCCGCCCGCGCAACAAGCCGTCCTTGAACATCATTCACCCTGCGTTCGCGTTATTGGAATACGGAGTCGCTGGTTACGATGTCGGCAAGCAGAGCCATCGTGCGCAGCGAGGCGTGATGGGCCTCGATGTCGCCCGAGGCGCAGCAGTCGGCAAAGATCCTGACCGGATAGCCCATATCGGCCGCATCGCGTGCCGTGTGCTCGACCGAAAATTGGGTCGCAAGTCCCATGACGGTGAGCCGCGTGACGGCGCGGCGGCGCAATCGGCTTGCAAGGTTGGTACGCCGAAAGGCGCTGTTGGCGTTGCCGGTGACGAAGATTTCGCCCGCGGTCGGCTCGAAACCGTCGTAGGCCGCGGCTCCCCATGAGCCGCGCTTGAGCGCGCCGAGCGATTCCGTTTTCAGGAACAGCCGGCAGTTGCGCAGCAGATCGGAATAATCCTCGGCAAAGACGATGTGCATATGGGCGATGGTCCAGCGGGCGCGGCGCGCTGCGGCGAGCGCGCGCCGGCTCGCCTCGAGAAAACGCTTGGCCGCGTCCGTCGTGCGGTCGAGCGAAAACGGAATGCGACCACGCGGGTGGCAGATGTCATTTTGGAAATGCAGCGCGACGAGTGCGTCGCCGGTCTTTGCCTCGCGCGCGGTTGCGTCACTCATGCGCTTCACCCTCCGTGGCCACCTTGACGTTTTAAGCTTAAAATGTCCAATTGCAGTCACCTCCGAGCCCGTCAAAACGGAAGCTTCGTCAATGAGCGATCAATCGTCGACTGCCGCTGCCGCCGCTCCGCCCGCCCCCGTCGTCGATCCGAACGCCATCCGGGAAATCGCTTCCGGCGTCTTCGTCATCTGCGACCACCGCATCCCGCTGGTGCCGAACATCGGGATCATCCTCGGCAACACGACGGCCCTCGTGGTCGACACCGGCATGGGTCCAGCCAATGGCAGGAAGGTTCTCGACGCCGCTAGACGGATCGCCGGTCAGCGTCCTCTGATGCTGACGCTCACGCATTTCCATCCGGAGCACGGCTTCGGTGCCCAGGTCTTCAAAGGCGCCGCGAAGATTCACTACAACCGCGCGCAACGCGACGAGCTCAAGGCCAAGGGCGAAGGCTATCTCGGCATGTTCAAGACCTTCGGCCCGCACGTTGCGGCGGCGCTCGAGGGCACGACGCTGGTGCATCCCGACGAGGTCTATGAAGGCTCAGAATCGACCATCGATCTCGGCGGCCGGACGGTCGAGTTGCGGACCTGGGGCTTGGCCCACACCGCCGGCGACCAGGTCGTGTGGCTGCCGCAGGAGCGCATCCTGTTCGCCGGCGATCTTGCCGAGGAACGCATGTTCCCGATCTTTCCCTGGTTTCCGCCGGATGACGTCCATATCGACGGCGCACGCTGGGTACAAATCCTCACCGAGCTGGCAAGCTGGAAGCCGGCCATCGTCGTGCCCGGCCATGGCGACATCGGCGGCGTCGAGATTCTGACCGCGGTGCGCGACTACATGGTGGATCTGAGCAAACGGGTCGCGGCGGAGAGAACGACCGGAAAGAACGCCGATGCCATCGTCGCCGATCTGGCGCCGAAAATCCGCGCCGAGCACCCGGACTGGTCGGCGCCGGAATGGATCGACTTCGCCATCAAGTACTATTCCACCCTGTCCTGAGTCGTAGTGGAGCCTTGGATTTGACATTCGCTTCGCGAGTTCGCGGCAGGGTGGGAAGCGAATGTCAAATCCGCTCCACTAGTTGCGGTTGAAAGGCCAGGTCAGCTCGCGCCCCGCTGCGATGCCGTCGGGGCGGAACAGAATGATCAGCAGCATGATCAGGGCGAGAATGACGTCGCCGGTGCCCGGCGGCGCCGCGAGCGTCGCCTTGCCGATCTGAACGCCGACTTCGGCTTCCCGCAAAAGCTCGGTCAGCACGGCAATGACCAGCGCGCCGGCGACGGCGCCGGTCAGGCTGCCGCGGCCGCCGATGATGAGCATGGCGACGATCAGGAAGGTGAGATCGAGATAGAAGTTCTCGACCCGCACGATGCCGAGGAAATGGCCGAGCAGCACGCCGGCGATGCCGGAAAGAAACGCCGAGATCACGAAGGCGAGCAAACGGTGGAGCATGACGTTCACGCCCGACGCCTCCGCCGCTGCTTCGTCCTCGCGGGAGGCGCGCAACAGCAAAGCCGACCGGGTCTCCTGGTAGAGGAAGGCGATCGCCATGGCGGCAAGCGCCCAACCGAGCGCCGTCCATAGATCGACATAGGCCGGCAGACCCATCAGCGAGTTCTGTCCGCCGGTCACCGACGTCCAATTGCCGAACACGACATTGGCGACGACGAGGACGGCGAAGGTGGCGATGCTGGCCGAGACCCCGGACAGCCGCATCAACGGCCAGCCGACTACGAGTGCGACCAGTGCCGCGACAAAGCCGCCGGCGAGCGCGCCAGGCAGGGTCGGCCATTGCGCATTGGCGATCATGGCCGGAAGGTCGGGGAGAAAGACGGATTTGGCCGCAGGCCGCATGGTGAGCAGCGCCGACACATAGGCGCCAACCGCCATGAAGGCGACACTGCCGAAGGAAAGCACCCCGGAATTGCCGACGAAGACGTAAAGGCCGACCACGGCGGTCAGGTTGATCAAGCCTTGCGTGGCGCGCCGTTGCAGCACCGCCGGGGCAAACGACGCGGCCAATGCGATTCCGGCGACGATCAGGCAAAGTGCCAGGAGCGGCCACAGCCGGCGCAGCATGTCCACGGCGCGATCGCCGCGCGGGGCCGGAGCGCTCATCAAATCCTCTCTCTCAGACCGCGGGCCGGGATCAGTCCCTGCGGACGGAAGAGAAGCACCAGCGCGACTGCGATGAAGACGAAGGCCTCGCGAAACGGGCGCAGTTCCGGCGGCAGCAGCGCCTGGAGCAGGATCGACCCGGCGCCGACCAGGAAGCCGCCGAGCGCGGCGCCGGTCAGGCTGCCGAGCCCGCCAATTACGGTGCCGACAAAAGCAATGATCACGAGTTGCAGTCCCATGCGCGGTTGCACGACGCCGGTCTGCGCGACGACGAGACAAGATACCGCAGCGGCGAGGACACCGCTCAGCGCAAAGGCCATGGCGATGACGCCGTTGGCGCGTACGCCGAGAACCCGGGCCATGCGGAAGTCCTCGGCTGCCGCGCGCATGTGCAAGCCGAGCCGCGTCGCCTTGAGAAACCAGGTCATGACGACGAGGAGGACGGCGCCGACAACAATCGTGACGATTTGCAGAAGCTGGAGGCGGACGCCGACGAGTTGGATTTCGCGGCCGAGCCCAGGCAGGAAGTCGAGGCCCTTCAGCCGCGATCCGACCAGCAGGATGAGCAGCTTCTGCAGGAAAAAGCTGACCGCGAATGAGGAGATCAAGAGCGTGGTCGGGTCGGCATTGCGCAAGGGGCGGAACGCAGCACGCTCGGTGATGAGCGCGAGAACGACCGCCACCAGCATCGCGCCGAGCAGCATCACCGGCAGCGGCAGGCCAACAAGTGCGAGCAAGGTGTAGGCGGCAATCGTCATCAGCTCGCCGTGAGCGAAGTTGATGAGCCGCATCACACCGAAGATGAGGCCGATGCCGAGTGCAGTGAGCGCATAGAGGCTGCCCACGCTCACCGCATCGACAAGGGTTTGGACGACGCGCTCCATCAGAGGCCGCCTGCCGCCTCCCGCATGTGCACGCCGAAGTAGGCCGCGTCGAAGCGCGAATCGCGCTTGATCTCCTCGGCGCTGCCGCTCAGGCTGAATTCGCCCCCGCTCATCACGTAGATGCGGCTGGAAACGGCGAACACGCGCTCCGCGTTCTGCTCGACCAGAAGGATGGTCACGCCCTGCCCGCAGATCGCGCGCAAATGCGCGTAAATCTGATCGACGATCATGGGGGCGAGACCGAGCGACGGCTCGTCGAGCATAAGTAGCTGCGGCCGCGACAGCAGTGCGCGCGCGATCGCGAGTTGCTGCTGCTCGCCGCCGGAAAGCTGTCCCGCCGGCTGCCGGCGGCGCTCCCGGAGAATCGGGAACATGTCCGACACCCGCTCGATGTCGGCCGGTACGGCCTCGCGGTCGCGGCGAGCGGTTGCGCCAAGAAGCAGATTCTCGGCGACCGTCAGGCTGGCGAAGATACGGCGGCCCTCCGGTACCAGCGCGATGCCATGCGCGACCACGTCTTCAAGGGCGATATTTTCGAGCGACCGACCGTTGAAGCTGATCGTACCCGCAGCCGGCGCCACGAGTCCGGCGACGGCGGAAATCAGCGAAGTCTTGCCGGCGCCGTTCGGACCAACGATGCCGACGATCTCGCCCTCCTCCATGCGTAGATCGATGCCGCGCACCGCGGTGACGGCGCCGTAGCGCACCACGAGGCCGGAAACAGTCAGGAACGGCGCCGCTGAAGTCATTGCCGAGTGGACGTACCGAGATAGGCGCGGCGGACGCCGCTGTCGGAGCGGATTTGCGCCGGCGTGCCGGTCGCAATGGTCTTGCCGCTGTCGACAACGTGGATGCGCTCGCACAGGTTCATCACCAATGCCATATTGTGCTCGATCACCAGAACGCCGCACTCGTATTTCGAGCTGATCTCGACGATGAGCCTGCGCAGCTCGTCGGCCTCGGCGGCGGCAAGACCGGCCGCCGGTTCGTCGAGCAACAGAAACCGCGGATTGACGGCAAGGGCCCGCGCCAGGCCGACGCGGCGCTCCTCGCCGTAGCTCAGCCCGGCGGCGGGCCGGTGCGCCTTGTCGCCGAGCTTGAGCTCGGCGAGCATGTCCACGGCCCGCCTCCGCGCCTGCGCGCGCGAGAGGCCCTGTGCCACATAGCCGGTTTCAACGTTCTCGCTGACCGTCAGTCCGCGAAAAAGCCGCACCGCCTGAAAGGTGCGCACCACGCCAGCGCGAGGAAAGCCATGGCGCGGCAGCGCCGTGCAATTGCGGTCGTTGATGACGATCGCTCCGGCATGCGGTCGCTGAAAGCCGGAAAGCACATTGACGAGCGTAGTTTTGCCGGCGCCGTTCGGGCCGATCAGGCCGAGAATTTCGCCACGCTCAAGTTTGATGCTGACATTATCGACCGCAAGGAGGCCTCCGAAGCGGACGGAAACCTCCCGTGCGGCAAGATGCATGGACGACTATCTCATCAAGCGCGCCGCCTATTGCAACGGCGGCACCTTTTCGACCGAGAAGCGGCCGACGCACGAGAACTTGCCCTTGTTGGCGGTCAGTATCGCCATCGAGCGCGTCGTCTGGATATGCAGTGTCTTGGTATAGGTCGTTGGCCCGATCACCAGCGGTTCTTTGTCGAAGGTGTCGAGCACAGCGGCGACCTTGGCGCCCTCGAGCGACTTCGCCTTGTTGGCGGCGATGGCCCAGGCCTGCACGGCGGCATATCCGCGCAGTCCGTACGACACGTCGGCCTTCTTGTGGAACTTGGCTTCGAAGCGCTCAAAGAAGGCGTTCACCGCCGCATCGGGATCGTCGCCGTATTTCGAGCCGTAGCTGAGCACGTAGAAATTGCTCAGATCCGGCACCGAGCCGATCCAGTAATCGCCGTCGAGCGATTCGCCGGTGGCAATGGCGGCACTGATGCCCGCGGCGCGCAACTGCCGCATGGCGCTTGGCCCGCCCGGTGCGTACGAGCAGAACATGATCAGGTCCGGCTTCTTCGGCAGGCTGGTGATCCGGGTGATCTGCGCTGCAATCGAGGGATCGTTATTGAGGAAAGTGTCCTGGCCGAGCAAATTTTCCTTGCCGGCAAGCTCGGTCCAGCGGGTGGCAAAGGCGCCGCACAGCGACTTGGTGTAGGCTATGGTATTGTCCAGGAGGACGTAGGCGGTTTTAAAGCCTTTGTTCTTGAAGCCCCACTCGGCGAGCAAATAGCCTTGCGTCTGGCTCGCGTTCGAGGTCGAAAAGGCGAGCGGACCGACGCCCTTCACGCCGAATTTGGGATCCGAGGCGCCGGAAAAAGCGACGACGTCCTTCTGCTGCGCCACATAGGCGCCGGGCGCGCCGAAATCGAAGTCGCTCGGGAACAGGATCGCCTTCGCGCCCTTGCCGATGACGTCGACTGCGCCGTCGGCGCCGAGCGGCGGCTCGGATTTGTTGTCGAACTGCACCAGCTCCACCTGCTGGCCAAGGACGCCACCGGCGGCATTGATCTCGTCGACCGCCAGCTTGGCGCCGGCGATGGTGTCGGCATCAACGGGCGCGAACCAGCCGCTGAACGACATGACCAAGCCAAAGACCGGCTTGTCGGCGCCCCACGACACCGTCGAGCCGGCCGCGGAGATCACACAAGCCGCTAATGCGGCCATTGCGAATTTTCTGATCATCTGGCCACTCCCCCCTGCTCCCTGCTTGGGAATTCTCCCATCCGGCATCTTAGGTCGCCCACAGCAAATACTTCAAGCTTAAAGTTTTAAGCTTAAAAGGCTTCATCGGATTGTCGCATTGGCAACGCCCGACGTGATGGCATCGGCCGCGCCGATCGCCACTCGGGATGGGCGACCGCAGTCAAACCCCGAGACGCTCTCACACCCCGAGGTAACGATGCTGGAGGTCGGCGTCGCTCGCCAACGCTCGGGAGCTGCCGCTCCACACCACGCGACCGCGTTCAATTAGGTAGTGGCGGTCGGCAATGCGCGTCAGCGCATCGACATTCTTGTCGATGACCAGGATCGACTGTCCGGCCGCCCGCAGCATTTCGAGGCATTGCCAGATTTCGTCGCGGATCAATGGTGCCAGGCCTTCGGTCGCTTCGTCGAGAATAAGCAGGCGCGGATTGGTCATCAGTGCGCGGCCGATGGCCAGCATTTGCTGCTCACCGCCGGAAAGCAGGTTCGCCATGCTGCCGGCGCGCGCGGCGAGCCGCGGAAACAGCGCAAAGACCTTCTCCAGCGTCCATGGCTCTCTGGCGCGGTGGCGGTTGGCGGCAGTGGCGATGAGATTTTCGCGCGCGGTCAGGTTGGGAAAAACCTGGCGGCCCTCGGGCACGAGGCCGAGGCCAAGCTTGGCAATGCGATAAGGCGGCAGGTCGCGGATTTCCTGGCCGGCGAAGCGGATCGAACCCGCCGCCGATCGCGTCAGCCCCATGATCGAGCGCACGGTCGTGGTCTTGCCCATGCCGTTTCGGCCCATGAGCGAGACCATTTCCCCCGGCGCGATCGATAGCGAGATGCCGAACAAGACGCGGCTCAAGCCATAGCTCGTTTCCACATCGGCAGCTTCGAGGAGCGGTGCGTCAGCCATGACGGCCACCGCCGCCGTCTTTTTCGCCGAGATAGGCTTTGCGCACTTCGGCATCGGCCCGCACCGCCGCCGGCTCGCCGCTGGCGATGATGCGACCATAGACCAGAACGGTCAGGCGGTCGGCCAGCGCAAACACCGCTTCCATGTCGTGCTCGATGAGCAGGATCGTCATGCTGCCCTTGAGCTGGCGCAGAAGCTCAACCATGCGCACCGACTCGTCGGGTCCGGTGCCGGCCATGGGCTCGTCGAGCAGGAGAAGCCGCGGGTTGGTGGCCAGCGCCATGGCGATCTCGAGCTGCCGGTGTTCGCCATGGCTGAGCTTGGCGACCAGCACGTCGGCGCGCTCACCGAGCCCGGCCCGGGCGAGCGCCGCCAGGGCCGGCTTGCGCAGCTCATCCTCGCTGCGGGCGTCGCGCCAGAAGCGAAACGAATGGCCGCGATGCGCCTGCACGGCAAGCGCAACGTTATCGAGCGCAGTGAGTTCGGAAAACAGCGAGGTGATCTGGAACGAACGCGCGAGCCCAAGCCGGTTGCGGCGGTAGACCGGCAAACGCGTGATGTCGTTGCCGTCGAAGCGGACGGTTCCCGCGAACGGGGCGATCTCGCCGGCGATGAGGCCGACGAGTGTGGTTTTGCCGGCCCCATTCGGACCAATCACGGCGTGGACCTCGCCGCGCGGAATGGCGAGCGTGATCGCGTCGGCGGCGATGACGCCGCCGAAACGCTTGCTCACTCCCTCGATTTGCAGGATCGGATCAGGCACGGCGTCTGCCTTCCAGCAGACCTTGGATGCCGCCGTGCACATAGACGGCGACCAAAAGCAGAATCGGGCCGAGAATCAGATTGGGGTATTCGGTAATCCGGGAAAGCCCCTCCTCCAGCAGCAGAAAGGTAACCGAGCCGATGAGCGGGCCGAACAGCGAGCCAAGCCCGCCCAGAACCACCATGACGATCAGGTCGCCGGACCGCGTCCAGTGCATCATCGCCGGACTGATGAAGTTGGTATGGTTGGCAAGGAGCGCGCCGGCAAGGCCGCACAGCGCGCCGGCGATGATGAAGCAGACCAGCCGGTAGCGAAAGGTCGGAAAGCCGATCGCGCGCATGCGGCGGTCGTTGGAGCGGCTGCCACGGATCACCAGGCCGAACCGCGAATTGACGATGCGCCCGACCAGATAAATGCTGCCGACGAGCAGGGCCACGCACAGATAGTAGAACAGCGTGTTGTTGTTGAGGTTGATGACGCCGCCGAACTGGCTGCGCTTATAGATCGTTAGGCCGTCGTCGCCGCCATAGCGGTCGAGCCCGATCGCCACGTAATAGATCATCTGCGCAAACGCGAGCGTGATCATGATGAAATAGACCCCGCGCGTGCGCAGGCTGAGCGCGCCGACCACGAGCGCGTAAAGCGCGGAGGCACCGATCGCGACCGGCCACTGCACGAAGCCGGATTCGATGCCCTCTTTCGCCAGGATGCCGATCGCGTAGCCGCCGATACCGAGATAGGCGGCGTGGCCGAAGCTCACCATGCCGCCATAGCCCATGATGAGGTTGAGACTGACGGCGCCGATGGCGAGGATCACGATCCGCGTGAACAAGGTCAGCGTGAAAGCATCGCCGGTCAGGAGCGGATAGGCCGGCAGCAGCGCCAGGACCGCAAGGAAACAACCAATCAACGCAGTGCGCGGCGTGAGCAGCGCCGATTGCGGCGGTGCATCCAGTGTCGGGTCGAGGGAAGCGGTCATCGGCTCGCCGCGGGGAACAAGCCTTCCGGACGAAACACCAGGACCGCCGCCATCAGCATGTAGATCGACATCGACGACAGCGCCGGCCCCAGCGTATCGGCTGCATTCGTGCTCAGCACCCGGCGCAAGAGATCGGTCAGAAAGGCGCGGCCGATGGTGTCGATCAAACCGACCAGGATCGAGGCGACGAACGCGCCGCGGATCGAGCCGATGCCGCCGATGATGATCACCACGAAGGCCAGGATGAGGATGTTCTCGCCCATTCCGATCTGCACCGTGAGGATCGGCGCCTGCATGATGCCGGCGAAGCCGGCGAGCGCCGCGCCGAGGCCGAACACCACTGTGTAGAGCAGCTTGATGTTGATGCCGAGCGCGCCGACCATCTCGCGGTTGGCGGCCCCGGCGCGGATCAGCATGCCGAGCCGCGTGCGCATCACCACGCCGTAGAGCAGCACGGCGACCGCCAGCGTCGTTACGATGATGACCAGCCGATAGACCGGGTAGTACACGCCCGGTATGACCTGCACCGCAGTGAGCATTTCGCGCGGCAACGGCAGCGTCAGGCCCGCCGGCCCCCAAATCAGCCGCACCAGTTCGTTGAAGAACAGCAAGAGCCCGAACGTGCCGAGCACGTGGTCAAGGTGATCGCGATCGTAGAGCCGTCTGATGGCCACGACTTCCAGCACCATGCCGGCCACCAGTGATGCAAGCACCGCGAGAATGACGGCAAGGACGAAGCTTCCGGTTACGGTGGCGAAGGTGGCCGCGAAGTATGCGCCGAGCATGTACAGGGAGCCGTGCGCCAGGTTGACGAGGTCCATGATGCCGAAGACCAGCGTCAGCCCTGCTGCCAACAGGAACAGCAGCATGCCCAGTTGGACGCCGTTGAGGCATTGCTCGATGAAATACAGCATGGCGTCGACAGCTATAGCACGAGGCCGTCATCCTTGGCAGGCGATAAGCCTGCTTGCGGATGACGGCTTAGCTTCGACGCGCCGATGCGGCGCGCCCGCCGCCTCACTTCATCGGGCAGTTGCCGTGGAACCTGTCCTGTACGTTCTTTTCGATCAGAGAGACTGTGTGGAGCACAAAGTCGCCTTGGGCATTCTTCTCGACATCCTGGAGATAGAAGTCCTGGATCGGGATATGGTTGTTGCCGTATTTGAAGTTGCCGCGCACCGACTTGAAGTCGGCCTTCTCCATGGCCTTGCGCAGACCCTCTTTGTCGGCAAGGTTGCCCTTGACCGCCGTGATGGCGCTGTCGATGAGCCCAACCGCATCGTAGGTGTCGGCTGCATAGAACGACGGCCGGGATTTGAACTTGGCGATGAAGTCGGCAACGAATTTCTTGTTGGTCTCGTTGGGAAGATCGTTGACCCAGGCCTGCACGCTCGGCACGCCGACGGCGAGGTCCTTCAAACGCGGCAGCGACAGCTCATCGATCGTGAACACCGTGTAGAGCGGGATCTGGCCCTTGAGACCCGATTGCGCGTACTGGGTGATGAACTGCACTCCCGGCCCGCCCGGATAGAACGCAAACAGGGCATCGGGCTTGGCAGCACGCGCTTTCGACAGTTCGGCGGAGAAGTCGAGCTGGTCCGGCCAGCGGGTCATCTCCTCGCCGACGATCTGCCCTTTATAGGTATATTTGAGACCCGACAGCATGTCTCGGCCGGCCGTGTAGTTGGGTCCCATCATGAACACGGTCTTGATGCCCTTCTTGTTCATGTAATTGCCCAATTGCTCCGGCGTCTCGTCGTTGTTCCACGACGTCGAAAACACGTACGGCGAACACCGCTCGCCGGCGAGCTGCGAAGCACCGGCATTGGTGACCAGCGTCATGGTCTTTGAATCGACCAGCGGCTTGAGCGAGGCCAACATCACGTTCGACCAGATGTAGCCGACGACGAAATCCACCTTGTCGGATTCGATCAGCTTCTGGGTCTTCTGCGCGCCGATTTCCGGTTTGATCTGGTCGTCCTCGTAGATGACCTCGACCGGCAGGCCGCCGAGCTTGCGGCCGTGATGATCGAGGCCGAGCTCGAAGGCATTGCGCATGTCCTTGCCGATCACCGCGGTCGGTCCGGTGAACGTGCTGACAAAGCCGATCTTGACGGTCTTCTGCTGGGCCAGGGCCGGGCTCGCGACGAACGCGAGCATGGCGGCTATTGCGGTGATTGCCGTTCGTTTCATGGGCGCCCTCCTGTGATAACCGCATCCCCTCCGATGCGGCGGCGTTGCGATGACTATCCGATAGTGCGTGACGTCCTTGTTCCCCGCGCTGATATGACCGCGCCGCGGCCCACTAATCAAGCCGAACGTGCGTCGGCGCCGCCCGCGGCGATGCGCTTAAGATGGCTTTGACGGGACTTTGTCCCGGGCCGCCAGCCAAATTACCGGGCGCGAACGAGGCATTGCGACGTTGCGTCGCTGTCGGAAGAACCTTACCTGTCGCCCATGCAAGGTCCGCCGCAGGCGGCTGGATGGCTTGAGCGGACGAACATGAAATCATCCTTTGCCTTCGGGCTCGACACTTTCGGCGACGTCACCCTTGGCGCGGACGGAAGGCCGCTCGCTCACGCGCAAGTGCTTCGCCACGTGATCGACGAGGCGGCGCTGGCCGATCAGGTAGGTATCGATGCGTTCGGCGTCGGCGAGCATCACCGTCCCGACTTTGCCGTATCCGCGCCGGAAGTCGTGCTCGCGGCCATCGCCGCGCGCACCAAGCGCATCCTTCTCGGCTCGGCGGTGACCGTGCTCTCGACCGACGATCCGATCCGCGTGTTCGAGCGCTTTTCCACCTTGAACGCCGCCTCGAACGGCCGTGCCGAGATAACGGTCGGGCGCGGCTCGTTCACCGAGTCGTATCCATTGTTCGGCTACGACCTTTCCCGGTACGAGGAGCTGTTCGAAGAAAAACTCGATCTGTTCGTAGCGCTTATTCGATCGAACCCGTTCAGCTGGGAAGGCCGCCTGCGGCCGCCGCTTACGAACCAGCGGGTGTTTCCGCCGATCGAGAACGGATCGTTGCGGACCTGGGTCGGCGTCGGCGGCAGTCCGGAATCTGTGGTCCGCGCCGCGCACTACGATCTGCCGCTGGCGCTTGCCATCATCGGCGGCGATCCGAAGCGCTTTCATCCTTATGTCGACCTTTATCACCGCGCCTTCGCCCAGTTCGGCCGGCCGGTGAAACCGATCGCGGTCCATTCGCCCGGCCACGTTGCCGACACCGACGCGCAGGCGCGCGAGGACTATTGGGCCGGTTACAAGCCGATGCACGACAAGATCGGCGCCGAGCGCGGCTGGCCGCCGCTGGGGCGTGCGCAATTCGAGCATGAAGTCGAGCGCGGCTCGCTGTATGTCGGCGCTCCCGATACGGTGGCGCGCAAGATCGCCGCCACCGCCAACGCGCTCGGGCTGGCGCGCTTCGACCTGAAATACTCGGCCGGCACGCTGCCGCACGACAAGATGATGCGCTCGATCGAGCTTTACGGCACCAAGGTGATACCGCTGGTGCGGGAGATGTTGGCTGCGGAAATGGCAACCTCCGCGTGACGTGAGGGCTAAGCCTTCGCCACCTTGTCGAATTCCATCAGTCGCTCAAGAAGCGGCTCCAGGGCCTTGAGCGGCATCATATTGGGGCCGTCGGACGGCGCCCGGTCCGGGTCCTGGTGCGTCTCGATGAAGATGCCGGCAATACCGATCGCGACGGCGGCCCGCGCCAGCACCGGAACGAACTCGCGTTCGCCGCCGGACGACGTCCCCTGCCCGCCCGGCTGCTGCACCGAATGAGTGGCGTCGAAGATCACCGGCGCGCCGAGCTTGGCGAGAATGGGCAGCGCCCGCATGTCCGAGACCAGCGTGTTGTAACCAAACGAAACGCCGCGCTCGGTCACCAGCACGTTGCGATTGCCGGCGCCGGTGATCTTCTCGACGACGTTGCCCATGTCCCAGGGCGCGAGAAACTGGCCCTTCTTGACGTTAACCGCGCGCCCGGTTTTTGCCGCGGCGACGAGAAGATCGGTCTGCCGGCACAGGAACGCGGGGATTTGCAGAATGTCGACGGCACCGGCAACGCGGGCGCATTGGTCCGGTTCGTGCACGTCGGTGAGCACCGGCACGCCGAGCTTTTCGCGCAGATCGGCAAAGATCGCGAGCGCCTGGTCGAGGCCGAGCCCGCGCGCGCTCTTTGAGCTGGTGCGGTTGGCCTTGTCGAAGGAGGTCTTGTAGACGAAGCCGATGCCGCGCCGCGCCGCGATCTCTTTCAGCGCCGACGCCATCTCGAAGGCGTGGGCGCGGCTTTCAAGAACGCACGGCCCCGCGATCAGCGCAAGCGGCAGCGCGTTGCCGAAACGCACCTTGCCGACGGCGACGGTGGAGTTGGGCTTTGCGGTCATCAAAATCCCCGCGGCGGACCATGATCGCCGCTTGGCGCCGGGTCAACCGGCAGGCTTCATTGCACCGCGGAGAACGTCGTCGGCTTGAGGAATGCACTCTTGATGTTGGCGATGATGGGCCCGTCGCGTTCGCTGTCGTCACGCGCTTTAATCCAGGCCGGATCAGCCAGAAACGCTTGCCATACCTTTTCCCGCTCGGCGAGGGATTCCCAGGCGAGCAGATAATGCAGATCATTGTTGCCGTCGCCGACCAGCACGGTCCAGAAGCCGGCCTGCCGGATGCCGTGCCGCTGCCAGATTTTCAGGGTGTGGTCCGCGAAGCGTTTGAGCAGCGCCGGCAGCCGGCCTGGGATGCAGGAATAGATGCGCAACTCGTAGACCATAATCTTCCTCCCGCATTGTTTCTGAGACGACCATGGCGAGTGCCGCACCGAGGGTCAACGCCCCGCTCGCCTTTGCGAGGAGCCAACGGGTCCGGCCCGATGACAGGCTCCGCGACGAAGCAATCCGGAAGCGGGATGACCCGACTGGATTGCTTCGCTTCGCTCGCGATGACGGGGATTACACCAGCCGGCTCTGCTCCACCGCGGCCCCGATGAACGATGCAAACAGCGGGTGCGGCGCGAACGGCCGCGATTTCAGCTCCGGATGGAACTGCACACCGATGAACCAGGGATGATCCTCGTATTCAATGATCTCAGGCAGCAAGCCGTCCGGTGACATGCCGGAAAACCGCATGCCGTGCTGCGCCAGGCGGTCCTTGTAGGCGGTATTGACCTCGTAGCGATGGCGATGGCGTTCGGAAATTTCGGTCGCTTGATAGATGCCGGCGACGCGCGAGCCGCGCTGCAGTAGCGCCGGATAGGCGCCCAGCCGCATGGTGCCGCCGAGATCGCCGTTGACGCCGCGTCTCTGCAATTCGTTGCCTTTCATCCATTCGGTCATCAGGCCGACGATGGGCTCGCGGGTCGGGCCGAATTCGGTCGAGTTCGCCTCCTCGATGCCGCAAAGATTGCGCGCCGCCTCGATCACCGCCATCTGCATCCCGAAGCAGATGCCGAAATACGGTACCTGGCGCATGCGGGCGAACTGCGCGGCGCGGATTTTTCCCTCGGCGCCGCGTTGGCCGAAGCCGCCGGGGACCAGGATGCCATCGACATGTTCTAGGAACGGCGCTGGGTCTTCATTCTCGAACACTTCGCTCTCGATCCAGTCCAGATGGACTTTGACCTTGTTGGCAATGCCGCCATGGGAAAGCGCCTCGATCAGCGACTTGTAGGCGTCTTTCATGCCGGTGTACTTGCCGACGATGGCGATGGTCACGTTGCCTTCAGGATTGCGGATGCGCTGGTTGATCCACTGCCATGTGGTGAGGTCGGGCGGCGGCGGCGATTCGATGCCGAAGGCGGCGAGCACTTCGCCGTCGAGACCGGCGGCGTGGTAGGCCTCGGGCACGGCGTAGACGTTGTCGACGTCGAGCGCCTCGATGACGGCGCTCTCGCGCACATTGCAGAACAATGCGAGCTTTCTGCGCTCGCTCTCCGGGATGGGCCGATCGCTGCGGCACAGCAGGATATCCGGTTGGATACCGATGGCGCGCAATTCGCGCACCGAGTGCTGGGTCGGCTTGGTTTTGAGTTCGCCGGCACTCGGGATGAACGGCATCAGCGTCAGATGGATGTAGACCGCATGGTGCCGCGGCAGATCGTTGCCCATCTGGCGGATCGCTTCGAAATACGGCAGGCCCTCGATGTCGCCCACGGTGCCGCCGATTTCGCACAGCACGAAGTCAAATCCCTCGTTGCCGTCGCGGATGAAATCCTTGATCGCGTTGGTGACGTGGGGAATCACCTGGATGGTAGCGCCGAGATAGTCGCCGCGGCGCTCTTTGCTGAGGATTTCCTGATAGATGCGGCCAGTGGTTATGTTGTCAGTTCGGGTTGCCGGCCGTCCCGTGAAGCGCTCGTAATGGCCAAGGTCTAGGTCGGTCTCGGCGCCGTCATCGGTGACGAAAACCTCGCCATGCTGATAGGGCGACATCGTGCCCGGGTCGACGTTGAGGTAGGGATCGAGCTTGCGCAGGCGTACCTTGTAGCCGCGCGCCTGCAGAAGCGCGCCAAGGGCCGCGGAAGCGAGACCTTTTCCCAGAGAGGAAACCACGCCGCCGGTGATGAAGATATACCGCGCCATGGGATTCAACTTCTAGTGTGCCGCGGCCGATTCGCCGAGCGATATTCCGGAATGGCAGCCACGCAGCACGCTTGGCGAGCCAAAAAAACTACATGATGGCAAAAACTTTGGATCGAATCCTCATGCCGCATTGAAGCTGCCCCCGCCGCTGTTGCCGTCGGGGCCGGGGCCATTCCACGCTCCATGGATTTGCTGCCTATTTCGACTGAGGCACTTGCGGCCCGCTCGGCGCCGCCGGTGGGTGCTCGGGGGACCCTTTGGTCTGCAATTGCTCAAGAACGCCGCCACCGCCCGAGATCGGGGCCATCGGCGCGCCGGAGCCTGCGGGCGCCTGCTGCGCCGCCGGCACACCCGGATTGATGATCGAAGCCGGATGACGCCCTAGTCCGGCGAGCCATGACAAGGCCATGCTGGTCAGGAAGAAGGCGACGGCCAGCAAGGCAGTCGTGCGTGTCAGAACATTGGCCGTGCCGCGGCCGGTCATGAAGCCGCTGGTCGAGCTAACGAGCCCCCCACCCTCGGACTTCTGCAGGAGCACCACTCCGATCATGGCCAGCACGATCATGAGGTGGATGACAATAACGACTGTCAGCATCGATGGTGTCCGCTTGCGGCCGCGACGGCGACGCTTCTCGTGCCCTCCATATAGGAAGCAGCGCGCGTCTCTACATGATCTCCGCCGGATTTTCTATGGCGCTCGTCGCCCTATCGGTAAAAGGCGGCGATGGCCAGGAAATCCTCCGGCTTGAGGCTCGCGCCGCCGACCAGCGCCCCGTCCACATCGGCAACCGCGAGCAGATCCGGCGCGTTCGTTGGATTGACGGAACCGCCGTAGATAATGCGGATCCCGTGTCCGGCGGCGCCATAGCGGCCCTCGAGTTGCGCGCGGATGAAGCGATGCGCGTCGCCGACGTCGCCTGGCGTTGGGGTCAGCCCGGTACCGATGGCCCAGACCGGCTCGTAGGCAATGACGAGACCGCCGCTGTCCGGCAGAGAGCCTTCGAGTTGGTCGCCGATAGCGGCCAGCGCCCGGCCGGATTCGCGCTCGCTCCGGGTTTCCCCGATGCAGACGATAGGCAAAAGGCCGGCACGCTGCGCTGCCAGCGCCTTCGCGCGCACCGCCGCGTCGGTTTCGCCATGATATTGGCGGCGCTCGGAGTGACCGACGATGACTGCTGCCGCACCGGCGTCCTTGAGCATTTCCGCCGACAAGTCGCCGGTATAGGCCCCCGAGGCCAGTGCGTGGCAGTCCTGCCCGCCGACCACGACTGGCGAGCCCTGCGCGATCGCGGCAAAGCGTGCGATCAAGGTGGCCGGAGGGCAGACCATCAGCGCGACATTGGCTAGGGTACGCGCGCCGGCGATGATCTTCTCCAGCGTGCCCGCCGAACTTTGCAGCCCGTGCATTTTCCAGTTGCCGGCGACCAGCGGGCGGCGGGCCATCGATCACGTCTCGAAGTAGCGGCAAAGCCTCTGACGAACAGGCGTTAGCAGACGGCATGCCGGTGGGAAAGAGGCGTTTTGCCTGGAAATCCCGTCAGTTGCCGGGAAGCCTGGGGCTCCCTATGATGTTGGCCTTCCATGATCCGCTCGTCCCGCGACAGCGGGTATCCAGTGGACTACACCGCGCCAGCTCGATCCAAGGGATTGCGGCTCGCGGGCGAAAATGAGCGGAATGAACTGAATGCTTCGAGGTATTCGCAACGCCTCCGCCAACTGGCTCGGCCGCGCCGTGATGGGCGTGGTCATGGTGCTTTTGGCCGGCAGCTTCGCCATTTGGGGCATCAACGACATCTTTCGCGGCTTTGGCCGCTCGACCCTTGCCAAGATCGGCAGTGTCGAAATCTCGGTCGAGCAGTTTCGCCGGGCCTATAGCGAGCGGACGCAGCAGATCGGGCGCCAGCTCGGGCGCGTGCTGACGCCCGAACAAGCCGCCGCGCTCGGGGTCGACCGGCAAGTGCTGGGCGAATTGGCGGCCGAGGCCGCTCTCGATCAACGCGCGCGGCAAATGCGGCTCGCGCTGTCCGACGCCGATGTCGTGCGCCGCGTGACCTCCGATCCCGCGTTCCGGGGACCCAATGGCCGTTTCGACCGGCTGCGCTTCGAGCAGGTTTTGCGCAGCGCGGGCTACAGCGAACAGCGGTTCATCGCCGAACAGCGCAACGTCATGCTGCGCCGGCAGATTCTCGACTCCATGGCCGGCGACCTCCCGGTGCCGCAGGCGTGGCTCGAAGCGATCAATCAGTTCCAGAACGAAGACCGCAGCATCGAATACGTCGCGCTTGGAACCGCACAGGCGGGCGACGTGCCGCAACCCACGGCGGAGGAGCTGCGCACCTATTTCGAGGCGCGAAAGATCCTGTTTCGGGCGCCGGATTACCGCAAGATCGCGACGGTTACGGTGACGCCCGCGGTCGTCGCCAAGTCCATGGAGATTTCCGACGCGGACCTGAAGGCCTATTTCGACCAGCACCACAGCCGCTATGTCACGCCGGAGCGCCGGCATGTCGAGCAGATCGTCTTCCCGAATGCGGCCGAAGCCGATGCCGCTGCAGCGCGCCTCAAGGACGGCTTGAGTTTCAGCGCGTTGGCGGCGGAACGGGGTCTCAAACAGCAGGACATCGACCTCGGGACGGTGCCGAAATCCGAAATCGTGGATCCCGCGGTGGCCGATGCGGCATTCTCGCTGAAACCGGGCGAGATCAGCCCGGTGATCAAAGGACGCTTCGGTTCAGTCATCGTCACCGTGCTCAAGATCGAACCAGAGGAGACCAAATCGTTTGCCGAGGTTGCACCACAGATCCGCAACGACATTGCCTCCGAGCGGGCCAAGAGCGAGGTGCAAAATATTCATGACAGGATCGAGGATGCGCGCGCGGGCGGCAGCACCCTGGAAGAGGCGGCGCAGAAAGCGAACCTGCCAGTCGTTACTTTCGACCTCGACCGCTCGGGTCGTGCTCCGGACGGCAAAGCCGTGAGCAACCTGTCCCACGTCGCCGAGGTCATCAACGGCGCCTTTGCCTCCGATGTCGGCGTCGAGAACGACCCGATCGCCGCTGACGGCGGCTACGTCTGGTACGACGTGACCGGCATCACGCCGGCCCGGGATCGTACCCTCGACGAAGTCAAGGGCGAGGTCGAGCAGCGCTGGCGCGAGAACGAAATCGCGTCGCGGCTGAAGGCCAAAGCAGCCGATGTGCTCGACAAGCTCAAGAACGGCAACGCGTTTGACGCGTTGGCCAAGGCCGACGGCCTCACGCTGCAGACGGCCAGCGGGCTCAAACGCGGCAAGGCGACCGGATTTATTTCCGCCAAGGTTGCAGGTGCCGTGTTTCGCGTCGCCAAGGACGCCTTCGGCAGCACCGAAGGCGACAAGCCGGACCAATGGGTGGTGTTCCGCGTCACCGGCGTGACCGTGCCAAAACTCGACGCCAATTCAGCCGAGGCCAAGCGCCTCGAAGACCTGATAAGGAACCAGGAGAGCAACGACATTCTCGGCGAATACGTGGCTTGGCTGCAAAACGATCTCGGCACCAGCATCAATCAGAAGGCGCTGGCGCAAGCCTTGGGCAAGGCAGCGCCGGATACGGACTAGGGCCGCGGGCCGCCGGATTTTCCGCCACCATCGGGACACGCGATGCAGATCGAGCCCTCGGCCGCCGCCTTTGCCGCGCGCTACGCGGCCGGCGAGCCGCAGGTGGTCTGGACGACCCTGGTCGCCGACCTGGAAACCCCGGTTTCGGCCTTTCTCAAGGTCACCGCGGCTGCGCCGGAAGGCCGGCCGCGCGGCGAGTCGTCGGGCAAGAACGCACCAATCAGCTTCCTGCTTGAATCGGTCGAGGGCGGCGAAGTGCGCGGACGCTACTCGATCATCGGCCTTCAGCCTGACGTTATCTTCCGTATCTGGGGCGATCGGGCGGAAATCAACCGCGCGCCGCTGGCCGATTCCACGGGATTCGTGCCGGCGGATGCGCCGCCATTGCCGGCCCTGCGCGCGCTGATCGCCGAGAGCCGCATTGCGCTGCCGGATAATCTGCCGCCGATGGCCGCCGGCGTGTTCGGCTACCTTGGTTATGACACGGTGCGCCTCATGGAGGATTTGCCGGCGGCGCGCCCCGACCCGATCGGCATCCCTGACGCCATTCTGGTTCGTCCGACGCTGGTCATCGCCTTCGATGCCGTTGACGACACGATAACGGTGGTGACGCCGGTGCGTCCGCAGCCCGGCGTCGGGGCCGACGCGGCGCGCGCCGACGCCGCCGAGCGATTGTCGAAGGTCGTCGCCGCATTCGACCGGCCGCTCGACAAATCGGCCGTCCAGGATGAACGCCGATCGGAGGCGCCCAGCGGCGCCATGGCGGCCGTCGCCGCAGTGCCGCGCTCCAACACCGCGCCCGATGAGTTCAAGAGCATGGTCCGGCGCGCCAAGGACTACATCGTCGCCGGGGACATCTTTCAGGTCGTTCTGTCCCAGCGTTTCGAGGCGCCGTTCGTGCTGCCGCCCTTTGCGCTCTACCGGGCGCTGCGCCGCGTCAATCCTTCGCCGTATCTGTTCTTCCTCGATTTCGGCGCCTTTGCGGTTGCCGGTTCAAGCCCGGAAATCCTGGTTAAGACGAACCGCGGCACCGTGACCATCCGTCCGATCGCCGGCACCAGGCCGCGCGGCGCGACTCCGCTCCAGGACAAAGCCCTCGAACAAGAACTGCTGGCCGATCCCAAAGAGCGCGCCGAGCACCTGATGCTGCTTGACCTCGGCCGCAACGATGTCGGTCGGGTCGCCGAGATCGGAACCGTCAAGGTCACCGATCAGTTCTTCATCGAGCGCTACAGCCAAGTGATGCACATCGTCTCCAACGTGGAAGGCAAGCTGCGGACGGACTGCGACCGACTCGACGCTCTCGCGGCCGGCTTTCCCGCCGGCACCGTCTCCGGAGCACCCAAGGTACGCGCCATGCAGATCATCGACGAGCTTGAGAAAGACAAGCGCGGGCTCTATGCCGGCTGCGTCGGGTACTTTTCCGCGGCCGCCGACATGGATACCTGCATCGTGTTGCGGACGGCCTTGATCAAAGACGGCATCATGTATGTTCAGGCCGGCGCCGGCATCGTCGCCGATTCCGACCCGGACCTCGAGCAGCAGGAATGCATCAACAAGGCAAAAGCCGTGTTCCGCGCCGCCGAAGAGGCGCGACGCTTCGCCGGCGCGGCTAAGCGCTTCGGCCCGGCGGCCGGTTGAACGGCAGCGTTCGATGAGCACGGTTGCGCCAGGCACGATCGTATCCTTTTGGCGCGAGGCCGGGCCGGCAAAATGGTTCGAGAAGAACGACAACTTCGATCGCAGCATCCGATCGAGGTTTTTGGCGACCTATGAGGCCGCGGTGCGGGGCGATCTGGCGGCGTTCGAGGACATCGCAGAGGGCGCGCTCGCTCTGCTTCTTCTATTCGATCAGTTTCCGCGCAACATGTTCCGCGGCAGCGCGCGCGCGTTTGCGACCGATGCGCTTGCCCGCGCGGTGGCCGACCGGGCGATTGCGCGCGGCTTCGATCAGGCGACCGACAGCGCGCTGCGCTCGTTTTTCTATTTGCCCTTCATGCATTCCGAGGCGCTGGCCGATCAGGATCGCTGCGTGCGTTTGTATGAGGCCCTCGGCGATCCGGGAATGATCAGATGGGCCGTCCTTCACCGCGACGTGGTGGTCAGGTTCGGACGATTCCCGCATCGCAATCGCCCGCTGGGCCGCGATACCACGGTGGCCGAACAGGAGTTCCTCGACGCTGGAGGATTCGCGGGTTAGGACGTGGATTCATTAACACGAAGCCACAGCGTATTGATGCGAGTTGAACGAAGGCCAGGTAGTCGGCCGCAAGTTTGTGGTAGCGCGTCGCGACGCCGACACTGTTTGATCCTATTGAAAAACCGCTCGACCAAGTTCCGGGCGCGATGAAGGTGAGGGCTGAAGCAGATCGGCTCCTTGCGATTGCATCTTGGCGGTGTTGGCCCCGGATACAACTCGGACATCGCACAAGTGAAGCGTTAGATCGCGGACGTTGCCGCATCAGTCAATAACAACCGTAATAGCTCATGCAGCTTAAATACCCACCAGTGCCGTATCCAAACTGCGAAGCGCAAACGTCGGAGAAATACTCGCAGTTTCCACCGTAGTAATACGGTCCATTCTCAATCCACCATGGGAATGCATACCACCACCCGCGGTAATAATGACGATACCCTCGGTGCCGGTGTCGATAACGTGGATAGTTCGCGCCTGAAAGACGTTGAACGCCCGGTCGAGCGTAGACACGCCGCGCACCCTGCACTGTCCGCGGCCTGAGACCGTAAGTCACACGTCCTTGGGGGGTCACGAAGCGAGGGCCCGCTGCGCCGGGAGTCACGAACCGAGGCCCAGCTGATCCGGGAGTCATGAACCGAGGGCCAGCTATGCCGGGAGTGATTGCACGCATTCCTGCACCGCCTCCGAAGCCACCGCCACTCCCCGGACCCACGGCGCGCATTCCTGCACCGCCTCCGAAGCCTCCGCCGCCCCTACCGCCTCCGAAGCCCCCGCCACCTCCGCCACCCCTACCGCCTCCTCCGGCCGGCGGATCCTTTTGGACAAGCTGCACGGCAGGCACGGCGTTGCTTGGTTCACTTGCGGTCGTCGTGCTGGCGCCCCGCGCCGATGCTGCAGCATGGACGGACAGGGCGGGATATGGCGCCATTAGGCTTGTGCTTACCGCAACAGCCCAGAACCAAAACCGAAGCATGAAAGCCTCCACCTGCGCTAGTGGTAATCTGGGAAGACTGTTTAGGACGTACGGCGCCGAGCGGATTAAATGGCAGATATACTTCTGCCTTCGTAAGCGCGTTGATTTAGGTCAATCAGCGCTAACCTCCCAAGCTTTGCCAGGCGTATCGGCTCGGCAACAAATAAACGTCAACCTAGTTCCAATCGGAGGCGCTGATTGGAAAACGTGCCGCTGCTTACTTGCGGGCAGCGAACTGCCGAGAGCTGATCGGCCAATCATCATAATCCGATGTCGCGGTTTGGCCCACCGCTTCGCGAGTTCGCGGCAGGGTGGGAAGCGCATGTCAAATCCGCTCTACTAGCTAGCTGGTCGGCAGGGTCGTTTGATCGGCGTTCGTGCCTCTCGCTCACGCTGCGACGATCGACTTCTCCAAGGACCAGGACGCACGGCACCCATCGCCCCGCACCATCGACTCGGTTGATGTGCGCGCACCGGGGTGTCAAAGTCCTGTTCACCGGTGTGCACCGGAGGGAGTTCGCGTGACCATCCCCAAAAGACCTTTCGTTCCGCCGCAAAAACTCGAACGCGACCTCGTCCAGGCGCGCACGTTCTGGGCAGGCCTGAAGCGTCGGGAAGCGAAAATGCCTTTTTGGGACGACGTGAGCCTCTCGGCGCGGCCGCGGCTGGCGGGCAAGCTGATCCTGATCGAAGCCTTCGATACGCCGGTGCGCTTCCGTTGTGCCGAAGGCGTCGTCGGCAAAGAAGTCAAGCGCCAATATGCCGGCGATTTGGACGGCGTGTTTCTGGATGAGATAGAAGTGCGCCACCCGCTGCAATACATACTGTCGCAATGCAGCGCCACCGTCGAAAGCGGTGAGCCGACTTATTACCGGCACGGCACGGCGGGCCGTTCTACTTCGCGCGCCAACAAAGCCTATTCACGTCTGATGCTGCCGTTGTGGGGGCAAGGCCGTATCGCCATGCTGCTCGGGGCTTTCGCTTGGCGGTGACGCTTTCCATCGCGCAGTCGCCGCCGCAGATGCGGCGTGCGCTGTAAACGGGACGCGAATGGCCGAAATCGTCACCCTTACGATGAATCCTTCGATTGACCTTTCCGTGTCCGTTGAGCGCGTTGCACCGTTCCAGAAATTGCGCTGCACGGCGGCGCGCCGCGATCCCGGTGGCGGCGGCATCAACGTGGCCCGCGTCGTGAAACGGTTCGGCGCCGATGTCGTCGCGATCTATCCGATCGGCGGCCAGCTCGGCCAATTGCTTCACCACCTGCTCGAGCAGGAAGGTGTGCCGGGGCTGCCGATTCCGCTGGCAGGAGAAACGCGCGAGGACTTTGCGGTGTCCGAGCACAGCACCGGCGCGCAATACCGCTTCCTGCTGCCGGGGCCGCATTTCAGCGAACAGGAATGGCGCGCCTGCCTGACCATGCTTGGCGGCGCCGACCACAACGCGCGTTTCACCGTGGCGAGCGGAAGTCTGCCGCCCGGCGTGCCCGACGATTTCTACGGTCGCGTCGCGCAAACGGCCAAGCGCGCCGGCAGCCGGATCGTCGTCGACTGTTCCGGGCCGCCATTGCGGGCCGCCCTTGAGGCCGGCGTCTATCTCGTGAAGCCCAATTTGAATGAATTCAAGCTGCTGATGGGCGAGCTTCTCGAAACCCAGGCCGATTGGATCAAAGCCTGCCGGTCCCTCATCGCTGACGGCCGCGTCGAGGTGATCGCCCTCACGCTCGGCGAGCAGGGCGCTTTGCTGGTAACGGCGGATCGGGCTCTGCGCGCGCAGCCGTTGCCGATAAAGCCGGCCAGCGTCGTCGGCGCCGGCGACAGCTTCCTCGGCGCGATGATATGGAGTCTGGCGTCCGACCATTCGCTGGAGACCGCCTTCCGCTATGGAGTGGCGGCCGGTTCGGCAGCGCTGCTGATGTCGGGAACCGAACTGTGCCGGCGACAGGATGTCGAGCGCCTGGTCAACGACGTCAGGCTGCAGGCGATTTGAGCGTCCGGTCGTTGCTGCGCAAACGCCGGCCTGCGACAGAGCCTAGCGGTACTGTCTCAGCAACGCGGCCGCGCCGACCAGGCCAAGAAGCGGGCGAATGACGAGATAGGTCGGAATTGCCGCCATATAGGCGCGCAGCCGCCCCTTGGCCTCGAAGCGCGCGCGAAACTCCGATTGTGCGAAAAACGAGGCGATGTGGGGCACGATGCCGCCGGCGACGTAGATGCCGCCGCGCGCGCCGAGCGTCAGCGCCAGATTGCCGGCGACGGTGCCGAGCATGGCGCAAAACAGCGCCGTTGCCTCTCGCGTGCGCGGGTCTTCCTTCCAGATCGACGGGCTCGTGATCTGCTCGGGCGTGTACGAGGCGGCCGGTGTTCGCGCCAGCTCGCAACCGGTATTGTACAGATTGACCAGTCCGGGACCGGACAACACCCGTTCGGCCGATACATGGTCGTAGCGCTGCCGCATGAGATCGAGGATCGCGCTTTCTTGCGCGGTGGCCGGTGACATGGTCACGTGGCCGCCCTCGGCGGCGAGCGTCAGGGTTCCGTTGGCCGACGGCACCAGCGCGCTGACGCCAAGCCCGGTGCCCGGGCCGATCACGCCGATGAGGGCGTCCTTGATCGGCTCGCCGCCGCCGATCTGAATGCGGTCCTGTTCGCCAAGATGCGGGACCGCAGCGGCGTTGGCGGCAAAGTCGTTGATGACGAGAAGCCGTTCCAGCGCGAACTGTCGTTGCAGCCCTCCGATCGAGAAGGTCCACGGATGGTTGGTCATGGTGACCTGATCGCCGATCACGGGCGAGGCAACCGCCAGTACCGCCCGCAGCGGCCGCGCCATTGGCGGCGTCTCCGTCAAGTAGGCCTCGATCGCGTCGGCCAGAGAAGCGTAGTCGCTCAGTGCATAGACCCGCGCTGCAGTGATCGTGCCATCCGCTTTCACCAGCGCAAAACGTGCGTTGGTCGCGCCGATATCCCCGACCAGGCCGATACCCGTATCGGTCATGGTCGCCAAGCCGCCCGCTGCAAGCCCATTTCTTTCAATGCGCGGCCTGTCGCTCGGCGGCCGCCACGTGCTGCTTCACCGCGACGAAACTGTCAGGGCTGACCGACATGGAGTCAATCCCGCAGTGCACAAGGAACTCGGCAAATTCCGGATGATCGCTCGGCGCCTGTCCGCACAAGCCGACCTTGGCACCGGCTTTGTGGGCCTCGCCGATGACGTGCGCGATCATCCATTTCACCGCATCGTCCTGCTCGTCGAAAAGCGGCGCCAACTCCTCGGAGTCGCGGTCGACGCCGAGCGTCAGCTGCGTGAGATCGTTGCTGCCGATCGAAAAACCGTCGAAACGCTCGGCAAAGGCCCCCGCCAGAATGACATTCGAGGGAATTTCGCACATGACATAAACTTGCAGACCGCCGGCCCCGCGCTTGAGGCCGTTCTCGGCCATGACCGCAAGGACCTGATCGGCTTCGTGGGTCGAGCGGCAGAACGGTATCATGACGATGACGTTGCCAAATCCCATCTCCTCGCGCAGCCGCCGAACGGCCAGGCATTCGAGCGCAAAGCCTTCGCGGTAACGCGGCGAGTAGTAGCGCGACGCGCCGCGGAAGCCGAGCATCGGATTTTCCTCCTTCGGCTCAAATGCGGCGCCGCCGATCAAATTCGCGTATTCGTTGGTCTTGAAGTCGCTCATGCGCACGATCACCGGCCGCGGGTAACAGGCGGCGGCGATCCTTGCCAAGCCGCGGGCAAGACGGTCGACGAAATATTCGGTCTTTTGCCGATAGCCCGCGGTCAGGTCCGCGATCAAAGCTTTGGCGTTGGCGTCAGCGAGCGCATCGAAGCGCACCAACGCCATCGGATGAATCTTGATGTGGTTGCTGACCACGAATTCCATGCGGGCGAGGCCGATGCCGTCGGCCGGAATTCGCCACCAGCGAAAGGCTGCGGCCGGATTGGCCAAGTTCAGCATGATCTGCGTGCGCGTCTTCGCGATCGCAGTGAGGTCCAATTCGCGAGCCTCAAAGTCGGCGAAGCCCTCATAAACGAAGCCCTGTTCGCCCTCGGCGCAGGAGACCGTCACCTCCTGCTCGTCATGCAACACCTGCGTTGCGTTCCCGGTGCCGACAATGGCCGGCAAGCCGAGCTCGCGGCTGACGATGGCGGCATGCGAGGTGCGTCCGCCGTGATCGGTTATGATTGCGGCCGCCCGCCGCATGATCGGCACCCAGTCGGGGTCGGTGGTCCGCGTGACCAGGATCGCGCCGTCGACGAAGCGGTCGATCTCGCGCGCACTTTCGATCAAGCAAACGCGTCCGATGGTTACGGCCTCGCCGATGCTGAGCCCCGTTGCCAGAGTGCGGCCCTTCGACTTGATCCGGTAGGATTTGAACGCGCCCGCCTGCCGCCGCGACTGCACCGTCTCCGGCCGCGCTTGCACGATAAACAAATCGCCGGTTTCGCCGTCTTTCGCCCATTCCATATCCATCGGGCGGCCGTAGTGACGTTCGATTACGCATGCCCACCGCGCCAGCGCGAGGATTTCGCGATCGGTGAGCACGAACGCGCTGCGCTCGGCCTTCGCGGTCGGCACGTTCCGCGTCGGCCGGTCACCGGAGGCATAGATCATCTTCTTGGCCTTCTCGCCGAGGCTCTTTTCAACGATCGGAACGAGCGCGGGATTGGACAAAAGCGGCTTATAGACTTGATATTCGTCGGGATCGACCGTGCCCTGCACGACATTTTCGCCCAATCCCCACGCGGCGTTGATGACGACGATCTTGTCGAACCCGGTCTCGGTGTCGATCGAGAACATGACGCCGGCGCTGCCGAGATCGGACCGCACCATATTTTGAATGCCGATGGAGAGCGCCACCTTGAGGTGATCGAAACCTTTCGCCTGCCGATAGGAGATGGCGCGATCGGTGAACAGGGAAGCGTAACAGCGGCGGCAGGCATCGAGGACAGCGCTCGCGCCCCGAATATTGAGGTAGGTCTCCTGCTGGCCGGCGAAGCTCGCGTCGGGCAGATCTTCCGCGGTGGCGCTCGAGCGAACTGCCACGTCCGCATCGGTCTTGCCGGAGCGACGGCACAGCTCGTGGTATGCCGACGCGATCGATTGCGCGAGATCGGCCGGCCATGTGCCGCGAAGAAAGGCGCGCCGGATTGCCGATCCGACCTCGTCGAGCGACGCCCTGCCCGCGGTGAGCGCTTCGAGCAGAGGCACCATCGTCTCATTCAATTTGTTCGTCTCGACGAACCGCCAGTAGGCCTCCGCCGTGGTGGCAAAACCGGCCGGCACCCGCACGCCTTGTTCGGTGAGGTGACGCACCATTTCACCGAGCGAGGCATTCTTGCCGCCAACGAGCGGTACGTCGCCCTGCCCCACCGCCTCGAACCAGATGACGTGTAACGGCGTCGCAGCGTCCGGGCGGGCCGCGTGGGAACCCTGTTGCACCATCAGCTCCTCCGTTGCGCCGACGGCCCTGGCGCTGCGCGTGACGTACCTATCCGCCCGCGCGAAGGATCGCCTTGGCCGGGCGAAATTCATTGAGACAAATCAAAGATGCGAAATCGGAAATGGGACTAAAAGTCCTCGTTGCTGCATGCGACCGGGGCGCACGGTCTTGCCCCCGCGGCCGGTTGGTGTGACGATTTTGCCCTTGGTGGTATTCGGGCTCTATTCATGGCTGCCGCCTCCCATCGCGCCACATCGCCCGGTCATTTCGCCTGGGGCGCTTCGACGTCGAGTTACCAGATCGAAGGCGCCACCCGGGAGGACGGTCGGGGGCCGAGCATCTGGGACATTTATTGCCGGCAGCCCGGCCGCATCGCCAACGGCGATACCGGCGACGTCGCCTGCGATCATTATCATCGCTATCCCGAAGATGTCGCGTTGATGCGCGGTCTCGGCATCAACGCCTATCGCTTTTCCGTGGCCTGGCCGCGGATCATGCCGACCGGCCGCGCCCCCGTGAATGAAGCCGGGCTGGCATTTTACGATCGTCTGATCGACGAACTCATCGCTGCTGAAATCGAACCTTGGCTGTGCCTCTATCACTGGGACTTGCCGCAAGGGCTCGGCGAACGCGGCGGCTGGACAAATCGCGATTGCGCCGACTGGTTCGCCGATTATGTCGCCGTGGTCGGCCGGCGTTACGGCGATCGGGTCAAGCGCTACGCCACCTTCAACGAACCCTCGGTGTTCACCTTGTTCGGCTACTGCCTCGGTGGTCAGGCTCCGGGGCTTTCCGACACCGCCAGTCTGTTGCAGGCCATTCATCACGTGAATCTTGCGCACGGCGCCGCGGTCGATCGGCTGCGCGCCAGCGTGCCGGATGCATCGATCGGCGCGATCCACAATTGTCAGCCGTGCCGGCCGGCCCGCGACGGCACGGAACACGCGCTGGCGGCGCGACGGCTCGATGCCTATTGGAACCGGGCATTCCCCGACCCGCAAGTGCTTGGCCGCTATCCGGCGCTGCTCGCCGACGCGGTGGCGCCATACCTGCGGCCGGACGACCTTGCGCATATCCGCCGCCCGCTCGATTGGTTCGGCGTTAATCACTATTCGCCGCATTATGTCGTCGCCGACCCAGGCAAGCCCTTGGGGATCGGCTTCGGGCCGGCGCCGCCGAGCGTGCCGCGGTCCGTCATGGGCTGGCCGGTCGAACCGGAGGCGTTCCGGGAAACGCTGCTGGCGACGCATCATCGCTACGGTTTGCCGATCTATGTACTCGAGAATGGCACGGCAGCGCCCGACGTGGTCGATGCCACGGGCGCCGTCGCCGACCAGCCGCGGATCGATTATCTTCGCGCTTACACTTCTGCCATGTTTGCAGCAATCAATGACGGTGCCGAGGTGCGCGGCTATTTCGTGTGGTCGCTGCTCGACAATTTCGAATGGGGCGCCGGCTACAGTCAGCGCTTCGGGCTCGTCTATGTGGACTTCCCAACCCAGCGCAGAGTGCCGAAGGCTTCGTTTCGCTGGTACGCTGAGCTGATCCAGTCGGCTTCGCCAAGATCAATGCATTTCGCGGGCGCTGCGAGCCGGAGTTGACGGGATGACCGGGGCGAAAACGACGAACTGGGCTTACTTTCTCCGGTTTTGGTCAAGCGCCCGCGGCTTTTGGCGCGGCAGGGCGGCCCTGACGAGCTGGCCGCTGACCATAGGCCTGTTGGCCATCGGCGTTACGCAGCTTGCCGTGCAATACCGGTTGAATTACTGGAACCGCGACTTCTTCAACGCTCTTGAGTTGCGCGACGGCGGCCGACTGTGGTTCGAGGCCGTGTTGTTCATGCCGCTGGCGGCTTCAAGCGTCGGCTTGTCGGTGGCCTCCGTGTGGGCGCGCATGACCACGCAGCGCAAGTGGCGCGAGTGGCTGACAACACACATCTTGAATACCTGGCTGGCGCAGGACCATTATCGGCGCCTGGAGACGGTAAACGGCGAGTACCAGAACGCCGAATACCGCATTTCCGTCGACACGCGAGTGGCCACGGACGCGCCGGTCGATTTGGCGGTCGGCTTCGTTACATCGACATTGACCGCCGTGGTCTTCGTCAACGTGCTCTGGCATGTCGGCGGCAGCCTGACCCTGACGCTGAGTGGGATCGTGCTAACAGTGCCGGGCTATCTTGTCGTCGGCGTCGGCCTTTACGCGCTGGTCTTTACCAGCGCCATGATGGCAATCGGACGCAATTTGCCGACAGTCATTCAAGCCGAAAGTCAGGCGGAAGCCGAACTGATCGCAAGCACCCACCGGATCCGCGAGTCCGGCGAGCAAAACTCTTCGGCAACGAACGAAGCGGCAAAGCAGCAGGAGACGTGGGCCGCCTTTCGCCAGGTGCTGGTTCGTTGGCGCGCCTTGTGCCGGCAACTGATGGGCACGACGCTGGTCTCGCAGACCGATCTTCTATTCGCTCCGGTCTTTGCCTGGGTACTGTGCGCCCCGAAATACCTGGCCGGCACGATGACGCTGGGCGAACTCACCCAGGCCTCCGCTGCCTTTGTCACGCTGCAAGTCGCTTTCAACTGGCTCGTCGATAATTACGGGCGGCTGTCGGATTGGCGATCCGCCGTCAATCGCGTCGCAGCGCTTTTGCTGGCGCTGGACGACGTCAAACTCATGGAGCGCGAAATCAAATGATCGTCGGCGAATTCATGACGAAGCGGGTCATCACGGTGACACCTGACACCGCGGTTCTGTTGGCGGCAAAGCTGATGCTCGAGCACAAGATCAGCGGTTTGCCCGTTGTCGACGCGGAGGGTCGCGTGGTTGGCATTGTCAGCGAGCAGGATCTCTTGCGTCGGCCGCAAGGCGACGGCGGCAAGGAGCGGCCGCACTGGCTGCAATTGATGACGGAAAAACCGGGACTGGCCGGCGAATTGAATCAAATTCACGAGCGCAAAGTTGGCGACGTCATGACGCCCAATCCGCTGACGGTCGCGGCCGGAGCCTCGCTTGAGGAGGCCTGCCGCCTCATCGAAGAGCACGGCATCAAACGCTTGCCGGTCGTCCACAATCACAAGCTGGTCGGCATTATCGCGCGCGCCGACCTCGTTCGGGCGCTGGCCAAGACGATCGAACGCGGTGCTCCGGCGAGGGCGCAGGACGTCAGCGTCGACGAGCGGCTGCGCGACCTGGAACTGCAGATCTGGCGCAATCGCGTGCGAGGGCGGAAGCCGTTCTAAAGGCGCATCAGCCAACGCTGCGACTACGAAGCAAACGCCGCCTGCAGGCGCGTCAGGGGTGGTGGCCGACGGCACACGATCACGGGTATCGCGGAATGTGTCAGCACCTTGAGCGTTTCGCTGCCGAGAAGGAGGGCGGACATGCCGCGTCTGCCGTGGGACGCCATATGGATCGCGTCGCACGCGCGACTTTGGGCCGTGTCGATGATCGCTTGGTAAGGGTGTTCGTGCTCGACATGCAGCAGCTCGCAGGCGACGCCGGCGGCGGCGGCAATGCCCTCAGCCTCGTCGAGATGTCGACGGGCGACCGCGGCCATGCGCTTTCGATATTGCTCGGGTGTCGCCGCGGCGTCGGCAAGATCGCTGGTGAAGACGTGAAACGGCGTCGTGACGGTTAGGACAGTGGCGCTGCCGCCGAGCGCCTTTGCCAGGGCAACGCCCTCTTCAAGTGCGATCTTCGATAACTCTGAACCGTCGGTTGGAATGAGAATGCGCTTATACATCCAGTATTCCGTGTGTCGGCAGGCGCGAATTCCTCCAATTCAACTATAATGGCAACAGGGTGATCGGCATTGATCTGGCTCAAGCCGCGGCGCCCGCGGCCGGCGACTGCAGCGGCCTCAGGAAAAACCCCAAGGCACGCCGAACATCATCCGCTGGCGGCGGCCGCCGGCGCAGCGGCGGCCTGGCGCTTGGCCATTTCTTCCGCCACCAGCTCCTTCTTGGACAATTTGCCGACCGGCGTCTTCGGCAGACTGGCGCGAATCTCCATCTCGCTCGGCATCTCGTACTTGGCGAGCTTGTCGGCAAGAAAGTCTTTCAGCTCGTCGATGCCAAACGGCGCCTGGCCCGGCTTGAGCGCGATGAACGCCTTGGCCGATTGGCCGCGATACGGATCCGGGATGCCGATGACCGTGACTTCGGCGACGCTCGGATGCTCGTAGATCGCTTCCTCCACGTTGCGAGGAAACACATTGAAGCCGCCCGACAGGATCATATCCTTCTTGCGGTCGACCAGGGTGAGGAACCCGTCCTGATCGAGGTAACCGATGTCGCCGGTATGAAACCGGCCGCCACGAAACGCTGCCTCGGTCTCGGCCGGCTTGTTCCAATAGCCCTTCATCACCTGCGGGCCGCGGAAGCACACCTCGCCCCGTTCGCCGGGCGGCAGCACCGTGGTACCGGTTTCGAGATCGACGATGTCCAGAACTGTGTGCGGCGCCGGCAGTCCGACGCTGCCCCGCCGCACCGGGGCGTCCTTTATCTGCAAAGTGCCGAGCGGCGCGACCTCCGTCAGGCCGTAGCCCTCTTTCGGCGCAATGCCGGTGAGCGCTTCAAAGCGTTGCTGCACTTCGAGCGGCAGGGGGGCGCCGCCGGAGCCCCAGGTCGATACCGAGGAGAGGTCGAATTCCTTGACCTTGGGATGGTTGACGAGCGCGGTATACATGGTCGGCACGGCGGGAAACACGGTGATCTTCTTGCGCGCGATGTCGGCGAGCACCCGCTCGGCATCGAACTTGATGTGCAACACGGCCTGGGAGCCGGTGGCGACCGCGAGCAGCATGACAAAGGTCAGTCCGAAAATGTGAAACAGCGGCAGCACCGCCAGCACCTTCTGCGGCTCTTCCTCCGGACCGAGCTTGTTCCAGTGGCTGTAGATGTTGACGACGGCGCAGAAATTGGCGTGCGTGAGCATGGCGCCTTTGGGCACGCCGGTCGTGCCGCCGGTATATTGCAGCACCGCGACCTCGTCCTCGAGGGGGCCGTGCGCGTGGCGCTCGAAAGCGCCGTCATTGGCGATCAGGGTGACGAAATCGACCTCGCGCCCGGCGCCGCCGACGCGCTCGGCTGCCGGGCCGAACACGGAGGCGATCGGCGCCGGCAAGAAGTCGGCGATGCTGCACACCACGAGCGTGTCGAATTTCGCCGTGCCCTTGAGCGCCGCGATTTGCGGATAGAGCATCGGCAGCCCAAGCGTGATCATCACCCGCGTTTCGGCGTCAGCGATCTGATATTTCAGTTCCCGCGGCGCCGCGAGCGGACTGAAATTGACCACGCGGCCGCCGGCCATCAGCACCGCGAAGAAGCAAATGACGAAGTGTGGCGTGTTCGGCAGATGCAATCCGACGTGCACGCCGGGGCCCACGCCCAGCGCCTGCAGCCCCTTGGCGGCACGGGCAGTCAGGTCATGCAGCTCGCGAAACGTGAAGGTGCGATCGTAGAAGTCAATGGCAACCCGCTCGGGCCATCGCACCGCCGCGGTCTCAAGCAAGCTTTCGAGTGGCACGGCCGGCGGCAGCAGTACGTTCCACGACACGCCCGGTGCGTAGGATTTTTCCCAAAGGTACGCCATCGCTGTTGCTCCCTGCGGCGCGGCGCCTGTGGTCCGCCCCGCGCGGCGCTTGCTGCTAACCAGCTGGCCCCGCCGGGTTTGCCGGCGAACCTCGAGCCGTCCGCTCAGGCCCCGTCGTTCTCTTCGCCATCCTCGCTGATCCGCTCGACCGAGGCAACGCGCTCGCCTTCCGCGGTCGAGAACACGATGACGCCTTGCGTGGCGCGACCGGCGATGCGGATGCCGTCGACCGGGCAGCGGATCAATTGCCCGCCGTCGGTCACGAGCATGATCTGATCGCTGTCCTCGACCGGGAACGACGCCACCAGCCGGCCGTTCTTCTCGGTGACGGCCATGGCGACAATGCCTTTGCCGCCGCGGCCCGTCGTCCGGTACTCGTAGGACGACGTCCGCTTGCCAAAGCCTTTTTCCGAGATCGTGAGCACAAACTGTTCGGCCGCCGACAATTCCGCATAGCGGTCCTGGCCGAGCTCAATGGCGCCCTCGGCCTCCTCCTGGTCGCCGCCGTTGGCCACATGCTCGTCGCCCTCCCCGTCTTGGCCGCGGCGCACGGCATTGGCGCGCTTGAGATAGGCCACGCGCTCGTCGGCCGATGCCTCGACGTGACGCAGGATCGACAGTGAGATCAGCTTGTCGCCCAAGCCTTCCTTATCGTTTCCGAGATTGATGCCGCGCACGCCCATCGAGGTGCGGCCCTGGAACACGCGCACGTCGTTCACCGCGAAGCGGATGCACTGGCCGGCCGCCGACGTCAGCAGCACGTCGTCGTTCTCGGTGCAGATTTGCACGTCGACGATGCCGTCGCCTTCGTCGAGCTTCATGGCGATGATGCCGGAGCGGCGCACGTCGGCGAAATCCGACAGCTTGTTTCGGCGCACCGTGCCGCGGGTGGTGGCGAACATCACGTCAAGCGTCTCCCAGGTCGCCTCGTCCTCGGGCAGCGGCATGATCGTGGTGATGTTCTCGCCCTGCTCCAGCGGCAGGATATTGATGAGCGCCTTGCCGCGCGCCTGCGGCGCGGCCTGCGGCAGCCGCCAGACCTTTTCCTTGTAGACCCGCCCGCGCGACGAGAAGAACAGGACCGGGGCGTGCGTCGAGGCGACGAACAGGCGAGTGACGAAATCCTCCTCGCGGGTCTGCATGCCGGCGCGGCCCTTGCCGCCCCGTTTCTGCGCCCGGTAAGTGGACAGCGGCACGCGCTTGACGTAGCCCGCATGCGAAACAGTGACGACCATGTCCTCGCGCTGGATCAGGTCCTCATCTTCCATCTCGCCTTCCTGATCGAGGATGACGGTGCGGCGCGGCGTCGCGAACTCGCGCTTGATCGCGGCGAGTTCGTCTTTGACGATGGTCTGGATGCGGACGCGCGAGCGTAGGATTTCGAGATAGTCGGCGATCTCGTCGGCGAGCTTGTCGAGGTCGGCTTTGATCTCGTCGCGGCCGAGCGCGGTGAGCCGCTGCAGGCGCAGATCGAGGATGGCCTTGGCCTGTTCGGCGGAAAGCCTGGTCGTGCCCACCGCCGAGACGCTGTGACGCGGGTCGGCGATCAGCGTGACCATGGCGGCGACGTCGCGCGCCGGCCAGTCGCGTTGCATCAATTGGTCGCGCGCCTCGTTGGCGTCCTTGGCGCCGCGGATCAACTTGATCACCTCGTCGATATTGGCGACCGCGATGGCAAGTCCGACCAGAATGTGGGCGCGGTCGCGCGCCTTGCTAAGCAGATGCTTGGTGCGCCGGTAAATCACCTCTTCGCGGAAAGCATTAAAAGAGCTCAGCAAGTCCTTGAGATTCATGACTTGCGGCCGCCCGCCTTCCAGGGCCACCATGTTGGCGCCGAACGACGATTGCAGCGCGGTGAAGCGGTAGAGCTGGTTGAGCACCACGTCGGGCACTGCGTCGCGCCGCAATTCGATCACCACGCGATAGCCTTCGCGGTCGGATTCGTCGCGCAAAGCGGCAATGCCTTCGATCTTCTTCTCCCGCACCAGCTCGCCGATGCGCTCGACCAAGTGCGCCTTGTTCACCTGGTAGGGAATTTCGGAAATGACGATGGCCTCGCGCTCGCCGCGCAAGGTCTCGAATTCGACCTTGCCGCGCATGATGATGGCGCCGCGGCCGAGATGATAGGCGGCGCGGATGCCTTGGCGGCCGAGAATGATGCCGCCGGTCGGAAAATCCGGCCCCGGCACGATCGCGATCAGATCGTCGATGGACAGGCCGGGATTGTCGATCAGCGCCACGCAGGCGTCGATCACCTCGCCGAGATTGTGCGGCGGGATATTGGTGGCCATGCCGACGGCGATGCCGCCGGCGCCGTTGACCAGGAGATTGGGAAAGCCCGCCGGCAGCACCAGCGGCTCGTGCTCGGAATCGTCGTAGTTCGGCTGGAAGTCGACCGTGTCCTTGTCGATGTCGCGCAGCAATTCCATCGCCGGCCTGGCGAGCCGGCATTCGGTGTAACGGTAGGCAGCCGGATTGTCGCCGTCCACCGAGCCGAAATTGCCCTGGCCGTCGATCAGGGGGAGCCGCATGGAGAAGTCCTGCACCATGCGCACCAGCGCGTCGTAAATCGACTGGTCGCCATGCGGATGATATTTGCCCATGACATCGCCGACCACGTGCGCGCACTTGACGTATTTTTTGTCCGGCGTGTGCCCGTTCTCGTGCATCGAATAGAGGATGCGGCGATGCACCGGCTTGAGCCCATCGCGCGCGTCCGGCAACGCGCGCGCTACGATTACGCTCATGGCGTAATCGAGGTAGCTCTTCTTCATCTCCTCGGTGATCGAAACCGGACGGATGTCGGTGGGACAGCCGTCGGTTGGCGGGGCATTTTCTTCGTCTGACAAGACCTAAATCCTAAGCGAATCTCGCGCGATTTTCATAGCCGATCGAGCGCTGTTTGACCAATTGTTTCGGCTCTTGGAAGATATGATTTTCTACTTCTTTTTCAAGGCCTTAAGAGCCAAATCGGGAAATTTCGGCGCCACTTGCTGCGCGCTTTGACGGGGCCGAACTTTGTCGCGTCGCCGGCCGCTGCTACGAGTCCATGGCCAGCCAGCTTGGCGCGCGTAATCGCAGCGGCCTCGCTGCCGAAGGAAGAGATGCCGCTTGACTTTGCCGTTTCGGCCCTGGTGACGCTGTTCGTCGTGGTCGATCCGATCGGCCTGACGCCGACGTTCCTCGCCGTCACCGAGGGATTGCCGCGCCGCGCCCGCCGCAGCGTTGCGGTGCGCGCCAGCGTCATTGCCGGCGCGATCCTCATCGGCATGGCGCTCGTCGGCGATTGGTTGTTCCGCGCGCTCGGCATATCGCTGCCGGCCTTCCGCATCGCCGGCGGCCTGCTCTTATTCGCGATCGCCTTCGAAATGGTACTCGGCGTGCGCATGCGCCGCGAGGGCGAGGCCGCCGAGCAGGCTATCGACGAGCATGTGCGCAACATCGCCGCGTTTCCGCTGGCGATCCCCCTGCTCGCGGGTCCCGGCGCCATGACGGCGACCGTCCTGCTGGCCGGACGCGCCGACCGCGATCTGCTGCTGATGGGTATCCTCCTCGCGGTGGTGATTTTGGTCGCGCTGTCGTGCGCGGCGGCCTTCCTGTTCGCGGCGCAGCTCGGCCGGTTTCTTGGCCGGACCGGCAATATCGTGCTGTCCCGGCTCCTTGGCGTATTGCTGGCCGCGCTTGCAGTGCAGTTCGTCGTCGACGGCATCCGATCGATTTGGGGCGGATAATTTACGCCGGCGTCCCGCCGGCCCTCGGACCGATCCGCGACGACACGACTCAGGCGGAATGCGGCCTCGCAGATGCCGCCGCCGCCCCCAATTCGCACCGGGTGATTTCGAACTTCAGCGTACTGCTGCCGTTTCCGGCGGTGCGCACCATGAGCGAGCCGAACAACACGCCGGGTGGAACGACAAGCTGCAACGAACGCGGCTCGACGCTTTCGGCAGCTTCGACCTCTTGGATGAACTGACGGTTATCCGGCCCGAGAATGCCGAAGCGAACGGGATTATCGCGAACGACGGCACTGATCTCGACCGCCACGCCGGCATCGTTCGATGGAATCTGCGGTGGAAGTTCGACCGCATATGACCCGGGTTGCGCCGGGGTCGTCACGCGCAGGCAATTTTCCTCGACCGCTTCGCAACGGGCGGCGTTATGGACCAGATGATGATGGATCGAAAACGCCGGCGTCGCTCCGGCCGCCTCGACCGGGGCGGACGTTCCGCGGGACTGCGGTGGCAACCAACGCAGAGCGTCGGCCCATTGGCGCGGACCTTTGCGGAAGAACGCTATCGCCGAGGTCCACTGCAAGTCTCCGTCCTGGAGAACCACGTGACGGCGCAAGCGATGGGCATCCTGCGGAATTCTGATCGGGTCGGCGATGTAGTCGTCAAGTTTGACGTTCCAGCGCATTCGGCCGACCAAGGACAGCTCGGTACTCGCCCGCACGATGTAGCGGTTGAACTCCCGCCTGGTGAAATACTCCGGATGCGACTGGTCGTTTCGCAACAGCACCTCGGTGGCGACGCAAACGATTCCGCCGGGCTTGGTGACGCGCGCCATTTCCCGCATTGCAGCAGCAGCGGCATCGTGGCCGCCGAAATGCTCGATCGAGGACAGCGACCAGCAAAAATCGAATGTTTCATTGCCGAATGGAAGCTTCGTTCCGTCGGCATATTCGAATTTGATTTTCTCCCTGGCGAACGAGCGCGGGCAATATCGTTCGGGCTGATCGAACACGTCTGGGGCGGCTTCGGCCCCGAGCGACGTGGCCCAGGCCTCGTTGCCGTACAGGTCGGTAGCAACGACGCAGGCGATGCGATCGGCAAGCCAAAAGATTACCGGCTCGTGTCCGGCACCGACCCCAAGGGCCCGCGCGTCGGGCTGCAACGCGCCGAGCATCTGGAGGCCGAAAATGCAGTGCGTCCATTCATAGGTCTTGCGAACGATCTCTCCGCTCCAATGACGAAAGCTGGGCTTGTCCATGGAGTATGTTTCGAGATCGCGATGCAGGCGCTCCCACTGCGGATCCTCGTAGCGGCTCGGATCGATGATTTCTGAAAGCGATTGAAACCGACGAAAAAATGAACGCGGCGGCGGCGCCGTGCGATTCGGGACGGAAAGCATCAGCGCACCGCGAAAGTCAGGCCAAGAACACCGCAGTACATGCGCCGGCAGTCAGCGATCTTGCGGCTCCGAAGCGGCGCATGTTCGCAGGACGACCTATTGCCGGGCACGTTCAACAGATTAAGCATGGGTAATCAAACAGACTTCGATCGCTCAGGCTGGCATCGCTTCGCATCGACGCCGCCGCGAACGCAGAAGCCCATTGTCGAGCCGGCCTTCAAGCTGGTTGTCGGCAAACTAGGAGGTCCGCCTTTGCGATGCAAGTAGACGGCGTTGCGCACCGTTGCCGCTCCAGGACGCGCCGGTTGCGCGATCGTCACTGATGGGATCGCGACCGGGACCGGAACCGCCACCAGAATTAGACGATCACGCCTGCGCCGTCGGGCCCGGCGGCGCGCTAATCGTCCGTTAACCATGGCGGTCCAAGCTCGGAGCGGTTGCGTTCGAATTGTCTTCGTTCCCGTTGCGTTGAGTCGTGTCATCCCAACCGCATTCGTGATCGGAGATCGTGTCATGGCAGTTTCCGGAATTACCGTCGGCGGCGCTTACGCCACTACCCAACCGCCGCTGCCGTCGCTTAGCCAGCATAAACACGGCCACCAGGGTTCGACGTCGCTCAGCGACATCGACGCCCAGGGGTCGAGCGTGGCGTCGGCGCCGAGCCCGACCGGCAAGATCGGCAACAAGCTCAACATGAGCGCTTGAGGCGTACCGCCACGTGATCCCAGCAGAAGTCGCGCTGGAGGGGTTTTGCGTCCGGGCGGCGACGCCGCACGATATCCCGGCGCTGATGCACTTGAAACGCGCGTTGGCGGCGGGTGAAAATTCGCTGCATGCCGTGCGCGCCACCGCAGCCGATTGGCTGCGCGACGGTTTCGGCAGCAACGCCGGCTTCACCGCTTTCGTTGCGGAATGCGAAGGCCCGGCGACCATCGTCGGCATGGCCACCTGCAGCCGGCGCATCGTCACCGGCTGGAGCGGACCGGTGATCTTTCTGCAAGACCTGTTTGTCGAACCGGGCTATCGGCAGCACGGCATCGCGCGGGCCTTGGTCGCGCGCGTCGCGGCCTTTGCCCGCGACCTCGGCAGCCCGATTGTGGAATTGACCGTGCGGGCCGACAATCCGGCGCAAAGCTTTTATCAGCGCAACGGCTTCCTGCATTTGCCGCACTGCCTGACTTACGTTCTCGCCGGAGATGCGCTGGCGGCGCTTGCCGACCGCGACGACAGACAAGGCGAAAGCTTGTCGCTCGCCGGCTGAGCAGCCGCCGGCTTCCGCAGTTCATCTGCCGCGCGCGCACTTACCAAAAGTGCGGCTGCCAGATCATCAGCGCGAATATTGCGATGACGCCGGCGAAGGCCGGCCAGCCGAGCGCGAACCAAATCCGGAACAGACGATGATATTCGGGGGGCAAGGGCTTCGCGTTCACCGCGGCATCCTGCGCAAGCTTGCGCATGCGGATCTGGATGAACACCACCGGCAGCCAGCACAGACCGACCAGGCCGTAAAGCACGAACGAGTACACGATCCAGGATTCGTCGCCCGGCGACAGGCCGATTGCCCATGCCAGCGCCATGCCGCTGAGCGGCTCCACCACGACGGCGGTGGCGATAAAGACCAGGTTTGCGACCACGACGAATCGCGCTGTCACCGCGATGACGCCGGCATGACCGCTCCGATGCGCCATCAGCATGAAAAAGGCGATGCCTAGGCCGGTGCCGAACAGGACTGACGCGCCGACAAGATGGATGAGCTTGAAAATGAAAATCAGTTCCATCGGCACGCGTCCAGGACCGAGGCTGTGAACAACATCGCTAGTGATCCGATTCTAAATTCGCATCCCGGTTCGGTAGGCTGTTGTGCGAATGTTAGAATCAAAGGAGCACTAGAAAATTATGAGTCCTAGTGGCGTAGAGGTGGTTTAGCGCAGCCATCGGCGCCGCAAGCGTGGCCGCGCAACTCAACGGCGCGAACCGCTCCGAGCGGCTGGCACGCCGGCGACGACACCGGCAGCCGCACCGACGGCCATAGGCGAAAATCCGGCTGGGGTCTCCGCTGCGAATCGTCACGCTGATCGATGCCGTGGGCGCCCGGGCAGCGGAATCCACCTGACAGCTCAGGAGCCGAACAGGACGGCGTGCATGATCCGGCCGGGCAAGAGCGTCAGCAGGCCGGCGATGACCAAGGCGCCGAAAAACAGCGACAGCATCGCCACGCGGTGCTGCCTGACGTGATGACGCCGCGCATGCAGCACCGCGATCGGCAGCATGACCAGCGTGAAGATCGCCAGCAGATGGATCGGGCTCCATGGCCCCCACAGGCGGATGCTGTGAATCCAAAAGGCGCTGATGCTAACCGCAAGCATCAGCAACACCCAGATCCAGCCGATCGTGCGATGCGGGATGGTGCCTTTGGGTGCGCTCAATTGCACGACGCCGAGCGCGAACGCCGCCATCGCGGCGAAGGCGTGAAGCTCGATCGCCGGGCTCGCCGCCAGCAACGGAGCAAGCGTCATGGCGCCGGTATCCGCATATCGTCATTGCCAAGGAGGCGAAGCAAGGATGCAAAGAAAGCTCGATTGACTCGGCCCCGACCCCGAGCTTGTCATCCGGCCCGGCCAAGGCGGGCCGAACCCATCGGCTCCCGGCGACGACGTCTTGTCAGAACGGGATCTCATCGTCCATGTCGCCGCGCGGGCCGCGAGCGCCGGCGCCGGCTGTCGCCGCCACGCGGCGCGTCGGCCCGGACGCGCCGAATTCCCCGCCGCCGGCGTCGTCAGCGCCGAGATCGCTGCCGCTGCCGGTGGAGCCGGCGCGATCGAGCAGCGTGAGTTCGCCGCGAAAACCTTGCAGAACGACTTCCGTCGAATAACGGTCCTGGCCGGATTGATCCTGCCATTTGCGCGTCTGCAGCTGGCCCTCGATGTAAACCTTCGAGCCTTTCTTGAGGTATTGCTCGGCGATCCGGCACAGATTTTCGTTGAAGATGACAACGCGGTGCCACTCCGTCCTTTCCTTGCGCTCGCCCGTTGCCTTGTCGCGCCAGGAGTCGGAGGTCGCCACGCGGAGATTAGCCACCGGACGCCCGTCTTGGGTCCGGCGGATTTCGGGATCGGCGCCCAAATTGCCGACCAGAATGACCTTATTGACGCTTCCCGCCATGATCTTGCCTCGCTCAGCAATGGCCCTATCCGCCGCGCGCCCGGTACACCCTAGTGCCCGGTTGAACCCCTGCAAGGACGATCCGGGCGCCGTCGGCGTTATCCACACAAAGCGGCGGCCGAATGGGCCAGCGGCCTATGTTCTTAATTTGTTCTTTCGCCCTATGCAAGGGGGTCCGCTTGCCCTGGAGCGGCTTTTTGCATGGCGCGCTGTCGGTCGGTGGTTTTGGCCGCGAAGCGGAAGCGGCAATGGGGGCACCCCCGCTCCTGTGCCATAATGCTGGGGGCAAGGCGCGGCCGGCCGGCAGGATCGTCGCCTCGGGCCACTTCGCCCGTAACCGGACGCTAACCAACTTTCTAAATTGCCGCGCGGGCCGCGGCGAACAGCGCAGGGTTCGCAGGACCTCTTTAACCAACCATGTTAACTATGGTCGCCACGATAAGTTGAAGCTTGGCCGCAAACCAATGATCGCCGCGTTTTCAAATGCGACATTTTATTGGCAAACTTTGCGTGTTGATTATCGGTGCTTGTGGCCTTTGGGTAACATCCTTATCGTGGGCGATCAGTTAGTTATCTGCTGATGATGGCGAGGGGCAGCTAGACGTTACCGGTGAGTTGGCGGGACTGAATAGGAGGTAAGTACATGAAGCGGATTTTGATGGCCGGAGCATTCGCTCTCGCAGCCGCAGGACCGGCGCTCGCCGCGGATCTGCCGCCGCCGATGGCGCCGCCGCCGCGCGCCCCAGCAACCTACATGCCGGCCCCGATACCGTTCTACAATTGGGGCGGCTTCTATATCGGTCTCAACGCCGGCTACGATTTCGGCACCGCCACGCCGACCGGGACGGCGGCGACGGCGGCGGGCCTCGGCAATTTCAACGCGTCCGGTTTCCTTGGCGGCGGCACCGCCGGCTTCAACTACCAATGGGCGGCTCTCGTTGTCGGCCTGGAAGGCGACTTCGATTACAACAGCATAAGCAATACTCAGACGGTGACTGCCGGCAGCGCCACCTTCAAGAGCAATTGGATGGCCACTGCCCGCGGCCGCATCGGCTACGCCTGGGATCGGGTCCTGCTCTTTGGCACCGGCGGCGCCGCGTTTGCGCCGGCCAATGTCACGAGCTCGGTTCCCGCATATCCCGGCGGCAGCACGACCATGACCGGCTGGACCGCCGGCGCCGGCATCGAAGTGGCCCTGGCGCCGCACTGGACGGCCAAGGCCGAATATCTCTACGTCAGTTTCCCGAGCGCAACGATCAACGGTGCGAGCTTCAAGGCCACCGACAACCTCGTCCGCGCCGGCGTCAACTTCAAGTTCGGCTTGTAAGGGCGCCGATCGATTCGGCGAGATCAGGCGAAGCCCCGGGCCTTGGCCCGGGGCTTTCGTTTGCAGGCGACGCAGGCTCCGCGCCTTGCGTTGACACGCGCCACGCGCTCTAGCCAAACTCGATGCGGCGGCGACGGCGGCGACCGCGCCGCGGCCGCCGCCTGCCGCGACGCAGATCGCGCCAGTGCGTCACGGCCGTGGAGCGGACCTTGGATTTTCGCCACGCCTGGACCGGCAAGGCGCTGCCCGCATCCGCGGCCACCCTGTGGAAAATCTTCGCCGCCGCGGCGGGCAGCTTTGTGCCGCTGCTGTTCCTGCAATCCGTCGGCGAGGAAGCCGTCTACACCATCATTCCCCAGGAGATGTGGGCGGCGAAGTCGTTCGTCGTGCCGACGCTGTACGGCGGCAGCTATGGACGGCCGCCGCTCTGCGCGTGGCTGACGCTCATTCCTACCGCGGTGCTGGGCGAGCAGCATGTGAGGATTGCCGCCCGGCTCGTCTCCATTTCCTCGACGCTCTTGACCGGCCTGATCCTCGCCTGGCTGGTGCGCCGGCTGTTCGGCGATCGCCGGCTCGCCGCCTTTGCCGCCGCGGTGTACCTGTCCGGCGACACGCTGCTTGCCCACGGCTGGCACGCCTCCGCCGATCCGACCTTTGCGCTTTGCACGTTTGCCGCCATGGCCTGCCTCTGGGTCGCCGCCGAAGAGAAGCGCCCGGCGCTTTTGTTGGTGGCCGGGCTCGCCCTGATCGGCTCGTTCCTGGCCAAAGTGCCGACCGGCTATCTGTTCTATGCGCTGTTCGCGCTGGTCCTGATCTGGCGCCATCCCAACCGCGGCGTGCTGTTGACCCCGTGGTCGGCGATCGCTCATATCGGCGCCCTCGCCTTTCCTTTTGTTTGGAACTACGTGGTTGCCGGCGACACGGTTTTTGCTCCGGCGGTGGCGAAAATACTGCAGCTGTCGGGCCACGCGCAGGCGGCGCACATAGTCGCCTATGTCGGGCTTCTCGCCTTCTATCCGCTGCGTGTCGTCTGGGACCTGATGCCGGCGAGCGCGATCGTCGTTTATTGTCTCGTGGCGCGGCGGATTCCGCGCGCCGCCTTGCGCAAGAATGCCATCCTGATCGCCGCCGTGACGGTCGCGGTCAACGTGCTGCCCTATTGGTTCGTCCCCGAAAGCAACACGCGCTATCTCATGCCGCTTTATCCGCTGTGCGCGCTGCTGATGGCTTACGTGCTGCTCAATTCCGGCGCGTGGATCGCCGACATCGGCGCCAAGGCGCTGATCGCGGCCGTCGCCGTCGCCTACCTGGCGTCGCTTGCCGGCTATCCGCTCTACGAGCGTTATTTTCGCGGCGACTACGCCAAGGCGGCCCAGGCGGTCGTGGCGCGCGCCGCGGACTTTCCGCTCTACGTGACCGACAATTCGGCGATCGGGCTGAGCATTGCCGGCGAAATCGACACACAGCGCTTGCCCCGAGCGCCGATCACCTATCCGCCGGCCAATTTCGCATCGGGCTTTGTGCTCAGTGACCGTCGCGATGCCGCCATCGGCCCGGTCGCCCTGACCTTGAAATTGGGCCGCGACACGACGGGAACGCGCACCCGCTACCTGCTGTGCCGCGGCGCCGCCTGTGCCGCGGCCGCCGAACAGCCGCGCGAACTGTCGTTTTGACCCGCGTTTGCGGGCCGCTGCCGTCAGCGTCCGGGTGTGCGGCGCCTTGCCGAGGGGATAGTTGCGTGCGGCCCTGGCAAATCGGCGGCGTTCTCACTATGTTCGGGCCGTTCTGCGGGCAGCCGGATTCCACCGCTCATTCCCGCGTAGGCGGGAATCCGGGTTGCCGGAGAGCGCGTCGCCGATAGCCTGGGTCCTCCTTCACGGGGGACGAGCGGATAAGTGATGAACGATCTGTTCGACAGCGCGGACAAATCTTCCGGCCGCCGTGAGCCCAGCGCCCAGGACCGCCGCGTCATCTCGATCCGCGGCGCACGCGAGCACAACCTCAAGAACGTCGATCTCGACATTCCGCGCGACCGCCTCGTCGTGCTCACCGGCTTGTCCGGCTCCGGCAAATCCTCGCTCGCCTTCGACACCATCTATGCCGAAGGCCAGCGCCGCTACGTCGAGAGCCTCTCCGCTTACGCGCGGCAATTCCTGGAAATGATGCAGAAGCCGGACGTCGATCAGATCGACGGCCTGTCGCCGGCGATCTCCATCGAGCAGAAGACGACGTCGCGCAATCCGCGCTCGACCGTCGGCACCGTCACCGAGATCCACGACTACATGCGGCTGCTGTGGGCGCGGGTCGGCGTGCCCTATTCGCCGGCGACCGGGCTGCCGATCGAGAGCCAGACCGTCTCGCAGATGGTCGACCGCATCCTGGCGCTGCCCGAAGGCACGCGGCTCTATCTGCTGGCGCCGGTGGTACGCGGCCGCAAGGGCGAATACCGCAAGGAGCTCGCCGAATTCGCCAAGAAAGGCTACCAGCGGGTCAAGGTCGACGGCGCCTTCTACGAGATCGCCGACGTGCCCGCGCTCGACAAGAAATTCACCCACGACATCGACGTGGTGGTCGATCGGCTCGTGGTGCGCCCCGACATCGCCACGCGGCTTGCGGATTCGCTCGAACAGGCGCTCAAGCTCGCCGACGGGCTTGCCGTGGCGGAATTGGCCGATGCCGCGCCAGTTGCCGGAGCCAAGGCCAACAAGCAGCGCAACGAGACCGCCGAACGCCTGGTGTTCTCGGAGAAATTCGCCTGCCCGGTGTCGGGCTTCACCATCCCGGAGATCGAGCCGCGGCTGTTCTCGTTCAACAACCCGTTCGGCGCCTGCCCGAAATGCGGCGGGCTCGGCGTCGAGCAGCACATCGATCCCGACCTCGTCATCCCGGACAAGGAGCGCACGCTGCGCAAGGGCGCGATCGCGCCGTGGGCGAAGTCGTCGTCGCCCTATTACCTGCAGACGCTCGCCGCGCTCGGCAAGCACTACAAGTTCACCCTCGACACCAAGTGGAAGGACCTGCCGAAGAAGACCCAGGACGCGATCCTGTACGGCTCCGGCGACGCTGAAATCCGTTTCTCCTACGACGACGGCATGCGCGCCTACGACACCAAAAGGCCATTCGAGGGCGTCATCACCAATCTGGAACGCCGCTTCCGCGAGACCGACAGCGACTGGGCCCGCGAGGAGATCGCCCGCTATTTCACCGACGTGCCGTGCGCGGCCTGCCACGGCTACCGGCTCAAGCCCGAGGCCCTGTGCGTCAAGATCGGCGGCCGGCATATCGGCGAAGTA
>Ga0335085_10001270_pt1 | contig 56054 bp, 47 predicted proteins | sample Lox_Sample_45_FD_206712 | JGI IMG/M metagenome (GOLD analysis project Ga0335085, IMG submission 206712) | Soil microbial communities from Loxahatchee National Wildlife Refuge, Florida, United States - Lox_Sample_4.5 | ecosystem: Environmental > Terrestrial > Soil > Wetlands | place: USA... | reverse complement strand
TGATGATTGTTGATTGAATGCCGTGGGCTGGGGTGTTCAATCAACAATCAAATCAACAATCTAACAATAGAATTCCGAAAGCCTGATCAACAGGGGAGAGACCACGGATGGCGGACGCAACGATGGAGCACGATGTTGTCCAGCATGGGTTGCCCGGAGCTTATGAAGCGCCGCTGTTCGGGGCTTACTCGAAAAAGGTGGGGATGTGGCTCTTTCTGGCCTCGGACTCGCTGACATTCGGAGCACTGCTGTTCGCCTTCAGCTATAACCGGATCTATACCAATCCCTGGCCGACCCCGTTTCACGCCGAGAGTATCGCGAATGCGACGATTATGACGGCGTGTCTGCTGTCGAGTTCGCTGACGATGGTGCTGGCGGTGTTCGCGTCCCAACGCAAAGACCGGGCGTGGACGCGGAACTGGCTGCTGGCGACGATGGTGTTCGGCACGGCGTTCATCGTGCTGCACGGTATGGAATGGTCGAAGCTGATTGACGAGGGTCTTGCGATTCCGGGATTCGCCACGCTACTTGGCGTTACGAAATCGAGCGCCACCGGTGAGTTGGCAGATATTTCGAAGAACGTTCCGCAATTCCCGCAGGCTTTCTTCGGACTGACTGCCATGCACATGCTGCACGTCACCATCGGCGTGATCTATCTGGGTGTAGTCGCGTTTCGGAAGTGGTTCCTGCCGGCACTGGCGGTGATCTGGATTGCCGGTGCTCTCCTGATTCCCTCGGGGAACGTCTTCCACTATCCGGTTCACGCGCTTGGCATTGGGTTGCTGCTGGCTGCAGTGATTCTGTTCTTAAAGCCCAAGGACTACGATGCGCACGATGTCGAGATCTGCGGGTTGTATTGGCACTTTGTCGATCTGGTGTGGATGTTCATTTTCCCGCTGGTGTACTTGATGTCGACGAAGGTTTCGTAACAGCTTTCACCACAGGGGCACAAGACCTATGCACGATACAGCGGCACACGATGACAGCAAGGGGCAGTATTTCTGGGTGTGGGGCGCATTGCTCGTACTGACGGCGATTGAAGTTGTGCTTGGGTACAAGCAGGTCTTCTCGCCCGTGCGGATGCTCGAGGTCCTGTTGATCCTGTCGGTGATCAAGTCGGCCCTGATTATCGGGTATTTTATGCACTTGAAGTTTGAAACAGCGCTGATGCGCTGGTTGCTGGTGATCTCGGTGACCGCCTGCTTCATCATCATGTACTTCTTCTTTTTTCCGGACGCGGATCGCGTTCAGCCTCCGCCGAACGGCGTAGGGATTACGACATCGTGAGAACGCTGCACAAATTCGTTCTAATCCTGACGCTCTTTGCTGCGGCGACGTGGAGCCTCCCTGCCCTCGCTCAGGGTTGCGCCATGTGCCGGGCAAACGCCAAGGCTACCCCGAAAGACGGACAGCGGGCGATCAACCGCGCTGTGTTCGTCATGTTGCTGCCACCCGTGGGGATTATGGTGTTCGGGTTTGCGGCAGCGATCCGGTACGGCAAACGGCGGGACCGGGAGAACGACGATCAATCCAGAGACTCCGATTGACTGGGCTGCTTCCCAGAGTGTCGAAGGTCGTCCCAATGCTTTAGCCCTTCGGGCGGAGACCTAGCACTCAACGACCTGCTTCCAAATCCCTTATAATAGAAAGATTCAGTAAGCCATTTGGACGGCACTGAGCGGCTGCGCTCGGGGCGGCGTGTGGCTTTCGGCCCAGATTCGATGTCCTCTACACCAACGCAGACAGACAGCATTGTGGTGCGCGGCGCCCGCGTTCACAACCTCAAGAATATCGATTTCGAGGTTCCCCACAATACCTTGACCGTGGTGACCGGGGTGTCCGGCTCCGGCAAGTCTTCCCTTGCGTTCGACACGATTTATGCGGAGGGCCAACGGCGTTACGTTGAGTCCCTATCCGCGTACGCACGGCAATTTCTGGAGCGCATCGAAAAGCCGGATGCAGACACAATTGATGGAATCGCGCCGGCGGTCGCGATCCGCCAGAAGAATTCGACGAGAAATCCACGGTCAACGGTTGCGACTGCGACCGAGATCTATGACTACCTGCGGCTATTGTTCGCGCGCGTAGGCCGCACGTATTGCGTGAACTGCGGGCACGACGTGAAGAAAGATACGGTCGACGAGGTCGCAGATGCGATCCTTGCGCTGGAACCAGAGACACGGCTTCAGGTGCTGTTCCCCTTGTTGCGCCCGGGGATGACCGCTCTCGCAGTTGCCGACAAGCCGGCGCGTTCGAAGGCGAAGAAAGCACAGCCCGCGCCAGGTCCTGAGAAAACGCCCGTCCCCCTGAGTGATGCCCTCAAGACGCGCTTATTCGATCTGCGAAAGGCGGGGTTCAATCGGCTTTATCAGGGCGGGCAGGTGTTTGAATTCTCCACTCCCGAATCCCTGCTCGATATTGATTTTTCGCAGCCCGTCTTCGTGCTGGTGGATCGCCTCACAGTATCGGCCGAGTCGCGCTCCCGAATCGTGGATGCAATTGAGACGGCCTATCGCGAGGCGGGCGAGGTCCTCTTTGAAATCCCGAAAGGCGAAGAGCCCAGCGCCGACGCCCGGTTCCTGCGATTTGCCCAGAGATTCGAGTGCAAGTTCTGCAATTTGCGCTATGAGGAACCGGAGCCGCGGCTGTTCTCGTTCAACAATCCGTATGGAGCCTGCCCGAAGTGCCAGGGATTCGGAAATACGATCGATTTCGATCTCGACCTGGTGATTCCCGACAAGTTGAAATCGCTGGGCGAAGGAGCCATCGAACCGTGGACGAAGCCGAAGTATCGTCCCCTGTTCACGGAGTTAAAGCGTTACGTGAAGGCCGCTGGGATACCACTGGATGTGCCTTGGATCGACCTCAGCGACGAGCACAAGAATCTGGTGATGAACGGCGAAGGGAAATTTCTGGGTGTCCGCGGGTTCTTCGCCCACCTGGAACGAAAGAAGTACAAGCTTCACGTTCGGGTGTTTCTGAGCCGCTATCGCGGATATTCGGTGTGCCCGGAGTGCAAAGGCAGCCGGCTCCGCCTCGAAGCGCGGCAGGTCAAGGTGCAGGGCAAGAACCTGTGCGAGATCTGTTCGCTCACCGTGGAAGACGCGCAGCGCTTTTTCGAGACGGTGGAACTGTCGCCCCAGGAAGCGGAAATTGCTGACAAGTTGCTGCACGAGATTCGTGAGAGGCTTCGATTCCTGAATGATGTCGGATTGGATTATCTGACGCTGGATCGGCTGTCATCGACACTTTCGGGCGGGGAGGCGCAGCGGATACAACTGGCAACATCGCTGGGATCGCGGTTGGTGGGAACGCTTTATGTGCTCGACGAGCCTTCCATTGGATTGCACGCCCGCGATACGCATCGGCTGGTGAAGATTCTTCAGGACCTCCGCAACCTGGGAAACACCATTCTGGTGGTGGAGCATGATCCTGACATCATGCGGGCGGCCGATTGCATTCTCGATCTCGGTCCGGGAGCTGGAGAAAACGGCGGCAAACTGATTGCGGAGGGAACGTACGACGAGATCGTGCACAATCCGTCATCGCTGACCGGGCGGTATCTGTCGGAGGACCTGCGGATTCAGGCTCCTGTGGCCCGCCGCAAGCCCGGAATACAGCAGATCAAGATGCGCGGGATTCGCGCCAACAACCTGAAGAATGTCGACATCAACATTCCCCTGGGCATGCTGGTGGCGATTACGGGAGTTTCCGGATCGGGTAAGTCGACCCTGCTGCACCAGGTCCTGTACCGAGCTTTGGCTCAGGCCAAGCAGCAAGCAGGAAATGGAAACGGCACCAGCACCAGCGCGAGTACGGTGGCGATGTGGGAGAGCCTGGAGGGCGATCAACACATCGAGGAAGTGGTGCTCGTGGATCAGTCCCCGATTGGCCGGACGCCGCGCTCGAACCCGGTGACCTACATCAAAGCGTTTGACGCGATCCGCGATCTGTTCGCTTCTCTCCCCGAGTCGAAGAAACGCGGGTTTGGCGCAGGACACTTCTCATTTAATATCCCGGGCGGCCGCTGTGAGACCTGCCAGGGCGATGGGACCGTGACGGTCGAAATGCAGTTTCTGGCCGATGTCGAATTGATCTGCGAGGAGTGCAAGGGCACGCGCTACAAGCCGCAGGTACTCGAGGTGCGGTACCGCGGGAAGAATATTCATGAAGTGCTCAACCTGACGGTGAAGGAAGCGCTAAAGTTCTTTGCCGAGGCACCCAAGGTGACGGAAAAACTACGTTCTCTGGAAGAAGTTGGGCTGGGATATCTGCGGCTGGGGCAGTCGGCGACTACGTTGTCCGGTGGCGAGGCGCAAAGAATGAAGCTCGCAGCACACTTGCAGCCTGCTACTCGCGACAGCGGCAGGGGTGCGTCTGCCGGCGAGAAGGTCAAACGGCGGATCCTATACATCTTCGACGAGCCAACGACCGGTCTGCATTTTGACGACGTCAGCAAACTCCTGGCGGCGTTTCGCCGTCTGATTGAAGCAGGGGGCTCGATTGTCGTCATTGAGCACAATCTGGAAGTGATCAAGACGGCAGACTGGGTCATCGATCTGGGCCCCGAGGGCGGAAACCGTGGCGGTAAGATCATCGGAGTGGGCCCACCGGAGGCAATCGCCAAGCTGGGTTCTTACACCGGAAAGTATCTGGCACGGGTGCTGAATGGCAAGGGAGCATCAGGCTCGAATGGACGCAAATAGGAATTCCGCTTTGGCTGGTTGCAGTGAGCAAATGCGCTCACCACAGCGGACCAAGGAGATCACACGGAAGACCGGATCTGCCTTGTCCATCCTGCTCTGCGTTTCTTTCGTGTGTGTCGGCGGCGCCTCGAAGCTTGCTCAAGCACACGCTACTCAGTCGCAAGCCGCTGGCGAATCCTCTTCGAGCCAAAAGAATCCCAAGCGTCGCCACACCACGGCTACCGAGCAAGATTCATCGAGTTCCGACACCTCCAACGCTGAGCAGTTGATCGAGAAACAGGACTACCCCGCCGCCGAACAGCTGCTTCGCAAAGCTGTCGCGGACGATGCTCAGAACCACGTCGCGTGGTTTTACCTGGGCTTCGTCGAGAATGCTTTGGGCAAACCCGAGGACTCCATCGCCGCCTACCGCAAATCGGTTTCCGCCAAGCCGGACGTTTTCGAATCGAACCTGAACCTGGGCTTGCAGCTTGCCAAGGCTGGGCAGCCGGACGCGGAGCAATTTCTGCGCGCGGCCACACAACTGAAGCCAACGAGCCACATTGACGAGGGCCTTGCGAGGGCCTGGCTATCGCTGGGGCATGTTCTCGAGGCTTCAAAACCCGAGGACGCAATTGGGGCTTACCAGCAAGCTGCGAGACTGCAACCGACGGATCCTGAACCGCACTTGGCGGCGGGACTCCTGCTGGAAAAACAGAACAAGTTTGCCGAGGCCGAGCATGAATACCAGGAAGTGATGGCTCTCGATGCCAATTCCGTCGACGCAGCAATTGGACTGGCGAATATCTATATGCGCGGCAAACGCCTGCCGGAAGCCGAGACGCAATTGCGCAAGGTAGTGGCGGCGCATCCCGATCAGGCTGCCGTACACGTGCAATTGGGAAGGGTGCTGGCCGCGCAAGGCAAGAACGAAGATGCGATCGGCCAATTGGAAATAGCAGCGAAACTGGCGCCTTCCGATCTCTCCGTGCAACGTGACCTTGCCGATCTTTACGATACGACTGGAAAGCCCGACAAGGCGGAATCGGCATACCGCGTATTGACTGCTGCGCATCCCCAGGACGCAGAGTTACGACATGGGTTGGGCAAGAGCCTGATTCGCCAAAAGAAGTTCGCCGATGCACAGAAGGAACTGATCCAAGCCGTGCACTTGAAGCCCGACCTCGGGGCCGCCTACGGAGATCTGGCCTTTGTTGCCAGTGAGAACAAGGATTACGTCTTGACGCTGAAAGCTCTGGACGCACGCGTCAGGTTCCTTCCTGATATCCCCATTACCTACTTCCTGCGGGCTAGCGCATCCGATCATCTACGCGACGTGAAGCAAGCAGTCGCTAACTATCATCTGTTCCTGCAAAGCGCCAACGGCAAGTATCCTGATCAGGAGTGGCAGGCGAAGCATCGGCTGATCGCCCTGGAACCGAAGAAGTGAGTTCTGTATTGGTCATGCTTGGGGTGCAGCGTTTGACGAGTTGTCGCGTAAGTTCGCCGCCGAAAGGGCGGGCTCGGCAAGGCGCACGCCTGCGAGTTGTGAGCGTTCTCTTAATGCTCGTGGCTGCCGGAATGGCAAAGACTGAGCCCACCGTTGAAGAGTTGAAGGCGCGCCTGTCGGCCGCCAACGCCGGGGACAAAGTGAAGATATGCGTTCAGATCGCCGAGAAGCAGGTTGCGGAAACCAGCCGGCTCTATCAGGCCGATGATATCGCGAAGGGCCAGTCAGCTCTGACGGACGTGGTCTCTTACTCGGAGTTGGCGCGCGACTACTCTCTCCAGGTGCGCAAGCATCAAAAGCAGACCGAGATCGCGGTGCGAACCATGAGCCGGAAGCTTACGGAGCTTTTGCATTCACTGGGACGGGACGATCAAGCCCCGGTGCGCGATGCCATTGATCGGTTAGAAAAGGTGCGAGACGACCTGCTGGCCTCGATGTTTCCCAAAGGTGCGAAATGAAAATTACGCCTTGGATTTGCGCTCTTTTGCTGGTTCCTTCGGTGGCCCTGGCACAACGGCATCGCGACCCTTTAACACAGCCGGAGATTGATCAGATCCGCGACACAAGCTGGGAACCGAAGCTGCGCCTGCCTCTCTACGTGCAGTTTGCGCGGGCCCGACTGGTGAAGTTGGAAGAGATCCGGAGCGATCCGAATACAAAAGACCGGCCCAAACAGACCCATGACCTGCTCGACGATTTTCAGCTCCTGTACGACGAACTGAATGACAACATCGATACCTACGTCGACCGCAAGAACGACATCCGCAAGGCGCTGAAGGTGGTTATTGATGCGGATACGGAATTCCAGGCAAAGTTGCGTGCATTGAAGGATGCTGCCGGAGTATCCACTGCCGAGGCACAGCAGTACGAATTCGTCCTGAATAACGCGATTGAGACAGTCGACAATTCAACCGAGGATCACCGCAAGCTGCTCTCCGACCAGGAAGAGCTGGCAAAACATAAGAAGCTGATCAAGGATCCAGTGAAGGCCACCGGAGTGTCGCCGGAATAACGGCCTGCAGGCCTCGGGTCTCCGACCTCCGTTTGGCCGCTGAGGTCCGAGGTCCGTAGTGCGTCTCTGCCGTGCTAATCTACGTTCACGGTGCGTGAAGGGCTTCTCGAAATCTTCCAGGAAACTTACAACGACCTTCGTCCGGGGACTTCCATCCCCGAGATGAAGGTCGATTTCTTCGCCTTTGCCAATGTGAACAATACGATCCGACTGCGAAAAGGGCGACTGCTGGTTCGTCTGTCGGACCTGCTCGAGGGAGCTCCCGAAGGAGTCTTACGCGCAATCGCTCACATCCTGCTGGCAAAAATGTATCGGCGGCCCATCGATCGGGGGTATGCGGCCCGGTATCGCAAATATGTGGCGAGCCATGAAATTGTCCGCAAGGCGCACCTCGTTCGACAGATGCGCGGCCGCAAGCTCTTACGCTCCCCGCGGGGCCACTACTACGATCTCGAAAGCATCTTCGAGGATCTGAATACCCGCTTCTTTCACGGGTTGATGGCCCGCCCACGGATGAGTTGGAGTCAGACCAAGACGCGCCGAATCCTGGGCCATTACGATCCGGCGCACAATGCCATCATTATCAGCCGGATTTTTGATCATCCTGGCGTGCCGAGCTATGTGATGGAGTACATCGTTTACCACGAGATGCTGCATCTGAAGCATCCCGTGAAGCTGCGCGGAAGCCGCCGGTGCGTGCATTCGGCTGAGTTTCAGGCCGAGGAGAAGCTATTTCCGCGTGTGGCGGATGCGAATGCATTCCTGGAGCGTCTTTGATTCGCATGGTCTCGTGCCCTCCTCCGAGCCTTGATTCCCAGGAAGAAAACTAAGATCCATAAGGTGAACAAACTTGCACACAGCACCGACGTGTGGGATTGGCGAATATGGACTTGCTCTGGCCAGGGACGTGCCTTTACCGCAGGGGCGGCGGCCTTGAAACGGGCGTGGGGCAAGGGTTTTCACATCAATATTTCTGTTCGTTGGCTTCCAGACCGTTGTAGAATGCTTGCCCAATTGGGATGAGCCCATGGGATTCGCTGGTTGTGTTGCGGTAGGTCAGCGGAGAAAGTTCACCATTCCGGTCGTGTGCCTGTTCGCTTTGGCGGTCGCAGCGAACGGCCAAACTGAAGCCCCGCATGATTCGCCTCCAGTTCCTTCCATCGAAGCAGTTCCTGCTCCTCTGCGCCCGGATGCAGCCTCAGGAATCGATGCGAAGAAGCTGGCCAAGTATGACGTGGACAAGATTGGCAGGCGCGGCATCGGACACGGCTTCAACATCTACTCCGCCCAACGCGAGCGACAACTTGGACAACGCCTCGCCGCCTCGTTCGATCACAGCACGAAAATCGTCAATGATGCCGTCATCTACGACTACATCAATCAACTGGCGCAGCGGATTGTGGGCAATTCTGATGTCGAGACGCCCCTCACGGTGAAGATCATTGATGCCGGAGAGATTCCGCGGGCTTATGGCCTGCCTGGAGGTTTCCTCTATGTGAACACTGCGCTCATCCTTTCGGCCGAGAGCGAAGCCGAACTCGCGGGAGTGATGGCGCACGAAATCGCCCACGTGGCTGCGCGCCATGCCACACGCGCCCTCAGCAGAAAGCAACTGTTCCAGATCAGTGGGCCAATGGCGCTACTGGCGGGTCCGGCCAGCGTCGCGTTGCAGGATGTTGGCGGCGTGGCGGGTCCTCTGGCGGTGAAAAAGTTCAGCCGCGATGCTGAGTATGAAGCCGACTTGCTCGGTATCGAGTACGCTTATGCGGCAGGATATGATCCGGAGGCGCTGCTGGTTGCACTGGAGAAGCTGCATGCCGCGGAACTCAAGAGAAGCGCCGCCTTCGATCAGATTCCAGGCCACGGCTTCATGAGTAAGATTCCGCTTCACGACAAGGTTGCGCGCAGTTTCTCAGACTATCCTTTAACTCAGCAACGAATTCAGCGGTTGCAGTCGGAGATCGCCGCCTTCCTGCCCAACCGTAAGGACTATATCCTCGACACCAACGAGTTTCAGGAAATTAAGACGCGGCTGATGGGCACCCAGGGTCCACCACACCTTCGTCACGGATCGGAGCCGGACGATGAGAAGAAGCCTGTATTGCGTCGCGCTCCGCAAGATGACGCCCCTGAAATCACGCCGGGTCAGGTCTTCACTCTTCTGTCCGCGTTCTAGTTCGAATCCATCCGCTGAGGGCCGGCCCGATACCATTCAGGGCTGGAAACTTACCGTGTGATCCCGATCACAACAGCTTGTGAGGCAACGGATTGACGGGTTTGTGCAGCGAGGAATATCCTTGAATTTGAAATTGAAATTCATTTTCAAAATCATTGGTACGATCCCGTAATCATAGGAACCTGCATGTTACAGGCTTTTATTATCACGCTGCGTGAGGGGGTTGAGGCCGCTCTCATCGTCGGCATCACCCTGGCCTATCTCACCAAGATTGGCCGGCCCGAACTGCGTAAGACGGTCTATGCCGCACTCGGGGCAGCGTTTCTGGGCAGCATTGGTGTCGCCATCGTCATTTCCCGTGCCCACCTGAACGAAGACGCCTTTGAGGGCTGGTTCATGCTGCTGGCTGCGTTCTTCGTCGTCACCATGGTCGTTTTCATGATGAAGACGGGTCGCAAGCTCAAGGGGGAAATCGAGGGCAAGGTCGGCTTGTTGGCCGGAAACGATGCCTGGCTCGGCCTGTTCTTCTTCATTTTCCTGATGGTGCTGCGCGAGGGCGCCGAGACGGTGCTGATCCTGGCCGGCGTATCCCTGAATTCCACTGAGCTGATGAGTTTCCTGGGGACTCTGCTCGGGCTGCTGGCGGCTATCGCCTTCGGCGTCGTATTCGTCAAGGGCAGTGTGCGCATCAACCTGCAGAAGTTCTTTCGCGTTACGACCGCGATTATGTTTCTGGTGGCGGCACAACTGCTGCTCTCCGGGCTTCACGAACTCTCCGAGACCGGCTTTCTGGCGTCGTCCAAACGCGAGATGGCCATCATTGGCCCCATCGTGAGCAACGACTGGTTCTTTTTCGTGACCATCTTTACGATGGCGGCGCTGATGGTGCTGTTTGAAGCGAAGCGCCGTATGCCAGTGGTTGCGCCCAACGCGTCTCCCGCGGAGCGGCGCAAGGCCGCATGGAGCGCGCGCCGGGAACGTTTGTGGATGGGATCGGTCTACACCTTCTCTTTCGTCATGATTGCAATGGTCATGATGGAGTTTGTATACACGAAGAACGTGAGCGCGCTGTCCCCGGCAATCGATGTGACCTTTACCGGCGGAGCGGTCACCATTCCCCTGGCGCAAGTGATGGATGGCGATCTACACCGCTTCCAGGCCAAGGAGAACGGAGCAACGGTTCGCTTCTGGCTGTACCAGAAGCCGGACGGGAAGATCGCCACGGTCTTCGATGCATGCGAAATCTGTGGCGCCGTTGGTTTCTACAAGAAGGGCAACGGAGTGATCTGCAAGAACTGCGCGGCGCCGATCAATCCCCAATCGATCGGAACTGCCGGTGGCTGCAACCCGATTCCACTGAAAGCCACACAGACCGCCGAAGCCATCATCATTCAGGAGGCCGACATCGCGAGCGGCAGCCGCATGTTCGGGCAACCGTAGCCCATGTTCGTACGACTGGTGTACGAATCATTCCGGCGGCAAAAACGGCGCAAAGTGTTGGCGGGTGCAGCGATCACGCTGGGTGTGACTGTGGCGACCGCCATGATCGCCGTCGCTACCGATATCGGCGATAAGATCAACCGCGAGCTGCGTACAATTGGCGCGAACCTGGTTGTCACTCCGCAGGAAGATTCGCTCGATGTTGAAATCGGTGGCGTAAATCTCAAGCCTCCCACCGACGGCGCATTCCTCGACGAAACCGAGCTGCCTAAGATCAAGGGCATTTTCTGGCACAACAACATTCTGGGATTTGCGCCCATGCTCCCGGTGAATGCAACCATCGAGCGCAAAGGTCAGCGCGTGAAAGCGATGCTTCTCGGTACATATTTTGCAAAGCAGCTTTCTTACGGAAACGAGACGTTCACCACTGGCGTGCGCACAACGCATCCGTGGTGGAAAGTTGAGGACTCGTGGCCGAATGACAATTCAATGGACGTCCTTCTGGGCGAGCGGTTGGCTCGCGGCCTCGACCGCAAAGCAGGCGACGAAATCATGGTGAATGGCTTGAAGCTGCACGTAAGTGGAATCTTGTCCACCGGCGGTGCGGAGGACGATGAGATTGTTGCGCCATTGGCTGTCGCGCAAAGCATCATCAAGAAGCCCGGTGCCGTGCGCCGCGTCTTCGTCAGCGCCCTAACCAAGCCTGAAGACGCCTTCGGGCGCCGCGATCCCAAGAGCATGTCGGGAGCCGTTTACGACAGATGGTACTGCACGCCCTATCCGCAGGCGATTGCGCTGCAGCTCACCGAAGTCATTCAGCATTCGCATGCCGAGCAGATTCGGCAGGTCGCACAGAATGAAGGCGCAATCCTGACGCGAATTGAAGGCCTCATTTTCCTGATTACGCTGGCAGCGCTGTTTGCCTCGGCGCTTGCCGTGTCGGCTGCGATGGCAACAGCGATCTTCGAGCGGCGCGCTGAAGTTGGATTAATGAAGGCGCTGGGCGCGGGGAAGATTGCAGTGGCCGCCGTGTTCTTTGCGGAAGCGGCATTGATGGCGCTGATCGGCGGTGCAATCGGATTTGGCGTGGGCTCGGTGCTGGCGCGGCGGATTGGCCATTCCATCTTCAATTCCGAAATCTCGATTCCACCGGTGCTGCTGCCGGTGATTCTCGCGATTGCGGTCATTGTCACCTTTGCGGGCAGCGCTGCTGCCATTCGGAGGGCGGTGACGATGGATCCCGCATTTGCGCTGCGAGGGGAGTTATGAGCGCGCCCATGTCACATCAAGCGCGGGATCTGGCTGCGAGCCGAGCGCAGGCTCCGCACACCTCGATGCTTCTGCGCATGCTGGTGCGAGCCGCTGTGCTGCGTCGCGGACGGGCGGCGGCCGCGCTGCTTGCCATGGTCGTGGCAGCCGCAGTCGCCACGGCAATGTTGAATCTTTATGTGGATGTGCAGGCCAAACTGCGCCGGGAATTCCGCAACTACGGAGCAAACATCATCGTCGTCGGAAAAGACGGCGCTTCCCTGCCCTCGGAGGCGCTCGTTCGCGTGGATTCCGTCCTTGCAGGCCGCGGGATCTCTGCCCCGTTCGGCCTGGTCGTCGCGCGGACCAGTGACGGTCAGTCCATCGTCGTGGCCGGGACAGACTTTGAGCGCGTCAAACAACTGGATCGCTGGTGGCAGGTGACTGCCTGGCCAGCTGCGACTGACGGATGTACCGCAGAAACGGGCCACGCGGCGCTAGTCGGCGTGCGTGCGATCCCTCTGGTGTCACCGAAAAACCAGCCGTTTGATCTCAGCTTTCAAAACCGGACGCTTCATGTCACGCCCGGTGGGACCGTACAAACCGGCGCTGCGGAAGACAGCCGCATTTACGTCAGCATCGGCGACTTTGTGAATTGGACTGGCGTTCAACCTTCCACAATTGAAGTGGCGGCGAGCGGATCTCCCGAAGACGTTGCCCGCATCATGAAGCAATTGACGCAGGCGATTCCCTCCGCGGATGTCCGCCCCGTGCGGCAGATCATGGAAGGCGAAGCCCGGGTGCTCGGGAAAACTCGTGCGACACTGCTGGCGGCTGCCGCCCTGATCATTCTGACGGCAGCGCTCTGCGTTCTTTCGACGCTCATCGGGTGGGTGTTTGACCGCCGCCGCGACTTCGCCATCATGAAGGCCCTCGGGGCATCGGAGCGGCTGCTGAACGGATTCTTTGCGATGGAGGCGGCCGCTTTAGGCGCGACAGGGGCGATGGTGGGATTTCTGGTCGGCACCGGTATCGCGGTGTGGATCGGCCGCGCCAATTTCCATTCCCCGGTCGTGCCGCGTTTTGGAGTGCTGCCGATCGTACTGGCTGGTAGCATGGCAGTAACGTTGCTATCGGCAATTCTCCCGATCTCGTTGCTGCGGCGCGTGCAGCCGGCGGTAATCTTGAGGGGCGAGTGAGATGATTCAGATCAAGAACGTGACGAAACTCTACCCGGCCAAGGAATCTGCCAATGGAACGGGTAAGGACAATGGGAACGGCGCGATTCACGCGCTCGACCACATCAACCTGCACGTCACACCGGGCGAGTGGCTGTCGATCATGGGGCCTTCGGGATCGGGGAAATCGACTTTGGTAAACCTGATCGGGTGCCTCGACCAGCCATCCTCTGGCGAGATCTGGCTTGATGGACAAAACGTGGCGGGAATTTCGGCGTCGGAGCTGAATCGCGTGCGCGCCGAGAAGATCGGTTTCATCTTTCAGCAGTTTCATCTCATTCCGTTCCTCACGGCAGTCGAGAACGTCATGCTGGCGCAGTACTTCCACAGCATGACCGACGAGAAAGAAGCAGTGGACGCTCTGGCGCGTGTGGGCTTGGGGGATCGCGCTCATCACCTGCCTTCGCAGCTTTCCGGCGGCGAGCAGCAGCGCGTGTGCATCGCGCGGGCGCTGATCAATGATCCGCGGATCATCCTCGCCGATGAGCCGACTGGTAATCTCGATGCCCAGAATGAAGAGATCGTGCTGCGCCTGCTGCGCGAATTTCACCAGCAAGGACGCACCATCGTGATGGTGACGCACGATCCGGTTGTGGCCCGATTGGCGGACCGGCGCATTGAGTTGCACCACGGCAAGATCGCGTCGCAGGAAATTTTCTCGATGGCCGACGAAGAGCAATTGGACGAGGTGCTCGAAGAACTATGGGTGCTGGGCGAGCATGGAGAGATTGCTGAAGTCGAGCGCATGGAGGTCCACGGCGCGCTGCCGGTCAGCCTGGCGATCGAGAAGATGATTGAATTAGGGCTGGTGGTATCAGCGCCGCATCCGCCTCAACCGCATGATCACAAGCCGTTCGTGAATCCGTGTCATGACGCGCTGAAACCGGTGTCGGCATCGATGGGCGACGGCACTTTGATTGTGGAACTGACGCCGCGCGGACACGAGAAGGCGGGGAATATTATCCGGCGGCACCGGCTGGCCGAGCGCCTCTTCACCGACAGCCTGGCCATGGATAGCGAGACCGAAATCGAGCAGCAGGCCTGCAAGTTCGAACACATTTTGTCGCCGGAAGCGACCGATAAGATCTGCACATTCCTGGGCCATCCGCGCACGTGTCCGCACGGAGCGCCCATTCCGCCGGGGCCCTGCTGTGGCATGACGATTGCGGGAGAGGAACGAAGAAAAGAACTACTACGATCGAAGTAATGGGCCTACACAGAAGAATTCGATCTACCTTAGGCCCAACGTGATGAGGCTTCTTGGCACGTCGCTGAGATTGCAGCCCATCTTCTGGGCAACTTCCGGCAAAGTCTTCTGCAACTGGGCGAGGATTTCACGCGCTTGTTCGTTGGATACTCCCCATGCAAACCGTATGGTTCTCCAGCGGTTTTTACATTTGAGTCCGAACTTCCCGCCTTCGTGCTCGGTTGTACACCACGTCAGATCCGAGCAAGCTGATACTGGATAGTGCGACACATAATTCCAGCCAAGGATGTTGCGGCGAATCGCCAGGTACTCTTGATAAAACTCGATTCCCTCACATCGGCGTATGAAATACAGGAACCCGGCGCTCGCAGACACCAGAAGCCAACCGTCGATGAGTTTCTCGGGAGGATCCATCCGTGCCCAGTTCATTACAGTGATCCAAAAAAAGAAAGCGTAAGCTGCCAGCTGCAACGCAACGGATAGGATCGTCTGACGCAATCGTATCTCTACGCGTAACACACCCGAGATGGCAATCATCTCGACGTCGGCGCGAGGTATCCATAGGTCTCGAAAACTCATCGCAATATCCCGTGCGAGCGGAGTGTATCATTCTGAGCCCGGCACAACAATGAAAGGGGACACCGGTTGAGCCGGCATTTATCATCAATGTGAATGTCACCCAGACATCCGACAATTGGTGTTTTCGACTCCGGCTTCGGCGGCCTGACCGTTCTTAAAGCTCTCCTTGAACTTGTCCCTGCCGCAGACTACGTGTATTTCGGCGACACCGCGCGTCTTCCTTACGGCTCGAAATCCGTGGAGACCGTGGCTCGCTATGCCGTGGAAGCGGCGCACTATCTGGAATCGCAAGGGGCGCAACTGCTGGTGATCGCCTGCAACACGGCGACGGCCTTGGCACTGGATCGAATTACATCGGCGGCACACGTCCCGGTAGTGGGAGTCGTCGAGCCGGGCGCCGAGGCTGCCTCCTCGGCGACGAAGAACCGAAAGATTGTCGTCATTGGAACCGAAGCTACCGTGAGCAGTCATGCTTATCGCAAGGCGCTCGAATCGCGCGGTCTGCAGGCGCGGGAGAAAGCCTGTCCCTTGCTGGTTCCGCTGGTCGAAGAAGGTTGGGTTGAGCACCCTGTCACCGAGCAGGTGGCGCGGATTTATCTTGCGGAGGCGTTTGCTGACGGGTTCGCCGACGCTGACACCATGGTGCTTGGCTGCACGCACTATCCGCTGCTGAAGCCATTGCTGCATCGCATGGCCCCCGGGCACGTCAGTATTGTGGATTCGGCGGAGTCAACTGCTCACGCGGTGGCTGCCCATTTTCGCGAACTCCTGCCCTTTTCCACCTGCGATGGGGAAGAACGGCGGTCGGCACCGCGCTTGAAGTTCTTTGCAACGGACTCGACGGGAAAGTTTCGCCGGCTGGGCGCGCGATTCCTCGGGCTTACGATTGAGAATGTCGAGCATGTGGATTTGAAGGAGTGATGCATCTGCAAGATCTGTATCCGCGGGCCGATTCGCTCGCCGGACAGCCGAGGCGGCTGTCCCCACGTGGTTCGAATTGTGCGCAAGAATCGGATAGCTTCCAGCAGCCTGCCAATATAGTGTGTCGTTCGGCCACCTGAGCCCATCCAACGGGTTTGGACCATCATCAATGCACCCGCTCGACAACGTGATATGGCAGGCTTTGACCACGCGGCAGGCGGCCTTTGCCGAGATCTGCGACAACGCGCGCCGCTTCAATCGCGACGTTACCTCACTCTGCGCGTTCGACGCGCCAAGCGACACCGGCTACGACGCACTCGCGCGACTGGTTCGCGACCGCGGGACTGCGGCCGTCTTTCTCGAAAGACCTTACGAAGGGAGAGCCGGATGGGAGTTCGTCGGCGGAGCTCCATTGCTTGAGATGGTCTGCGAGAACGGCAGTGGCGTCGGCGCCGTGAGCTCAGACGTCAAACTGCAAGAGCTCGGAACCACAGATTCCACGGATATGATGGAGCTCACTTCCCTCACCAAGCCTGGCCCATTCGGCACGCGCACGCATGAACTCGGCTACTACGTGGGGATTCGCAATAAAGGCAAGCTCGTCGCAATGGCGGGAGAGCGCCTGAAAGTTCCGGGATACACGGAGGTCAGCGCCGTTTGCACGCATCCCAATCATCTGGGAAAGGGCTATGCACAGGTGCTGACGAGCGAGGTCATGCGACGCATTCGTGAGCGCGGCGAGAAGCCGTTCTTGCACGTGAGGACGGCGAATACGCGTGCGGTGCAGATCTACGAGAAGTTAGGATTCCGCACGCGCGTGGAACTGCATTATGCCATCTTGCGCGCGGGATCGCCTGCGCAACCCTGATAAAGACACGCCTGGCAAAGACATTTGTAAAGCGTCCTCACACAGGCATTTGGCGGATTTCAGTAGAGGTGGAAGTCGACTTCAACGGCTATTTCGAACCGCACCGGGTGGCCATCTTTCATCGCAGGTTCAAAGCGCCATGTCTTCACGGCTGCGATCGCCTTCTCATCCAGACCCATGCCCAGGCTGCTCAACACGCGGATATTAGTCGGGCGGCCTTGTGCGTCCACCACAACGCCAAGTGTGCAGACACCCTGATACTTCGCCTTGCGGGCTTCCTCTGAGAATTCGGGTTCAGGGGAATAAATGGCGCGCGGCGGAGAAGCACCGCTACCCATGCGGAAGATACCGCCGCCGGTGCCACCGCCTTCGCCGGGGCCATATCCGGGACCTTTGCCCTTGCCAACGCCGCCGCCTTCTCCTTCGCCAATACCACCACCGCCGCCCGTGCCATTCGAAGGAAGGACTGCGTGCGACATGGGATCGCCGAAATTCGGCATGTTGTTGGAGGCCAGCTGGACCTGCGGCGGAACGATGATGGTCGGTTCCGCGACCAGCTTGGGATTCTGCACGCGGATGACTGCTGCAGGCGGCGTAATCTGCTCCATTGAAAGTCTAGGGAGCTTGCCTTTGCTGGCCTGCAGAACATCGCGGTCGCCGCCTCCGCCGCCACCACCGACCTGAGTCTTGGATTCTTTTAGTGGAGGGAGATCGCCGGGATCGATCAGTGTGACCGTTACCTTCGGCGCAGGCGCTGCTTTCACCACCCTGCGACCCACGATTGTGCCCGCAATAATCACCGCCACGATGAGGACATGAACACCAGTGGAGCCCAACGCCCCATTTCTCCAATTACCATAGAAGCCCCAGATGTCCTTGACCGGCTCAGGCTTGGATTCAAGCTTGAGAGGCGGCAGCTTCTTCGGGAAGAAGAACTCGTCCAGCTCTCGAAATAGAGACCTGTAGAGTGGCTCATTGTACTGCTTGTCGCTAATGAGCAGATTCAATTCCGGCTCATTGCCGGGGCCATTCGGATTGACTGGTTGGGATCCCATATTCCCGATTCGGATGTCCTTGCTGCGGTGGAAAGTCGACCTACTTATTACCGTAACCCGTACTCTTTACAACAGATGAGCGACGGTTGCGACAAGTTGCTTATTTGCGACCCGTTTTTTCCAAATAGGAGGTGACGCCCTCCCTCTTGGGTCACTCGTGTTTCTCTTCCTCAGATTGTAACTCTACAACGGCGGTTTCAAAAGTGCATTTCGTTGGACGCGGCAACTGCCCAAAAGACATGTCCTTCCTCGACGCAGTGCTGTTTCTGACGGGTGAGACGCAGAGTTCGCTCTTCGTGTTAATCAAAGCGGCAATGCCCGAGTCCGCTCGCATGGACGTTCCCCTGGACCGTCCCTATAATGAAAAGATTCAATCATTTGGGAGATGTTGCTAGGTGCCCTTGGAGCTGAAGAAGACGATCAATCTGCCTCAAACGGCCTTCCCCATGAAGGCGAACCTGCCCCAGAACGAGCCCAGGATGCTCGAACGCTGGGAGCAGACGGGAATCTACCAGAGCATTCGCGAGGCCCGAAAGGGCGCGCCGCGATATATCCTGCACGACGGACCTCCATATACCAGCGGACCCATTCACATGGGAACGGCGCTGAACAAGTGCCTGAAGGATTTCATCGTCAAGTCGAAGACCATGGCCGGCTTTGATGCGCCCTATGTGCCTGGTTGGGATTGCCATGGGCTGCCCATCGAAATCAAGGTCGATAAGGAACTGGGCGGCAAGAAACTCCAGATGGCGCCCTCGGCGGTGCGCGCGGAGTGCCGCAAGTACGCGGAGAAATATCTCGACTTGCAGCGCACGCAGTTCAAGCGCATTGGTGTCTTCGGGCGATTTGAACGGCCATACGCGACCATGACTCCGCAATATGAGTCGGTGGTGCTCTCGACATTTTTTTCGTTCTACGAGAACGGATTCGTCTACAAAGGGCTTCGCGCAGTCTACTGGTGCATGCATGACGAGACCGCGCTGGCGGAAGCCGAAGTGGAGTATGAGAACCACACGAGTACAACGGTATTCGTGAAATATCGCCTGCTCGATGATCCTGAGGGGATCGATGGGGCATTGGCGGGAAAGAAAGTCTCGACCATCATCTGGACCACGACTCCCTGGACTCTGCCGGCTTCCATGGCGGTGGCTTTTCATCCTGATGAAGAGTATGTCGCGATGGAGTCTGGCGGAGAAGTCTACATCGTCGCCTCAAAGCTGGCGAACGATGTGGCGGCCAAGTGCAACCTCGCTGATCCCAAACCGCTGGCCCATTTCGCCGGACGCAAAGTCGAGCGCCTGAACTTCCAACATCCATTTTTGGAGCGCAAAGTTCTAGGTGTGCTCGCCGATTACGTCACCATGGATACCGGAACGGGCGTGGTCCACACTGCACCCTCTCATGGCGCGGAGGATTTCATCACTGGCATGAAGTATGGGCTCGACGCCACGAGCAATGTGGACGAAAAAGGAATCCTGCGCAACGGATTGCCCGAGTACACGGGTAAGCGCGTGTGGGATGCCAATCCGGCGATCGTCGAACTAGTCCGCAATCGCGGCGCGCTGCTGCACACCGAGAAGACCGAGCACTCGTATCCGCACTGCTGGCGCTGTCACAATCCGGTGATCTTCCGCGCGACCGAGCAGTGGTTCATCTCGATGGAAACCCCCATGCCCGGCGGCAAGGGCAAGAACGATACGCTACGCTCGCGCACGCTCGAAGAAATCAAGAAGGTGAAGTGGGATCCAGGCTGGGGCGAAGAGCGCCTCTCAAACATGATCGAGACGCGCCCCGACTGGTGCATCTCACGCCAGCGCGTTTGGGGCGTGCCGATCGCGGTGTTCCTCTGCGAAGGATGCGGCAAGCCGCTCAACGACAAGGCGATCAACAAGAAAGTCGCCGACCTGTTCCGCAAGTCGGGCGCCGATTCATGGTTCACGCCGGAGTCGGATCCCGAGAAGATTCTGCCCTCTGGAACCAAGTGCCCGAACTGCAGCGGCACAAAGTTCGAGAAAGAAACCGACATCTTCGATGTGTGGCTCGAGTCGGGTGCGAGCTACCTCGCGCTCATTGATGATGAGCCCGACTATCCGTGGCCATCCGACCTCTATCTCGAAGGCGGCGACCAGTACCGCGGATGGTTTCAGTCTTCCCTGTTCTGCGCGATGGGTACGCACCAAACGCCTCCGTACAAAGGCGTGGTCACGCCCGGATGGACGCTCGATGAAAAGGGCCAGGCGATGTCGAAGTCGCGCGGCAACGACGTTGATCCGGTCGACATTTCAAGCCGGCTGGGTGGCGAGGTCGTGCGCCTGTGGGTGGCTTCCGTCGACTTTCGCGAAGACGTTGTAGGCTCCGAAGCCTTGATGCAGCGCGTGGGCGAGAACTACAAAAAAATTCGCAACACGTTCCGCTACATCCTGGGGAATCTCGAAGCATTCAATCCTGAGACCGACGCAGTCCCGTTTGCTGAGATGGAAACGCTCGATCAGTACATGCTGCGGCAGACGTGCGCGTTTGCGGCGGAAGTCCGAACTGCGTACGAAGAATTCGCCTTCCACAAGATCTATCATCGTCTGAATCACTTCTGCATTGTCGATCTGAGCGCGTTCTACTTTGATGTTCTGAAAGATCGGCTGTATATTTTCGCGCCCAAGTCGCAGGCTCGGCGCAGCGCACAAACTGCCATATGGCACATCGGTGAAGCGCTCGTCCGGCTCATGGCTCCGATCATGAGCTTCACTTGCGAAGAAGTCTGGCAGTATCTGCCGAAAGTTTCATCGCGCGGCGCAAGCGTACACTTCGCGCACTTCCCCGGTGACAACGAGGTACTCGGCAACGGCACAGCCACGGCGACTGACGTGAAGTCCGACGAAGAATGGGCTACCCTGCGCTCCGTGCGTGACGAAGTATTGAAGGCCCTGGAGGCCGCCCGGAGCAGCAAGGTCATCGGTACAGGCCTTGAGGCGCAGGTAGCCATCACGGCGGCCGATCCCGTGTACTCGGTGTTGCATCGTCATGCGGCGCAACTACGTTATCTCTTCATCGTGTCCGCGGTGACACTCTCCCAAGGTTCCGGCAACGGTACCGGCGGCGTGCACGTCGAGGTGAAGAAGGCGGACGGCCTGAAGTGCGACCGATGCTGGAACTACTCGACCCGCGTTGGCGAAGACAAGGCCTATCCCACCGTGTGCGAACGTTGCAGCGCGGTCCTGAAAGAGCTGGAAGCAGGTACTGCTCGTTGAACGCCCTTCCATTGCGCCCAACCGTGCGAGGAATTCTGTGGGGCGGCCTGCTCTGCGGAGCCATGGACATCACCGCAGCACTGGTGGTCTATGGCGCGATGGGCGCCAAGCCGATTCCGCTTTTGCAAGGAATTGCCGCCGGATTACTCGGACCTCGATCGTATTCCGGAGGACTACCAACCGCCGCGCTCGGATTGTTGTGCCATTTCTTCATCGCGTTTTGTGCAGCGACTGTGTTTTACCTGATCGCCCGTGCACTGCCGTTCTTGCTACAGCATGCGATTTCAATCGGAGTATTGTACGGAATCGGGTGGTACTTTCTTATGAACCGAGTGGTAGTGCCATTGTCGGCCGCTCGGAAGTTCCCATTCTCCTTGCGGATGATGATCATCGGGAATGTTATCCACATTTTTTGTGTGGGGCTGCCGATCGTTCTTATGGCGCGACGATTCTCTACACGAGTAAGTTGATCTGGTGCGATGAGCACCACGGAAAGCGGCAGAATTGCAATCTAAAATACCCTCAGACATGATTCTCGAATGACCAACCGTTCGGCGCGAGCCATTCATTTCCTGCTGGCATTACTGATTGTGCTGCTGGACCGCTGGACCAAGCGGCTGGTGGCCGCGCGGATCGCCATGTATGCGCACATCCAGATCATTCCCGGATTCTTGCGCATCACGCACACCGAGAATACGGGCGCGGCGTTCAGCCTGTTTGCCGACTCACCCTCGCACTGGAAGACCATGCTGTTGATCGGTTTCTCGATTGCAGCGATGATCGTGGTTTCGGTGCTGCTGTGGAAGCAATCGCGTGTGCTGACAGTGACGGGAACTGCACTGTCGTTCATCCTGGGTGGCGCGGTGGGAAATTTATGGGATCGCGTGGCCAGCGGACGCGTTATCGATTTTCTTGATGTCTACTACAAGCAATATCATTGGCCGGTGTTCAATTTGGCTGACAGTTGCATTGTGATCGGCGCCAGCCTGCTGGTGCTGGAAATTGTGTTTGGCCGTCCCAAGGCGGGCGAGAATTCCTGAATCGTGCAACCCCGGAAGTACTCCTCGGGTTGCGCACCCGTTGGGCAATTGAGCCTGCGGAGACTCATCGCTTCGCGACTCGGGCGGAGGAATGCCTCCGCCTCTACACTAGCTATCTTAGATCCACTTCTCCTGCGCCCACGTGCGCGTGCAGCCGGTAGGTTCCGGGTCCTTTGCGGTCGAAGGAACGGAACAGGCCGCCCTTATTGACTCCAAAGGCAGAGGCGTTAATTTCGCCGGTGTTCACCGAGGCGTCGACGCGCGCGTACTCTTCCGTTTTGCCCACATCCATATTGAGTTGGCCGAAGCTCAGTTCGACGTCCTTGTCGCCCGTGACATCCTGCAAATCAAGCTGTCCGGCCATCATGCGGACGTAGAGGGCCGATGTTTTGGGAATCTCAATGCGCACCTGGAAGTTGTTATGGCCGCAGCCGGTGACCTTAAGATCGGCGCGATCTGCGTTGATGCGCATCCGAACCTTGAAGTCCTCGCGGTCGGGACTCGACGAGACACGGATCCCCGAATCGTCGCGCCCAATGATCTCGACGCCGCTCGAGCAGAGATTCATCCGAATGTGGCCACCGGGAGCGAACTTCGCCTCCACCGGATTCTTCCCCACTTCTTCAATACGGGTCTCCTGGGCAGAAAGGGACGCGGCCGTTAGGATCAACAGGGTGAACAGTAGCCTCATGGCGCACACCTCCAGTACTTGATTGGAAGTACGGCGAAAGTGCTGCCGCGGTTCAGGCAATTTCGTCGGTGCGTGTAAACCATTGATTCTCGAGACTGGAAACCCAAGGGCGGCTCGGCTTGTGGGACGCCGTTTGCGACGCACGGGAGTGCGCCTCTGGGGCGACTGTTTCGGCGGGCGAGGGCTTGGAGTCGACCCGGCCCTCGTGCCGCCTATCGGCGTGTTAAATCGGTTTAACTATCAGATGTATCCTGTTGATTACAAGCTGCTTAGCGGTGCACATTTGCACAGCCACCAACCCGATAAGGCGCGTGTAATCAGTGGGTTGGCGAGTGCTGCACCAAAAATAGTGCAGCAAACCCGAGACCCGGGCTTGACATTGGTGGCTCAGGGGTACCCCACCCCGATTTCGTTGATCTGTGGAAGTCCGCGTAAATCAATGGCAGGGAATTCAGGGCGTCCCATACAACTGCCGGTACACGTTGGTATTTCGGATGATGGCTTGCACGTACTCCCGCGTTTCGGTGAACGGGATTGACTCTACAAATTCGGCGGTGTCGCGATACTTCCCCTGTCCCATCCATTCCTCCACGCGGTCCGTGCCGGCGTTGTAGGCCGCCAGCGCATGCTCGAAGGAGCCTCCGAACTGATCGACCATACCGCGGAAGTAGTGTGTGCCGAGTTCCAGGTTCACCGTAGGCGTGTAGAGCTGGCTCGGGTTGTAGCGCTTCATCGAAACCTGACGCGCCACCTGCTTGCCGGTTCGCGGCAGCAATTGCATCAGGCCAACCGCATTCGCTCGCGAGACGGCGATCGGATTGAATTCCGACTCCTGACGAATCAGCGATGCCACCAGATAGGGATCCAGGCCATTCGACACAGAGTACTTCTTCAGATCGGGCCAATACGGACGGGGAAACAGAGCTTCCCAATATTCGCGCGGGAGCGTGGAGATGTCGACGGCGAAGTAACTTGGAACCGAGCGCTTCATCACTTCGATGGCGCGGTCGTAGTGGCCGGTGTCGATATAGAGCTGCGCAGTTTCCGCAGGAGCCCAGCTCTTGTCGTCATCATCGCTGGCGGCCTTATCCAGCTCGCGAACCGCAAGGTCGACCAGGCCTCCGTTGCCGAGCAGTTTAGCCTTCTGATAGTGAAGGTCGTCTGACGGAGGTTCGGCGAGCGTGACCTTCTCCGCACGATCAAGCGGAGGAATGCGGTCGAGCAGCGAGTACTGCCCCGGCGCATCGGTTCCGGCGGGAAGCTTCTTCAGACGCTGGCGTCCTAGTTCAGCATAGTAGTAATTGCGATAGCGGTCGGAGAGCTTCTGATAGAAAGCGCGCGCCATTGCGGAATCGTTGTCTTCTTCCGCCAGGCGTGCGCGCCAATACAGCGCCGCGTTCGTTTCGTTCCCCGCCGGGTAGGCTGCGATCTGTTCGTCAAAGAGCTTCTTCGCCTCGTCGTTGCGACCCATGCGCAACGTGAGCCATGAGGCTTTCCAGTGCGCGTAGGAAGCTTTGGATCCTTTGGGAAAGCGTTGCTGCAGTTCGCGGAACGCATCGAGCGACTGATCGTACTCGTGGTGCACCAGGTGGAGATTGGCGGCAGATAATAGCGCCGACTCGAGCCACGAACTGGTGGGAGCGGTTTGGCGAAGCTGATCGACGAGCTGATAGAACGTGTCGTTCTGATCGGTCGCCCATGCGATTTCTCCCAGGATGTAGAGGCGCTGGGCTATCTGCTCAGGAGAGGCGCCGGGAAGGGTTGTGAGTTCGGCTTTGGCTTCGGCGTTGCGCCCGCTGCGATGCAGAGCATCTGCCAGTGAGAGCTCTGCCGCAGGACGATCTGTCGGCGTAGCATGTGCGGCGATATCGCGATATTCATCGGCAGCATCTGCGTAGCGGCGTCCCTTCATCAACAGGTCGGCGCGGGTCCTGCGCTGCGAGGCGGTCGGCGGGGAGGCAATCGACAACTTTTTTAACTCCGCGAGCGCCGCATCCGCGTCTGGCGACGTCGGCATGTTGTAGTAGATGTTGGAAAAGGCGTCGGAAGCCTTCGCCCCTTGTCCTATAGCCGCGAAGGCTCTGCCCAGTGTGAGTTCGATGTCCGAGCGCGCAGGCAGGCGGTCCTTCTGCAGGACTTCTGCCGCCTCGGCAGCGCGTCCTTCGGTGAGCAACGCGTTGGCGTAGCTCAGGTGTGCGTCGCGGATCAGGAGCGAATCGGGATAAGTAGTTTCGAAGTTCGCGAGCGCGGCCAGACCCTCGGCCTGATGTCCCGTTTGGAGGTAGCAGGTACCGAGATAGTAGGCGATATAGTCGCCCAGGTCTCCAGCCATGGGCTTGGCGCGATTGAGGGGTTCGATGGCTTTGGCGCAATCCTTGTCGAGAAAACGGGCGTATCCGACCACCAACCACGCGAGGGCGCCGGCGTCCTCTTTGGAATGAGCCCGCGCATAGGCCTCGACTCCGGAGTAGGCAGCAGGAGTGCGGTCTGCGATGAGTTGCTGCGCCATAGGACGGAGGGTGGTGGAGGCGACGAAGGCAGCCCGGATACGGCGAACCCGAGGAGAAATTGGCCGTCGCTTCCTTCGAGCCGCGGCAGTTTTCTTCTTCGCGGTGGACGCCGGCTTCGTGGGCTTATGCGCGGGAGTCTTTGCGCCGGATTGATCGGGCTCGGTTTTTGGCGCGGGCGTTTTGGGGGCGGTGGGAGATTGCTTGTCGGGAGAATCAGAAGCCGCAGGATTGGAAGACCGCTGCGGATGATTCGAGACAGTACGCGGCGCAGCGCTCGCAATCGCGCACACGCCCGCCAGGGCGAGAACCCACCACAACTTGAGACCCAGTCGAAACACCGTTTACTTAGATGCGCGGAGACGCGCCAACCAGAACCTGTGATGCAGTGGCCAGTGGTTAGGGGGTCAGCAAGAACCAACCGAACTGACAACTAGCCTCGAACCACTCCACCACGAAATACAAACGAAATGCACTGTTAATTCTTGAAATTCGCGCCCATCACGGAGAGATCGTCTTCGGCGAGACTGCGAACCACTTCCTTCTGGAAATAATCGCCGCTCGCGGCCGCGGTGCTGCCGTAGCGCTTCTGGAACGTGGCGCGACTCTTCTCAATATCTTCTTTCAGGCGATCGTAGAGGTCCTTGTTACGGCGGCCCTCGTTCACCTTCGCCTGATTGTAGAGCTTGATCTCGTCGACCAACAGGCGTGCGAAGCGCTGCGCCTTGCGGTGAGTGTCGGCATCCTCGGCGGAGAGTCCGGCAAACGGGTCGGCAGCAGGAGCAGCGGCGGCGCTTGCCGAAGATGCAGTGGCTGCGACTTCGACCACTTCGGCGGCTGGCTCCGGCTCCGGTTCGGGCATCTTCGCTGCGACATGCTTCGGTGCGTGTCCCGCAAATGGATCGGAAAACGAACTGACGCTTTGCACCGGCGTTGGGGGCGGCGGAGGCGCCTCGATCGAAGCGGTGGCGCTCTCCATGTCCCGCTGCGCTTGCTGCTTGCGCAGTGAGGTGACCTCGAGCCAGGCGCTGGTGGCCATCACAAGAACTTCGAGAGACGCGGAGTCGAGCTGATTGGTCGCACCGCCGTCGGCGTAGAGGAGTGCGGCGACTTTGTCTTTGAGTACAAGCGGCATCACGACGAGTTGCTCGTTCTCCGGACCGCCGAATTGCTTTACGAAACGGCGATCCATCTCCGCAATGTTGGCTGGTGTGACGAGGCGGTTCTGATACGCGTAGGCGGCGGGTCCGCTGCTCATGTCGAGCGGAAAATCCTTGATCGCGTCGTCGTCGCCCAGGCCGCGGGCCTGCCATCCGCTGGCGGAACCTGCTCGGACTACGAAGAGTGCGAGGCGCGCTGCATATGCACCGCCGGCATCGAGCAGACCACGGAGAATCTCTTTTTGGGTTGTTCCGTTGTGAATACTTGAGATGGAACTGGCCAGGCCGCCGGGCGTCGGTGCGGACGGTGCTGCTCCCGCCTCGGAGGAGAGTGCGGGCAACTCTTCTAAAACACGCTTCACCAGCTCTTCCTGCAATTTGGGGAGCTGTCGTTCGAAAACCTGCGCCACCGCTCGCTCGACGATTTGCTGGAGTTCCTTTGCCATTCTCAGAGAACCATTTCCGAAGCCCGAGTCACTTGCCGGTACGAGTTTTGTTGACCGAACGGACAGTGCCCTAACTGCCGATTATAGGAGTACTTGTACGACGACGGGCAGGGTACCGAAGTACCCTGTTCGTTCGGGACTCGGCCGGCGTCGTTTTCCGATTTTATAGCAAGCTGTGGAGGATGAATGGTTCCTTAGAGATGGAAGGATTGTTCAACTTGACACCCGGGTATTTCGCAGGGAAGAGTCCGAACACAACGGCATCGCGACCTTGGTTTCATCCAATCGCCGCTGGGGTCTGGCGGGATGGGAGAAGTCTATCGTGCTCGTGATCCGACGATTACGGCGCGGACATCCGATTACAGCGCGACATCAAGGTACTCTCGCCTACTGCAGGGGCTCTTTCTCGGCAGGTATGTTGAAACTCCTCACGAAACCCATATCGTGATTTCCTTATCGATCGCCCAAGAGTTACCGGACCTCTGCATGACCACGTAACAACCCACACCGCAAAGGCCTTCACACCTGTTGCTGTAGTAAAAGAACGCCTGATTGCCATCCGTGCTGAAACCTACCCGCGAGAACGTCAGGAGGCCTTGAGAACGAGGAAACTGCTTGTAAAAAGCAGGCCACATGCCCCCACCTCTGCCGAAGATAACTTCTGTTTGCGACAGACTTAAGATTTGGTAGTGAATTGATGGGTGAAACTGGGGACGAACCGCGGCCGGCAGCGAGTTGGCTTTTCGGTATGCATCAATCGCGGTTTGTTGGATTGAAGATGCCTTTGCGCGCAAAGATTTCGCAAATGTTTCCCACGAACAGCTTGGCCGTTGTTGTCTCGGCGGAGACGATTGTCGTCGGAATCGGTGCTGTCGAAGATTACGACTTGATCCAGACCCCTTGCCCTCGCTTTTGCTGTGAACTTGTCGTCAATCCATTGCGACAAAACCTCGTATTCGCCAGCCGTCATTTCCGCACTCTTGGCCGGTGCGCTACCTCCGTGACGATTGCAGCCGGTTAGCACGAGTACGACAAGCATCAGAATCAGATTCTTATGCACGGCATTAGTATGCCGCATAAAGGTGCCTTATGTCTGACGTGCTGATAGTGGGTATACCCAGTTGACATCACCCACCTTCAGCACGAGAATTGGCTGGCTTCGTGGCTGGAGTTGTGCTGCGAAAATCTCCCGTTCGGCTCGCATACTCACTCTATTGTCGAGCTTCGTCCTGCTTGAGCCGGTGGTCGCGTCTGCACAGGCCCCGCCCGCACCCGATACCTCAACACTACCTCGACTGCAGGCGGAGTTGCTTAAGACGCTCCATCCGGGCCATCTTTGAGCTGGAGACGAAGTAACTGCGCGCACGGTCACTCCTCTCGAGGTCGCGGGGAACAAATATGCTCCGGGTACGATCGTCAAAGGACACGTCACAGAAGTTGAGGCCAGCCGCCTCGTGCTGGTGTTCGATCAAATCGTTGTGAGGAAGAACCCGCCGGTTCCCCTTGGGCTTTCGTTGCGAGCGGTGATGATGCCTCATGCTGGCGAGCCGCAGTCATCAAGCGATATGAGTTCCAACCCAAGATCCCCACATTCGGAGGCGTTGGGAAACAACAGTAGTCCGATGCGCAGCGCCGACACGGCCGCTAGGGATTCGGTCGATATGCCATCTAAGAATTCGGGTCCGGCCGCGGCAGCCCCGGTCGAGACGCGCAATGGCCGGGTCATCAAACTGCCCGGAGTTCATCTTGACGTCAGCCCCGATCCCAAAGTTGGTGCTGTCTTCCATGCTGACAAGGATCAGAAGCTGCGGCTGGAGAAGGGGCTGCAGTTGATGTTTGTAATGTCGGAGAAGTAGACTCGATCGGTACGAGCCAACCGAAAACATGATAGCAATTTGGGCTTTGCCTTCTTTGATCACGATGCTGGCCGGTTGGACCGCGTGGTATGAAGACCCTCACCAAACGGGCGCTCTTCCAAAGTTTTCCTTGATCGGGATGTTGCTCATTACCGCGACTTTTTTTGGCTTGTTCGGCTTCGCCATCTATGCAGAAGTCTGGGGTGTTATCTTATCCGTCACTATGATTTGCTGGTAGGGATCTACAAGCTCCTCGCGCTCCCCTGTGTCCTTGGTGCGGCGTTTGGCCTTATCGGGGTATGGCGCCCAAACCCCTTGCGTTGGTATGCCCCGTCATGCGCACTCTTAACTTCCGGGCTCTGGCTGGTCGGCGCCGTAATGATTGATCCGATATAACGTGGCGTCTGAGGGGACTCAGGATTCGCCAGAATCCCGATCTCCCGTTAGAATGGAACCTAAGTTGGATTTGGGGCATATCCGCCTAAAATACTGAATCGTCTGAAACATGGGAGCCATCCAAAACAAACTAGCAGGGCCTGTCAGCGACGAACTGGCGCTGGTTCAGGCGGCCAAGCGGGGCGACGACTCAGCTTTTGAAGAGTTGGTTCGCCGTTATGACCGCAATGTTTTCCGGATCGCCCAGCACATTACGCAGAACCGCGAGGACGCGGAAGACGTAGTGCAGGAAGCGTTCCTGAAAGCGTACGGCAACCTGGCGCAATTCCAGGAGCAGTCGAAGTTTTATACCTGGCTGGTCCGGATTGCGGTGAACGAAGCGCTGATGAAGTTGCGTCGGCGCAAGCCGGAGCGCACCGTTTCGCTCGACGAGGACATCAAAACCGAAGACGACTCCCTGCCCCGCGAAATTGCGGACTGGAGCCCGAACCCGGAGCAGCAGTACACGCAAGCTGAGTTGCGCGAGATTTTGAGTAAGACGATCCAAGGCCTTCCCCCAGGCTTTCGAACGGTGTTTGTCCTCAGGGACGTGGAAGGACTATCAACAGAAGAAACCGCGGCTGCGCTGGAATTAAGCGTCCCGGCGGTAAAGTCCCGGCTGTTGCGGGCTCGCCTGCAGCTTCGGGAGCGGTTGGGACGTTATTTTCAGAGGCGCGAACCGGGGGATGGAAAGAGTAGTCCGAAAAGTGGAGATGTTAAAGATGACGTGGCGAGCGGAGATGGCAACCTGTGAAATGCTCTGAATTTTTACTTGAGCTGACCAGCTACCTGGACGGCGTACTGGATGAAAGAACGAAAGCCGAGTTGGAGAATCATCTTTCCTGGTGCCACAACTGCTACGTTGTTTGCGATACCACGAAAAAAACCATCGAGATTTACCGCGACTCGCAACTCTACGAACTTCCTGAAGACCTCCGCAGCCGTCTCCGTGCCGCCATCATGACGAAGTGCCAGCAACAGAAGCGCCGCGGCCCACAGAGCGTGTGAGCAGGAACACTGCCGAGCGTTAACCCCTCCGATAGCATCCCCGCATGGCACACAGCGTTTGTCCGTGGTGGATTGGTTATCTGCTGGCAAGTCCTGTCCGGCGATGGTTGGGGCAGGATCCAGAAAAGATTCTCGCTCCCTTTGTGCGCGAAGGCATGACTGTGCTTGAACCTGGCCCAGGGATGGGATTCTTCACAATTCCGCTGGCGAAGATGGTGGGCGCTTCCGGCCGGGTGATCGCCGTGGATCTGCAGCCGAAGATGATTGCAGTTCTGAAGCGGCGCACTGCAAAGGCACGTGTGGTCGATCAGGTTGACGCGCGGGTCACATCCGCTGAGACGATGGGAATTGCGGATCTCGCCAGTGCAGTCGATCTGACGCTCGCCTTCGCCGTAGTACACGAGTTCCCCGATCCGGGAAACTTCTTCCGCGAAGTGGCGCGGGCCTCGAAGCCGGGAGCACACGTGTTGCTGGCAGAGCCGAGGGGTCACGTAAACGATGCAGACTTCGCGTTGGAACTGGCAGCGGCTGCCGCGGCCGGACTCAACGTGGTGGAACGACCCACGATTGCAAGGAGCGTATCTGCCCTGCTGATAAGGGCGAGTTAGCGATAATTTCTGCCTTTTGGGTAGTTCCTGAACCTTGACGGCAAGGAAAACAGGCGCGGACGCCTGCGAAACTTCCTTCTCCCCCGACTTAACTTGTCACTTTTCAGATACTTTCACCGCGTTCCTCGAAGGTACACGGGGTGTCGTGAAAAGCTAAACCCTTTTGGCAATCGGTGAATCTAAGTAGATGAGTGGCGGAGTTGTAACGATTGAGTAGGGGGCGTCACTCTTTAGTAGCAACCCAGGTACTGTATACCGCCCAGGTATGGAAGGTGGGGTCATGATTGAAAAATTGGTAGAGGCATTCTTCGGATGCCGGCACAGTCGCTATAGCTTTCCTGTCACCATTCGTCGGCAGATGCGCCGCCCCCAGGCCGCAGCTCTGACTGGAACGTATGTCGCTTGCCTCGATTGCGGCAAGGAGTTTCCTTACGACTGGCAGCAAATGAAGGTGATCACATCGCCTGAGCGCCATCGTGAGCAACTGGCCGAACTGGCCAAGAACGCCGCCTAGATCACACCGGCGTTTCAGACGAAAACCGAGAGACTTCCTCCCTCCCAGAAGCCGCGAGTGCATGCTCGCGGCTTACGATTGTTTGAGCACTGGATCCATGCCGCATCGGGCCACGTGGGGGTCGAATCCTCGATTCCTCCAATATCACTTCGTGGGCTCCATTCTGGGAATTCGTGTGTGCCCGTCCTGCTTTGGGACGCACGTAAGTAATGCCTCATTGTTTTGAGGTCGTTCGCGCGTGCCGCAGACGGCACAATACGAAGGGTGCAAAGGATGTTTCCAGCCCCCTTGCGCCATCACAGCCATGAGTGAACCGGAACCATCGCACGAACGTTTCAGCCAACCTGCGTCCCGGAATGCGGCTCTGCAAAGAGCATTTCAAGGCCGTCAGGACCTGCTGAAGTCCATCCCAAGCATTCCAGCGATTCTACAGACTCTGATTGGTGAAGTATCGCAATCTGCGGAGAAAGTAGATCTTCACCGGGTTGCGGATCTGATCAGCCGCGACAAGTCGATCGCGTCGCAATGCCTTCGGCTGGCGAATTCCCCGCTCTATGGGCGCGGGACCCGCACGGAGTCGGTGCGGGGAGCGGTGCGTACGCTGGGGATCTCGAACATCCGCGACATCGCCGTGTCGACTATGATGATGCAGATCAGCAGCGGGCAACAAGGGATGGATCCGGTGGTGTTCTGGGAGCATTCGCTGGGCTGCGCGATCGTGAGCCGGAAGCTCTCGCGGGCTGTGGGCTTTGATGATCCGGAGAAGGCCTACTTGGCGGGCTTGCTGCACGATCTCGGCTATGTAGTGAACATGATGCTGTTTCCGCAGCAGGAAAAGTCGGCGCTGGAACACGCGCTGAAGAGCCACGAGTTCCTGGGGGCATCAGAATACGAGACTCTCGGATTCACACACTGCCAAAGCGGAGAGGTGCTGGCACGCTTCTGGAATTTCTCGGACGATCTGGTGGAAGTGATTCTCTGTCATCACAATGCCGAGTCGGCTGTGGTAAATCCTGCGCTGGTGGCGATTGTGGCGCTGGCTGACCGACTGTGCCGGGCGCACGCTCTGGGCGTGGGCTATGTGGAAGCTTCGAATCCGGCGCTCGAATGGGAATCGGAGTGGAAAGTTCTGCGAGAGAAAACGCCGTACGCCTCCCAGATGGAATGGGCGGACTTTGTAAAAGATGCGGAGGCGTATCTGGGCGAGGTGAAGAATTTGGTGAAGGCGATGTGCCATCCGGTTCATTGAAGAATCAGACAAAGAATTCCGCCCGCGGCGCGAATCCGCTGCCCGGAAGAAAAAGGCCTCGTCTTTCGACGAGGCTTTTTCGTTACGCTTGCCCAACTCTAGTGTGACGGATATTCCGCCGGAATCGGGACCGGGACTCGTTTATCGAGCGGAACGAATTCCCTTTCGCCCGGTCCGAGGTAGACCTGGCGTGGGCGTGCGATCTTCTGCTCGGGATCTTTCATGAGTTCTTCCCACTGCGCCAGCCATCCGGCTGTTCGCGGAATCGCGAACAGGACCGTGAACATCTCCGGACGGAAGCCCATGGCCTGGTACATGATGCCTGAGTAAAAGTCGACGTTGGGATACAGTTTGCGCTTCACGAAATAGTCATCCTCGAGAGCAATGCGTTCGAGTTCGAGCGCGATGTCGAGTTTGGGATTGCGTCCCGTAACCTCGAACACCTGCTCGGCGCTCCAGCGGATGATTTTGGCCCTGGGATCGTAATTCTTGTAGATGCGGTGCCCGAAGCCCATCAGCTTGAAATGCCCATCTTTCACGCGCTTGATGTAGGCCGGAACATTGTCCTTACTTCCGATCTCATCGAGCATTCTCAATACCTCTTCGTTGGCGCCGCCATGCAGCGGGCCAGCCAGCGCCGAGGCGGCTGATGCGACTGACAGATAGGGATCGCTCTCAGAGCTGCCGACCGTGCGCATGGTGCTGGTGCTGCAGTTCTGCTCGTGATCGGCATGCAGGATGAAGAGAATGTCGAGAGCGCGGGCGATGGCGGGATGCGCCACGTATCGCGGCTCGACCATCTTCCACAGCATGTTCATGAAGTTTTCGGTGTAGCTCAGCTCGTTGTCGGGGTAGACGTAGGGGAATCCCACGTTGTGCCGGTACGACATGGCGGCAATCGACGGCACCTTGCCGATTAGCCGGACGATCTGGTGCAGGCGGTTGGCCGGATCATGTACTTTCTTGGCGTCGGGATAGACGCTCGAGAGCGCCGCGATCGTGCTGACGAACATCGACATGGGGTGCGCCGAGTAACGGAACCCTTCCATGAATTTCTTGCTCGTCTCGTGCAGCATGGTGTGGTGCGTTACGTCGTACACCCACTTCTGCAGTTCTTTTTCAGTCGGCAGTTCGCCGTTCAGCAACAGGTAGGCCACTTCGAGAAAAGTGCAGCGCTCGGCGAGGACCTCGATGGGATATCCGCGATAGCGCAGGATGCCTTTGTCGCCGTCGATATAGGTGATGCTGCTCTTGCACGATGCGGTATTCATGTACGCCGGATCGTAGGTCATCAGACCGAAATCTTCGGGGCTGGTCTTGATCTGGCGCAGATCCATGGCGCGGATCGTGCCGTTTTCGACGGGAACGGTGTAGGTTTTATTTGTGCGATTGTCGGTGATGGTGAGTGTGTTTTCTGGCATGCGATATCCGCCTTTACGCGCGCTCAATTAGAACAAGCATAGCCGAGCGTATGTCCGTTGCTCAAATCGATCTGTGATCTAAATCACAAGCGGTTGTGACGAGGTGATTCTGCCCCAAGATCACGGCTCGTACTTTGTACTCCCGTAACCACCTTTGAGTGACCGACGTCACAGACCCTATCCGCGATTCTCAGGTGCAATGCCAACAGCTACACCTGAGAAGCCGAGCATGTCGACCAAGGTTGCCGGAAGCGTGCTTTGAGGCGTGCTAGATCATGAGCGAACAGCGAGAACTGCTTCGGGAATTTCAGGAGTTTGCCAAGAATGCCACGGGGGCGACGACGCTCATGGAGCGCATGGCGCACCGCCTGCACGAGAAAATGACGCGGTACAACTGGGTCGGCTTCTATCTTGTGGACCAGGCAGATCCAGGGATTCTGGTGGTAGGGCCTTACGCCGGAAGCTTCACCCCGAACATGCGCATCCCGCTGGACAGGGGGCTGTGTGGGGCGGCGGCACGAACCTTGAAAACGGTCGTCGTGGACGACGTGAGACAGGATCCGCGTTATCTGGCGGGCTCGTCGATGGTGATCAGCGAGATTGTGGTGCCGATTACGGTCAACAACAAGCTCGCAGGCGAGCTCGATATTGAGAGCTACTTCCCCGGGACGTTTACGCGCGGCGAGCAGGAGTTTGTGGAAGACTGCGCCCGGATTGTCGGGGCGTTTGTGAAAGCCAGTGGTTAGTAATCAGTGGTCAGTGGCCTTCGCGAGCTAGCCACTGACCACTTTCCTATTCAAACTCCAACATTACTATTTCGGGGTTTGATCCCAGGCGCAGTGGCGGTCCCCATGTTCCTGCTCCGCTTGAGGTAAATACCTGCATCTTTCCAATTCTGCTCAGGCCATAGACAAACTGGCGGTAGATACGGCGGGCCATCCAGCTCCACGGGATGAACTGGCCGAGATGGGTGTGTCCGGAGAGTTGCAGTGAGAATCCTTTTGCCTCGGCGAGCGCGGGATGGTCGGGCGCATGGGTCAGGAGAATGCTGGCGCGGTCGCTGTCGAGTGGCAGATCGCGAAGTACGGAAGCGAGATCGCCGGTGGAGGTCGCGCTGTTATAGGGGATGCCGACGATCTGCAAGCCCTCCACGCTGACGCGTTCGTTCTTCAGCACGCGCACTCCGGTCGCGGAAATTGCGCTGAGGTACCTGGTGTCGTCGCCGAATTGCTCGTGATTGCCAGCGACGAAATAGACGCCATGCGGAGCGGTGAGTTGCTCCAGCGGCTTGGTGGCTTCATGCACGTCGATCGCGGTGCCGTCGAACAGGTCGCCGGCAATGAAAATCAGGTCGGGCTGCTCCTTTGTGATCTTTCCGACCAGTCGCGTCAGAAAACTGTGGTTGCGAACATGTCCTAAATGCACATCAGTCAAGAGAGCAGCCTTGCGTCCGCGCCATGCGGCCGGCAGGTTCTCGAGACGAACGCGAGCGCGCGTGATTCGTGTCCAACTCGCGTTCCAGACCCCATAGACGCCGAGAGCGGCGGCCGCGGCGAACATCATCTGAACCAAGCTATGGAAGTTAATCCCCCAACCTACTACCGCGACGATCGCAAATATTGCCCACGAAAAGACGGCGGCCAAGAACAGGAAGCTGAGAAACCCCATCCAGATCGCAGCGACTTTATAGAGCGCTCGCAGGGGAGCGCTGGCATTCGTAAAGGCCAGCAGAGATGCGGCGACAAAGCTGACCGAAAGAACTCCCAGCACGGCCTGTACAGTGCCGGCGTGGCTGGTGACGTGACCAAACATCCAGGTTTTATAAAGAAGTGTATGAGCGAGAAAAAGAATTGATTGGACGACGACAACGAAGCTGGCAATAGCCGTTCTACGACGCATGGGAGATTAGATTCTGTAGAGAGGCAGAGGGATTCGAGGAGAAACCCGCCCAAATTACGAACCCCATCCCTCCGCAATGATCGCGGACGGGATGGGGTAGCCACAGATTTATTCCTGGTTGACTTACCAGGACGTGTTCATTACCAGGTTGAAGGCATTCACGCTGCCCAGGCCGGTGGCCATGTCCCAGCCAGGGGTCGCGCCGAATGCGGGTTGATAGGAGTTGGACGCTGTGGTCGGAGTGATGACCGCCGTGCAGGCTGCGCCGTGTCCACCACCACCCGTGATCGAGCACTTCGGTGTGCCGGTGTAGCCCTTGCCGACATTGGTGAGCGTCACAGCCGTGACGACTCCGCCTGACATCGTCGCCGTACACTTCGCTGGCGTACCACCACCGTAAATCGTGGTGCCGGTGGGCGAGGTGTACTTCGTCTTATTCTGCTCGGTGGTGATCGAGCACGTCGGCGTGCTGGTATAGGCCGATCCACCCGACTTCAGCGTCAAACTGGTGATCTTCTGCGTGCTGATGACACCATTCGTGCCCGACGGCAGGTAGCAATCCGCCTTAAACACGCTGCCGTTGAAGCGGCAGTTCACATCGATGTCGCCTTGCGTGATGTCGTTAAACACGCAACTGCTCCCTGCCTGGATGTTGTTCGAGTAGCAGGAGGTGTTTCCGGTGGTACCGAACTCCGAATTGGCAATGGCATAGTACGTGGGATTCGGGTTGCCGGCGCGGATGGCCCAGTGCTGATCCACCAGAGCCTGCATGGCAGCCATCAGTGGAGCCGAGGCGGAAGTTCCACCAATTCCGACCCAGCCGCTGGGATTGCCCGTGCAAGGCACGCCGCCGCCAGTCGCATCAGAGAAGCAGATGATGATGTAGTGACCCCAGATGCCGTTGCTGCCGAACAGCGAGACATCGGGAATGTCGCGAACGTTATCGCCAGGGTTGCCGAAGATTCCCTTCTGCCACGATGGCTTGGCGTAACCAGCGCAGGTGGTGTTCTCGACGTACGCGAAGTTCTGGTTGCCGAGACCGGTGAAGCAACCGCTCGGGCCACCCCCACCACCCACTGTATCGAGGAAGTTCGCGCCCGTGGTGCTGTTGCAGAAGCCGTTGGTACCGTACGGTGCGGTAAATCCCTCGACGTTGTAGACGAGATAGCTAGCGCAGGAATCGTTCCAGGGAATCTCCGGAATATAGGACTTCGCCGAGCCGAAGTTCGCGTCGTTGGTGGAATTCCAGTAGGTGCTCTGCGCGGCTCCGCCTTCGAGAGAGTTGTAGAGATCCTCAAAATCTGTGCCGCCGACAGACACTTGATACTGGCTGTCTCCCCAGCCGGTGATGCCGATGCCGGGCAGTGCGTACGTGTCGCCGTTGGTGAACAAGCGCGCGCAGGCGGAGGGGCCGTTGTCGCCCGAAGAGGTGAAAACGGAAACGCCCGCCGCTGCGGCCGATTTAAATGCGGAGTCAAAGGCTGCGTTGGATGCGGCGCCGTTGATGGTTTCGCACTCGCCGTAGCTCATGCTGATGATCGGAGGCGGGTTACCAGCACTCACAATGTTCTGCATGGCGATCAGGCCACCGAATGTGGTGGCTGTGTCTTTGCAGGAAATCACTTCCACAGTGGCGCCCGGAGCGGCGGCCGTAACCATCTCGACGTCGAGATCGGCTTCGACATCGTCGCCATTGGTTCCGGGGTTGGTGCAATTGTGAGCGGAGTTCGGATGCACTGTCGTCAGTTTGCCGCCGTAGGACGCGAGTTTGAATTTGCTCCGGTAGTTCGACCAATCCGAGCCGAACGAGTTGGTGTCTTCGACTACGGCGACCGTTTGTCCGGCACCGGTAATGCCGGTCGAGTACAGAGGCGTCAGGTTGTAGATGGTTTGAAAATCTTCCGGCACCAGCGCATAGCAATTGCTGCCACATCCTGCGAAAGTATAGTCAGTTTTGAACTTGTGATACGCCTGCGGGCGGAAATCGTGCATGGAGACGACGCCCATGATGGCCGGCGCGAGCGCAGCCGGAATCTGCGGATCGCTCATGTTGGCGATGTGGTTGACGTTGCCAACGCGCAGATTGTGAATTTCGGTATGGAAGGCCTCGCGAATCTGTCCGGCGGTTCCGGAGAAGTCGATGACCACGCGGTTTGGATACACATGGCCGACGGTGAATCCGTGGTTTGTCAGCCAACCAGTGATCGCGTCGATGTCAGCCTGCGCCAGACCGAAGCGCTCACCCTGCTCGGCGGCTGTAATCCAGTGGCGGAAGTTGGGCGAGTTCTTATCGGTGAGCGAGTCGACGTAGGTGGTGAAGGCCGCTTCGACTTCCGGAGCGCGCTTCAACTGCAGCAGCATGTGATCGAGCGGAAGACCATCGGCAACGCGCCCGCGATCGTGTTTCGCATTGGCTTCGGGACGCGTATTGCCGTAAAGGGTCACGGTTCGGGCGTTGTCGATGGGCTGAGTGATTAAGGCGCGCACAGTCGGGTTTCCGGCGAACGCCGAAAGCGGCGCCATGGCCAGGACGACAGACGCAGCCGTCAGAAGCATTGGAAATTTCCTGCTCATTTGACTTGTCCTACCTTTGGATTGAACTAGGGACTCGCGAAAGGTTAAGCGCTGGAATTCTATCTCAGTTCGGTTCAAATGGCAGGATGAAGAAAGTTGCATTGCGCAGAAAACTGCAACGTGCGAACGGTGAGAGGATGTTTTGTTGCGGTGGAAAGGTAGAGCACGACTCGTGAATGCTCTTGCCGCTCACGGCAGCGTAAACAGCTCGCCTCCAACTCCGTACAGCGTGTTATCTTCGGCGAACCATGGCTGGCCACTGTATCCCTCTCCCATGAAGGAGTAGATAGTCGCCTCGGTCCAGGTGCCTTTGTTTGGGGTGATCGTATAGATGGTTCCGTATCCCGATGCGCCTCCGCCGGCATATCCGTAAAAGACGCCATTGTGATACGTCAGACCGCTGTTGGGGTAGATGCTGGCATCGACGTCATCCACATTGTTTGAGAAGTAGACGATCGTCCGCTCCAGCCAGGTACCGTCTCCACGCGGCCGCATGGCGTACGCTACGCCGCAGCCTGAGTTGTAGCGCGAGCTGCATGGCGGTCCGCCGTTAAATGTCACCCCGTAAAGATTGCCACTGGCGTCGAACGTCACACCCGTCGCGGGATGAACTCCTTCCGCCGTTCCCTTGAAAACATGCAGCACGCGCTCGGTGAAGGTGCCATCGCCCACGGGAGACAGTTCGTAGACCGTACCGCAACCCGGTTGATATACGGCACACCCGGCATCGGTACCACCGGAGTACGTCGTGCCATAAATGTTCCCGATGGAATCGAGCGTGAGCTCGGAATACGGGGACGCGCCATCTCCGGCAGCCCCGCACTGAAAGTTGTAGATGATCGAGTATTCGAAGCCGCCGAAGCCGTCCGGCGACAATCGGTAGACTGTACCGCATTTCATGCTGCCGCCGTAGGTTGTAGTTCCGTAAAGGTTGCCAGCTGCATCCATCACAAGTCCGGCATTCGGCTCCGCGCCGTCGCCGTCGTAGGTGAATGTGTGCAGGGTTGTTTTGACGCCACGGCTGTACTCGAACACAGTGCCGCAGCCGAGAAAGCAGATGGAGTTGTCGCCGCCCCAGAACGTGATTCCATAGATATTTCCGACAGCGTCTCGAACAATGTTGCCCGCTGGATGCCAACCATCAGCACCGCCCAGGAAATCGTAGAGGACGGACGCGCCCCAAGTGCCGTCGGCAGCTTTGCTCAATTCGAAGATTGTTCCGCAGGATTCAGAGAAGCAGGCGCTAGTACTGGTACCGCCGCCACCAACGGCGTAGAGATTGCCATCGGCATCCATCACCGGAGATCCGGTTGCGGAACCCGTATCGCGTGTCAACGGTACCAGCACAGTTGCGTTAGCGAGAACTTGGGCCTGCGCCTCTCCGGGCCCCGCGCCCGTCTGCGGATTCCATATCTCGATCGAGAGCAGGTCTCCGCCCAGCAGGGACTGGTTACCCGTGCCATAGGTGCCATCGAAGGATGTGAGAGTGATGAGCGAATCGCTCCAGCCGGTGACATCAAGCGTGACCGCGTCCCCAGTATGTCCGGCCTCCCAGCTCTGCGTGAGGTCCGTGATGCGGATGAATGCCGAATCGCCGTCATAGCGATAGAGCGAACCGAAGCCGCGCCCGGAGATCTTGATCGTCTGGCGCTGCCGAGCCCAGACTTGCGTCACCGAGGCGATCCGTGGGCCCGTTTGCGCCTCGCCGGCGAACGACAATGTCAAGATAGTTGCCAGTAGGGGAGTGACGTAAGCCGCGCCGTCATCGTGAATCCTCTGACCCAGGGGCTGGATGGGCGGGATTCTACCGCGCGGCTCTTGTCCGAAACAGGATGAAAAATTCTGCGAGGTCAGAAGGCCCCGGCCCAGCCTTTTGGGACACGCTGTTATCCCTGCTCTTTGAGCTTGAGCTTCGCCTTGTTCTCTTCCATGAACTGCTTGATGTCATTGGCGGCGCCGAGCAGGCGGTTCCACTGCTCGTAATAGAGAGTGACGGGGAAACGGCCGAGGCCATAGACGCTGACTCCGCCTTTCTCGCCTACTTTGAAGATGAGATCTCCGCTGCGCTTCTTGGTTTCGACCTCTTTTTCCAGTTGCGCCAGTTTCGCTTTCAGTTCGTCATATGTCGGTTCAGCCATGCTTTCCTCTCGTCAGAATGAGTGCAGTCCGGCAGCATCGCTTGGGCGACGATGGTGCTTTACCTATAGTAACTTGTCCAAAGTTGCCTTGCGTTGGATAACCGTTGTAAGCTTTCACCAATCTAAGCCCAAAGTGGGAATCTTTTCATGCGGTTGTGGATGAAATGGTCGGTCTGGCTCTGCCTGTCCCTGATGTTGTGGACGGTCGCCGCAGAGCCTATCCATAGCCACGCCAGTCGAACGGACTCCGCCTCTTGTTCGATTTGCCTCATCGCGCACAGTGCCAGCCCTGCCGGTAGTACCGGACAGGGCGCTACGCTGTTCGCGGCAGTCGGCGTACTGCAAGAAGAACTTGTTGTAGCCCATACCCGGCTGGACTTCTCTGACACCGGCATTCGCGGCCCTCCTGCAGTTCTCTAGGGAATACATTTCCAACTCTACGCCTCGGTATGAGCGCTCAAGCGCTCGAACCGCCCATTCCCTATCCAGCATTGACACAGGAGAACAGAATGCCAACATTTCGTCATACATGCCTTGCCGTATTGATCAGTAGTCTCTGCCTCATGGCAAGCGGCGCGACCGCACAGTCCGCCGGAAACGCAGGTTCTATCAATGGCACGGTGGTCGACCCGACTGGCGCTGTCGTTCCGAATGCGACGATTGAGATTCGCAACCCGGTCAGTCAATTCGACCGCTCTACAACGAGTGACGGTTCTGGAAAATTCGAGTTCACGAATGTCCCGTTCAATCCATATCACCTCACGGTCAAAGCACAGAGCTTTGCCCCTTACGCTCAGGACGTAGAACCGCGCTTTTCTGTGCCGGTCGTGGTGGCGGTCAAGTTGTCGGTTGCGACCTCAACAACTGCCGTTACCGTTGAAGCGAATGGAGGCGATCTGGTAGAGAACGATCCGACCTTCCATACCGATGTCGACAAGAACCTCTTTGACAAGCTGCCGCTGGAAAGTCAATCGTCGTCGGTAAGTTCGTTAGTGACGTTATCTACGCCGGGAATTGCGGCCGACTCCAATGGACTATTTCACGGCCTGGGCGACCATGCGGAAAATTCCTTTTCCGTCGATGGCCAACCCATCACGGACCAGCAAAGCAAAGTTTTCTCCAATCAGATTCCGCTGGATGCGGTTCAATCGATGGAAGTGATCTCGGGTGCTCCTCCTGCGGAATACGGCGACAAGACTAGCGTCGTTATCAACGTCACTACGCAATCGGGTCAGGGCGTGACGACCCCGCATGGAGCCGTGACAGCGTCCTACGGATCGTTCGGGACTTCCAACATTGGGTTCAACCTGGCTTATGGTGGAAAGAACTGGGGCAACTTTCTTTCGGCGAGCGGTCTGAACAGCGGACGGTTCCTCGATCCCCCTGAGTTCGTGGTTATGCATGCCAAGGGCAATGAGGAGAACTTCTTTGACCGGATCGACTATCAACTTTCGACCGCCGATTCGATTCACGTCAACCTGGGTTACACGCGTTCGTGGTTCCAGAATCCGAATTCGTTCGATCAACAGAATGCGACCGGATGGAACGGCGTTACCGTGGACAATGGCGGGCTTGATCCTGACGGCAATGTTGTTGGACCGACGGATCAGCGCTCGAAGATCCAGACGCTTAACATTTCGCCGACCTGGACGCGACTTGTCAGCTCGAATAGTGTGTTTACCCTCGGCGCCTTTGTGCGCCGCGATGATTACAACTACTATCCCAGCTCAAACCCATTCGCGGATCTCGCCCCCTCTCTGCAGACAGAGACGGTAGGGCAAGATCGCAGGCTTACCAATGCGGGCTTGCGCTCGGAATTGGCTTATGTCAAAGGAATTCACGACGTGAAAGCGGGTGCGGTCTATCAGCAGACATTTCTCGACGAGCATGATGCTCTCGGGATTGTTGACCCGACTTTTCTGCCCTCTCTTACTGATGCGAATGGAAATCCTTGCTACAACCCTGCGACCCAGCAGGCGACCGCTTCTCCCTGTACGGATTTATTGCCGCACGACCTGACACAGCCGGGCGGCGGCAGCCTTTACCATTTCGATGGGCATACTGACGTGAAGGAATTGGCGCTCTACGTCCGCGACAACATCACTCTGGGGAATTGGGCTTTGAACCTGGGAGTCAGGGGCGATTTTTACAATGGTCTGGTGACACACCAGGAAGTTGAACCGCGTCTCGGAGTGGCGTACCACGTCAAGCCGAGCAACACGATTCTGCGTGTTTCGTATGCTCGGGTGCTCGAAACTCCGTTCAATGAGAATCTGGTACTGGCGAGCACCGGGTGTGCGAACAACGTTCTGAATCCACTACTGGGTTGTGCAGGGTCGACAATCGATCCGCTTAGTCCCGGATGGCGAAACGAATTTCACGCCGGAATTCAGCAAGCGTTCGGACGATACCTGGTCTTTTCTGGGGAATACATCTGGAAATACACGCACAACGCTTACGACTTCAGTATTCTCGGCGCCACGCCGATTACCTTTCCGATCGTGTGGCAGAATTCGAAGATCCCAGGATTTGCCGGGCGCGTGAGCGTGCCGAATTTCCACGGCTTCTCGGCACTGATGGTCTTTTCCAGCGTGGCGGCCCGTTTCTTTGAGCCACAACTCGGCGGGGCGGGAGCAACGCCGTCGGGTGAAGGTGGAGTTTTCCGGATTGACCACGACGAGAAATTCAACATGACGACTCATTTCCAGTACCAGATCTTGAAGCACGGTCCATGGCTGGGATTCAATTGGCGCTACGACAGTGGGCTCGTCGCGGGCGCAGTTCCGTTCGCGGATGAAAGCGGAGTTGTCGATCTGGCCGCCAGTGGTCTCACGGCTGATCAGGAATTCCAGGCTGGCCTGACTTGCAACGGGATCCGGGCCACTCCGACTGTGAGATTGCCGGATACATGTTTAGCGTCGCAGTTCAGTTCGAGCCTGGTGCGGATTCCGGCGGCTGGGACGGAGAATGATGATCACAATCCGCCCCGTATCGCACCACGTCATCTGTTCGATGTGGCGGTCGGACACGACAATCTCTTCGGTGGCGATAAATACAAGGTCAGTCTGCAACTGACCGCGATCAATATTACAAACAAGTACGCTCTTTACAACTTCCTCTCGACCTTCAGCGGTACGCACTACGTGACACCGCGGGCGCTAACAGCGGAGTTGGGATTTCACTTTTGAATACCTCTTGTAAAGGAATGTAAATCATACAATCAGCGTGGGTCGCGATTCGGTATCGTTTCTGCATCGCGATCCACGCGTTCGTTTCAGCGGCAGGAGGGACGGAATGAGAAACGTAATCCTTGCTGGAATCACCCTGGTGTTGTTTTGCGGGGCTCTGCCTGCGCAGCAGACAGGCACGACGGATCTCGCAGCACAGAACGCTGCTCTGGAGCAGCGGGTCCGCGAACTGGAAGATCGGCTGATAGCCCTGGAAGGAAAAGTGCGAATTCTCCAGAGCACGCAGACTCCGCCGACGCAACCATCATCCGAAGCGCAGGCCGGAGCAGCATCGGCCGCACAGACTACCGCTCCTCAGGCTGAAGCACCCGCACCGGCCGCCGCCGAGACCTCTCCAGTTCAAGGGCAGTCGCAGGTAGCATTCACCGGCGGACAACTTCCAAATTATGGAGGCGCGTCGTCTGCGGCGAAGGTTTTGAATCCGGACATCAGCGTAATTGGTGATTTCATCGGCGCAGTCGGCAATGCCAATGCTCCACCGGCAGCGACCTTGCAGCCGTTCCCTTCCCTCCAGATGCATGAATCTGAGATTGGCCTGCAAGCCATCATTGACCCGTATGCTCGAGGCGACTTCTTTCTGTCTTTCGGTGAAGAAGGCGTTGATCTTGAAGAGGGGTACATCACCTTCACGGCATTGCCCGCGGGGTTTGTCGCGAAAGTGGGCAAGATGCGGTCGGCTTTTGGTAAGGTCAACATGATGCACAACCACGTGCTGCCCTGGATCGATCGTCCGCTGGTGACGACGAATCTGGTTGCGGGCGAAGACGGAATTGACGATGCTGGGTTCTCGGTCGAGCGCATTCTTCCCGCTCCGAAGGGAATCTTCCTTGAGGCGACAGGGCAATTGTTCCGCGGAGACTCGGGGGATGTGTTCACGGCCACGAATCGCAGCGACGTCAGCACGGTGGCCCACCTCAGAGGGTATAAGGACATCACGGAATCGACCAACCTGGATCTCGGATTTTCCTACGCGCGCGGGCACAATGATGCGCTCTCGATCGCCGGGGAGTCAGGCGCATTTGTGACGCAGTTATACGGGATAGATGCGACACTGCGTTGGAAGCCATTGCGACGTTCGATCTACCACTCGTTCATTGGACGGAGCGAACTGATCTGGAGCCAGCGGCAGGAGTTTCCAAACGAACAGAGGGCGTTTGGCTTTTATACGTCGGGCGATTATCAGTTCGGCCGGCGGTGGTTTGGCGGTGCACGCTTCGACTGGTCGGACCGTAGCCAGTTCGACAACCTGACGGACAAGGGTGTGGCCGCAACCGTCACATACTGGCCGAGCGAGTTCAGCCAGCTTCGCGGGGAATATCGTTTTACGCACTACGCGGAGAATCGTGACAGCCACGAATTCTTGATGCAGCTAATCTTTTCGCTGGGCGCCCACGGGGCGCATCCGTTCTAGGAGATACGAATGCACAAGGCGAATCGAGTTCTCATAAGTGTTGTAGCCGTTGCTCTGCTGTTCGCACTCTCCGGAGTCGCTGCGGCGAAGAAGCTCAACGTTGTGACTGCCACCACCGACATGGCTGCGCTGGCGCAGGAAGTCGGTGGGGATCGAATCAGTGTCGATTCCATTGCGAAGGGATACCAGGATCCACACTTCGTCGAGGCCAAGCCGAGTTTCCTGCTGAAACTGAGGCAGGCGGACTTGCTGATCGTGGTCGGGCTACAGTTGGAGATCGGATGGCTGCCACCGCTCATTACGCAGAGCGGGAATCCGAGGGTGCAGGTGGGCGCGGCTGGGTATCTGGACGCGTCCCAGTTCGCCGAGATCCTGGAGATTCCGCAGGGCGTTGTGACCCGCGCGATGGGTGATGTGCATCCACTCGGGAATCCGCACTACTGGCTTGATCCCGATAATGGGCGGCGCGTGGCGAAGGGGATCGCGGGCAAGTTGTCGGAGTTGGATCCGGCTGATGCTTCGTACTTTCAGGACCGTTTCCAGGATTTCGACAAGCGGCTGACGGCGGCCGAGCAAAAGTGGGATGCGGAGATGGTTCCATTCCATGGCCGTAAAGTGGTGACCTATCACAATTCATTCACGAACTTTGCCAAGCACTTTCATCTCGATGTGATCGGGTATGTCGAGCCGCGACCGGGAATTCCGCCAACTCCGAGCCATACCATCGATTTGATCGGATTGATGAAGCGGGAAAACTGCAAACTCGTGCTGGTGGAGCCCTACTTCGACCTGAAGACGCCAAACAGTATTGGCTCGGCGACTGGGGCCAAAGTGCTGGTGTATCTCCCGTCGGTCGGCGGCGAGAAGCAGGTGACAAACTATTTTGAACTCTTCGATTACGATATCGATTTGATTAAGAAGGCTCTGCAGTAAGCAAGGGAGAATCATGGAAATCCTGCCATTTCTTCTGTGGCCGTTCATGGCTAGCCTGATCCTGACCGGCATTCACGCGTATTTGGGTGTGCACGTCGTCGAGCGCGGAGTCATCTTCGTCGACCTGGCATTGGCGCAGATTGCGGCCCTGGGCGCGACAGTAGCCATTCTGGCGGGCATGGACCCGCACGGACTCGGCGCCTATTGGCTGAGCCTGGCCTTCACGTTTGTGGGCGCGGCAGTATTTGCGTTCGCCCGCACGCGGCGAGGACATATTCCCCAGGAAGCGTTCATCGGGATTGCGTATGCCGTCGCATCAGCAGCGGCCATCCTCGCGATGAGCAAGGCCACGGGCGAAACCGAACACCTGAAAGACATGTTGGTGGGAAACATTCTGGCGGTCTCGCGGTTTGAGGTGATGAAGACGGCGCTGCTCTATGGTGGAATTGGGGTCTTCCACTACATTTTCAGGCGTCGGTTCCTTCTGATCTCGACCGACCCGCAACAGGCCGAAGCTCAGGGGATCAGTATTCGTTTCTGGGACTTCCTGTTTTACGCCTCGTTTGGATTTGTGGTCACGTCTTCGGTGGCCATCGCCGGAGTGCTGCTGGTGTTCTGCTATCTGATTGTGCCGTCGGTGGGAGCAATGTTGTTCGCGGATCGCGTGGGACGGCGGCTGGCGATCGGATGGACGATGGGAACACTGGTTTCAGCGTTGGGAGTCTACTTCTCAGTGTTACTTGATCTTCCGACGGGCGCGACCATCGTGTGTACGTTTGGCGCGGTGCTGGTCGCCATGTTTTTCATACACCTGCTGTTCTTCCACGGACGCGACGCGCGTGCGTTGGCTGGAGCCGTTTCGGTCGAGAAACCGAAAGAGAAGGTGGTGCAATAGAGCCGTGCTGTACGGCGTCTGCTAGTAAATCCGCTTTGGCTCAAATGGCCGGTCCGTCACTAACTCCGGGTGCAGGCGGCGGAAGCTTTCAGCGATGTGGCAATTCCAGCACACCGGCTGATGAGTGGAGAAGATCTCGGGGAGTTGCGCCGGATGGATTCCCTTCCACTCTGTCGTGCGAAAATCTGGCCCCAATAAAGCCGGCGCGTGGTCCAGATGATGAAGTGGGCCAATCGGCTTGTGACAGAACACGCAATTCTTCCCTTCATACCACTTGGAAACGACGTTCCAGACAAGACAATTCTCTGGGCTGCCTTCAATCTGCTGCAGGCAGTCCTGGCCGCAGTCCTGATGTTCGGGCCAGCGTGAGCAGCGATTGAGACGCAGTGTGGGTTCGTTGAAGAAAGCGCCGAGCGCCGCTTCGCCAGCAGCTACATCAACAGCTTCGGCTTTGCGCGTTTCGGGACAAGTCACCAGACGTTTGCCGCGGAACTTGAAGTATGCGCGCAGGCCAGGAACTGCCCGGAATGCGAAAAGGGCAATGGCAAGAACCAGAACGGCGATGACGATGGTCAGTACGGAGACCGTCATAAAGCACCCCCAGGCGAGAATCCGCAGCGCCGTGCGGACCCGCTGAAATCAGTGTCGGCGGGGCTTTCGGAAATGACGGTGCCTTGTATCACCAAAAGAAGTGATTGTGGTCACACCTGGCTAGAAGGGCGAGCTAACTACGCAAGCGTCGTCTTCGAAATCGATCTAGGCGAGGCGTCGCGGAGTATCTTGCGCTCGGTGAATCATAGATGCGGGTAGTTGCAGCGCGCGTACCTGGGACGTGCGACGGGAGCGCACTTGAATGGCAACCCCCGTGTCGCTGGGGAATGGGTCGGACAATATCTCGAACTCTTCTCCGTAAATCCGGATTACCTGCGTCTCCGCAAAGCCGTTTTCTTTGATGCGTGCGCAGATCTCGGCCATTGGCACAGAGTGGCTGGGGCTCACGTATCCTCGCTTTCGGGAATAAGAGAAAGAAAATTCTCGACACTCATTTCACTCCTGTTGTCCGATCCGTGCCGTGACCGTGATCACACGAGCAGGGCTTTATAACCTCCTTTATCTCAGAGAGATACACCCTGTCTCTAGGCTTTTGGATATGAAACGAAAGGGGTTCTCCCGGCAATATCAAGAGCGGCTGTCAAGTGCAGTGCATCGGTTGGGCAAGAGTGAGCGCATTGCTGGCAGAGGATGCACTGACCGGAACGCACGCGCTGACCGAGAACCGCGAAATGTGCGACGTCGATGTCCATGGGGCACGCCCTCGAACATGCGCCGCAACCATTACAGAGACGCAGATCAGAACTCATCTTGAGAACTGACAGGCGGCTAGTCAGTCCGAGAATGACGCCACTCGGACAAAGGTATTTGCAGAAGGCCCGTTGGTCCTTAAAGGCAAACGCCAGACCAATAGACGCGACGTAGTACATGGCATAGCCGATCAGGATCGCGCGCAGACTGGCAGCGTGCATCGCGCCGGGTGCTCCCCCCGGATGGTGGCCAAGAAGAAAAACCGACAGCACCGCAGCCCCGATGCAGAGTGCCAGCCCAAGGAACGGAAGCAGGTCCAACCAGCCTCTTCGGCGGCCGGAGCTCTTTCGGATCGGCAGGCGTTCCAGGATCATGGCGCGCCAGCATCCCCACCCGCAGAGGAATCTGCCCAAGAAGACGGGGCCGATGATCACTGTCACCAGGGTATGACCGATTGCCGCGCCAGCGGTTCCGAGGAACAACAGCATGAAAAAGCCTTCGAGGTCGACGTTGGCGCGGCTGAGGAGAGAGAAGGCCATGATGCTGAGGCCGCCTGTGAGTAATACGAGACGTCGAGCCGCCTGTTTCCTGCGCTTAGCCACCAAGGCGTAAGTGGACATGCTCGGGCCAAGAGAGAGTCCGAGAAGAAACAGCGTAACTGCGAACGCTTTTTCACCGGCGCGAAGCCACAGAAGACTAGCACTCGAGAAGGTGACGGCCGCGACGACGATGGAAAAGATCAGCAGCGCGCGATTTGTACGGCTGCGTTGCATCTCGCAATCTCAGGGTTCATAGGCTCACCAAACTCCGGGCAACAGCCGATAGCGCGTACGGGCCGCGTAATCCTGGTAACCCGCAAGCTCTTCCATCAGAGTTCGGTCTTCCAGAGCCGTGCGAATCACAAAGAGCAACGTGATGATGAAACCGTCGACCAGCGCCCACAGCGATGCCCAAACCAGCGGCATGGAGAGGTACATCAAGCCGGCTCCGACATACATCGGATGACGCACAAGACGGTAGGGACCACTGGTGATCACGGTGTGGCCGCGATCGGTTTGAATGCGAACCGACGTCTCCGCGTAAGGATTGATCGCCAGCACCCAGCCGACCAACGCCATGGCGAGCGTATAGCAGGCTGCTCCGGTGTACATGAAACGAAACGACATCCGTTCGCCATGAAAGCGGACGGCGTCCATTCCCGCGATCGCAGGCTGCAGAAGAACGAAGGGCATATAGGTGAGCAATAAAATCTTGTCGAAGCGCTTGGTATCCTGCCGGCGCCAGTTGGCTCGCTCTTTCATCAATTGTGGATTGAGGCGCTCGGTGACGATGCCGATGACGGTTAGGGACAGGAGCCAGAGTCCGACACAGATCCAGCCGCGGGTCCAACGAAAGGTCCCCGCGCCGAGGAATAGCGAGCCAATCGTCCAGACGAGCGTCAGGGCAACTTGCATCACTCGCCTCGCTGCGCTGGGCGCTGCTTTCGACACCAATTCCTTTGGCTGCTTTTGTTCTGCGACGGTCATGATTCCTTCCGCGTTTCGAGCGGCTCTGGGACGCTAATGAATCACGTGGTTCGCGCGAAGCTGCATCTTCACGGCGACCGACAGGCGCCGGATCCCTTCGCGAATTTGCTCGGGTTGGGAGTGCGAGAAGTTTAGCCGTATGTGACGGCCGCCCTCGTGGCCATTGTTGGGATAGAAGCAGTCGCCCGCAACAAAAGCAACGTTTTCCGCTAGAGCCGCGCGCAGCAGAGCCTGGGAATCGGTCCCTTCTGGCATGGTCACCCAGAGGAAGAGGCCTCCCTTGGGATGAGTCCAGGTGACCTCGTGCGGGAAGTACTCCTGCAGAGCATGCAACATGGCATCACGACGCTCGCGGTAGACCTGGCGGATGAGTTTCACATGCTGGTCGAGGAAGCCGTCGCGTGCGACCTCGTATGCAACGTATTGGTTGAAGGTAGACGTATGCAAATCAGCCGCCTGTTTCAATTGCACGAGCTTGCTGATGACGTCTTCCGGGGCCACGATCCAGGCCAGGCGGATTCCGGGCGCCAACGTCTTTGAGAAGGTGCTGAGGTAGATCACGTTGCCGATGGTGAATCCGTTGTCGCGGCGAACATTTTCACGATCGAGGACAACGAGCGGCGCGATATGGTCCCCTTCATAGCGCAACTGGCCGTAGGGATCGTCTTCAACGATAGGGATGCCATACTTGTCGGCCAGCAGGATGAGTTGGTGGCGTCGGCCCTCCGAGAGAGTCACGCCTGACGGATTCTGGAAATTTGGCAGTACGTACATGAATTTCGGACCTGCACGCAGGCTTGCATCGAGATTCTCGGTATTCATGCCGTCTTCATCGACCGGCACAGGCACGTACTGAGCCCCGTAGACATTGAATGCTTGCAGCGCGCCAAGATAGGTCGGCGCCTCCACCAGGATGCGGTCGCCACGGTTAATGAGCAATTTGCCGATCAAGTCCAACGCCTGCTGGGAACCGGAAGTGATCAGCACATTGTCGGCGGTGGCGAGAATGCCATAGCGGGAGAGATGATGAGCGATCATTTCGCGGAGGGGCTGATACCCTTCTGTTGTGCCGTACTGCAAGGCAAGAGCTCCGTGTTCGGAGAGGACCTTGTGGCAGGCTTGCTCGAAGCGCTCGACAGGGAAAACGTCTGGCGCCGGCAGTCCACCGCCGAACGAGATAATCTCTGGCCTCTGCGTAACCTTCAGAAGCTCACGGATGGCGGAACTTTTGATTCCCAGGGTGCGCTGCGCATACCGCGACTTCCACAGTGTCGACATTGCTGAATTCTCCTCGAACCACCATTAGATGCGACCGAGATCAGGTTTCAAGGTTTCCAAAGTGTCAAGAGTTGCAAGGCTGATCCCAGCCCGCAGTTCATGCCTCGAACTCTGCCCTCCAGATTAATCCTCTCCGATCAATTCCGGTTCAACCGATGCATGTACATGCGGATGCGTGTAAGTGTCGTTCTCCTGCGCATCGACGACTGCGATTGCCGCGACGTTGACAACTTCCTCGACGGTTGCTGTGCGTTGTAAGACGTGAACGGGACGGCTCATGCCCATGAGGATCGGTCCGATGAGTTCTCCGCCACCCACTTTCGCTGCCAGCTTGCAGGCAAGATTGGCGGATGCCAAATCCGGGAAGATCAGCACGTTGGCACCGCCCTTCAGCGAACTGAAGGGATAGAGCTCTTCGATGAGCTCGGGCGACAGGGCTTCGTCGGCCATGATCTCGCCGTCGACAATCAGCGTCGGATCGGCGTACTTGATCAGCTCGACGGCCTGGCGGACTTTCGTGCAGATTGGATGATCGACGCCACCGAAACTGGAGAACGACAGCATGGCGACGCGCGGCACGAGGTCGAAGCGACGAGCCATGTGCGCCGTGCAGAGCGCGATCTCGACCAGGTCTTCCGCGGTAGGTTCGATATTCACGCTGGTATCCGCAAGGAAGAAAACCTCCCCTTTACGGGTAATGACGGCATAGCAGCCTGAGACACGGTGGAGTCCCTCGCGCATACGGACGATCTGCAACGCTGGACGAATCGTGTCCGGGAAGTGCTGCGTCACTCCGGAAACCAGCGCATCCGCATCTCCCATGTGGACCATCATTGAGCCGAAGACGTTACGGTTGTTGATAAGTGTTTCGGCCTCCTGCAGAGTCACGCCACGGCGCTGGCGAAGACGGAACAACTCCATCACGTAGGCTTCACGGTGATTGGAGGTCTGGGGATCGACGATCTGCATGCCTTCCAGATTCACTCCGAGATCGCGGGCACGAGCCTGTATCCTGCTGGCCTCTCCCAGTAGAATTGGCTTGCCGATCGCTTCTTCCACCAGTGCATGGCAGGCCCGCAGAATCTTCTCGTTTTCACCCTCGGGGAACACGACCTGCTTCGGATTGGCCTGGGCTTTGTGAATCATGGTGCGGGAGACTTCATAGGCTTTGCCGAGCCTGCGCTCCAGTTGCGCGCGATACGTATCGATGTCGACCGGTTCCTGCGCGACGCCGGTGCGCATGGCGGCTTCGGCAACGGCCGAGGCCTCCCACATCAGCACGCGGGGATCGAACGGCTTCGGGATCAGATATTCGCGGCCAAACTGCAGGCGGGAGACGCCGTAGGCGCGGCAGACGGAATCGGGCACGTCTTCCTTCGTCAGGTTTGCCAGAGCGCGTGTCGCGGCCAGCTTCATCTCTTCGTTGATTGCGGTGGCGCGCACGTCGAGCGCTCCGCGGAAGATGAAGGGAAATCCGAGGACATTGTTCACCTGATTGGGGTAGTCAGAGCGGCCAGTCGCGATGATGACATCGGGGCGGCTGACTTTGGCTTCTTCGTAGGTAATCTCTGGATCCGGGTTCGCCATGGCGAAGACGATGGGGTCGGACGCCATGGAGCGGATCATGTCGCCGTTGATCGCGCCTTTCACCGACAGCCCGGCGAAAACATCTGCGCCGGCCATGGCTTCGGCGAGCGTGCGCAGCTCCGTCTCCTGGGCGAAGCGCTCTTTGTACTTATTCATTCCCTCTTTACGGCCCCGGTACACGACACCTTTCGTGTCGCAGAGGATGATGTTCTCCTTCTTCACTCCCAGACGGATATAGTGCTCGGCGCAGGCGATGCCGGCAGCTCCTGCACCGTTGAACACGATGCGGACTTTGCTGATGTCTTTTCCTACGATTTCGAGTGCATTCAAGAGTGCGGCGCCCGAAATGATGGCCGTTCCGTGCTGATCGTCGTGAAAGACGGGGATCTTCATCGTGTTGCGCAGCGTCTCTTCAATGTGGAAGCAGTCTGGTGCCTTGATGTCTTCCAGATTGATTCCACCGAAAGTGGGCTCAAGCAACTGGCAGAGCTTGATGATCTCCTCGGGATCGTGACTGTTGACTTCGATGTCGAAGACGTCGACGTCGGCAAAACGTTTGAAAAGAACAGCCTTCCCTTCCATGACCGGCTTGCCGGCGAGAGCACCGATGTCGCCAAGACCGAGAACGGCCGTTCCGTTGCTCAGCACTGCGACCAGATTGCCGCGGCCCGTGTATTTGTAGGCATCATGCGGATTCTTATTGATTTCAAGGCAAGGCTCGGCCACGCCGGGCGTGTAGGCAAGGCTCAAATCGCGTTGGGTGCGGCAAGGTTTTGTGGGCGTGATTTCGATTTTTCCAGGGCGCGGCCCATTGTGATAGTCGAGGGCCTGCTGCTTGCTGACTAACATGATTGCCTCCTGCTATGAGTGACGCCGCGGCTGGTAAGACTCTTGGCTCCAGCGATGCGGCGTATAACCGCTACGAAGTGGGTCAGAATTCTGGGCAAAACTCTCAGCACGACGGACGATCGGCGGGCGGAGTTTTCGGAGATCGATGTGACGAAGGCCCATTCGGGCATGGCACACGCATATGCCGGAAAAGGAAATCCAAACGCTGGAATAAAGGGGTCTACCTGATGTCGCGTGCTGCCTGGTGTCCGCGGAATGGGTGAGTGTGATGGCGTTGGCTTGAACCTCCCGGGACCGCGTCCCGGCACTATTCCTTCGGGCTGCGCTTCCACATGGGCACGCACGGATTCCAGCTGTGAACATCTTTCTGGAAATCGCGGCCTGCCTGGGTCGCGCCCACGGTGCTCAGATCATCGACGGGCGACTTCAGCAACTCCACGATGTATTTCTCGATCTGCTCGCGAATGCGAGGCTCTTTAAGCGCGGCCAAAAGGTCGGGCTTCTCGATATGGGTGAATCCGCCGCAGAGCGGACACTTGATGACGTCGTCGTTAACCATGATCACCCTCGATGTCAGGAAATCGCGCAAAGAATGGTGCCATCGGCACCTGTGTCTTTACTGATACATTAAAGGCCGGGAATGTTTCAGCGACAGTGACAAGCGTCGCGGGAGTTTGTGATTGAGATCACATCATGAATCGCGTGATGCACCTCACTGCAAAATGGTCCGCGTCATTGAGATTCTTCCTGCAGGAGAGGAACTCTCAGCGAGGAGCATTCGTAAATTACCTTATGAGGAGATTCATCGACAGCGTTCAACAGGTTTTGAGTGCAATCTGGGCGCACAAGCTGCGCTCGTTCCTCACGATGTTCGGCATTGCGTGGGGCGTCGGATCGCTGCTGCTCCTGGTTGGATTGGGAGAAGGCTTTCGCGCCGGAACTAAGAAAAATCTGGCGAGCTTTGGTGAAGACTACATGCAGGTGTACAACGGGCGGGTACCCGCAGTCGGAGCCAGTCAGCTTTCGTCTCGCGAGTATTACTTGAACTACCAGGACTTTGTAGATATCCGCAACTCGCAGCTCGTCCGCAATGCCACACCAGTGATTTACCGGGGCGATCTTCGCCTGGTGAGCGAGTTTGGCAGCAGTAACGGCTACGTCGATGGTTCCGAGCCGCAGTTCTACGATATTCGCTATCAACCGGTGGAACATGGACGCTGGCTCAATTGGTCCGATGAGCACGAGGGCAACCGCGTCTGTGTGATCGGCACTGAGTTCGTGCGCATCCTGTTTCCGGGTCATCCGGCTATCGGTGGCAGAATCCTGATCAATGGTGTGCCGTTCGAGGTGGTTGGGACGATGAAGAGCATCGGCCACGGCAACACTGCCGAGCAGAACATGCGGTTGGTCATGCCTTACACCACCATGGCCACCTATTTCCCCATGAAGGGAGAAGGCAATGCGAACGCGATGAAGTACGTCGCCTACCAGCCACTTACGCGAGAGTTACACGGTCAGGCGAAGAAAGCCGTTCGCAGCATCATCGCGAGAAATCACAAGTTCGATCCGGAAACTCCCGATGCGTTCGACGATTGGGATTCGATCGCCACCGCTGAGATGGTCGGCAAAATTTCCGACGCCATGGATGCGTTCCTAGGAGCTGTCGGGCTCGTGACCCTTGCCTTGGGAGCGATTGGTGTTGCCAACATCATGCTGGTGTCCGTCACCGAGCGGACGTTTGAAATTGGACTGCGCAAGGCGTTGGGTGCGACGCACCGAAGCATTCTGTTCCAGTTCTTCGTGGAGGGGTTGATGCTTACCGTCGTAAGCGGCCTCATCGGCTTAGCCGCAGCGTACGGGATCACAAAGCTTTTCGATCTCGCGCCACCGATCGACGGATTCGAATTGCCTCACATTTATCTGCAATCGGCTGTGCTCGCCATCGGAAGCCTCGCCCTGGCCGGGATTCTTGCAGGACTTTATCCCGCGCGGCAAGCTGCTCTGCTCACGCCGGTGGAAGCGCTTCGTCAGGAGTAATCAATGGTTCGCGGCAAGGATGTGCTCTCGCAAGCGTATACGGCGCTCACCTATAACCGAAGGCGCAGCGCTCTCACCATGCTCGGAATGGCTTGGGGAATCGCCACGGTCGTGCTGCTGCTGGCCTACGGCACAGGTTTCTCAACCGCCATCGTCAACATCTTCAAGAGCTATGCGAGCATGCAGGCGATGGGCATTGCGGGCGGCCGCACATCGATGCAGGCCGGCGGAAACAAAGCCGGCATCGCGGTTCGCCTG